>Ga0207695_10005121_pt1 | contig 17555 bp, 9 predicted proteins | sample KBSC54metaG_FD_184354 | JGI IMG/M metagenome (GOLD analysis project Ga0207695, IMG submission 184354) | Corn rhizosphere microbial communities from Kellogg Biological Station, Michigan, USA - KBS C5-4 metaG (SPAdes) (version 2) | ecosystem: Host-associated > Plants > Roots > Rhizosphere > Soil... | reverse complement strand
GACAGGGCAGTCAGGGCCAGGAAGAAGAGAAGTTTTGTCACAACAAGGGCCTGGACGGTTGCCCGCCAACTAACATGTAACTTGCCGACCCGGGTAAGTCAAGTGCAAAAAGCGAGGACAAATCACCTAGGATTTGTCCTCGCTCTCGTTCTCAACAACTAATTAACTACAGTTACCGGGCGTGAACCTTGTCCACCGAGGTTTCCGCATTGGTGCCGTGGCAAGCTTCGCAAGCTTCTCCCAGCGTCGGCGAAGTTTCAATCGCGGCATGGGCCGCGGCGGACTTCGTCGTATGGCAGGAAAGGCATGCCGCCGTGATCGGCTGCATCTGCGTCAGGTAATCGCGGGGTGACGTCTGATTCAGCAGGCCGTCCGGCAGCGGCAGATTATAAGTCCCCGCTACGTGACAGCTTACGCATACCCGCAGGTCGCCAGGGTAGCCGACCTCGTTGAAGTTGACCGGCACGCTGCCATGACCCATTACCGTGTAATCCGTCTTCAGATCTTTGCCGGTGTGGATCTTGTGGATCATCGTCTTGAAGTTCACCGACTCCGGTACATCCCCCGTCTTCCGAACGCTGACATCGGTGGTCGGCGGGTTGTGGCATACCGTGCAATACTCGACGCTTTGCCGGTTGCCGCCATGGACCAGCAGCGTGTTGTGGCAGCCCATGCATTGCGCTTGCGTGACCACCGTGCGCCGCGGCGTCGCCTTGGCGCCGTTGATCCCGAAATACAGCACCTGGTTGCCGATCAGATCGCGGACCGTCGTCGCATTGACTGTGCCCGCGTTGATCGTGACGTTGTTGTAGCCTTCGATTCCCACTGCGAATGTGCCGCTGGCATTGGCGGGAAGCGGAGTGTTGAACGTGTAGGTGTAGAACGATGCGCCCGAGGAGGTCGCCGTCTTCGCGCTCTCCGAGACGTACCCGTTGTAGTCGGTCGTAGGACCGGCCATAACCAGGCTGCACGAGCTCATCTTGCTGACGTCGACCGTGTCGCCCGCCTTGTTCTTCAGCGAGAAGACCACCGAGGGCTTCTGTCCCGGCTTGGCGTTGTCCACACGCACCAGCGTGGCGATTACGCCCGGCAATTGCGTCGAGCGGGTCGCTACCGTGTGCGCGCCCTTGATCGACGCGTCGAATTCCGCGCCCTTCGCAACGTGGCATTGTGCGCACTGGTTGTCGGACGCCTGCGGCAGGTTCACGTGGTTCAGGCCGGAAGCGAAATTCACGTCGTCGTGGCAAGCTCCGCATGCCGCGCGCGTCGGCGTCGTCATGTAGTTGTTGGCTTGCGGGGCGTTCTGATGGCAAACTTCGCACGTCTTCAACTCGTCCACTCCGGACGGGAAGCCCACATCTGAGAAGTCCGACCAGGCGCCGCGATGCCAAATGCGATACGGCACGCCGGCCTTCACGCTCGGCAGATTCTGGCCCATGTGGATCTTGTGAATCAGCACAGGCATGTCCTGCGTCAGTCCGGTGTCCGGATTGACTGTCTGCGGCGTGTGGCAAAGGATGCAGAGTTCCACCGTCTGGCGCGAACCGCCGTGACCGATCAGCGGATTGTGGCACTGGTTGCACGCCTGCGTGCTGACCACAGACCGCACCGTCTTCACGGCCGAGCCATTCGGCACGAAGTTGAACGTATCGTTGGCAACCTCGCTCCACTCGTCGTAACTCATGAACTCCGTCAGGTTGCGATTCACCGACACGCCGACGGTATGAGTGGCGCTGGTGTCGAACCCGGCGGGTGCCTTCGTCTTGAACGTGTAGGTGTAATCGCCGTCGACGCCGTTCCGGGTGATTACGCCGCCCGAATCGTTGGCAGCCTGCGTCTGCGACGGCTTGCTGGTATCGAGGGTGGCTTTCAAAACCGTCGTAGTGTAGGAAACATACTCGCGCTGCCCGTTCGGGATGTAAGCGCAGATGAAACTCATGGAAATCGCACCCGGGGAGTTGATGCCGTCCTTATCGAGCGGCACACCTTTGGGGTCGGTTAAATTCACGCGGGCTGTAATGGTGCCGTCCTGGGCAATTGCCGCGGAGACGATCTTAACCTTTACGCCAGGCCGGATATAGTTGACAATGTTCGGGTCCAGACTGGACAGTCTGGGTTTCTTCAGCGGCGTGTCGACTTGGCCGATGAGGGGCACGGCGACGCCAGCCAACAACAAGGTTGGAACCGCGAAGAACCATCGATTTAACTTCATTTGCAAAAGACTCCTTTTCGCCCAATTGCTGTAGTGGAACTCCCCGGGAATTCGCCACTACAACACTTTGAGATCAGATTATCCGAATATCGCGTATCTGAACAATTTGGATAATTTCTACGATGGAATCTCTGTCGTGCGTGGAGGATCGCTACAGCAGGGTAAAAGTCGGAGCCGCATCCCGCGGCTCCGGGAATCGATTTACTGAGCTCAGGCCTTCTGTTGGCTGGCCTTGCGCGCCTCGGAAGAATCGTAGCTCTCGCCGTACATCGCCGGTACTTTGGCGCCCATCGGACGCAGGTATACCGACAACTGGCCGCGATGATGAATGCTGTGACTGGTCACGAACCCGAGATACATAACGGCCGGCAATTGAAACATTCCGCGGAAGTCCACCACCTTCGTCAACTGCTCCGCGGAGAGGCCCGTCAACTTTTCAAAACGCGCCTCGAAGTTCGTCGTATACCAGTCAACAAGGTCTGCCGAGTTCTTGATCGATTCCGGCAACGGCCGCGGAGTCAGGTCAAATTGACCGTTCGCCACCGCTTCCATAAACCGCATCTCGGTCGACACAATGTGCCACGCCAGGGCCAGCGCAGGCATGGAAACCGGATTCGGGCGAAAATCGCCCTGGTCCAACGGAATGGCCTGAATGACGGCCTTGGTAACGCGATGCTCGTTCTTAAGGCCAGGCAAGAGTACGCCGTGAAGGAGGAAAGTTGCCTGTTCGGGTTGGATTTGTTGCATGTGTCCAGAATACCAACGGACCAAGCCTCGCTCCCAAGATCTACCCGTTTAGGAAACCCCCGTTACCGGCGATACTGTGGAATTTCACAACCTTTAATTCGCGCACGTGATCTCGTCGCGTTAACATGCGAAATTTTTAATGCGTCCGATCACGAATTTCGATGCGCTCAAGTTACGTTTTGTTATACCATTCATCCAATCGTTTCCATTTTTGTGGAGGGGGCATGACCTTTCGCTCGACGTGTATTCTGACGCTTCTTAGCGCCGCCACCGCTTTTTCTCAGGTGACCACGACCGCCCGGCTGGACGGTACCGTGACCGACTCCCAGGGCGCATCCGTGCCGGGAGCTCAGGTTCAGGCCGTTTTGACCAACACCGACCAGTCATTTAAGGTGGTCAGCGATCAGAAGGGCTATTGGGTTATCCCCAGCCTCTCCAGCGGACTCTACCGCGTGACCGTAGCCCGTCAGGGCTTCAAGACGGCCGCCGCCGACAACGTCAAGATCGACGCCGGCGTCCCCGCCACGGTCAACATCGTCCTCGAAGTCGGCGCGGTAACGGAGACCATCGAAGTCACCGCCGGGGCCGAAATCGTCCAGGCCGACACCGCGACCGTCACTTCCACCCTCCAGGGCACCCAGATCCACGATCTGCCGTTCACCAGCCACAACGTGACCGAGTTGATCGCGACTCAGCCGGGCACCCAGGCGGCCAACGGCGTCCGCTACTCCACCATCAACGGACTGCCGCAGAACACGATCAATATCACCATCGACGGCATCAACGTCCAGGACAACACGACGCGCAGCAACCCCGACGCCATCTTTAATGCCGTCCAGCCCCGCACGGAAGCCATCGAAGAAATGACCGTGACCACCGCCGCGGCCGGCGCCGACGCATCTGGCGAGGGCGCGGTCCAGATCAAGTTTGTCACCAAGAGCGGGTCCAACCAGTTCCATGGCGGCCTCTTCGAGACCAACCGCAATGCGGCCTTCGAAGCCAACTACTTCTTTAACGGCCTCGCCGGAATCAAGAAGGACCGGCTGAATCTCAACCAATACGGCTGGAGCATCGGCGGTCCCGTGAAGAAGAATAAGCTGTTCTTCTTCCATTCGTTCGAGTTCTTCTTCCTGCCGCAGTCGTTCAGCCAGACCACGACCTGGCTCACGCCGGTCGCAGCGTCCGGCGTTTTCACCTATAGCCCCGGCGGGGCCGCCCCCCGCACCGTGAACCTGTACCAACTGGCTCAGGCAGCCAACGCCAACCTGCCCGCCGGTGTCCGGCCTTTCCCGACCGCCGGCGACCCGACATTGGCGAAGACGTACTCGCTGATTCAGCAACTGACCAGCAGCGGCGGCACGCTCGCCAACCGCATCTCCACCAACAACGACTACAATCGCAACAACTTTACCTGGGGTCCGAAGGCTACCAACAATCGCAAGTTTGAAACCGCCCGCATCGACTACAACCTGACCGAGAAGCACCACATCAACTTCGTCTGGAACTACCAGATCAACTCCCGGTCTCCCGACGGACTGAACGGAACCTACGCCATTCTGCCGGGCACCGGCACGCAGTTGGGCTCCTCTGACCTGGACGGCCAATACGGCATCAACTGGACGGGCAGCATCGGCGTCCGCTCCGTTCTGACACCGTCCGTTACGAACGAATTCACCGGCGGAATCCAGGGTGGCAGCAACGCGCTGGGCGCCGGCATGTCCCCCGCCGATTACAGCATTTGGAACGGACGGCTGGTCAGCTTCGCCGGATACATGACCAATCCCTACAATGGCAGCTACCTTGGTTACGCGCCGCGCAGCGCCCCGGTCTACCAGGTCAACGACAACATCACCTGGCTCAAGAAGAACCACCTGTTCAACTTCGGCGGCAACTTCACTCAGGTCAGCGCCTGGTCCGCCTCCTCGAACTCCTCGCTGCTCAACACCGTAGCCCTCGGACAGGCCACCGGCGATCCCGACAACACCGGCGCGACGTCCTTATTCACCACCACCACTCTGCCGGGCGCCAGCGCCACGCAACTCAGTGATGCAGCCAATCTTTACGCCATCCTGGCGGGCCGCGTTTCCTCCGTCACCAGTTCGGCCGTTCTGAACGAGCAGACCCGAACCTACGGCCAGAACTACACCGTGGATCGCAACCACATGCGCGAATTCGCGCTCTTTGTCTCCGACACCTGGCGCGTAAGCTCCAACCTGACGGTCAATTTCGGCGTTCGTTGGGACCGGCAGAATCCGATCCGCAACCTCGACAACCTCTACACCCGTCCGGGCTTCGACGGGGTCTGGGGAGTCTCGGGCGTCGGCCATCTGTTCCAGCCCGGCGTTCTCACCGGCAAGGTCCCGGTCTTCTCCCTGGTCGGCGACGGCAGCGGGTTCGATCCCGGCGTCGGCCGCCTGAGCCCCTCGTTCGGCTTTGCCTACCGCTTCCCGAAGGGCGGCTTCATGAAGTGGCTGACCGACGATGCGGTCGTGCGCGGCGGTTTCAGCATGGCGACCAACCGCCAGGGTATCGGTTTCCTCGACGGTATCTGGAGCGGCAACCAGGGACGCAGTCTGAGCACGAGCACCAGCCCTTCCACGACGCCCAGCGTCTTCGGCGCGGGTAACGTCCTGTTCAGCGATCCGGTGCTGCCCAGCCTGGCGCCCGTGAGCCTGGTGCCCTCGTTCCCCAATCCCACATTCCCCCTGGCCGTGCAGAGCGGTCAGAACGTGACCGACTACAACCCCGGCATCAAGCCCGAGTACGTCGAAAGCTGGACCTTCGGCCTACAGAAGCCGCTCGGTAAGAACACAGTCGTCGAAGTCCGCTATGTCGGCAACCACGGCGTCGGCTTGTGGAGCAATACCAATCTGAACGAAGTCAACATTCTGGAGAACGGCTTCCTGGATCAGTTCAAGGCCGCGCAGAACAACCTCGCGATCGCCAATGGGCTGACGGTGTCGCAACTGCTGAATCCCGCGGTCAAACTGACCACCAACAACTTCGGCAGCACCGGGCTCCCCGGCCAGGTCGCCGTACCGATCCTGACCACGGCCATCGGCACCAGCAACGATCAGACGACGGCCACACAGCTCACGCAAGGCCAGGCGGGCGCGACCGCTAACGGCATCGCCACCAACGCCACTCGTATGGCCAACCTCGTGAAGGCCGGTTATCCCGTCAATCTCTTCCAGGTGAATCCCAACAATGGCAGCTCCGCCAACGAGTTGACCAACCGGAATTCCAGCACTTATCATTCCGGCCAGGTCGAAATCCGCCGCCGCCTGACCGCCGGTTTGCAGGTGCAGGGCAGCTACGCGTTTTCGAAGTCGTTGACCAACGCCAGCAATCCGACGCTCCGCGATTGGGGCGGGGAAAAAGGACCGGCAGCCTTCGACATCCGCCACGGCATCAAGGCGACCTGGATTTACCAGCTTCCCTTCGGCCCCGGTCGCACCATGCTTTCGAGCGCACACGGCGTGCTCGGAAGGGTGGTCGGCGGTTGGGAAATCGCCGGAGTCGGCCGCCTGCAGAGCGGCAGCCCGACCAATTACTCGAGCGGCCGCCTCAGCTTCAATCAAAACGACGGTGGCGTGGTGCTTCACAACATCACCACCAGCCAGCTACAGAGCCAGATGGGCCTGAACTTCACCAGTCAGGTCAACTCCAATGGCGCGGTGACCGGCACGGCCTACTACCTGCCCCAGACGTTCGTGAAGAATACGCTGGCGGCCTTCAACATCAGCGGCACGCTGGATCCCAATGCTCCCTACCTGGGGCCTTGCGATCAGGCCGGCCAGCTTTGCGACCGCATCTTCATTTGGGGACCGTGGCTCTCCAAGTGGGATACGAGCGTGGTGAAGCGCACTCAGATCAAGGAGCGGCTCAACATCGAGTTCCGCGCCCAGGCTCTGAACGTTTTCAATCACCCGAACATCCTGAGCCCCGGCGGCACCACCACCGCTGGCAATATCGCCAGCACTGTCAACTCCGGCTTCGGCCAGACGACCGCCGCCTTCCGCGACTTCAACAATACGAACGATCCCGGAAGCCGGACGCTGGAATTCGTAATCAGGGTTAACTTCTAACCTTGCGGCCGAGGGTGCGCGATGAAAGTGCTGCTGTCGTTCGCTTGCTTACGCGCGCGGCTCCGTATGGTGTGAGACTCAACGGAGCCGCGACCGTAAGGGAGCGCTGGCGGGCTCGCTAGCGGTCTATGGACCTCATTCCCGAAGAGAAACACGCTGCCGTTTTGCGGGCGATGCTGGAGGCATTCGGCATCGCCCATTTCGATGACATCCAAAGGCTCACCGCCGGCCTCAGTTCTGCCCTTGTCTTTCGCATCGTCGTCCGAGGAACGTCATACTTGTTACGCGTGATTACGCGGACGGATGCCATGGCCGATCCCACCCGCCAGTTCGCTTGCATGAGCAGCGGCGCGGGCGTCGGGATCGCGCCGCGCGTCCGGTACACCAGCACCGAAGACCGCGTCTCCATCACCGACTTCGTCAACGCGCGTCCATTTTCGGCGGCTGAAGGTCTGGACCGCTTACCCGCGACACTGCGCACCCTGCATGCCCTGCCGCCGTTCGCCGCGCCGATATGCTATCTCGACACGATGAATGGATTTGTGCGCAAATTCCAGGCGTCGGAAATCCTGCCGTCGAGCGAAACCCGGGCACTCTTCGACCAGTACGCGCGAGTGACCGCCGTTTACCCGCGCGGCGGCACGGACATGGTCTCCTGCCACAACGATCTGAAGCCCGAGAACGTTCTCTTCGACGGCGACCGCATCTGGCTGGTGGATTGGGAGGCCGCCTTCCTGAACGATCGGTACACCGATCTGGCAGTGGTGGCCAATTTCGTCGTGACGAACGACGACGACCAGGAAGTTCTCCTCGAAAGCTATTTTCAAGAGCCACCCGGCGAATACAGAAGCGCCCGTTTCTACCTCATGCGCCAGATCATGCACATGTTTTACGCCGCCGTCTTCCTGACGCTGGGCTCTGCCGGTAAGCCGATTGACACAACGGAGGAGGCCCCGGATTTCCTCGACCTGCACACCCGGATTCTGGCCTGGGAGGTTAGCATGGCGGGAGCTGAAATGAAGATACTCTATGGGCGAGCTCACATGCGCCAAATGCTGCGCAATGTGAGCTCGCTCCGGTTCGAAGATGCGCTTCGAATCGTCGCTTCTTAACTTCCCCTTAGAACACGATCCGGCCGGATACCTGCACGGTGCGGAAGCGGTTCACGGTAGCCGTAATCGTTCCGAACGCCGAGTTGGTCGCCGTAGTGTTGGGAGCCGCGAATACGGGGTGGTTGGGAACGTTGAACATCTCGCCGCGAAGCTGGAAATAAGCTTTCCCTTCGTTGGTGAATTTGAAGGTTTTCAGGATCGACGAATCAAGCTGATTGATTCCATCCGCCCGGATGTTGCCGAAGGTCGTCGAGAACGTGCGGATGTGATACTGGAACTGATCCGCCGCCAGGGTGTCGAACACCGCCTTGTTGAAGGCCGTGCCGTTCACTTGCCGGTTGTTCACGCCGAGCGGTCCGCCGAAATAGACATAGTCTCCCGGACTGGTCGAGCTGCCATTCACCCAGTTGATCGGCGCGCCGAGTTGGTACGAGTAGATGGTGGTGACCTTCCAGCCGCCCAGTACGGTGTTCATCAACCCGTGCAGGTTGACTGCCTTGCCGTAGCCGACAGGCAGTTCGTAAACGATGCTGGTGACGAAGCGCAGCGGCCGGTCGTTCGGCGACACGCGGCGTTCCAGCGTGGGATCGGAATCGTTGAGCCAGCCCAACCGCTCGATCATCTTCGAATAGATGAAGTTGGTCGTGAAGCTGACACCATGGCTCATACGCTTCTGCAGGCGGACATTCAGGCTCTGGAAATACGATGAGCCGATGTCATTGTTGAACTCCAGCACTCCGCCGCTGCCGCTCCATCCGCCGGCCGCATCCCCGACCGGGAATTGCGGGAACCGGGCCAGCAACTGCGCGGCCGCCACTTGCGTGCCATTCTGGCTGGTGTTCAGACCCGAGAACGGATTCGCGACGTTGCCGGTCAGGTAATTCGTCGCGCCATCGCGAGCCGCATAGGTGCTCAGGTACTGCCGCGGAATGCCGTTCAACTGCGTCACGTTCACCGGCAAGTGCAGCGCGTGGTTGCCGATGTAGGCGATTTCCAGCATGGTGCTCGGCGTCAACGTCTGCTGGATATCGAAGTTCCAGCGCACCGAATAGCCGTTCTCCATTTCCGGATTCAGGAATTGGACCGCCTGGCCGAGGTAAGTACCCAATCCCGCCGACGAACCGGCCGGCTGCAGGAAACCTGCAGGGAAAGGATTGCCGAGCGTCCCGTAGGGCGTCAGGTAGTTGTTGTTCGTCGCGGTGATCGGCGTCGACTGGCTGAAGCCTTCCTGGCCGAGCGGCGTGCGCGGACTCGTCGAGTACTTTCCATCCGGTCCCACATACGACACCGCGATGGGCGCCACGAACATGCCGAAACCGGCCCGGATCACGGTCTTGCCGTGCAGCTTGTCCGGCGTCCACGCCAGACTTGCGCGCGGGCTGAACAGGTTCGAATTGTTGTGGTACACCGCGTTGTTGCCGGGCGTCGCGAACGTCAACCCGCCGAGCGCCTGGAACGCGCCGGCCGGCAACTGCGCCAGCGGAGCCTTCGCATAAGCAGCCTGCGCCGACGCAGCGATCGGACTCACCGACGTTGTGTCGAATCCGTTCACCGTCCGGCCCCAGACTTCGTGATAGGGCAGGTCCTTCTCATATCGCAGACCCAGATTGATGGTCAGATTGTGCTTCACTCTCCAGTCGTCCTGGATGAAGCCGGAGGCGTAATACGAGTACCACGATCCGAATGTATTCAAGTCGAAAGTCGACGAGCTTCCCGTGGTCGGCAACCCCAAAAGGAACGACGCAAAATCCTGCCCGATCACCACGGTGGAGGACGCGCTGCTCGACGCCTTCACCCAGTTGTTGCCGAACGTGAACTGGCCGGCGGACGCGCCCGCGGTGAACGTATTCAGCCGGTACTGCCGGTCGTCGGTGCCGAACTTCAGCGAGTGGTTGCCCATCACGCGCACCCAGCTTGCATAGAGCTGGAAGGACTGCGACGGAATGCGGTCCGACCCGGACGGCGAACTTCCCAACTGCTGGAAGCCCGAATTGCTGTTGAACGAGATGATCGGCATCTGCAAGTACGTCGAAGTAGCAGCCAGATAGGTCGGGAAGCCCAGGCTGGTGGGGTCGAATCCGGCACTCGGCGCGGCGTGGCTCTCGGCCATGCGGGTGTAGTTGAACCGCACGTCGAGAACGTTCGTCGGATTGATCGTGTACACCTCGTCGATCGTCGCGCCCCAATTCTGCCGGTATAGCAGCGAACCTTCCGCGATGTTGTTGAAGTAGTTGTTCTTCGCCTGGCTGTAGTCCGTGCGGCGAATGTTGAAGGCCAGACGGCTGCGATCGCTCATGTTGTAATCGAGACGGCCCATTTGGTTGTTGTAGTTATCCGTCGTGACCGCGTTGCTGCCGTAGTTCTGGAAACCGTCGGCGCGCGTCGGCACGATATTCGGCGAATCGTAATACTTCAGATAGGCCAGCGCGATCGGGCTGAGTTGATTCTGCGGGATGACGTTGTTGGGGTACGCTACGCGATTGATGGTGGTTCCCGTCTGCGTGGCGTTGAACGGATCGTACAACTGAGTCGACACACCGTCGGCCGCCAGCACCTGCGAGAAATTGCCCTGCTTCTCCAGGGCCGTCGGGACCGTCAGCAGCGCCGGGGCGGGCTGGCCATCTTTCATGCCTTCCCAGGCGAAGAACCAGAACAGTTTATTCTTTCCATTGATGACTTTGGGAATCCAGATGGGACCGCCGGCCGTCAGGCCGTACTGATTCAGATGCGACAGCGGACGCGCCACGTTCTTGGCGTTGTTGAAAAAGTCGTTCGCGGTCATCGTGTTCGGCTGATTGTATTCCCACATGGTGCCGTGGAGGGTGTTGGTCCCGGTCTTCATCACCTGGTTCAACGTTCCGCCGCCCGTATGCCCGAAGGACGCGTCCGAGTCGAACGCCTTCACGCGGACTTCCTGCACCGCGTCCTGCGGCAAGCTGTACGCCAACCGGCCGTCCCACGTAGCGTTCGGCACGCCGTCCACCATAATCTCGCTGGTCTGCGCCGGGGTCCCGGCGACATTCCACGCATTGCCCGCGCCGCTGTCGAAGGGATGAATCAGCGAAGGCTGCCCCGTCGGCAGCACGCCCAATGAGAGCGACGCCAGCACCATCGGAGTGCGGCCGTTCAACGGCAGTTCGTCGACTTCTTTCGTGGTGATTGCCTGCCCTACCGACGCGCTCTCTCCGTTGACCATCGGCGCTTCCGCCGTGACTTCCACCGATTGGGTCGCGTCACCGACATCCAACTTCGCATCGATCGCTACGTGATCTCCGGCACCGAGGTGTACGCCCTTGCGGATGAATTCCTTAAAGCCCTGCAATTTCACCGAAACCTGATAATTTCCGGGCTGCAGGAACGGCACCGAATACTGTCCGCTACTTTCCGACGCGGTCTCCACCTTCGTCCCGGTATCGATTTCAGTAACGGTGACTTTGGCTCCGGCGATCACGGCCCCTGTCGGATCGGTCACGGACCCACTTAACGTGCCGCGAAATTCCTGGCAGAATAGCGCGGCGGGAACTAACAAAAGAGCAAGAACAGCAACCATACAGCGTTTCATACGAGCGAGACTCCTTAAGCTTGAACCTCTAACCTGAAGCACTAACGTTTTTCCCCCGGACGCGGCAGCGGCACGAACTTGCCCTCGCAGGCGTTCGGCTTCGTGTTTCCGCCGGATCCAATGATCTTTACATCGTCACCTCGGGGCAAAAGGTTTACAGCCCCGGGCCCGAATCTTAGTTCGGCATGAACGGCCGCGATCTTCTGCACGGCCGGATCGCTGAAGTAGACGTTGTCCCACGTCATTCCCAGCTTGTGTTTGTCGTCGAAACCGTCCAGCGTAATCTTGCCGGGGCCGTCCACCCGCACATTGCGCAGGACGATCCCCGTAAATTGCGGCAGCTTATCGGTTGCCGTGCCGCGATACGAATAATTCGAGTCCATGTAGATCGGGTTCCTGGTGTCGCGGATGCACACGTCCTCATACACGATGTCCTCCACCAGCCCGCCCCGGCTCGAATTGCTCTTAATACGAATCCCGTTATCGGCGCCGTCGATCGAGAGGTCGGTCACGCGGATCGCGCTCGCCCCGCCGTCCGTTTCGCTGCCGATCGACATGCCATGCCCGTAATAGAAATGGTTGTGCGAAATCGTCATGTGCATGGTCGGCGCGCCGGCGCCGGCCTTGATCGCCACGTTGTCGTCGCCCGCCCGGATGAAGCAGTGCGTGATCGTCACGTTGGTCGAATTCCCCGGATCGATCCCGTCTGTATTGCGGCCTTCCTTGCCCGTATCGACGATCACTCCCCAGGCGGTGAATCCGTTGCCGCCGCTGTACGACACGTGGAAATTCGGCGAGTCTTCCAGGCGGATGCGGTACAACGTGAAATCGTCGGCCTTCGTCGCCACCAGAATGCGCGGACAGTTCTGGCTGAGGTTCTTGACCTTGGCCTCCTGCGCCAGGTCCCACCAGGAGACATTCTGGCCGATCAGTTTCGCGCCGCCGCGTCCATCGATTGTGCCGTCGCCCATGATGCCCGCGCCCTTCACCTGGTTGGCCGCGATCATCGGTTTGCAGCCGTGGCCCTTCTCCGTAACCGTGCCGCAACTGGCCGGCGAAAGATCGTAATCGCGCGGATTCCGCGAGCCGAACAGTGTCACCCCGCCATCGACCAGGAGGACCACACCCGCGCGCAGTTGGATCGGACCCGTGAGGAACGCGTTCTGGCCGCCTTCCGCCTTCAGTTCCACCGCGCGGCCGGCGGGACACGCGTCCAGCGCCGCCTGAATGCGTGCGGTGTCCTGCTTGTCCTCGTCGGCCGACGGGATCGCCTTACCCGACGCCTTCAGTTTGGCCGGAAGAACGGTGCAACTCCGCGGGATCACAGGCTCGGTGACGGTGCGCGTATCCTGCGCCCAGGCCGGACAGACTGCAGCCGTGAGTACCGCCGCAATAAGAGTGCGTACCATTGCTTCCTTTTCTTTCAGGCCGAACTACTTGCGCAGAAACAGCGGTTCGATATGACGATCGAACAGATTCTGCGTCACATTGCGTGAAATGGATTCTTCGCTGGCGTCCAGCATCGCGGTATACCGGTCGCCCAGTTTGGCCGCGATCTTGTACCCGACATGCAGCAACTGCCGCAGGTGCGGATTGTACAGCGGATTCGACTGGTCGTGCCGCAAGGCGCCTGCGTACTGCTCCGCCGTCCAGCCGTTCACTTCGCTTGCCGACGGCAGTTTTGCCGGATCGATATCGATGACCGCGGCGTACGGCGCGCACAACTCCTCGGAGTGGTCCAGCGCTTCCGCGTAAATCTGCTTGGCCATCGCCAGACCTTCCGGCGACGCCTCGGCCAGTCCGATCAGTTCCTCGAGCCACGTCGTTCCCGCGGTCTTGACATGGACACCCGCATCGACGGCGCGCAACGCCCGGCGGATCGAGTTGTAAATCGAAAACTTGTCGCTGCCCGAATGCACGCTCAACTTGAGATTGGCGGGCAGGGAATAGCGCTTCACGGCGTGCGCGATCACGGCCAGGTCGGCGACGAATTCGCGCTCGAACTGCTCCACGTCGCCCACGTAATCCACGCCCTTATTGAAGCGTCCCGTGAACTTGGGAGCGATGGTCTGAATGGGGATGCCGGCGTCCGCGATCGCCGCCAGAATTAACAGCAGTTCCGAAGGAGTCTGCGGACAGTCTGTCTCGTCCATCGACACCTCGGTGACGAAGGCCTGGTCTTTCGCATCGGCAACGCGCTTGTAAATCTGCGCGGCCTCGCTGACCGCGTACAGGTATTTCGCCGCCGCGGCAGCCGCCTGTTGCGGCGTCACCGTCAGCGGCTCGGACAAGCCTTCGATCTCGATCCGCCCCGTCAGTTCCGGATGGTTCTTGAGAAACGCTCCGGCGACTCCAGCCTGCGGCATCCTGCCGATGTAGTCCGCCACGTCCAGCGTGAAGAAGTTGCTCGGCGCGATGAACCGGTCCACGGTCTCCACATTGATGTGGTCCGCGTCTACATAATAGGAGTGCTTCCATCCCAGTTCGCGCACCGCCGCATCCGCCGCGACCCGTGTGCCCGACGGCTCCGACCCGACAATCTTATGTTCGCGGTTGGACTTATTCCAGACCGGCGCCACCTGCACGCCCGCGGCGGCGGCCCGCATGCATGCGGCTAGCTGGGGTTTGGCCTGATGGGCAAATCGATCACCCACTCCGAGGGAGAATTTCTCAATCACGAGTCCGGTCTTAGCGTCGCTCACTTGGCGCACTCCCGAAGCGGTTTTTAAGGCAAGCTTACTGGACTAACCCTGTGCTTCTTGAACCCAACTATAAGTGGTGTCCCCGATTCCGTCAACGCGAGTTTATTAAAAGAACGCTTTAGCCGGATTAAACGGTCCGAATTGACAATTCGGGCGGCAGCCACCTACCCTACCGGCATGACCAGGCGAGTATTCGTTGCGGGCGCGGCTGCCGCCATGCGCTATGCCAGAGGCGCCGCGGAGACCGGCGCGGCCCGCCAGATGTCGGCCGTGCTCGCGCGTATCCAGCCTCCGCGCTTTCCCGATCGCCAGTTCGACATCCTGAAATATGGCGCGGTTGCCGACGGCCGCACCGATTGCTCCGACGCCCTTGCCAAAGCCATCCAGGCCTGCTTCTCGGCCGGAGGCGGTACCGTAATCGTGCCGCGCGGAATTTTTCTCACCGCCGCCATCCACCTGAAGAGCGGAACGAATCTGCACCTCGAGGATGGCGCCGTCCTGCGCTTCGTCACCGACCCGAAACGCTACCCGCTCGTCTACTCCCGCTGGGAAGGCACCGAGTGCATGAACTACTCGCCCCTCATCTACGCCTTCGAGCAAACCAATATCGCGATCACCGGCGCCGGCCTGCTCGACGGCCAGGCGAATACCGAAACCTGGTGGCCCTGGAAGGGCAACGCCAAGAGCGGCTGGAAGACCGGCATGCCCGACCAGAAGCGCGATCGCGACACCCTGGTCGGTATGGGCGACAAGAACGTGGCCGTCGCGCAGCGGGTTTTCGGCGAGGGCCACTACCTGCGTCCGCCGTTCGTGCAACCCTACCGCTGCACCAACGTCCTGATCGAAGGCGTCACCATCAGGAACTCGCCGTTCTGGGAACTGAATCCCGTGCTCTGCAAAAACGTGACCGTCCGCGATGTGAAGATCGACAGCCACGGACCGAACAACGACGGATGCGATCCGGAAAGCTGCGACGGCGTCCTCATCGATCATTGCGAGTTCTCGACTGGCGACGATTGCATCGCCATCAAGAGCGGGCGCAACGAGGACGGTCGCCGCGTGCATACGCCGTGCCAGAATCTGGTGATCCGCAACTGCTCCATGAAGGACGGTCACGGCGGCGTTTCCATCGGCAGCGAAGTCTCCGGCGACGTCCGCAACGTGTTCGTCGACCACTGCCGCATGGATAGTCCTAACCTGGACCGCGCGCTGCGCATCAAGAGCAATACCTACCGCGGCGGCATCGTGGAGAACATCTACTTCACCAACAACAGCGTGGGACAAGTGTCCGAAGCGGTGATCGATATCGACTTCAATTATGAGGAAGGCAACGGCGGTCCGCACAATCCCGTGGTGCGGAATGTCGTGGTGGAGAACGTCACCAGCGGCAAGAGCAAGCACGCCCTCTACCTCCGCGGCTTCAAGAACGCCGCCATCACCGGCGTCCGTATCGTGAACTGCAAGTTCGAGAACGTGGCGCAGGGGAACGTCATCGAAAACGTCGAAGGGCTGGAGCAGTAGGGCCGATCGGCCGGCCTTTTGGGCAGACGCGTGGCGAAAGTGGGGATTCGATTGTCAAACTATGATGCCCCCAGGGGCACCCAGGGTTGAAGGCCACGATTGGGGAGCGGGTCTACTCCTCCAAATCGTCAAAATCTGCTTCGCGGCGGCCGATGCCGGAGAGGAATTGGCTTTGTTCCGTCGGGTAGTTTTTCGGGGGTGCGGGGACTGAAGCCTGCATCTTCACGCGGGCGGCCTGGAGGCGTTGGAGTTCTTTCGTTGGTTTGGCGAATAGCGGTTTCGAGGCGATGGATCATGCGACCGACGCGGTCGAGGAGGGGGGATTTCGTTTCGAGGACATTGCCCAGGGTGGCTCCATTTTGCATGGCGTCGTCCCAGATTTGAGCTTCGGCATTTTGGAGGCGGTTGAGACGCCAAAGGGTGGTGGTGAGCTGGTCGACGCATTGCTGCTCGGCCATCTCCTGGGGACACCAGGTGTCTAACTGAAATTCCTTGAAAGCTTCGAATTCCTCGGGATCTTCGCCGGGAATAATCAGTGATTCGGCATGAATGCCGTATTTGTTGGCGTTATGGCGAACGGCGGATTTTGTCTCGGGCGTGGCAGGTCCGGTGGACAGGAGCGCATTGGCGCGATTGGCGGTTATCTGGGCTGGTGAAGCCATATTGGTTGTTCCGGTCTTTCTCCCCGGAACGCCAATGTAGCTGGCGAGAGGGCTGGACTCCGAAATTCGGAGCTGGAAGTCCTTGATTCTGTTCGGAAGAAAAACCGGTTTGCCACGTCAACGCGTTTACCCGATCTTCTGATTCAACGCATTTTTCAAAAATTGCGCGATCGAATCCGTGAGCGGCCGACGCCGCTCCGATTTCGCCATCGCCAGTGCTTGCGTGCGCGCCAGCCGCCGACCCTGTACCCGGAACACCTGAAAGAATCGCGGCCCGCCGCGAAGCGCGAACTCCGGCAGGATCGAAAAACAGAAGCCCGTTTCGACGATCTTCTTCATCGCCTCCGTGTCGTCCGCTTCCATGGCCACTCGCGGACTCACGCCCAACTCCTTGCAGAACCCGTCGATCATCGACCGCATATTGCTGCGCTTCGGATACAGCACCAGCGAAGCGTCCGCCAACTCCGACGGCTGGATCGTGCCCACCCGCCATCCCGTGACTCTGCTGGGCGACGGCTTGATCACCAGCAGTTCTTCCTCGAACAGCGGAATCACGTCTAGTTCGTCGCTTTGGAAGGGCAGCGAAATCAGTGCAAGATCGAAGCGCCGCTGCAAAAGACCCGCGACCATTTCTTCCGTCGGCGCGACTGTGATGCCGATTGACGTCTGCGGAAACGCCTTGCGCAATTGGCGCAGCGGACGTCCCAATTGGTGGATGAGCGCCGTGGCCCCGGTCGCAAAGTGGAACGGCAGACGATCGTGCTGCGCGTCGCTGGCGAACTCCTGCTCGATCTGCCGCATCTGTGCGCGCAATGCCCGCGCGTGCTCGGCCAGTCGCAACGCCGCCGGCGTGGGCACGATGTGCTTCCCGCTGCGCACGAACAGATCGGCCCGCAACTCCGCCGCCAGATTATGCAACTGGAGGCTGACCGCTCCCGGTGACAGGTTC
>Ga0207695_10005120_pt1 | contig 17555 bp, 13 predicted proteins | sample KBSC54metaG_FD_184354 | JGI IMG/M metagenome (GOLD analysis project Ga0207695, IMG submission 184354) | Corn rhizosphere microbial communities from Kellogg Biological Station, Michigan, USA - KBS C5-4 metaG (SPAdes) (version 2) | ecosystem: Host-associated > Plants > Roots > Rhizosphere > Soil... | reverse complement strand
CGCGACGCTCGGCGGTTACGTCGCGGTCAATGCCGGGCTGATCCTGACCACCACCAGCGAGGACGAACTCGCCGGGGTGATGTCGCACGAAATCGCGCACGTCACCCAAAGCCATGTGTTGCGCGCGGTCGAGGCGCAGAAGCACGACACCATTCCGATCGCGCTGGCCATGCTGGCGGCGATCATCGTGTCGTCGCGATCCGGTTCATCGTCCGCGGACAACGCGGCCGAGGCAGCGATCGCAGCCGGCACCGGATTGATGGCGCAGCAGCAGATCAATTTCACCCGCGACAACGAAACCGAAGCCGACCATTTCGGCATCCAGACCATGGCACGCGCGGGCTACGACCCGATGGCGATGGCGAGCTTCTTCAGCCGCATGCAGGCGGCCAATCGCAGCAACGAAGGCTACGGCCCGTACAAGGCGCCGGATTTCCTGCTCGACCATCCGGTCACCAGCACGCGCATCAGCGACGCGCTCGAACGCGCGCGGCAGATCAAGGCCAAGCCAGTCACCCCGCTTGCCGGCATCGGCAACCCCACCAGCAACCTGTTGCTGCCGGCGAGCCTTAGCGCGCACAACGTCATCAACGCGGGCGCGATCCAGCACGGCAACGATTTCGGCTGGGCGCAGGAACGCCTGCGCGTGCTCAGCGCGGAAAGCGGCGGCGCCGCAATCGCCGAATACAACCGCATCCGCAACGCCCATCCGAAAGCATTCGGCGATGCGCAACGCTACGGCCTCGCGCTTGCGATGATGCAGAACGGCGAGCCCGCAAAGGCGCTCGCGGAACTGCAACCGCTGTCGCAGCGACATCCGGATGCCTACTGGATCGACCTCGCGATCGCCAAGTCGCAATTCCTGGGCGGCCCACGCCCGACCGCGCTGGAATCCTACGAACGCATCCTGCAGCGCATGCCCGGCAACCGCGCGGTGATCCTGAGCTACGCGACAACGCTGGGCGAGATCGGCACCGCCGAAGCGGGCCGTCGCGCGCAAGCCGTGCTGCGTCCGCTGATGGATGAAGGCGGCGACGATCCCGAGTTCCAGCAAACCTTCGCGCGCGCCTGCGTGCTGGCTGGCGATACCGGCCGCGCTGGCGAAGCCTATGCGGTGGCGGCCTACCTCAACGGTCGCGCCGAAGACGCGCTGAACCAGCTCGAAGCGCTCAAGCGCCGCGACGACCTCGACTACGTCCAGCGCGCGCGCATCGACGCCCGCATCGCCGAGATGACCCCGACCGTGCTGGAAATGCGCAAGCAGGGCATCCATCCCGGCGATGCCGACAAGCGCCAGCAGTTCACGGCCGAGCCGGCGCTGCGCTGACACATGATCGCGCGCCCGGCATGCAGGCTAGGGACTGGCAACTTCGCATCTAGTAACATCAGGGTCACAAAACTGTTATCTACTTGCGCGGCCTAGCAACCGCCGAGAGAACGCGTGAATAAACGCATCCTGATCGTTGACGATGAACCCGCCATCCGCGACATGGTCGCGTTCGCCCTGCGCAAGGGCGACTTCGAGCCCGTGCACGCTGGCGACGCGCGCGAGGCGCAATCGGCGATCGCCGACCGCGTTCCCGACCTGATCCTGCTCGACTGGATGCTGCCCGGCACCAGCGGCATCGAACTCGCGCGCCGCTGGCGCAAGGAAGACAACACCCGCGATGTGCCGATCATCATGCTCACCGCCCGCGGCGAGGAAAACGACCGCATCAGCGGCCTCGATTCCGGCGTCGACGATTACGTGGTGAAACCCTTCTCCGCGCGCGAACTGCTTGCGCGCATCAGGGCCGTGATGCGCCGCTCGCGCGACGACGACGAGGACGGCAGCGTTGCGCTCGGCGGCTTGCGCATCGACGGCGCCGCGCACCGCGTGTACGCCGGCGACGCGCCGATCCACATCGGCCCGACCGAATACCGCCTGCTGCACTTCTTCATGACCCACGCCGAACGCGTGTATTCGCGCACGCAATTGCTCGATCACGTGTGGGGCGGAAATGTGTACGTCGAGGAACGCACCATCGACGTGCACATCCGCCGCCTGCGCAAGACGCTGGAGCCATACAAACTCGAGAACCTCGTGCAGACCGTGCGCGGTTCGGGTTATCGCTTCTCGACGGCCCACTGATGCCGTTATTTCCCGGCGAATCCTGGAAGCGCGCGATCGGACAGCTGGTCGCGTTGTACGTCGTCGCGCTGCTGCTCGGCTGGCTCATCGGACATACGTGGCTGCCGCTCGCACTGGTATCGATGGGCGTGGTCGCGTGGCATTACTGGCGCTTGTGGCGATTGCTGGCGCGCCTCACCGGAGGCCGGCGCCTGCCGCCCGCGAGCGGTCGCAGCGTGTGGTCGGAAATGGAAGGCCTGCTGCATCGGCGCCAGGATGACGTGCGCAATCGCAAGCGCCGCCTGCTCGACATGCTGCGCGCGTATCGCGCCGCCGCCGCGGTGCTGCCGGATGCGGTGGTGCTGATCGATCGCAACACGCAGCGCGTCACCTGGTTCAACGAAGCAGCGGAGCGGCTGCTCGGATTGCGCCATCCGCGCGACAACAACACGCCCGTCGCCGAACTGCTGCGCCCGCTGCCGGTGTCGTTGTGGATGACCGCCGGCCAGCACGCCGAGCCGATGCTCGATGCCGCGTCGCCGCGCGATCCGAACATCCGCCTCAACCTGCGCCTGATTCCGTATTCCGACCAGCAATGGCTGCTGGTCGCGCGCGACATCAGCAAGCTCATGCACCTCGAACAGGTGCGCCGCGATTTCGTCGCGAACGTCTCGCACGAATTGCGCACGCCGCTGACGGTGATCCACGGCTACCTGGAAATGCTCGATCCATCCGACATGCCCGAGTGGACGCCGATGTTCGACGAGATGCGCCGCCAATCGCAGCGCATGGCGCAGATCGTCGAAGACCTGCTGACCCTGTCGCGGCTCGAAGCGCAGGAGCAGTTATCCGAGGAATCCGTCGGCATGACCGCGCTTCTGCAGACGTTGCGCCGCGAAGGCGAAGCGTTGAGCCAGGGCCGCCACAGGATCACTGTTGAGGACGTCGCCCTCGTCGACCTGACCGGCTCGACCAAGGAATTGCACAGCGCGTTCTCGAACCTCGTCAGCAATGCGGTGCGCTACACGCCGTCGGGGGGCAGCATCCGCATCCGCTTCGCGCGCGATGGCGACGGCGCGGTGCTGTCGGTGGAGGACACCGGTTACGGCATTCCGGCGCAACACCTGCCGCGCATCACCGAACGTTTCTATCGCGTCTCCACCAGCCGCTCGCGCGAATCCGGCGGCACCGGGCTCGGGTTGTCGATCGTCAAACACGTGCTCGCGCTGCACCAGGCGCGACTCGAGATCGCCAGCGAAGTCGGCCAAGGCAGCACGTTCTCGATCCACTTCGGCGCGGCGCGCGTGCAAGCGCGCGGCGCGCATGGCACGGAGGCCGCATGAACGGCAGCACGAACAAAACCAAATCGCGAAAACGGCGCCCCGGGAAAAGCGATGCGCCAGCCGCCACGGCGTCCGTAGTGGTTGCATCGACCGCATCCGAGATCGCTGCAACAACGCCCGTGCACGTCACCGAAGACAGCGCGCATCGCCCGTTGTACCTCAATCGCGAACTCTCGCAGATCGCGTTCAACGAACGCGTCCTCGCGCAGTCGCGCGACCGCTCGGTGCCGCTACTCGAACGCCTGCGCTACCTGTGCATTTCGTGCACCAACCTCGACGAATTCTTCGAGGTACGCGTCGCCACGATCACCCACCAACTCGAATTCGGAGGCACCACCGGCCCCGATGGACTCGGCCCGGCGACCGCGCTGAAACTGATCCACGAACGCGCCGGCAAGCTCGTGCAGGCGCAGTACGAACAATGGAACAAGGTGCTGCTGCCGGAACTCGCGGCCGCCGGCATCCGCATCCTCGGCAAGGACGCGTGGACCACTTCGCAAAAGCGCTGGCTGCGCAAGTATTTCCGCAACGAAATCCTGCCGGTGCTGTCGCCGCTCGGCCTCGATCCCGTGCATCCGTTTCCGCGCATCCTCAACAAGTCGCTCAACATCGCGGTCGTGCGCGAAGGCAAGGACGCGTTCGGTCGCGCCGGCCACATGGCGATCGTGCGCGCGCCGCGTTCGTTGCCGCGCGTGATCCAATTGCCTGCGGAATTGTCGGGCGGCGAACACGATTTCGTGTTGCTGTCCACGATCCTTGCCGCGTTCGTCGACGACATGTTCCCCGGCATGCAGGTCAAGGGCGCCTACCAGTTCCGCGTCACCCGCAACAGCGAATTGCTGGTCGATGAAGACGAAATGGAAAACCTCGCGCATGCGCTCAAGGGCGAACTCGCGAGCCGCGGCTTCCTGCGCGCGACGCGGCTGGAAATCAGCAGCGATTGCCCGAACGCGATCGTCAAGATGCTGCTGAAGAATTTCGAATTGCCGGACAACGTCGTCTATCGCGTGGATGGCCCGGTCAACCTCAATCGCGCGAGCCAGTTGTACGGGCTGGTCGATCGTCCGGAACTGAAATTCCCGACCTTCCGCCCGAACAAGCTTGATCTCGACGGCGACGAATTGTTCGCGGAGATCCGCAAGCACGATGTCCTGCTGCACCATCCGTACGACAGCTTCGCCGCGGTGGTCGACCTGCTCAAGGAAGCCGCGCGCGATCCGGACGTGCTCGCGATCAAGCAGACCCTGTACCGCACCGGCCGCGATTCGGTGTTCGTCGAGCATCTCATCGAGGCATCGCGCAACGGAAAAGACGTCACTGTCGTCGTTGAGCTCAGGGCCCGTTTCGACGAGGAAGCAAACATCCGCCTCGCCGACAAATTGCAGCAGGCCGGCGTGCAGGTCGTGTACGGCGTGGTCGGCTACAAGACCCACGCTAAGATGCTGTTGATCGTGCGCCGCGAGCGCAAACTGCTGCGCCGCTACGTGCATCTTTCCACCGGCAACTACCACGCCGGCACCGCACGCGCGTACACCGACATCGGCCTGCTCACTTCCGATGCGGAGATCGGCGAGGACGTGCACTTGCTGTTCCAGCAATTGTCGGGGCTCGCGCCAACGATCAAGCTCAAGCGCTTGCTGCAATCGCCGTTCACCTTGCACAAGCAGTTGCTGAAGAAAGTCGCGCGCGAGGCGAAACACGCGCGCGCCGGCAAGCCCGCGCGGATCATCGCGAAGATGAACGCGCTCACCGAAGTCGGCGTGATGGAAGCGCTGTACCAGGCATCCCAATCCGGCGTGAAGATCGATCTCATCGTGCGCGGCGCGTGCAGCCTGCGCCCCGGCGTCGCCGGGCTTTCGGATAACATCCGCGTGCGTTCTGTGATCGGGCGCTTCCTGGAGCACAGCCGCGTGTACTGGTTCGCCAACGACGACAAGCCGGAGATCTGGTGCTCCAGCGCCGACTGGATGGAACGCAATTTGCTGCGTCGCGTCGAAACCTGCTTCCCGATCGAGCGCCCCGAACTCGCCGCGCGTGTCTACGCCGAGGAACTCGACAACTACCTGCGCGACAACACGCAAGCCTGGGAACTCGGCGGCGACGGCAACTATATTCAGATACAGCCTCAGCCCGGGGAAGCTGCGTATTCCGCGCAGGGCGCACTGCTCGCGAAGTTGTGCGCGACGTGACGCCTGCAGCGCGACGCATCGATGTCGAAACGCCGAAGACTGCCATCGGCGACGATGCCCTGCTCGCCGCGCTCGATTTGGGTTCCAACAGTTTCCACATGGTCGTCGCGCGGCACGTGCTCGGCCAGTTGCGCGTGGTGGATCGCCTGCGCGAAACCGTGCGCCTCGCCGAAGGCCTCGATGGCGAAGGCGGACTGCGCGCGGACGTGCAGATGCGTGCGCTCGATTGCCTGTCGCGATTCGGCCAGCGCATCCGCGCGCTTCCGCCGCATTGCGTGCGCATCGTGGCAACCAATACCGTGCGCCAGTTGCGAGATCCGCGCGCCTTCATGCAGCCGGCCGAAGACGCGCTCGGGCATCCGATCGAAATCATTTCCGGCCGCGAGGAAGCGCGCCTCGTGTACCTCGGCGTCGCCCATGCGAGCCCGCCCAGCGGCAAGCGTCGCCTGGTGGTCGACATCGGCGGCGGTTCGACCGAATTCATCATCGGCGAAGGCTACGAGCCGCTCGAGCGCGAAAGCCTGCAGATGGGTTGCGTCGCCAGCACGCGGCGTTTCTTCGACAACGGCAAGCTTGGCCGCAAGCGCTGGAAGGAGGGATTGACCGAAGTTTCGGCCGAGTTCCAGCAATTCGTGCGCGCCTACCGCGAGCGCGGCTGGATCGAGGCGATCGGATCGTCCGGCACGATCAAGTCGGTCAGCGAAATCCTCGCCGCGATGAAACTCACCCGCGGCGCGATCACCGACGACGGGCTCGCTGCGCTGTGCGAACGTTTGCTGGAGTTCGAGCGCATCGAGGATATCGATCTTCCCGGTTTGTCGGAAGATCGGCAGCCGGTCATCGCGGGCGGTTTGCTCGTGTTGCAGGCCACGTTCAACGAACTCGGGCTCAAGCGCATGCAGTCGAGCAAGTCGGCGCTGCGCGAAGGCGTGCTGTACGACATGCTTGGCCGCGCGAGCGATCGCGATCCGCGCGATGCATCGATCGACGCGATGGTCGAACGCTACGGCGCGGATCGCGAACAGGCCGCGCAGGTCGAAAGCACGGCGCTCGCGTTGTTCGACCAGGTCGCTTCCACATGGGAACTCGACAGCGACGCACGCCGCATGCTTGCTTGGGCCGCGCGCGTGCACGAGATCGGCCTTGCGATCGCGCATAGCCAGCACCACGTGCACGGCGCGTACCTGATCGAACATTCCGACATCGCCGGTTTCTCGCGACCGGAACAGCAAGTACTCGGCGCGCTCGTGCGTTGCCAACGCCGTGGTTTTTCGATGGCAAGCATCGATGCACTGCCCGAGCGACTCGAATTGCCGACATTGCGCTGCGCGTTGTTGCTGCGGCTCGCCGTCCTGCTGCATCGCGGCCACGACCGCGACGCGTTGCCTGCAATCAAACTCGTAGTGGATGCGAAAGAACTGAAGCTGCGCCTGCCAGAGCACTGGCTCGACTCGCACCCATTGACCCGGGCCGACCTCGACAGCGAGCGCGACGACCTCGCCGAGATCGGTTACGCGCTCAACATCAAGGCGGGTTGAATTTCTCGATCTCCCTTCGGCGACCGAAGGGAGACGATCGCTACCTGCCCCGATCAACGCCCGTAAGCCGCCACATAAGGCCGATCGGTGAACTGCGAGACATTCGCTAGGCCCTTCTGGTCGAGTCGATCCAGTCGCGCACTCGCACTTGGATGGGTCTTGTAGAGGTTGCTGGTTCGGCCACCATCGCTGACGGCGGAGAGTTTCTGCAGCACCGCATACATCGCCAGCGGGTTGTAGCCGGCGCGGGCGGTATAGATCAGCGATGCGCCATCCGAGCGGTACTCCACGTCCTTGTCGAACACCGTCAGCAGCACGGTGGCGCCCTGCTTGGCGAAATAATTGGCGAACTGTCCGGCGACGCCGGCGTGGGCGGTCGCCTTGTCGATTGCGATACCAGTGACCACCGACGTCGCCGCTTGTTTCATGATCACGTAGTAGTGGTCGCGCGCCACCACATGGCTGATCTCGTGGCCCAGTACGGCCGCGACTTCATCGTCGGACTGCAGCACCTCGTACAGTCCGCGGGTCACGATGATGTAGCCGCCCGGCGCGGCGAATGCATTCATCTCGGGGCTATCCACGACCGCGAATGTCCATGGCAAATCGTCGCGCGGCGTCTGCAAGGCAACCCAGCGACCGATCGTATTCACGCGCCGCTGCGCTTCGGGGTTCTCCCAGATCGGCATCACGCTGAGCACGCGGCCGGCGATCTGCGGGCCCATCGCGATTTCCTCGTCCACCTTTTCCTGTTCGCTCTTGGGCATCGCATCGGCCGCCGAGCTTGCCGAACCGCCGAGACCGAAATGGCCGCCGACCATCGACAGCACGCCGACCTTGGCGGCGTGATTCTGCTGTTCCTGCATCTGGGTCTGCTCGGCAGAACCCGAAGTCGCCCGGTGCCCTTCGCCGATGCCCGGCTCCTTCTTGTACGCAACTTCGGTTTTCTGCAGGTGCATCCGGTTCGCATACGCGGTCGCCGTCGCGTCATCGACGCGGAATGTCTCGATCCGCGCGACCGCTGCCGGATTGAACGTCGCGCCGCGCAGGTCGGTATCGCTGATGCCGCGCACGCCGGCGGTTTCGCCGGGCTTGGGATGGCCACCGAACATCGAATAGCCATCGTTGCTGCCGCCAGCAGCCTTGGCGAGGCGAACCTCATTGATTTTCACGTAGCCCACGGTCGCTGGCTGCGCCTTCACGTTGAACCACAGGCCTTCCTGCTTCTCGACTTCGACAGGGCTGCCCTTGCTCAGGGACGTCACCGTCGGCGAGGCCGTCGAAGCCGCTTGATGCACGCCGACATTGTCCTTGTACACGGACGCCTGCGTGCTGCCGGTTGGCGCGGCTGGAGCTGGCGCGGCTGCCGTGGCTGCCGCAGCCGGCGCATGGCTCTTGGCGGCGATCGCGGTGCCGGTCAGGGCGATCAGGATGGAAAGGCTCAGGACTCGGAAGTGGGTACGCATGGTTCTATTCCCCTTGTGGCTGTAGTGCGGTGTCGCTGGAAGATGTGCTGCCGGTTTGTGTATCGCTCGGCTTGATATAACGCGGAAGGCAATCGATATCGGACGCGATGAACGCGCGCATGCTGCGGTCGGCCGGCAACAGTAGCGCTTTCCCCAACGTCTGTTGCAGGGACCGCGACCGCGTCGGCTCGTCCATTCCGCTCAGGTCGACGTACACGCCGCCGGCGGTCAGCACCCGATCAAGCACGTCCGGGTCGGCGACGTTGTCCAGGTCGTCGCCGATCAGCTTGAGGTCGTGCAGGATTTCCCAGCGCAGTTCCTCGACCGATGGCGCATCGCAGATCATCAGGATCACGTCGCGGAAGTCCGATGCCAACCATGTTTTACGCTCGATCAGGCCTTCGTGCATCTTCGCGTAGCCGTGCCCGTACAGCAGGCGGCGGATGCGCCGGCGGAATTCGCCGGTTTCCCAGAATCGTTCTTCCTCCGGCCCATCGCTGTCCGTTTCCACCTGCTGCCACACGCTGACCCGCAGGATCAGCAGCACGACGTGCAAGCGGCCGCCTTCGCCCAGTTCAGCCACGTGGTCGTCATTGCCGAGCGCGCGCCCGCGCATGCCGGCCAGATAGGTGCGGCAAATGCCGAAGAACGTCAGCGAGGTGCCAATCGAGGTGAAGATGTCGAAGAAGAACGTGGTGAAGGTCAACGTCAGCATCGCGATCGCGGTCAGCGCCACGTTTGTCGCGGTGAATACGGCATCGATGTCCTGCGACGGTTCGCCTCGCCAGAACGAGAAACCGATCAGGATCACCAGCACCGCCGCCAGCCCGTACTTGAAGCCATCGGCGGGCATGCGGATGTAGCTGCTGCTGATCAGGTCCTCGACCGCCTCGGCCTGCAATACCACGCCGGCCATCTGCGAATCGATCGGCGTGGGCTTGAAGTCGTTGATGCCCGATGCAACGTAGCCGACCATCACGATCTTGCCTTTCAGGTCGGGAATCTTCGGGCCGGGACAATTCGCGTGTTCGTCCGGCAACAGGTTCGCCGCGCTGATCACCGGAAGGCGATCCTGCTCTTTGGTGCGCCAGTTCAGGCGGATGCGTTGCGGGAAATCGGTGAACTTGCGATGCGTGGCCTGCGCGGCGACCAGCGCCGACAGCGACGGCACCGCCCAATCGCCGGCTTTTTGCCAGACATCGAAATCACGCAGCACGCCATCGCCCGCGCGACCGATGTCGAGATAACCGCTGCGTTTGGCCATCGCTTCGCCGAACGGCGCCTGCATCGAGATGCGCGGCGTATCGACCGGTTTTGCGACCAACGGCAGCGCGTTTGGCCACAGGTTGACCTTGCTCGTTGGCGGGCCGGTCGGATCGAGACCGCCGTAGTTCGCGCCGAAGAACATCGGCGCGCCGGAGCCGGCGACCTGCATCAGCATGTCGTCGGAACCGGCCTGCCCGGTCTGCTTGTCGAGGAACAGCACGTCGTAGCCGACCGCGGTCGCGCCGGCATCGGCGATGGCGGTCAGCAGGTCGGCGTGGCGATCGCGCGGCCACGGCCAGCCGGTTTCGCCTTTCTTCTCGAAATACTTGATCGAGCATTCGTCGATCTCGGCGACGATCACGCGGCCCGACGATGCCGGATCGACCGGACGCCGCGCGATCACCGAATCGAACAAGGAATCTTCAGCCGACGACAACGCGTGATTGCCTTGCCAATCCGGCGGCAGCCCATAGAAATCCCATGCGATCAGCGCGAGCGCGATCACCGTCATCACCGGGAAAAAGCCGAACCGCATGCGCGACGCGAACGCCGCCGACGTGCGTCCGAACGCGCGTTCCCACAAGCCCCACGTCTTGATGAACCGCGTCGCCGCGCGTTCCAGCAGGCTCGGCTGCGGCGGCATGCCTTTCTTGCCAGTTGTCACGATCGCTATCCCCCGCCCTCCGATTCACCGGCATGGTCGCATGCGACGCCCCTAGGTCGCGTGGCGCAGATCGACGCCCGGTTTCCGGGTAGCCATTCCTGCAACCGACGGGCAATCGTGTTTTCGAAGTTCAATTCAGCCCGCGGCGAATAGGCAGCGCAAGCGCACGACAACAAGACGGCAGCGACGAACAGGAATTGAAGCGTGCTGGAAAACGCGGCGAGCCGGTCGTGCCTGGCGATCAGCGTCGGCACGACCAGTCCCAGCAAGGCGCCAGAAACCGCCTCCACCGGCGTATGGAAACCAAAAAAGACAATGTCCGCCATGACTACCAGCGCGACCATTGCACCGAGCGCCATTCCGGCGAGTTGCCGTGTACGCGAGGATCCAGACGTCACCACGAATCCCAGCGTCGGGTAAGTGGCGAACGAGCGCAGGACATGCCCGCTCACGCCATGGAACGATGCGATCCCGAACCGGATTCCCCAATCGTAATATGCGAACTTCGTCGCCGTGCCGATCGCCATCGCGATGATGAAATACAGCACGAACCTGCCCGCCACGGCGACTTCCTTGCGAACAGCCAATGCCACGATGACGCCGCTGGCAACCAGCAGGATGGGCAGCGGATCGCCATAGCGGGCGACCATCCACGGAAGTCCTGGCCACGATTGCATGTGTTCTTGTTTCCTCCCTTGCAAATAACGGCGTCGTGTCGCCATGCCCACGATTGCCTGGCCACGACCTGTTCTGTCGACGAGCCTATCTGCATCGACGCCCGCAGGCCAAGCCTTCCACGCGCCACGGCGGCCTCAACAGGTGTTCTAGGCTCGCCCCGGCAACGATGCAGTCAGCATTCATCTTTCCCGTCGCACCATCCGGTAGGAATTTCCCACCACGCCAAGGAGGCGCACCATGAAAAGCCAATTGATTCTCGCTGCGAGCATCGCACTCGCGCTCGCCGCTCCCGTATTCGCGCAAGACAACTCGCAAGCCGCGCCGCCGGCTTCGCAAACCAACGATCAATCAGCTCCTGACCAGGCCGCTCCCGCCGACTCTTCATCGATGAATTCCGATGCGCAACAGCCGGCATCGACTGCACCGCGCCATCGCATGCGGCATCGCACGGCTGGTCGGCAACACAATCCAGCCGCCGAGGGCTTGACCGGCAACGAGCCGGGGACAGCCGCTTACCAAGCCTCCAATCGGGTGAAGAGGTATCCGGCCGTCGATCACGGACACGTTGCCGGCGATCCGCCGATCATCGATCACAGCGCCGACCAGGCGCCGGTTGCGAATCCACCTGCCACCACGATCACGGTTCCGCCGACCCACTGATCACCAGATCCACTGATCGTTATCCACTGATCGTTGCTCGCGGAAAATCAGCCTCACGCGGCACGCGTCGAATGCAGGGCAGCCGATCGAAATCGGCTGCCCTTTCGACTTGCATGCGCCGATCATCCATCTGTTTTTAATCGGATGAAGTTCCAATCGGATTAAGACGATCAGCCGCGCCCGGTTTCGGCGTAATGCGCCTGCGCGAATGCAATCCCCATCGCGCGTAGGCGCTCCTTGCCGCGAATCGTCAGATCGGTGGCCATGGCGAATTGCTCGCGACTGTCGGCCACGTAGGCCTTGACCTTGTAATGCGTGCCCCATGGCATTTCCGCTACGGAAACCTTCACCGCCGTGTCGCGTTTCCGGTAACTGCTGGCTTCGGCGGTTTCGGTCAATGCCTTGAGCGCCGCAGCGCCGTCGTGGTCGGGTTGCAGGTAGAAATTCGTCACGCACAGCAAGCTGTAGTGGCCGCTGCTGGCGTTGGATACTTTCGACGACCAGATGCGTGCGTGCGGAACGATGACCTCGGTGTCGTCCGCCGTCACGATGCGCACGGCGCGGGTTCCGATCGACTTCACTTCGCCATAGACGCCGTCGATTTCGATCCAGTCGCCCGGTTGGTAGGTGTTTTCGAGGATCGCCACGACCCCGGCGATCAGGTTGCTGGCGTAATCCTTGATCGCGAAGGCGAGCGTCAGGCCGATTGCCGCGACGACGGCGACGAAATCCTCGAAGGTCGGTTCGACCAGGATCGGGATGATGATCGCGATCCCGGCGATCCAGATCAACAGGCGGCTGAGCGGCGCCATCCGCAGGATCAGCAGGCGCCGGTGCGATGGCGCGCTTTCGGCTGCGCTACGGACGATCCGGCCCACCAGCAGGACGAGCAGGCGGCAGGCGGCGAGAACGGCGATGGTCAGCGCGAGATGGCTCCAGCTCAATTCCCGCAGGAAGCCGAAATGCCCGGCGATTTCATTCATCGCATTGTCCCTTCACGGTGCCCACCCGCCTGCGACGACGGTACAGAGTCGTCCATGAACAATCCAGCCCGCAGGCTGAACCCGTCATCGGCTTGTCATTGCGACGTCACCGACGCAACACATGCGCTGCGCAGACTCCGTGTCCATGCGCTACGCCATCGTCAGCGAAACCTATCCGCCTGAAGTCAACGGCGTCGCGTTGACGGTGCATGCGCTTGAAACCGGATTGCGCGCGCGCGGCCACCAGGTCGGGATGATCCGTCCACGCCAGGCCGACGAACACATCGACGGCAAGCACAGCAAACCCATGAACCAGACCCTGGTGCGTGGCGCGCCGCTGCCGCGTTATCCCGGATTGCGTTTCGGATTGCCCGCAGGCCGCACCCTCGCCGCGTTGTGGCGCAAGCAGCGACCCGACGCGATCTACGTCGCCACCGAAGGCCCGCTCGGCTGGTCGGCGGTGCGCACCGCGCGCAAGCTCGGCATTCCGGCGACGACCGGTTTCCATACGCGCTTCGACGAATACATCGAACGCTACGGCGCGGGTTTCCTCACGCCAGTCGCGTTCGCATGGATGCGGCGCTTCCACAACATGGCCGATGCGACCATCGTGCCGACCGATCAGCTTGCGGATTTCCTTCGCTCGCGCGGCTTCCGCGAAGTACAGGTGTTGCGTCGCGCGGTGGACACGAAACTGTTCGATCCCGCGCGCCGCGATCGCGCGCTGCGCGCGTCGTGGGGCCTTGGCGACGATGCGCTCGCGGTGATGTACCTCGGCCGGGTCGCGCCGGAGAAAAACCTCGACCTCGCGATCGCGGCATTCCGCGCGATCCAGAAGCAGCAACCGAGCGCGCGCTTCGTCTGGGTCGGCGACGGCCCTGCGCGCGCAGCGATCGAAGCGGCGCATCCGGATTTCGTGTTTGCCGGCGTGCAGCGCGGCGAGATGCTCGCGCGCCATTTCGCGAGCGCCGACCTGTTCGTGTTCCCCAGCCTCACCGAAACCTTCGGCAACGTCACCCTCGAAGCGATGGCGAGCGCGGTGCCGACGGTCGCATTCGACTACGGCGCCGCGCGAGAGCACTTGCGTGCCGGCATGCACGGCGCCGCGGTTCCATTCGGCGATCGCGATGCCTTCGTGCGCGCTGCGGTACACGTGTCATCGGACGCACGAATGCGCCGCGCGATGGGCGCGCAGGCGCGAGTCGCGGTTGCGCAGCTCAATCCGGAATCGGTTGCGCGCAACTTCGATGGCATCCTCGCCGGACTCGCGACGCAACGGAGCGCAGCGTGAACGTGCGCGCGCCCATCGCATTGGTGCGGCGCGAAACACAACTGTGCGTCGCGGCGAATCGCTGGGGACGGCGCGACCTGGTGCGGCGTTATTTCGCGGCGGTCAGCCGGCTCGGCAATGGCGTGTTCTGGTACGCGTTGATGGCGATGATCGTGCTGGTACGCGGCTTCGAAGGCCAATGGCTCGACGGCCTGCGTGCATCGGCGCACATGGCCGCGACCGGCGTCGTCGCATTGCTGCTGTATCGCGCGCTGAAACGTTCGACGCGCCGTCGACGCCCGTATGCCGACGACGCGCGCATCACCGCGTTGGTGCCGGTGCTCGACGAATTCAGTTTCCCATCCGGACACACCTTGCACGCAGTCGCGTTCACCCTGGTCGCGCTCGGCCACTATCCGGTGCTTGCGTGGCTGTTGATTCCGTTCGGCGCAAGCATCGGCGTTTCGCGCGTCGTGCTTGGCGTGCATTATCCGAGCGACGTGCTCGCCGCGACCGCGATCGGTACCGTCATCGCGAGCGTGTCGTTGTGGCTGGTGCCGGGGGCGACGTTGCTGGGTTGATGTCCGGGTGCTGGCTGCGCCTGCGTTGTCCAGAATAGCCGCGCACAACCTGCCTCCCCTCGGCCGCCATTCTGGCTGGCCCGCAGCCGCTGGCGTGGCTGGGGTTTCCATGTCCATCGACGAACAAAAATTGAATGCCTTCCTCGGGCAGGCCGTCTGCGACCTCGGCGCCGCGATGAGCGCAACCCTGATGCTGGTCGGCGACCGCCTCGGCTTCTACAAGACGCTCGCCAACGGCCCGTTAAAACCTGCAGAACTCGCAACGCGCACCGGCACCCACGAGCGTTACGTGCGCGAATGGCTCAACAACCAGGCGGCCGGCGGTTACGTGCAATACGACGTGGCCAGTGGCGCGTATTCGATGAACGCGGAACAGGCGCTGTGCCTTGCCGATCCGGGCGGCCCCGTCGATCTGCCCGGCGCTTACAACATCATCGAAGCGACTTTCCATGCGCTGGATCGCACCATCGACAACTTCAAAACCGGCAAGGGCATGGAATGGGGCGAACACCATCCCTGCCTGTTCCACGGCACCGAACGCTTTTTCCGCGCTGGCTACAACGCCAACCTGATGGCCTCATGGCTGCCGGCGCTGGATGGTGTCACCGCGAAGCTCGCGAGCGGCGCGAAAGTCGCTGACGTCGGCTGCGGCCACGGCGCGAGCACGATCCTGATGGCGAAGGCGTATCCGAAATCGGAATTCATCGGTTACGACTACCACGCCGCCTCGATCGACACCGCGCGCGAAAAAGCCAAGGCCGCAGGCGCGGCCAACGCGCGCTTCGAAGTCGCCGATGCGACCGGCTACAGTGACAAGGATTTCGACCTGATCGCGTTCTTCGATTGCCTGCACGACATGGGCGATCCCGCCGGCGCAGCGCGCCACGCGCGGCAGGCGCTCAAGCCCGATGGCGCGGTCATGCTGGTGGAACCGTTCGCGAACGATCGCGCCGAGGACAACCACAATCCGGTCGGCCGGGTGATGTACGGCGCGTCCTCGCAGATCTGCGTGCCGGTTTCGCTCGCGCGCAACGGCCCCGCGCTCGGCGCGCAGGCCGGCGAAGCGCGCCTGCGCAAGGTAATGGTCGATGAAGCCGGGTTCGCGAGCCTGCGTCGCGCGACCGAAACCCCATTCAACCTCGTGCTGGAAGCGCGACCGTAGCCTGCGTGGCAGGGCGAAAAACGCTGTGCGCAATCGTCGTGACTGCGCGCAGCGTCCATCACGACCAAATCAATAACCGTCCGCCGCGCGCATGCGCATGTCCGCATCCGGATGTGGCCTCTCGCGCGTGCCGATATCGCGCTCGACAGTGCCTGCGCGATCGTGGTTTGGCCGATCCTGGCTTGCCCGATCTTGCGAGACGCCATACCAGTCAATCTTGCGGGTGACGATCATGATCGCGGCGAGGATCGCGAACAGCATCAGCGAGCCGAGCACGAGCGCGTTGTCTTCCGAAATCAGCAGGCCGTACAACGCCGCGTACAGCGCAGTGAGCATTGCCGCAAAACCCACGCCGCGCGCATAGCTGCGCAATACATTGCCGACATAGAAGCCCAGCAAGCCGATGCAGGCCGCGCTGGCGCACAGATACGCCGACTCGAACGTGATGTGTTCGGACAGGCTCAGCAACAGCAGGAAGAAGATCGCGAGTGCGAGGCCGACCAGCAGGTACTGGATCGGGTGGATGCGCAACTGCTTGATCAACTCGAACATGAAGAAGCCGACGAAAGTCAGCAGCACGAACAGCAGCCCGTATTTGCTCGCGCGATCGATCTTGGTGTAGATGCTCACCGGGTCGACCAGGGTGAGTTCGATCCGATCCATGCCGCCATCGCATCCGGGTGCCACAGGAACTGCGGGGACGCTCGCGACACTCGTGCACGCGTGCGTATCGCCGTTTTCAAACTGGCTTTGAGTGTTCGCGGCTAACGCCGAAACTTCCCAGAGCGCATCGAATCCTTTCGCCGACAGCTCGGATGCATGAGGGCGGAAGCGGCCGGCGAACTGCGGATGCGGCCATGTCGATTTCAGTTCGATGCGGTTGTCGTCGGCGATCGGCGCGATCGCAAGGCGTTCGGTGCCGCCGAGCGCGAGGTCGAGGGTGAAGGCGAGCGCACGCTTGTCGCCCGCGGCGATTGGCGCGAGGTCCGCATGCACGCCGGCGCCGGTGCGGCCGGTGCCGATGCCTTGCAGCAAGGTCGCGGGCCGGTTGTCGATGCGCAACTGCGGCGTGCCGATCAGGCCACGCACGTCATCCACGCCGACGCTGAGGAACGGCGTGCCGACCTGCAGCAATCGACAACCGGCCGCGGGCTGCGGAACGGTGAAGTCGAAACGACCGGAAAGCTTGCCGCGCAATTCGTATACCTGCACGTCGTACAGGCCGAGATGGCGGACGTCGGGCAGGATTTTCCCGTCCAGTTGCTCGATCTTCGGAAAGAAAATCCACTGCATCCACTCGTTGTGCACGAGCGTGTGCGACGCGCCGTTTTCGTCGTTGTGCGTGGACTGCACTTCCGCCAGGTACGGTACGACCAATACCGGGCCGATCAAGGTCTGCGGCCCGGCATAGCTTTCCGCGACCTTTGCAACGGCTTGCTGCCGATACGCCTGCCGTTCTGCAATGGTGTCGCGGATCATGCTGAGTGGAACCAGGATCGCCAGGGTCAAGAAGGCGATGACGATGAACTTGAACAACAGCGAGAAACGCATGGCGATATTCCGGCAGCGAGGATGCGCACATCCTTGCCGCCGCGCGTGCGTTCACGACGAAGCTTGTGTGAAGTCAGGGTGAAGTTGGTAAACG
>Ga0207695_10005119_pt1 | contig 17556 bp, 17 predicted proteins | sample KBSC54metaG_FD_184354 | JGI IMG/M metagenome (GOLD analysis project Ga0207695, IMG submission 184354) | Corn rhizosphere microbial communities from Kellogg Biological Station, Michigan, USA - KBS C5-4 metaG (SPAdes) (version 2) | ecosystem: Host-associated > Plants > Roots > Rhizosphere > Soil... | reverse complement strand
GCGGCCTGGGCGACGCGCGCGCTGTCGACCAGCGCGTGTTCGATCAGGAACGTGCCGAGCGGAATCTTCTGTTTTGTGGCAGCCTCCAGCGCCCGGCGTGCCTCGGATTCGACCAACACCCCTTCGGCCACCAGTCGGCGCGAAATCCCGGTCAACCCGGTCAGGGGTGCGGGATTCATCTGCGTCGCCATAAGAATCCTTCGTAAATCCGCGAAACTACGTTGAAATGTACCTCAAAACCGGTCACGAAAGAACACCCTGGCGATCGCTGGCGCCAGATCGCGCCAACCGTTACGCTTGCGGCCATTCTGCCGTACCTTAATGGACCGGTAGAGGCCCTGATTTACCCCGTACGCTGAAGGCAAAGCATTGATCAGTATCGTATTACCGGCCAAGAACGAAGCGGCGGCGCTGCAGGCACTGCTCCCCCGCCTGCGCGCCGCGCAACCGGATGCCGAGATCATCGTTGTCGACGACGGCTCCAGCGATACCACTGCATCAGTATGTGCGGCGGCGGGTGTACGTTCTGTGACGCAGCCCTATTCAATGGGAAATGGGGCCGCCATCAAGCGCGGGGCCAGGGCGGCCACGGGCGATGTCCTGGTTTTCATGGACGCCGATGGACAGCACGACCCCGCTGACATCGCCGCGCTGGTGTCCCGGCTCAACCAGGGCTACGACATGGTGGTCGGCGCACGCGACTGGTCCGGTCAGGCCGGCGTCGGCCGCGGCGTCGCGAACGCGATCTACAACCGGCTCGCGAGCTGGATCACCGGTTTCGAGGTACTCGACCTGACCTCCGGTTTTCGCGCCGTTCGCGCAGACAAGTTCCGCGAATTCCTGCACCTGCTGCCAAACGGATTTTCATATCCCACAACCATCACGATGGCTTTTTTTCGCAGCGCCTATTCGGTTGCCTACGAGCGGTTGATGGTGCATCAGCGTATCGGCAAGAGCCACATCAAACCGCTTCGCGACGGGCTGCGCTTTCTGCTGATCATTTTCAAGATTGCAACGCTGTACTCGCCGCTGAAGCTGTTCGTGCCAGCCAGCGTGCTGTTCTTCCTGTTCGGTCTTGGCAATTACGTCTATACATTTGCTACTGCCCATCGCTTGACCAATATGAGCGTGTTGCTTTTCAGTGCCGCAGTTATCGTGTTCCTGATAGGCCTGATTTCGGAGCAAATCACCGCGCTGACCTACCGGCGAGAGGGAAGCTGAGGCTCGCCGTGACCGACCCCCAGGAAAAATTTCGCTCGATTCGCGAGTTCTACGACAACGAATATTATGCCCACGCGTCCACCGGCGCGCGCTTGCCGTGGCACTGCCGCCTCATAGCTGCACGTCTGGGCAACATGTCAAGCCGCACTGTGCTCGACGTTGCGTGCGGGACTGGAGAATGGCTGGACTACTTTCGTCATCACGGCGCTTCCGTTGCCGGCATCGATCTGTCCCAGAAAGCCATCGACGAATGCACAAGGCGATTTCCGGACGGACAATTTGTCTGCGGGCCCGCTGAAACGCTGCCGTTCGCAGACCAGAGTTTCGATCTCGTAACTTGCATGGGATCGCTGGAGCATTTTCTCGACAAGCCGGCGGCATTGTCTGAAATGAAGCGAGTCGCAAAGGACGACGCCCAATTCCTCATCCTGGTACCGAACGCAGGTTTCCTGACGCGCCGACTGGGTCTGTATGCCGGCACCAACCAGGTCAAGGCCCGTGAAGACGTATTCGACCTCGATACCTGGGCGAGTCTGTTCGACAACGCAGGCTTGCAGGTCGTAGCGCGTTGGCGTGACCTGCATCCGATCTCGTGGTTCTGGATTGCGAAGGGTAACCCGCTGAGCTGGCCTGTCCGTGCCGCACAGGCACTAGCGTTGGCGACCTGGCCGATTGGCTGGCAATATCAGGTTTACCACCACTGCAAGGCAGCGCATGGATGATGATGCCAGGGCGCAGCAGGGTTCTCGCCGGATACTGCTGATTACACGAAACCTTCCGCCGTTGCGCGGAGGTATGGAACGTCTGAACCGACACCTGGCGTTGGAGCTTGCACGCGACGCGGCCGTTTCCATCGTCGGTCCAACCGGCTGTGGCGCAACGCTTCCTGGCCTTGATGTAAGCGAGGTAGCGCCAAAACCGTTGTGGCGATTTTTCCTCGGTGCGTTGCGATACGCCGTGGTGACTGCCCGTCGCGATCGTCCCGACGTAGTTATTGCCGGAAGCGGATTGATGGCGCCATTTGCCTGGTGTGCAGCAAGATGCGCAAAAGCTCGTTTCGTGGTCTATGTGCATGGTCTCGACTTGATTGCCGACCATTGGATGTATCGTTGGTTCTGGCTGCCGTTTCTCCGTCGCGCAGATCAATGCATTGCCAATAGCCACAACACGGCGCGACTTGCCAATTCGATCGGCATACCCGCTGCGCGCACGACAATCGTCCATCCAGGAGTCGACATTCCCGAGGTGCAAACCAGAAACGATCGCTTCCGCGATCAATTCAAACTCGGAAATGCACCGCTGCTTTTGTCGGTAGGCAGGCTGATTGCCCGCAAGGGTCTGCTCGAATTTGTCGAAAGAGCACTGCCACGCATCGTTCGTGCCTTTCCGGAAACCTGCCTGATCGTCGTGGGAGATGAAGCTCCTGATCTGCTGAAGAGCGAGGACGCAAGACTGGGCAAGCGCATTCGCACCCGCGCGGAGGAACTCGAAGTGTCGCGCAACCTCCGATTCATCGGCCCGCAGGACGATGCCACGCTCGCCGAAGCTTATCTCGCCGCGGATGTGCACGTGTTTCCCGTCCGCGACGTACCGGGTGACGTCGAAGGTTTTGGCATGGTTGCAATAGAGGCAGCGGCACATGGACTGCCGACCATCGGCTTCGCTGTCGGCGGCGTTCCGGATGCCGTGGAAGAAGGGGTGTCGGGCTACCTTGTGCCCCCTGACGATTACGAACAGCTGGCAGACAGAATCATCGAACGTCTTCGTCACCGAGATGACGAGGCCTTGCGACTGGCCGCACGCGCATTCTCCCTGCGTTTCACCTGGGAAATATTCGGGTCTCGCATGCGCGAATGCCTGACAACAGGCCACACGTCCGCCGAATAAATATTGGTCACGCAACCGTTCGAGTCCCGCGATTTGGCACAAGGGCCGACCGTAACAGTTCACTCGGTCGTGAATCGCATGCAACTCAAGTTGTCCCGTCTCGCAGTCGCCTTGCTGTCCCGTGCAGGTAGGAGAGTCCGTATATCGCGCGCGCAAGGAATGCCCGCAGACCAAATGGCAGCCACTGCCATTCGAGCCATCGCCCCTTACCCCTCGCCAGTCGCGCTGCGAGCGGTGAAAGCGTGAAGTCGACGATAGATAACCATGGATGCAAGCCGCAATCAAGCCGGCTATAGGCCATCTGGGAGTAGATCTGCGGATGACGATGACGAAACAGGTGGGCTGAGAAGTAACCGGCGTCACCTTGCTTTCGCGCAACACTGGACAAGGTAATGCGGTCTTCGTGCACAACTTGAGCCGTCGGCGTGTACGACGCTCGAGCGCCGGCCTCTACCAGGCGCACAAACAGATCGCGATCTTCAAAGCCATGACGGTTGAAGAGTGGATCAAATCCGTGCACCTGATCAAACGCCTCCCGGGTTACAGCAACGTTTTGCGTTGTAAATACCCACCGCTGCCCGGACTCGAATTGCTTCGAGCGCAAGACGTTTGAATGCTGTTGCAGCTGGTCCCAAAACCCCCGCCCCGGTGTACAGATCTGTCCAAACGAAATGGCAGCGCCGTTTTGTATCGCCGACAGGTGCTCGGCTATGAATTCCGTGCCGACCGGTACACAGTCGCTGTCGATGAAGATCAGCAGTTCTGCATCGGTGGCCAGGGCGCCTTCGTTTCTCGCCGTAGATCGACCCTGGTTGGTTTTCAATGCAACCAGTCGAATCTGCGAGCCCAATGAGGCTTCAACCGACGCGGCCGATCCGTCGGTTGATCCATCATCGACGACGACGACAGTGACAGAATGTGTCGTCGCCTGCCGCAGCATCGCTTGTGCTGCCCTGATGACAGTCGCGGCCCCGTTGTAGTTGGGGATGACGACGCTTATCCGCATATTGTCGACCAATGGAACGGCCATCGGATTGTAATGCTCGGCAACAACGACATCTACGTCCCGCGGCGGGCAACCAGAACGGTGCTCTCGAACTCGAAGCTCGGGAGGGGCGGTTCCACCATGAGTTCCGGGTTGCCGAAGCCCCCTGAGGCAAGATCTGCCAGGACTTCGGCCAGGCCATAGACGTGCAATTGCATGGGGGGTTCGAAAAGAGATTTACCTCGGATCAAATTTCGAACCCAGTTCAACGGTGGGATGGAGTAGCGTAGGCGGACCAAGCCACGCATCAACCTCGGCGCGGAACATGCAGTGAGAAATTGAACGCAAATATAGCCGCCGCCATCAACTCGATTGGCGAGCGACCTCAGAATTTTCCTGCCGCGGCGCCATGGTATGTGTTGAAGGACGATGCACGAATGGACCAGATCGAACGTGTCGGGCACTTGAGACAGGTCGTCGTCAGACAACGCAAACGTTACGTTGGTGACGGCAGCGCGCTCGCAATTTCTTGTCGCCTCGGCAATCATCGACCTGGAAATGTCGACGCCGACCACGCGTTGCGCGTTCCCTGCCAACGGAATGACGAGACGACCCACGCCACATCCGAAATCCAGTGCGGAACGGGGACTGAAGGCAGAATCAAACTTGACGCGAATCGTCGACAGCACGCGATCAACGTGCCTCTTCCCGGAATTGAAGAAGTCTTCGATGGACTTCTCGCTCAATTCCTTGCGACGGAATTTTTCGCTGGACAAAACGCCGAAGTAAGGGTCCGTATTGCCCCAGCGCTCCCAGTCCTTATCTGTGCCCATAGCGTTCAAACGCTCCCTTGATTTCTTGCGCAAGCGCCGATGTCGATGGCTGCGGCCAGCATGAGATTCTCCCACAGATGGCGATAACGAATCTCCGACTGGCTATCGCAGCGCGTCTCCACGCTTGGCATTGCGAGTCGAAGAACGAAAAGCTCATGCACTGAAACCCCGCGTTAGGTTGGCTTTATTGCCAGCACGCGCCGGTATGGCAGGTACATCGCCCAATAAAGACGATAAGCTGCACGTTGAAGCGACCCGCGCGCGTGCTTGAAATGGATTCTACGTTCTTCCATGAACCGTTTGCTGAGGTTCGGCCAGTCCTTGCGGCTGCTGATGCCCGAATCGCGCATCAGCGTTGGCACCGGTTCGGCGAATGTTGCAAATGGCACGTCCTGCAACCAGGCGCGCAGGAAGAAATCGTAGTCCATGGCGATGCGCAAGCTGGTGTCGTGCAGCCCTACCAGATCAAAAACGGAACGTCGAATAAAGGTTCCTTGATGCAGCATTCCGGTCTTGAGTCGCAACCAGGCGCTGGCGCCACGCGGATTGATGATACGCGAGCCCTCACGTTGGCCGAATCGAATCGGAAAGCCGGCGATCGCTGCTTCAGTACCCTTCAAAGCCGCAAGAACTTGCGCGAGGCTATCCGGCGCGAGCAATTCGTCATCCGCGTGCAGGAACAGGATCCAGTCCCCGGTGGCGCGTTGCAATCCCTTGTTCATGGCATCGGCGATGCCTGCGTCTGGCTCCGATACCCAGGCTGCCAGCCGATCGGACCAGTTGCGGAGAACTTCCAGGGATCCGTCAGTCGACCCTCCGTCGATCACGATATGTTCGACCGAGACGTGGCGCTGCGAACCGACACTAAGCAGACAGTGCTCGAGCGTGGCGACCCGGTTGAAAGCTGCAGTGATTATCGAAACGTCAGGAAGGCTTTTCATGGGCTGCGCGTCGCTCACTCGGCCACCAGGTCGAGTTCGCACATGGACGGGGTCGCTGTGGGCGACATGCACCACCGAGTCTCCTGGGCCGGAAAAAGTACAATGTTTCCAATAGTTTCGCTGAGGTCCGCCTAAACTTCTAAGTATCCTTTGGCGGTCAAAATTTGATAACTTGAGTGCAGCACGCCACAGACCTACCGGAGAGTTGAGCGTAGCATTTTTTTTTTGCTGGTATCCAGACAGGGTGTCCCGGACTTTAGTATTCCCGTGTTCGGAGAGCACCCAGAAGAGGAGGTGGCAAATGACTAGCCGGAGCAGCTATGGAGCGCTGTTCAACCAGGATCGAGTGCCGTGACTTGCTTCCCTTTCGCAAAAATGTATGAATGCCCTGACATCAAGTAAAGCGAGACCAGGAGATGCTTCTAGTTAATCCGGCAACACTTTGGCTCGGGTGGCTCCTGAGAACGGCAAGATTGAAAGTGCAATATTCCGGGAAAGGCCTTCGCATAGGCTACATGGCGGTTGCCGAGCGCACACAATTTGGTCGAATGAATACGCTATCGAATTTCGCACGTTTGGACAGGGTAACAATGGGGGATATGAGTTATGTGTCTCGCGGAACAAGAATTACCAATGCAGCCATAGGGAAGTTTACTTGTATAGGCCCAGAATCGCTTATCGGATTGGGGCGCCATCCAACCGAGAGTTTTGTCAGTTCGCATCCTGCATTCTATTCGTTACTGGCGCAATCTCAACTCACCTTTGTGGCCGAACAGAAATTCGAGGAGTTCCTGCCCATTACCATCGGCAACGACGTCTGGATTGGCGCTAGGACGACAGTGTTGGACGGTGCAGAAATTTGTGACGGTGCCATTGTCGCCGCAGGATCGGTCGTGTCCGGAACGATCCGCCCCTATGCGATAGTCGGAGGCGTGCCTGCGCGCGTAATTCGATATCGATTCGATGAAGGTACAGTGGCAGAACTGCTCGAGTCTCGCTGGTGGGACATGAGCTTCGAGGTTCTGCGCGAGAATTCAAAGGCATTTGAAAGCATAGACGCCTTTCGCGAGTGGCGCGCGCGTCGGCCAGAGAAAGGGCCGTAGGGTTCGGGCAATGAACAAATCGTTGCTCGGTTCAGCAGCAACGTACACGGGAGCGAATTTGCTTTCTTCGCTTATCCCCGTGCTTTTGATTCCAGTGATGACGCGTATCCTCAGTCCCGACGACTATGGGATCGTTGCGATATTCAACTCCGCCGTCGCATATCTTGTGGTTGCCGTCGGTTTGGGCGTTCAGGGCACGATACCAATTCAGTATTACAGACTACCTCGACCGGAAGTGGCTCAGTTGGTGACCGCATGCTTCCTGATACTGGGAGCAAGTTTTCTCGTCGTCAGCCTGGCAACTTTGGGGTGGTGGACGGCAATTTCCAAGCATTCAAATATTTCGGTGAGCTGGATGCTTACTGCGTCTGCGGTTGCGGCCATGCAATTCGTCTATTTGCTCAGACTCTCGGTGCTGCAAGCCGAAAAGCGCAGTTTTGACTATGCCCTTCTGCAAATCTTCCAGTCTCTTTCGATTCCCGTTATTTCGATCGTGCTAATTGTCGCGTGGCAACTGGGCTGGCGCGGAAGAATTCTTGGCGCAGTTATCGCTTATGCGATATTGACCGTAGCGGCGGTCATAGGGTTACGACGGGACGGCCTTCTGATTGGACACACGCGTGGCCATCATGTAAGGAGCGCGTTGCACTACGGGGTTACCGTATTGCCACACGTGCTGGGAGGCTTGACCATTGCTCTGAGCGATCAGCTCTTGGTTGGGGCGCTGCTTGGAACCCGCGCCGCAGGAATATTTTCGGTCGCTCTCAGTGCGGCGTCCGCCATCCAGTTGGTAACCATTGCGCTGAATCGAGCTTGGGCGCCGTGGTTGTACGAGAACCTCCCAGCGATGGAGTATCCTGAAAAACTCAGGGTGGCGAGATACACGTACGCATATTTTATTGTCCTCGCCATGGGTGCCGCCGGCTATGGCGCCGTCCTGCCTTTCCTGCTGAAATTCATGGTTGGTCAAGCCTTCGTGTCGAGTGGTTCTATGGCGTTGACTTTGTCGCTCGGATTTGGTTTCGGCGGCATGTACTTCGCGGTCACGAACTATGTCTTCCATGTGGGTGCTACGGCGCGGCTGGCTCTCGTGACGGCTTCTTCTGGCGTAATCAGCATCATTCTTACGTATGCGATGCTCAAGATATTCGGGTTTGCGGGAGCGGGTTACGGGTTTGCCTTGTCGCAGCTGATCCTGTTCCTCAATACCTGGAGGCTTGCGCAAAGTGTTTGCCCGATGCCGTGGGCGGCTGCATTGCGTTCGATAGGAAAGCGTGTGAAGGAAGCGTAGGTGGCCCTGTCACGAACAACCGGGACTTTAAGGTCCTAAAGGCGTCTGGCAACTATCGTCGATAGCTTGAGCCTGCGGGTCCTCTTCGTGCGCGGTCATTGACGGCGTCGCCCGATTCAAGAAACAGCCTCGCGAGTCTGCAGAACCAACATTCTCTCTAGGACTTTGCAGGTAAGCCGTCTATCATGGCGTTCTAGAGTCGAGATGGGCAATCTCCTGCGAAGTGCTGGGTTGCGAAGAGGATATGAGAAGCGTCTATAAGATGATGATGGGAGTGCTGCGCGTTCCGGCTGGAATAGCAGGATGGTTTCTGCCTGCCGATGTGATCGAGCATATGTCTTTTGAAATTCGATCTTCGATCGGGCGGCGACTCGCCAAACGCCTCACAGTGGACGCCGACAAGGCGAACTATCTCGATTTGGGTGCGGCAGACATGCCGAGAGGCGAGTTCATCGCAGTCGACTTCTTCGGAAAAAAGGGGGTCTATGGCGCGGACTTGCGATACCCCTTATTGGTCGATGACGCCTGCATCGACGGGATCTTCTCGGAACACACCTTGGAGCATTTGTCGTTTGCCGAAGCGCTACGGGTGATTGCGGAATGCTATCGAGTGCTGAAGCCAGGCGGTCGCATCAGGATAATTGTGCCGGACGTGTCGATTTTCGTCCGACGTTACCTCGATCGAGACGTTGCATGGTTCGAGCAATGGGAAGAGCATGTCTTGCGTCCGCGTGGCCGCCGGATGTTTACGATGATGCAGGCCATCAGTTTCGTGACGCAGGAATATGGACATCGCTCCGCATGGGACTTCGAAACCCTGCGAGCTGCACTGGAAGCAGCCGGTTTCGTCGATATCGAGGAGCGGGAATATGGCGACGGGCGCGAGCCGATACTGTTGCGCGACAGAAACTTGAAAAGCCGGATAATCACATCAGTGTACGTCGAGGCCCAGAAGCCGGCGATCAGTCGACATCCTGTTGTCGGAGCGCCGCTATGAGAGATGTGCTTGCGGTCATACCGGCGCGTGGGGGCTCAAAGGGAATTCCGAGAAAGAATCTGGTTGAAATCGCGGGGAAGCCCCTGCTCGTACACTCGATATTGCACGCGCATAACTCGCGATGCGTTTCCCGGGTAATTGTTTCCACGGAGGACGTCGAGATCGCCGAGGTCGCAAGGGCCGCTGGTGCAGAGGTGCCGTTCTTGCGTCCTGGAGAACTCGCGGGCGACGAGGTCCTTGACCTTCCGGTGTTCCAGCATGTGCTGGAGAGGCTCGCCTCTGATGAAGGATATGTCCCCGAGATCGTCGTCCACCTTCGGCCGACCACGCCATTGCGCATGCCCGGCTGGATCGATGAAGCGGTCGACTTGTTACGATCTGATCTGCTGGCCGATTCGGTACGTTCGGTAAGCACTCCTACCCAGCATCCATACAGGATGTTCCGTATCGGAAATGACGGCTATCTTGACGCATTGTTCAAACACGAGCATCCAATGCCCTATTTGCTGCGACGGCAGGATCTGCCAAAGATGTACTACTACAACTGCGTCATCGATGTCACGAGACCGTCGACGATCCTCGGCAAGAACTCTATGACTGGCGATCGAATCCTGCCCTACGTCATGAAGGCGGAGGACGCCATCGACATCGACGGCCCCCGAGATCTCCTATTCGCCCGTCTTCTCATGGAAGGTTCGGTATGAAGATCCTGGTAATTGGCGCAGGAATGTATGTGACGGGTCGCGGCACTGCTGGTATCGGAACAATCCTGCCTGCCTTGGCCCAGTACTCTCGGGATAATCTGGTCGAATGCGTCACGGTGGCGGCGACGAGGCCGGAATCGGCATCCGGCGTGATCGAGTCGTGCCGAAGGATCAATGATCTCCTTGGCAGCCACTTGCGGGCCGAGTATCGCCAGATCCAGTCGGCCGCCGATTTGACGATACGCCCCTCTGAGTTCGACTGCGCGATAGTTTGCGTCCCGGATCACCTGCACTTCGAAGCAACGGCGGAAATGCTGCGAGCCGGTGCCCATTGCCTGGTCGTGAAGCCACTGACACCCACGCTCGCCGAGGCGACGAAACTGCTCGCGCTGCAGGAAGAGAAGGGATTGCTGGGTGTCGTGGAGTTTCACAAACGCTTCGACGAGCAGAACCTGTTGGTCCGAAAGATGATTCGCGATGGAGCGATCGGAACACCACGCTACATGGTCGTGGCGTACAGCCAGCGAATCGGGATTCCGCTCGATGTGTTCCGGGCGTGGAGTCATCGAACGAATATCTTCCAGTACCTGGGCGTCCACTATGTCGACCTGATCTATTTCCTGACGGGCTTCAGGCCGGTGCGCGCAAGTGCAGTCGGTTCAAGAGGCGTTCTGGAGGCGAACGGCGTCGATACATTCGACTCCGTTCATGCCACGATTGTCTGGGAAGACGCGGCGAAGCAGGGTGAGTTTGTGTCGCAGCTGGCAATCGGCTGGATCGATCCGAACTCCACGAGCGCTTTGTCGGATCAACGATACTTTCTTGTGGGAAGCAGCGGTCGTGTCGACCTTGACCAGACGGACAGGGGAATCCACTTGGTGAGCGGTCCCTCCGGTATGGAAACACCCAATCCGCATTTTTCCATGATCCTTGGTGAAGGAGAAGGGGTCGCTTTTCAGGGATACGGGTACCGGAGCATCGAGCGGTTCCTGAAGGATGTAGCGCGGGTAAAAGCTGGACAGATCTCGCCCTCTTCCCTTGAGGGAGTCCGTCCATCGTTCCGACAGTCGCTGGTTTCCACTTCGGTAGTGGAGGCGGTGAACGAAAGTCTCGGCGCAGGTGGCGCCTGGAGGAAGATCAATGCTCCGGCTTGACTCGAAGAGACTCGGCGTTCGCATGTTGACCCGCCTCGGATCGGTCGGCGTGGATCCGGAATCCGCGAACCACGTCGTCGCATCGTTGATCCAGACGTCCCTTCGTGGCGTCGACTCGCATGGCATTCAGCTCTTTCCGCACTACGTCCGAGCGGTAACAGCGGGACGGATCAATGCAAGACCCGTCCTGAAGATCGTACAGACAGGGGCGTCGAGCGCAACGCTCGACGCCATGGATGCGTTCGGACACCACGCTGGTGCCGTGGCAATCGACGCGGCAGTTCAGCTCGCAAAATCGTCGGGTGTCGGAGCCGTCAGCGTTGGAGAGTCGACGCACTTCGGCGCTGCGGCATATTTCGCCCTGCGTGCTCCAAACAAAGGGTGTATCGGATTCTCGTTCACAAATGCTGATTCGCTAGTTAAAGCGGTCAACGCTTCCTCGCCTGTATTCGGTACCAACCCGGTGTGTTTCACCGCGCCGCTCAAGAACGAGGATCCGTTGTGCCTGGACATGGCTACCTCATTGGTATCGTGGAACAAGGTGAGGAATTGCAGGATTGCCGGAACGGAACTTGAGGACGGTTGGGCATTCGACGGTGCGGGTGTGTCCACTCGAGATGCCACCGCCGCGGTATCACTTAGTCCTGCCGGCGGATACAAGGGATATGGCCTCGGCATGATGGTTGAAGTTCTGTGCGGGCTGCTCGCCGACGGGCCGGTTGCGCGCGAATTGCTGCCGATGTTCACCGCTCCGATTGAGGCAAGACGCAAGATCAGCCATTTCTTCATGGCCATCGATATCGAGAAATTCGTCGCCGTCGATCGATTTGCCGAACGCCTCCAGCACCTGGTTGACGGCATTCGAAGCATGCCCGGGGAACCGGCCCCGGTGATGGTTCCCGGTGACCCGGAAAAAAATGCATTCCGGGAGAGGTCGGCGCTCGGAATCCCTATCGGTCAGGCACTTCTGGATTCACTGGTCGAAACCGACCCATCCATACTTGAGACGATTCTTCAATGAGCCGCGTTGTTGATGTGGTCAACTTCAACGCTGACGCGTCGTGTCTCCCTGCGGCCACCTGGCTGGGCATGCTCAATGGCGGAACGCGTTCAGAGCTCTGCCAATGGCTCGGTCTTTACGTGCGCAGGCGGCAAAAAGTTGTTCTTGGATTCGTGGGATCGGCTATCGCCGACATGGCGGTTTTCAATCCCGAAGCAATCAAGCTAGTCAACGACCACCCGGAGATTTTTGAGGTCCTGCTGCGACCGTTCGCGCACGACATAGCGCTGTTGCGATCCACACACGGTTTCGCGACCAATTTGTTGCTCGGGATACTTACCATATCGCGGGAATTCAAGAAGGTGGTCGATTACTTCCTGCCGCCTGAATTCATGCTCACGAGTTCCCAAGTTGCGCAGCTGGCTTCACGCGGCGTCAAAGGGACATTTATCAACTCGGCGCGCTTCAAAGGAGAACTGCAGGGAAGAATTCCAAACGCTCCCTACGTGCTAGAGGGCGTATTGGGCGCAAGACTGAATTGCATCTCCTTTTGCGGCGAGTTGACGGACGCCTATTTGCAGTCGATCCATTTCTATGGAGGAGAAGCATGGAACGAGGCGCTCCAGCAAAAAACAGGAGGAGGTGTGAATTATTCCTGGCGCGACGGAGAGAGTTGCTTTCTGCTTCCAGACAGTATCGAAAGAGAGGCCGCATGGCTTGGCGACGAAGCGCGCAGCATCGAGCGTCGGCACTTGAGCGAAGAGATAGCGGTCTCGAACTTCTCAGGCATACAAGAACACGCCAAACCGTTTAGCAGCTATCCAACCCATTCGTTCTCGGCCTGGTTCAAGGAAAACAGAATGCTCGGGTTCCTTGGGCACGTTCAGCGGTTTGAGTCGAGACTGGACGAGATGTCCATCGATGCAAGGACGCTTTGGCTGCAGGTCATCAATTCGGATATCTTGTCGGCAGTCGAAAAAGACTCACCCACGATCATGCTGCGCGAAATAGGTCGCAACGAGGACAGTGGCATGCCGTTCACAATATGGAGGACGGAACGAGGTTTCGAAGGAGAGGATTTTCTGGTTCGGCTGGAAAGGCTGATGGAACAAGGAGACATGACATTTTTAGCGGATGCGGATTTTCGCCCTCACATCATGAAGTTGAAGGCTCGCGCCGACTACCTCCGACAGCTGGAAAAGGAGCGCAGATGAGCCAGGTGCCACGATTTGTCCATGGGCTGGCCGATTGGGTTGTCGGCCCGAGCCTGCAAGAGAGGGCAGGTGATATCTGGAGGAAGGTGTTGGGCAAGAAGAATCCTGCGATCAGGGCCCTGGAAGATCGTTACGCAGGCGCGGATCGTTGTTTTGTAATCGGTAATGGCCCTTCCCTAAAGACGATGGATCTCACGCCGCTCGCAAATGAAGTCACGATCGGCGCCAACAGTTTCTACAAGCACCCGCATGCGGCGGCGGTTCGTTTGAAGTTTCTATGCGTGTTCGATCCGCATTTCATGCGTGATGAACCTCGATCCGTTGATTGGCACCGGACCATTGGTGATCAGTTACCTGAGGCATCCTTTATTCTTCATCATTCGGCCTCGTCCTTGGTCAAGAAGCATGAATTGTATGCTGGCCGTGAGATTTACTTTGTGCGTTCGGGTGTCAAGACGCATCGTGCCGAGTTGGTTGATTTTGATTTCTATCGGCCCAGAAACGTCGGGATGACGACGGGAAGCAGCATTGCGATACCGCTGGCCGTCTTTCTCGGGTTCAAGAACATCTACTTGATCGGCTTTGATTGCAATTGGCTCGAAAACACCGGGTCCAGCTACCACTTTTACGACAGGCACGATCAATTTCCCGAGTTCGACAGTGTTGCCAAGGACAACCGGGGTCTCACTTATGAGACCTTTCTTGGAATAATCCACAGGGAGTTTGAAAGTCATCGACTTATTCGCGAGAAAGCGGAATCCCTGGGGGTGCACATCTACAATGCGACGGAAGGCGGACTTCTCGATGTCTATCCAAGAGTCACCTATTCGGATGTTGCTTTCGCTCGCTGACGCGGTGCCGTGGACGGCGCAGTCGCGTCGGCTTTTTCCGCGGCTGGTTGGGACGCCAGATACTTATGACTCACATCGGACTGAATCGAAGCAGACGCCGCGGTGTGCTCCTGGACGTCAGACTGCTTAAGTGCCCGCGACAAACCCACAAGCCAATGGCTTGGGTCACTTGCGATAAGCGCTAGCTTCGGAAAGAAACCAACCATACGTGCTCGCTAATCCATCAGTGAGCGTGATTCGCTGCCTCCAGCCCAAGCTTATGAGCTTGCCATTGTCAAGCGCCTTGCGCGGTGTTCCGTCTGGTTTGCTTGCGTCGAAGACGAACTCGCCTCGATAGCCGACGACGTCAGCTATGGTGCGTGCAAGTTCGGCGATGGAGACCTCCTGGCCCGAACCGACATTGACCATCTCCGCGGCGTCGTAACGGTCCATCAACAGCAGCAGCGCATCGGCCATGTCGTCGGCGTGCATCAATTCACGCAGCGGTCGCCCGCTTCCCCAGATAGTGACTTGCGGCGCGTCCGTAACCTTGGCTTCGACTATGCGCTTCATCAATCCAGGAACGACATGAGAGTTATCGGGATGAAAGTTGTCACCCGGTCCGTACAAGTTCGTCGGCATGGCGACGATGGCATTGAAACCGTACTGTCGTCGGTACGCCTGGCACATCTTCAATCCGGCGATTTTGGCGATCGCGTACGCCTCGTTGGTCGGCTCCAGCGGCCCGGTCAGCAGGTATTCTTCCCTGATCGGCTGCGGACAGTCGCGCGGATAGATGCACGACGAACCCAGGAACAGCAGCTTGCGGGTTTGGTGTTTCCATGCCGAGTGGATCACATTGGTCTGGATCGCGAGGTTATCGCGAATGAATTCGGCGGGATAGGTCGAATTGGCATGGATACCACCGACCTTTGCTGCAGCAAGAAACACGTAATCCGGCCTCTCGGTCGCAAAGAACTTCTCGACTGCGACTTGGCTGGTCAGGTCGAGTTGATCCCGGCTACGCAGGATCAGTTGCCGAGCGCCAAGTTGTTGGAGCTTTCGCACAAGTGCTGAGCCCACCAGACCCCTGTGCCCGGCAACGAAGATCCGCGCGGAAGGACTGAAGCCACCTTCACTCATGATGCGCGTTGGTCCGATAGCCTGCCGAGCGGATGAGTGCGTCGCGGCTTGCCAGCTCTACATCGGATTGCATCATCTCGCGCACCAGTTCCGGAAACCCGATGCGTGGCGCCCAACCGAGTTTCTCACGCGCCTTGGTGGCGTCACCCAGCAGCGTGTCCACCTCCGCCGGCCTGAAGTAGCGCGGGTCGACGGCGACGATTCGCTGTCCGGGGCCGGCTTTTGAGTCCCCCGGCGCCGACGTGACTACCGCGTGTTCGTCGGCCGCGCTTCCTCGCCACTCGACCGCGATGCCGATTTCGCCGGCAGCCCGTTCGACGAATTCGCGCACCGAATGCTGCTGGCCACTGGCTATGACGTAGTCTTCGGCTTCGTTCTGCTGCAGCATCAGCCATTGCATCTCGACGTAGTCGCGCGCGTGCCCCCAATCGCGGCGCGCGTTGAGGTTGCCGAGGTACAGGCAATCCTGCAGCCCGAGATGAATGCGGGCGAGGGCGCGCGTTATCTTGCGTGTGACGAACGTCTCGCCGCGCAACGGAGACTCATGGTTGAAGAGGATTCCGTTGCACGCGAACAAGCCGTAGGACTCTCGATAGTTCACGGTGATCCAGTAGGCGTAAAGCTTTGCTACGCCGTAGGGCGATCGGGGGTAAAAAGGCGTCGTCTCGCGCTGCGGCGTCTCCAGCACCTTGCCGTACATTTCCGAAGTCGACGCCTGATAGAAGCGCGATTTCTTCTCGAGCCCCAAAATGCGGATCGCCTCGAGCAGGCGCAATGTGCCGATGGCATCTGCGTTTGCCGTGTATTCTGGGGTCTCGAAAGATACTTGTACGTGGCTCTGTGCACCGAGGTTATAGATTTCGTCGGGCTGTACCTGCTGGATTATGCGGATCAGGTTCGTCGCATCGGTGAGGTCGCCGTAGTGCAGGACGAAGCGCCGACCCGATTGGTGCGGATCCTGGTACAAGTGATCGACGCGTTCGGTATTGAACGACGATGCGCGGCGCTTGATGCCATGTACCTCGTACCCCTTGGCCAGCAGAAATTCCGCCAGGTAGGCACCGTCCTGTCCGGTTATCCCTGAAATCAGAGCCCTCCGCATCAGGATGCTCCTCGATCAAGCGGTGGGGTCCGATGGCTTGAGGTGCCCACCCTCGGTACCCTGACCAACGTCCGATCGAATTCCGCGCATCTGCGAATATCCGCGCGCCTGCCGACGAAGTTGTTGCCTTTTGCTGTCATGTGCCCGAATGACCTACTGTCTGGCCGCCGCCAATCGACTGCGCAGCGAATCAATGCGCGTGCGATCCGCGCCCAATCGATCGAGTAGCTCCATTTTCCTGATCTCCACTTCGGCATTGTCGAATTGGTGAAGGAAAATCATAACCTTTACGAGATTCTCATGATATTGCAGGACCTTGGGCCTCTGTTCGACGGCGTCGCGCATCAGGCGGAGGGCCAGATCATAGTCTTGCATGACGTTCAGTGCATAGTTGCCGAAGATCGTCAGGACGTCCGCCGTGGGGTGGGTGCCGATCGCCGCGTAGAACGTGTCGAGCATGTTGCCCGTATCGAACCTGCAAAGCCCTTCCTCCTGGCACTTCGAAAGTGAGTAGAGGGATTCGACTTCCTGTGCGCCAACGGGGCGTGCCTTGAGCTTGGCCTGCATGCCCTCCCACCAGCGCGGGTCTTGCTCGGTGTTCGTGCGTGCCGCCAGGATCAACAGTGCTTGCTCCGGCAGAGTGTTGGAGTTCGGGACGGCGCTTGCCGCGATCAAAGCCTTGCGGGCCAGCGGAAAGAAACTGGAGTTGACGTCGTAGTTGCTCAGAATCACATAGGTGCGGCCTTCATCGTAGGTCGCGCGCGCCGATAGCGGATGTTTCGCCACCTCGCTCAGGGCGAAGCGGATCGGATTGCCCCATTCGCTCGCCCGCAGGAAAGTCGTGAAGCCGTAGAAGATGCCCAAGGCTGCAACCGCGAGCGCACCGGCCAGCGCAAGGCGTCGTGCGGCTTGCGTCAGCACGAGCGCATGGACAACGATCAGCAGCAACGCGAACGACGCAAAATAATTGCGGTGCTCATAAACGAGTTCGAGCGGAATGACCGTTGCTGTAAGCACATGAGCCGCGAAAAACCAGAGGACGCCGAGCGCCAGCAACGGCGCCTTCCGGCGCACGACGATCGCAGCGATGAACGACGCCAGCAGGCCGGCAATTGCGACCCACGTCGTTGCAGGCGCGAGCAGGCCATGTG
>Ga0207695_10005118_pt1 | contig 17556 bp, 15 predicted proteins | sample KBSC54metaG_FD_184354 | JGI IMG/M metagenome (GOLD analysis project Ga0207695, IMG submission 184354) | Corn rhizosphere microbial communities from Kellogg Biological Station, Michigan, USA - KBS C5-4 metaG (SPAdes) (version 2) | ecosystem: Host-associated > Plants > Roots > Rhizosphere > Soil... | reverse complement strand
CCGGCCGCGCAGCATCGCGGCCAGTGCGCGCACGTCGTCGGGGCGCACGTGGCGCAGGTCGGGCCGCGGATGCACGGTGATGCCGCCGCAACCGTTCTCGATGCAGGTCTGCGCCGCGCGGCAGATGTCGGGCTCGTGGCCGCCGCGCGAGTTGCGCAGCACGGCGATCTTGTTGAGATTGACGCTGAGCAGGGTCATGGCGGTGGTCCGTCACGAGGGAAAGAACGCCACACTGCCGCTATCGGGTCGCGTCGGCAAGCGCGAATCGGCGGATGCGTCGCGGCGCACCGCGCCAGGCCAGCGCGGCGCATGCGTCGTCGCCCACGTCCAGCGGCTGCAGTTGCCACGCGGCGGGGTCCTCGCCGTCCAGCCACTGCAGCGCCAGCCCGGCCGCCTCGCGCCGGAACGCCAGCCGGTCCAGCCCGAACGCGAGGCCGCGGCCCAGCGCCTTCAGCACCGCCTCGCGCGCGGTCCACAGTTCGAGGAAGGCGGTGCGCCGTTCGGTTTCGTCCAGCGTACCCAGCCAGCCGGCTTCCTCGGCCGTGAAGAAACGCTGCGCGATCTCCAGTGCGTTCGCGCGCGTGCGGCGCTGTTCCAGGTCGATGCCTGGCGCGATGCCGCGCGCCAGCGCCACCAGCGCCTGTTCGCCGCTGTGCGACCAGTTGAAGTCGAGCGCACCGCCATGGAGTGGATCGAGCGCAGGCCGGCCGTGTTCGTTCGCCACCAGTCGCACCTCGCCCGGCGCGATGCCGAGGTAGCCCGCGAGCAGGGCCAGCAGGGGTTCGCGCCCAGCACCCTTCGGCCGCCGCAACCGCCAGACATGAATCTCGTCAGCGTGCAGGGGCTCTGCTACTTTCGCGGGCAGGAATCCGTCGATGGCGTGCATGCGCGCATGCTGACGGACAGGCGCCGCCGCGCACAAGCCGGCGGCGCGCAACGTCGATTTCCGGGGAGGCACGCTTGATCGCCGGCTGGCTGCTGCTGCTCGTTGCGCTGCTCTACGTGGGTTTGCTCTACGGCGTGGCCTGGGCGGGCGACCGGCGTCCGCTGTACCCGCGCCAGCCGCGCCTGCGGCCCATCGTCTACAGCCTCGCGCTCGCGGTGTACTGCTCGTCGTGGACGTTCTACGGCGCGGTGGGCACGGCCGCGCGCGAGGGCCTGGGCTACCTGCCGATCTACCTGGGGCCGGTGCTGCTGTTCGTGTTCGGCTTCGGCTTGCTGCGCCGGCTGGTGGAGGTGGCGCAACAGCGCAACATCACTTCGATCGCCGACTTCATCGGCGCGCGCTACGGCAAGTCGCACTGGCTGGCCGCCGTGGTGGCGGTGATCGCGGTGGTGGCGGTGCTGCCGTACATCGCGCTGCAGCTGAAGGCGGTGGCGATGTCGTTCGCGGTACTGGGCGGCAGCACGCCGGGACTGCGCGGCGCGGTCGCGACGGATCCCGCGCTGTGGTGCGCCGGCCTGCTCGCGGTGTTCGCGATACTGTTCGGCACGCGCAGCATCGATGCCACCGAGCACCACCATGGCCTGATGCTGGCGGTGGCGCTGGAGTCGCTGATCAAGCTGGTGGCGTTCGTCGCGCTGGCGTGGTTCGCCCTGCGCCACGGGCCGGGACTGGCCGCCACCGCGAGCCTGCCGCTGCGGCATCCCGGCGACGGCCTCTCGGCTGGCTTCCTCGCGCAGACGCTGCTCGCGTTCTTCGCGATGTTCTGCCTGCCGCGGCAGTTCCAGATCGGCGTCGTGGAATGCGAGGACCCGCGCGACCTGCATCGCGCGCGCTGGATGTTCCCGCTGTACATGCTGGCGATCATGCTGGCGGTGCTGCCGATCGTGGCCACCGGCACGCGGTTGCCGGCGGTGCGCGATGGCCTCGCCGACGCCTGGGTGCTGAACCTGCCGCTGGCGCTGGGCAACGGCGGCATGGCGATGCTGGCCTTCGTGGGCGGCTTCTCGGCGGCCACCGGGATGGTGATCGTGGCGGCGGTGGCGCTGTCCACCATGATCAGCAATGACCTGGTGATGCCGGCGCTGCTGCGCGTGCGCCGCCTGCGGCTGGAACACCGCAGCGACCTCTCGCGGCTGGTGCTGCGCGTGCGCCGCGTGGCGATCGTGGCGTTGGCCGCGCTGGCCTACGGCTACTACCGGGTGGTGGCCGACACCGAGAACCTCGCCGCCACCGGCCTGCTCGCGTTCGCCGCGGTGGCGCAGCTGGCGCCGGCCATCGTGGCGGCGCTGTACTGGCGCGGCGCGAGCCGGCGCGGCGTGGCGATCGGCCTCGTCGCCGGCTTCGCGGTGTGGGCCTACACCTTGCTGCTGCCGGCGATGCTGCACGTCGGCAGCTGGCAGCAGGACGGTCCGCTGGGCCTGGGCTGGCTGCGGCCGCAGGCGCTGTTCCATCTCGGCGGCAGCGATCCCTTGCTGCACGGCACGCTGTGGTCGCTGCTGGTCAACGTGGCCTGCCTGGTGTTCATCTCGTTGCGCTGGCGGCCGAACCTGGAGGAACGCCTGCATGCGGCGCTGTTCGTCGCGCCGCATGCGGCCAGCCGTGGCGGCGCGGGCGACTGGCGCGGGCGTGTGGCGGTGGCCGACCTGCGTACCATCGCCACGCGCATCGTGGGCCGCCGCAGCACCGAACGCGCGTTCGCCGAGCACGAACAGCGACGCGGCAAGCCGCTGCAGGCCGGCGAAGCGGCCGACCGCGCGCTGATCCAGCATACCGAGCGCCTGCTCGCCGGCGCGGTCGGCGCGGCCAGCGCGCGGCGCATCCTGATGGGCATGCTGTCCGGCTCGGGCCTGGACATCGCCGAGGCGATGGCGCTGATGGACGAGGCCTCGCAGGAGCTGCGCTTCAATCGCGAGCTGCTGTCCTCCACGCTGGAGAACGTCTCGCAAGGCATCAGCGTGGTCGATGCCGAGATGCGCGTGGTGGCGTGGAACCGGCGCTATCTGGAACTCTTCGGCTACCCCGACGGCATGGTCTACGTGGGCGTGCCGGTGACCGACCTGATCCGCTGGAATGCCGAACACGGCGAATGCGGCCCCGGCGAAGTGGCGGCGCACGTGGCCAAGCGGCTCGGCCACCTGCGCGCGGGCACCCCGCACGTGTTCCAGCGCGTGCGCGCCGACGGCAGCACCATCGAGATGCGCGGACGTGCGCTGCCCGGCGGCGGCTACGTCACCACCTACACCGACGTCACCGCATACAAGCGCGCCGAGCAGGCGCTGATCGAGGCGAACGAGACGCTGGAGCAGCGCGTGGACCAGCGCACCGCCGAGCTCAGCGAGGCGCTGGCCGCCACCGCGCAGGCGCAGCGCACCGCGGAGGCGGCGAACGCGTCCAAGACCCGTTTCCTCGCCGCCGCCAGCCACGACCTGCTGCAGCCCTTGAACGCCGCGCGGCTGTTCACCTCCGCGCTGCGCCAGCAATCGGCGCTGGATGCGGAATCGCGGCAACTTGCCGAGCGCATCGACGCCGCGTTCCGTGCCGCCGAGGACCTGCTTGATGCGCTGCTCGATACTTCGCGCCTGGACACCGGAAGCACCCAGCCGGAGATCGGCGACTTCGCGCTGGCCGAACTGTTCGACTCGCTGCAGAGCCAGTTCGCAGTGCTCGCCGAGCAGCGCGGCCTGCGCCTGCGCGTGGCGCCCACGGGGCTCGCCGTGCGCAGCGACCCGCAGCTGCTGCGTCGCGTACTGCAGAACTTCCTCTCCAACGCGCTGCGCTATACCCGCCACGGCAGCGTGCTGCTGGGCGCGCGCCGCGCCGGCGACGAAGTACGCATCGAAGTGTGGGACACCGGCCCCGGCATCGCCGCCGAACAGCGTGCGCGCGTCTTCGGCGAGTTCCAGCGGCTGGAGCAGCCTTCGCCGTGGGGCGAGAAGGGACTGGGCCTGGGCCTGTCGATCTGCGACCGCATCGCCGCCATGCTCGACCACCGGCTAGCCTTGCATTCGCGCCCCGGCCACGGCAGCTGCTTCGCGATCGTGGTGCCGCGCGCCGCCGCCGCGCCGCCGCGTCGCCAGGCGGTGCATCGCGGCGGCAGCGACGAGCAGTTGCCGCTCACCGTGCTGTGCCTCGACGACGACGCGGCCATCCTCGACGGCATGCGCGCCCTGCTCGGCCGCTGGGGCGTGGACTGCCGCACCGCGCACGACGTGGCCGCCGCTGCCGGCGAACTGCGTCGCGGCCCGGTGGATCTCATCCTCGCCGACTACCACCTCGCCGACGACGTGGATGGCCTGCAGGCGCTGCAGCAGCTGCGCGCCGCCCGCGACCCGCTGCCTCCCGCCGCGCTGATCACCGCCGACGGCAGCAGCGAACTCAAGCAGCGCGCCCGCGCGCTCGGCTATCCGCTGCTGCACAAGCCGGTGAAGCCGGCGGCGTTGAGGGCATTGTTGACGGCGTTGGTGAGGAGGTTGGAGGAGCCGGCTACGCGATCAGTCAAGTGAAACGGATCCTGTCCCGGCGTTTTCGCCGAACAGTGCAAAACAGGCCCTTTCGGCCTCCGCGAGGCCAGCCGATGTGAACACGACCGATTTCGACTTGTTTACGGGGTCTTCAATCAGCCCTTTCCGATACAGACGGGACAAAGCCTCCCAGTCGATACCTTTCCAGGCGCGGCATTTTTCGTGCAGCGTCAGATAAAGGAGCCCGAGTACGGCTTCATCGATTCTTTCGCCATCTAGGTTCATGTGGCACCTCCGCGAATCCAATTCAGCCGGCCCGATCGTGCCAATAGTCGGGTTTGCGGCTGTGGTGCATGACGGCCAGAATCAGGACGTGGTCTTCTTCCACGGCGTACAGCACGCCGTAGGGAAAAGTATGGGTGAGGCAGCGGCGCACTTCGCCTTCCAGCTTCCGCCAGCGGTCGGGAGCTTCGATGATGCGCTGGATCGTGCCTTCGATTTCCATCGCGAAGCGGGCGCCGAGGCCGGTTTGGCGTTCTTCGTAATGTGTCACCGCTTGCAGATATTCGACGCGAGCCCCGGGATGAAATGCAAAGCGCATCAGCGCTTGACCAAGCGGCGCGCCTCGGCCAGTACTTCCTCGCCCGATAGGGTTTTTACATTGCCGGCGCGAACTTCGGCGAGGCGTCGTTGAGCTTCATCAGCCCAGAGTTGCTGGATTTCGTCGGGTGGCAGGGAATCCAGACTTTCCACGAGAAAATCGGCCAGCTCGGCTCGCTGCGCCGGCGCAAGCTGCAAGGCCTCTTGGGCGATTTTTTGCAGTGTGGCGTTCATGGTTTGACGATACCCGCCGTTCGGCCCGGCCACCAGCTTACAAGCCTTGCTCGCCCTCTTCATCCACCGGCAGCGGCTGCATCGCCCCCGGTTCGACGGCGAGCTGGCTGGCGGCCAGCGCAACTTGCGTCCGGTTGTTGACGCCGAGCTTGCGCATGATCGCGGTCATGTGCGCCTTCACGGTGGCTTCGGAGACGCCGAGTTCCCAGGCGATCTGCTTGTTGAGCAGGCCTTCGGCGATCATGGTGAGCACGCGGAACTGCTGCGGGGTGAGTGCGGCGATGCGGGCGGCGATGTCGGCTTCGGCGGGCTTGAGTTCGGCGCGGCCGCCGACCAGTTGCGGCGGCAGCCACACGTCGCCGTCGAGCACGGCGCGGATCGCGTGGACGATGTCGTCGCCGGCGGTGGACTTGGGAATGTAGGCGGCGGCGCCGTGGGCCAGCGCGCGGCGCGCGACCTGGGCTTCCTCGTGGCCGGAGACCACGATGATCGGCAGGCCGGGGTATTGGCCGCGGATGTGCACCAGCGCGGAGTAGCCGCGTGCGCCGGGCATGTGCAGGTCGAGCAGCAGCAGGTCGGCGTCCGGGTACTGCTCGATCAGCGCGTACAGGCCGTGCACGCTCTCGGCGCTGCGCACCTGCGCCTGCGGCAGCGCGGCGAGCACCGCGCGCTGCAGGGCGTCGCGGAACAGCGGATGGTCGTCGGCGATCAGGATGTCGGGCATGGTTCGATGGGATGGGTAGGAGCGCACCCTGTGCGCGAATGCCTTTTGCTCCGATCAGCGCCAGAGCATCGCGCACAGGGTGCGCTCCTACCGTGGCTCATTTGATCAGTCGTTCCTCGACGAGGCTCTTCACCACCGAGGGATCGGCCAGCGTGGAGATGTCGCCGAGCTGGTCGGGCTGGTTCTCGCCGATCTTGCGCAGGATGCGGCGCATGATCTTGCCGGAGCGGGTCTTGGGCAGGCTGGGTGCCCACTGCAGGTAGTCCGGCGTGGCGATCGGGCCGATCTCCTTGCGCACCCAGGCGACCAGTTCCTTCTTCAACTCGTCGGTGCCGGTTTCGCCGGCGACCAGGGTGACGTAGGCGTAGATGCCCTGGCCCTTGATCTCGTGCGGGCAGCCGACCACGGCGGCTTCGGCCACCTTGGGATGCGCCACCAGCGCGCTTTCCACCTCGGCGGTGCCGATGCGGTGGCCGCTGACGTTGATGACGTCGTCGACGCGGCCGGTGATCCAGTAGTAGCCGTCCTCGTCGCGGCGCGCGCCGTCGCCGGTGAAGTAGTTGCCGGGGTAGGCGCTGAAATAGGTCTCGATGAAGCGCTGGTGGTCGCCGTACACCGTGCGCATCTGGCCGGGCCAGGAGTCGGTGAGCAGCAGGTTGCCTTCGGCCACGCCCTCCTGCACCTCGCCGTTCGCGTCGACGATCGCGGGCGTCACGCCGAAGAACGGCTTGGTGGCGGAGCCGGGCTTGGTGGCGATTGCGCCGGGCAGCGGGGTGATCAGGATGCCGCCGGTCTCGGTCTGCCACCAGGTGTCCACGATCGGCAGGCGGCTTTCGCCGACCACGCGGTGGTACCACTCCCACGCCTCGGGGTTGATCGGCTCGCCCACCGTGCCGAGCACGCGCAGGCTGGCGCGCGAGGCCTTCTTCACCGGCGCCTCGCCCTCGCGCATCAGCGCGCGGATCGCGGTGGGCGCGGTGTAGAACAGCGTCACCTGATGCTTGTCGATCACCTGCCAGAAGCGGCTGAAGTCGGGGTAGTTCGGCACGCCGTCGAACATCACCGTGGTGGCGCCGTTTGCCAGCGGGCCGTACACCACGTAGCTGTGCCCGGTGACCCAGCCCACGTCGGCGGTGCACCAGTAGATGTCGTCCTCGCGCAGGTCGAACACGCATTCGTGGGTGTAGCTGGTGAACACCAGATAGCCGGCCGAGGTGTGCAGCACGCCTTTCGGCTTGCCGGTGGAGCCGGAGGTGTAGAGGATGAACAGCGGGTGCTCGGCTTCCATGGGCTCGGCCGGGCAGTCCGCGCTTTGGCCGTCCATCAGGTTGTGCCAGTAGCGGTCGCGCGGCGACTGCATCGGCACCGCGCTGCCGGTGCGGCGCACTACCACCACGGTTTCCACGCTGTTCGTGCCGGGGCGCTTCAGCGCCTCGTCCACGTTGGCCTTGAGCGGGATCTTGCGGCCGCTGCGCACGCCCTCGTCGGCGGTCACCACCAGCCTGCACTGCGAGTCGGCGATGCGCCCGGCCAGCGAGTCGGGCGAGAAGCCGCCGAACACCACCGAGTGGATCGCGCCGATGCGCGCGCAGGCCAGCATCGCCACCGCGGCCTCGGGGATCATCGGCAGGTAGATCGCCACGCGGTCGCCCTTGGCCACGCCCAGGTGCTTCAGCGTGTTCGCGAACTTGCACACCTCGGCGTGCAGCTCGCGGTAGGTGAGCTTGCGCGACTCGTTCGGGTCGTCGCCCTCGAAGATGATCGCCACCTTGTCGCCGCGTTCCTGCAGATGCCGGTCGAGGCAGTTCGCGGCCACGTTGAGCGCGCCGTCCTCGTACCAGCGGATGTGCAGGTTCTTCGGGTCGAAGGAGACGTTCTTGATCTTGGTCGGCCGCTTGGCCCAGTCCAGCCGTTCGCCCACCCTGGCCCAGAAGCCTTCGGGGTCTTTCACCGACTCGGCGTACAGCCGCTCGTAATCGTCCTTGCGGATGCGCGCCCTGGCGGCGAATGCGGGATCGATGGGATGGATCGTGGACATGCGGGACTCCTGCTGGCGAGGTGGGGGGCGGGCGCGGGGCCTGCTGCGAACGGCATGCAGAGGCTTTCGAGTGTAGCGGCGTCGCCGGGGCGTCGAGGAGCCCAGCCCATCGACTTTGGTCGAGGTACGACCATCGGCGAATAGTCATGCGTGCGGGGGCATGAGCATGCTCGCCCCACGATCACCTTGGGGAAGCCCCGCATGAGCCCGACACTCCTCCGTCGTTGCCGCGCGCCGCTGGCGCTGGGCATCGCCTGCGCACTGGCGCTGCCGTGGGCGGCACAGGCGCAGACCACTCCGTCAACCGCGACCACCGGCAACGTCAGCGCCCGCGAGCAGCAGCTGGAGCAGCGCGTGGACCAGCTGGAGCAGCAGCTGGCGCAGCTGAAGGCGATGATCCAGGCGCAGAAGCAGCCGCCGGCACAACCCGCCCCCGCCGCACCGGCGCAGAACGTCGCCGCCGCACCGTCCGCTGAAGCCAAGCCGGTATTCACCACCGCGCCGGGCGTGTCGGTGGCCTTGCACGGCTTCGTCAGCGCCAGCGCCTTCAGCCAGAACAAGAGCTTCACCTTCGGCAACGGCACGAACGCGGAATTCCCGGTGCCGGGCTCGCGAGGCTCGCTCTCCGGCATGGACGTGCGCAACTCGCGCTTCTGGCTTGACTTCAGCGGCGCGAAGTTCGCCGGCGACTGGGTCGGCGGCGGCCGCATCGAGATGGACTTCTACGGCGGCTTCAACGGCACCGGGCCGTACAGCCAGCAGCAGCCCACGCCGCGCCTGCGCCAGGCCTACATGGACCTCACCAACCCGGTCACCGGCACCACGGTGCGCGTGGGCCAGCAGTGGGAGCTGATGTTCCCGATCGACAACATCCCGGATTCGCTCTCGCACATCGCCTTCCCGCTGGGCTTCGGCACCGGCATGGTGGGCTGGCGCTTCCCTGGCGTGGTGGTGATGCAGGACCTCAACCACGGCAGCGACGGCGCCAAGTGGCGGCTCGACCTGGGCGCGTTCGAAGGTCAGTGGAACGGCCCCGGCGACAACGTGAACTACCTCACCGCGGGCAACGCGGGCTTCCGCCCGCAGCTGGAGGCGCGCCTGCGCGTGGCCGACAAGACCTGGGTGGCCTACGCCGCCGCCCACTACAGCGAAGTGAACCTCAAGGGCGTGGGCAACACCGTGGCCGCGCCGATCAAGGACAAGGTCAAGAGCGTGGGCTACGAGGTGGGTGGCGCCTGGATGCCGGGACCGTGGGTGTTCAAGGGCCTGGCCTACACCGGCAAGGGGCTGGGCGAGATCTTCGGCGCGCTGTCGCAGTTCGGCGACATCTCCGAGAGCGGCGGCTACGTGCAGGCCGGCTACAAGTTCACCCCGAACTGGAGCGCGTATGCGTTCTACGGCATCGCCAAGCCGGACCGCGCCGACGTGCTGCGCTGGATCGGCGCCGCCGGCCGCCTGAAGAACCAGCAGTCGGCACTGAGCGTGCAGTACGCCACTGGCGCCTACGCACTGAGCGTGGAGTGGTTGCACGACAAGCTCGACTCGGCCAACGGCGCGACGGCGACCCGCACCACCACGGGCAACCAGGTCAGCCTCAACGGGATGTACAAGTTCTAGGCGTGATCGGTGGCGGTGCGAGTCGCCGCCAGTTCGACGCAGCTGCGTGAGCAGGTGCTGGCAGGGCCGGCGGCGCGTGTCGCCGGCATCGGCAAGACAGCAGCAAACGACCGATGCAGCCGATGCGGGGAAGGGGTTCCCTGCCCGGAGGCTGCGGTGTCCTTGTCCTCCCGCATGGCGGGAGGGCGCCGCGCGATCCGCCAGTCGGCGGGCCGCATTGCACGAAGGCCTCCCCCACGGGATGCCGCCATCACCCTCGGGAGGGGAACGCACATGGCCAGCAACGCCATCGACGCCGTCGGCAAGCACGCCGCCGGACTGGATACCAGCCACAAGCGGGTGATCCTGGCATCCAGCCTGGGCACCGTGTTCGAGTGGTACGACTTTTATCTGTACGGCTCGCTGGCCGTGATCATCGGCCACCAGTTCTTCTCGGGATTGAACGAGGCCAGCCAGCTGGTGTTCGCGCTGTTCGCGTTCGCCGCCGGCTTCGCGGTGCGCCCGTTCGGCGCGATCGTGTTCGGCAGGGTGGGCGACCTGGTGGGGCGCAAGTACACCTTCCTCATCACCATCGTCATCATGGGCCTGTCCACGTTCTTCGTGGGCCTGCTGCCAAGCTACGGTTCGATCGGCGTGGCCGCGCCGGTGATCCTGATCGCGCTGCGCATGCTGCAGGGCCTGGCGCTGGGCGGCGAGTACGGCGGCGCAGCCACCTACGTGGCCGAACATGCACCGCCGGGCAAGCGTGGTCTGTACACCAGCTTCATCCAGATCACCGCCACCTTCGGCCTGTTCCTGTCGCTGCTGGTGATCCTGGGCTGCAAGTGGATGCTTGGCGGCAAGTTCGGCGACTGGGGCTGGCGCGTGCCGTTCCTGCTGTCCTCGCTGCTGCTGGCGATCTCGGTGTACATCCGCATGCAGCTGGCCGAGTCGCCGGTGTTCAAGCAGATGAAGGCCGAGGGCAAGACCTCGAAGGCGCCGCTCACCGAGTCGTTCGCGCGCTGGGGCAACCTCAAGCTGGTGATCCTGGCCCTGCTCGGCGCCACCGCCGGCCAGGCCGTGGTGTGGTACTGCGGCCAGTTCTACGCGATGTACTTCCTCGGCAGCACGCTGAAGATCGACGCCACCACCACCCAGCTGCTGATCGCCGGCGCGCTCCTGATCGGCACCCCGTTCTTCGTGGTGTTCGGCTGGCTGTCGGACAAGATCGGGCGCAAGCCGGTGGTGCTGGCCGGTTGCCTGCTCGCCGCGCTGACCTACTTCCCGATCTTCAAGGCGATCACCCACTACGGCAATCCGGGCATCGAGGCGGCCCGCAACAGTGCGCCGGTCATCGTGCAGGCCGATCCGGCCCGCTGCCATCTGCAGATCAACCTCACCGGCACCTCGACCTTCACCAGCTCCTGCGACATCGCCAAGAGCACGCTGGCCAAGCGTGGCGTGCCGTATGACAACCAGGCGGCGCCGGCGGGTTCGGTGGCGAAGGTGATGGTGGGCAACCTGAGCATCGATGCGTTCGAGGGTGGCGCGCTGGTCAAGGCCGACTTCACCGCGCAGGACAAGGCGTTTGCGGCGCGCCTCGGCGCGGCGCTGGACCAGGCCGGCTATCCGGCCAAGGCCGACCCGGCGCGCAGCAACTACCCGATGCTGGTGTTCCTGCTGTTCCTGCTGGTGCTCTACGTGACCATGGTCTACGGCCCGATCGCGGCGTGGCTGGTGGAAATGTTCCCGACCAGGATCCGCTACACCTCGATGAGCCTGCCGTACCACATCGGCAACGGCTGGTTCGGCGGCTTCCTGCCCTCGGTGTCGTTCGGCATCGTGGCGCTCACCGGCAACATCTACGCAGGCCTGTGGTATCCGGTGGTGATTGCGTTGATGACGTTCGTGGTCGGCCTGCTGTTCGTGCGCGAGACGAAGGACGTGGACATCACGGCCTGACAAGAACCGTAGGAGCGGCTTCAGCCGCGATTCGTCACCCGGTTATCGCGGCTGAAGCCGCTCCTACGAATGTGTCGCGCCGGTTGAGATGCCCGCGCGCCACACTGCGCCGATGAACGACTCTGTCTTTCCACCGCAGGCGATCAAGGGCCGCGGCGCCGCCTCCAATCCGGAGGGGCGCTTCGAGACCATCCGCCACCACGCCGAGGACGACGGCTGGCAAAGCGCGCTGCTGGACGAGACCGCGCCGCGCCCGCGCACGGAAGTCACCGAGGAACGCGCGCGCAGCGTCATCACCCGCAACGACTCGCCCGACATCGCCTTCGACCAGGCGATGAACCCGTATCGCGGGTGCGAGCATGGATGTGTTTATTGCTTTGCCCGGCCCAGCCACAGCTACCTCAACCTCTCGCCGGGGTTGGACTTCGAAACGAAGATCCGCGCCAAGACCAACCTCGCCGAAGTACTGCGCGCCGAACTGGCGAAACCCGGCTACAAGGTCAGCCCGATCAACATCGGCAGCAACACCGATCCCTACCAGCCCGTCGATAAAAAATGGCGGCTCACCCGCGCCGCGCTGGAGGTGCTGGCCGAGTGCCATCATCCCTGCACCATCGTCACCAAGAACGCGCTGGTCGAGCGCGACCTCGACCTGCTTGCCGCGATGGCGCGCGAACACCTGGTGCAGGTCTTCGTCTCGGTGAACTCGCTGGACAACCACCTCGCCGCGAAACTCGAACCACGCGCCAGCGCACCGCACCGCCGCCTCAAGGCCATCGCCGCGCTGGCCGAAGCCGGCGTGCCGGTGGGCGTGCTGGTGGCGCCGATCATCCCCGCGCTCAACGACAAGGACATGGAGGCCGTGCTCGAACGCGCACACGCCGCCGGCGCCCGTTGCGCCGGCTACACGGTGCTGCGCCTGCCGTGGGAGCTGAAGCAACTGTTCCGCGAATGGCTGGCCTTGCACGCGCCGCAGCGCGCCGAGCACGTGATGAGCCTGGTGCAGCAGATGAACGGCGGCCGCGACTACGACAGCGACTTCCGCACCCGCATGCGCGGCCAGGGCGTGTTCGCCGAGCTGCTGCGCAAGCGCTTCGAAGTGGCTTGCCGCAAGCACGGCTTCGGCCGGGCTCGCGAACTCCGGCTCGATTGCACGCACTTCGTGCCACCGCGCAAGCCGTCGCCGCAAGGAGAATTGTTCTGATCGCCCACGCGTGGCGATGGGCCGTCGTCCATCGCCGGCTTCAGCTTGTGCGGATCGCCGACCTTGCGTCAGGCGGTGGGCAATGGCTCGACCCGCACGCCACGCACCAGCAGCCAGATGCCAGTGGTGATCTCCGCAAGGAAGATCGGTAGCCAGCCGAACTGGAACATGTCCGCATATGCCGGAAAGACGAGATTGCCGAGGCTGGTCAGCAAGGTGACGACCGAAGCAAACACGCCGAACACGGAGAGCACGCGCGGGATGTAACGCGTCTTCGCGAACAGGTGGAAGAACAGGATGGAGCCGAAGCTGAAGAACAGGGTCGCGGTATTGAACGACACGAAGTCCACGCTCTTGGTGAGGCCGACCATCGTTTCCAGCTGCGCCATGCCAAGCGACTGCAGGTACTTGGGATCGCTTTGCAGGATGAGCGTGCCGAAAGAAATGAAGGCCGTCACGCCGGAAAAAGCCTCGGCAAGCCGGAAGTACAGCGCCAGCCGCGCGATGCGTTCGTTCACGGGCCGCACGACGACGTACAAGACGTAGGCCAGCAGCACCGTGAACACGGAAGCGAGCAATTGCAAGACCAGCCCGACCCGGTACAGCGCTTGTCCCTCGACGATGTGCGCGAGGCGCTGGGCGAAGTCGCCTGTCCCGACGACGTGACCGATGAGGAACTGCCCGCCCATGTAGAGCACGATCAGCAACAGGTAGACAAAGCCGGCGATCCGCGCGTAGCGGATCTGCACGTCGGCGCCAGAGTTTTCATGCATGTTTCGGTTCCTCGGTTTTCTGGCAGGGGACGATGGTTGGCGCTCAATGCACATTCGGCAGCCAGAGCCCCACGGTGGCACCGAAAATGCCGACTGCCATCGCAACCGTCAGCACCCCAAGCAACGCGGCCACGGCGATGCGACGCGAAGCGCGGCCCTGCTCTTTGGCACGCAAATAGATCTCAAGCACGGCCAGAGGGAGCAGGGTATCTGCGAAAGACAGGATGGTCAGGAACGGGCCGGTGAATGTCTCGGGATCGAACCCGGCGGGGCCGCGATTCAGCAGTACCCAGAACATGAATCCCACACGGAAGAACCAAACGCCATTCGCCACCATGAACAAGCGAAGCGCCCATCGGCGATGGGCGGCGATCTGGCGAGCGAGCGCATGGCGCAACGCCATCCCCATGCACCACAGCACCAGGACGGCATCCAGGGTGATGCCAAGATGCTGGGAAAAGTCTCCCGGTCCGCTGCCGCGGATCCACACCATGTAAAGGCCCGCGACGCAGGTTGCGGCTACGCACGCCATGTACACGCGCCCGTTCCAGCGATGGAACGCCGGCGCACGCGCGCGGATTTGCGGAACCAGCTGGACGAGGCCGCCCAAGGTGATGGCGATGGCCAGCAGGATGTGCAGCGCGATCGTCAGATTGCCCAGGACATCGCCGGGGACATAGCCCTTTGGCATCACCTTGTTCAGCGCACTCCAGTCTCCGTGGAGCGCCGCCCGGCCATAGAGAAGCAGGAGATACGCGACGAAGAACACCTGTCCGGTCGCGGCAACCGCAAACCAGGAAATGGCGGTGATCCGCAACGGGCGCCGGCCATCGCTCGGGGCGACGGCGATGGGTTTCGCGGCCTTCGGCAAGGGCGGGGCCAGCAGCGCTTCAGTGGCTGGGTTCGGCATGAAAGCTGTCCTCGGGAAGGCAGGCGTGATGCGAGAGTGGCCAATTTTCGCTACTGCCAAAAGCGCGTTGCGACGAACGGCGGAAGCGGATGGATGAAGGACGGCAAGGCCGGACGAATGGCCGCAAGAAGCATCTGCGAGGGCGTGGCGACGGCGGCGAGGCCGGCCGGCGTTTGCTATCGTCCGGTCATGTCAGCCGCACGCCACCAAGGACACCTGTCTCGCCTGTTGGGCTGGAGGCGCGTGAAGGTCGTGCTCGGCGCCGCATTGCTGGCGAGCTTGCTGCTGCTTCCGGGTTGGGAACCGCCCTACTGGATCCTGCTCGGACGACTGCTGTTGATCGGGCTGATCTTGCTGCTTGTCTTCGGGCTGTTCGAACGATGGCCCGCTCGTCTGCCGCGCTGGTTGGCGCGCTGGGCGCTGCAAGTGGCGGCGGTGGCTTTCGCGGTGCCGCCCGCCGCATGGACGGTTTACACGCTGGCGACGATCAGGCACAGCCAGCCGTGGTGGACGGAAAGCTCGTATCTCACCGGCTTCGCATCGATGACCGTGCTCGGTTTGCTGGCGGCGCCCTGGATCGCCGTGGCGGCGTTGCTGCGCCAGATCAAGGACGAAGCGCGCAGCCAGGCTCTGGCATTCGAACTCGAGCGCAGCGAATACGAGCGTCAAGCGCTCGATGCGCGCCTGCGCTTGCTGCATGCGCAGGTGGAGCCGCACTTCCTGTTCAATACGCTGGCAAACATACGCGAGCTGGTGGATGAAGGTTCGCCGCAGGCCTCCGAAGTGCTGACCAACCTCATCACCTACCTGCGCGCCGCCGTTCCCCGGCTGCACGATCCGGCAGCGACATTGCAACAGGAATTGGAACTGGTGCGTGCCTATCTCGAAGTGATGCACATGCGCATGCCCGACCGACTGCAATTCACGGTACACGCGGATGACGCGGCACTGCCGCTGTCGTGCCCGCCGATGACCTTGCTGAGCCTGGTCGAAAACGCCGTGCGTCATGGCATCGACCCGAGCGAAAAGGGCGGCCGCATCGATGTCCGGGTACACATGCGCGGCGAGCGCTGCCGGGTCGAGGTCGCCGACACCGGCGTCGGGCTGGTGCATGCCAACGACGGATCGGGCACCGGCCTGGTCAATTTGCGCGAACGCCTGGCGCTGGCCTTTGGCCCGGAAGCGCAGTTTTGGTTGAACCCGTTGCAGCCGCAGGGCGCCTGCGCGGAGATCGAGTTTCCCGCCCGCAGGGTTCCGGCATGAATGAGCGACGCCCCACCGCCCTCATCGCCGACGACGAACCGCTGTTGCGCAAGGCGCTGGTGCGGCAGCTGGCGAAAGCGTGGCCTGAAGTCGACGTGGTCGCGCAGGCGCGCAATGGCCGCGAGGCCGTTGAACTGTTCGAGGAGCGGCTACCCGACGTGTGCTTCCTCGACGTGCACATGCCCGGATTGTCCGGCGTCGAGGCGGCCCGTTTCATTGGCCACCGGGCACAACTGGTCTTCGTCACCGCCTACGATCAATACGCCGTTCAGGCGTTTGAGCAGGGAGCGGTGGACTATCTCGTGAAGCCGGTCGAACCCGCGCGGTTGGCCACCACGACGGCAAGACTCAGGCAGCGGCTGCGCATGGCGCAACCGCTGCAAGACGCCGAAGCCATGCTGGATCAGCTCGCCGCACGCCTCCGGCAGGGCCAGGCACCGGCCGCGCTGCGCTGGATCAGGGTCTCCACCGGCCAGTCGCTGCGCCTGGTCGCCGTCGAGGAAATCGACTATCTGCGCTCGGAAGACAAGTACACCCTGGTTGCGTGGCGGAACGAGGAAGGCAGCGCCTTCGAAGGCTTGATCCGTACGCCGCTGAAAGACCTGGCGGGCCAGCTTGATGAAGCGCATTTCGTGCAGGTGCATCGTTCGGCGGTCGTCAATCTGCGCGCGATCAGCGACGTCGTGCGGCGGGACAACGAGACGGCGGAAATCCGCCTCAAAGGCCGCAACGACAGATTGTCCGTGAGCCGCAGCTATCTGCACCTGTTTCGCCAGATGTGACGGGTGCGACGCCCGTTTCGGCGATGGCATGCCGCGTGTCGGGAATGTGCTTGCGGATGACGACGGCGTGCGCGGCCGCTGCCGCGAAGGGCAGGGCGAAGAAAGCTGCCGGGTGCCGCTTCACGCCAACTCCCGCCCGCGGTAGTAACGCTTGTGCGCCAGCGCCAGCAGCGCCTCATCCTCATGCGTGTCGCCGTAGGCGTAGCGCGTTGCGTAATCGTCGAGATCGAGGCGTTCGCGTACGCGGCGGGCCTTTTCCTCGCCCACGCACTGCGCGCCATGGTAGCGACCGGTGAGGCGCTCGCCGCAGGTTTCAAGTGCCGAGCAGATCAGTTCGAGGCCGTGCTGCCGGCACCACGGCGCGAGATAGAAATCGAGGCCGCCGGAGACCAGCACGACCTTGTCGCCTCGCGACTGGTGCCAGGCGAGGCGTTGCATGGCATCGGGACGCAGCAGGCCAGGCAGGACTTCGGCGGCGAAGCGTTCGCCGGCCGCGTGGACATGCGTGGCTCGTACGCCACGGAAGCCGAAGGCGGCGACGTGGTGACGGATGCGATTGCCGGAGACGAGGCCCAGCTTGTAGCCGGCCAGCATCGGCGCGAACAACGGCACGCCCAGCGCGCGACGCCGCGGCGTCACCGCGTGACGCATGAAGTCGCCGAAGGTTTCACGCGTGGTGAGGGTTCCGTCGAAGTCGAACAGGGCGAGGTTCATGCGGCGTGCGTGTCGAAGCGCCGGCGCAGGCGGCCGAGCATGGTGTGGTTGGCGTCGGCGATGCGGCGGAACTCGTCGCCGATGTCGGGGTGTTGCGCCGCGCGTTGCCAATAGAGCTCGGCCCAGGCCGCGGCCTGCCGCCAAGTGGGCAGCGCGACGGGCGTGGGCGGCGGTGGTTCGAATGCGCGTGCCACCACCGCGCCGTTGGCGGCGGGACGGTAGAGCATGGGCAGCATGTCGTAGCTGGGCGCGAGTGGCAGCGGCAGCGCGTCGCCGAGGAAGAAGCCGAGGTTGCCGAAGTGCATGTCGGTATTGGCTATCAGACGGCCGAACCACCAGCGCAGGCGCA
>Ga0207695_10005112_pt1 | contig 17567 bp, 16 predicted proteins | sample KBSC54metaG_FD_184354 | JGI IMG/M metagenome (GOLD analysis project Ga0207695, IMG submission 184354) | Corn rhizosphere microbial communities from Kellogg Biological Station, Michigan, USA - KBS C5-4 metaG (SPAdes) (version 2) | ecosystem: Host-associated > Plants > Roots > Rhizosphere > Soil... | reverse complement strand
TCCAATCGCATCCTTATATAGGCGTGACACAAGGGGTCGAAAGAGCTGCCTCGTAAATCCCTGAAAATCAATGGCCGGATCTCATCGATCCGGCCGTATCAAAAGGTAAAGATTTAATTACAACCAAACCACACCGGCACGACCAAAGGCGAACAAACGTCATAGATCCGAGTTGCCGGTAACTCAACCCGAGCGTGCATACTTGGGGCTACTGCGAGAATCCTGACGTCGTAATTCCTTCTTCCATCAGGCCGATGTTATCGACCATCCGAATGCGACCATCGAGGACTTTGAAAACTTCGTTGATCTGCATCCGGCGTGGGCTGTCGCCGTAATAAAGGATGGCATAGCCGATGACGATACCGCGCTCCGGATCGATAAGGCCGATGCGAACTTCAGTCGCTGGACCCCAGGGCTTTGGTCCAAGATTGCTCTCGTAGCAGCCTACGTCCCCGCTCTGCTCCACACCGTTCTTCGGATTATGCGTCACGCGGTTCCCGCTATGGTAGCGATCGCAGCGCGGATCGTAGTCGTTCTGAATCGGCTGGTGGTCTGTCAGTCCTTTGAAGTAGGAAGTGATGATGCGGTCCAACTGCTCGCGGGTCGAACGCTCTTCAGGTGGCGCGATGGTGTTAAAGATTGGGTCATAGGGAACAAGGTTTTTAACGTTCACCTTGTCGCTATCGTCAAAATTAATCTCAACCTCTCTAATCTTGCCGTTGACCACCTTCAGCCGCGTGCCAATGTAGACTGCCTTTCCCTCGGCGGTCTGCGCCGTTACATGCTCAATCACATTTCCGAGAGTTGGGTCGGCGTAGACGCCTTCCGACAGAATCTTTGTCACCCCAGCCCACTTGCTTGCGCCAAGCGTGATCGCTTTCGTGTTCTCGCGGACCTGTGCGTCCGGGGCAAGCTGAATTTTCTCTGGCGCGTGGCCGAGCATTGCGGCGTTGAATTGCTTTGCCTGCTCAAGAAGGCAACCACGGTCGCAAGTCGCTGCCATTGCCGCGTTACTCAAGACGAATATGGCCGCTACCAACACTGCTAGCCGAGCATTCTTTGTCGCAGTCGCAGTCGTCATACACCTCTCCTATTTTGCCTCGCGCAACAGCTCGGCATGGATTGCCCGAATGACAGAAGAATACAAGGCTCATATTGATGCTGGAGAGCCTTTCATGCTTACGGGGAGGATTGTCGGCGATTGAGAACCTGGCAATCTTTTGGCCTCAGTGTCTGGATGGCCGGTTATTCACCCGCAATTCCAGCAACAATCCCGTATTGACAGCATTACGCTCTTAGTTGGAATTGCTAAGTGTTTAACAGGTATCGAATGCTATGCTTTCCCACAGTCTCCCCTTTTCAACGTGGACGGATATGCGCTCGCTTCCTTTCGGTATTGTCCATCATTTATCTACTTTGTTTTTGGCAGTCAGTCTGGTCTCGCTGAATGGCTGCGGCTCTGGTTCGGGCATGGACAACACGCCCGCATCGCCGGATTTCAGCATCTTGGTTTCGCCAACTTCTGTGCCGGTGTTAAAGGGAGCATCGGCGACGATACAAGTAAGCATTCAGCCCTCCGGTGGGTTTTCAGGAAGCGTCACTCTGAATACCCTCCTTCCAGCGGGCATTACGGTCGCACCGAGCCTTCCATTGACTCTAGGCGCAGGCAATTCTCAGACGATTACCATTACCAGTGCTTCAACCACCGCAACCGGCAACTACAGCCTGTCCCTCAAAGGCAACTCCGGCTCGATAACTCATTCCTCAGACGTTACTGTTTCGGTAGTTGTGCCATCGTTTTCGCTGGACGTCACACCATCAAGCCTCTCGTTGAGTGCTGGCTCGAAAGGCAGTTTCCAAGTGAGCCTGGAGCCACACTACGGATTTAGTGGTAGCGCACAGGTACAACTCGCGGGATTGCCGGGTTATACGACGGCGACTCCGGGCTCGCCTTTCAGCGTGACTGTAGGAACACCGCAGACAGTGACTGTCTCCACAAGTGACTCGACTGGAGGCGGCTCCAGTACGCTTAATTTTCAAGCTACTTCGGGCTCTCTCACGGCCTCCGGTTCGGCTAGTCTCATCGTTCAGAACAGTTCACATCCGCCGAGCCGGTCCGACTATGTGTTCACTGGCGATACCCCCGGCGGAGCAGCTTACGACCGGAAACACCAACGCGTATATGTTTCAAACCCCTTAGCGGGTACGGTCGATGTCATTTCTTCGACCACCTACAAAGTTCTGCGCCGTATTCCAGTGCCTTCACCGCGCGGCGTCGACATCACTCCTGACGATTCGATCGTCTTCATTGGAACCGGCACCAATTTCTTCGGTACGGGTATGCTCGAGGTTTTTGCGCTCGATACAGACTCCATGGCTATTGCCGCCCGATACACAGGGCCGGCGTTTACGGCCAAGCAGGTCTTTTACCCTGAGTCCCCTTTGAATCCCATTGCCACTCCGGACGACTGTGCGCTGATCGGCATTAACGACCTTGTAGTCAAATGGAACCCGGCCACAGGACAATCAGCAATCGTCCTTACCAATCCCACGACTTCCATAAGCACAAGTACGCCCTTCGGTAATACTCGCTATCTCGTAGCTACACACAGTGCTGATCATACTCGCGTGATTATCAGCACCAACACCCTACCGAGCACAGTTTGGCTCTACGATACCGTAAAGAACCAGTTCATCAAACAGGCTACCTTCCCCGGTTATGCCTACTCAGTAGCGGCGAATCCGAACGGGACGCAGTTTGCGGTAGGCTGGTCGTCTGAAGACGCCTCCGCAATCTCTTTGCTCGATGCGAATTTGAATACAACCACGAGTATTGCAGGTGGGGGAGATCTGCTTTTCAGTACAGATGGAACCATCCTTTACGTGACAGGCGTGGTCGGCTCTGTGCCTGCGGTTTCTTTGATCAACGCTTCAACTGGTCAGTGGAGTGGTTCAGCTCCTTCTTTGGCCATTGATGTACCCGACCAGTTTCCCTCAACCGATTACACACGGCCGATGGCAATTGACGAGACAGGGCGCATTTTTGGGCAGAACCTCTTTGGGCTTGCGATTGACGACGCCACCGATCTACGCAATTACAACGGCTCCGAGCTTTACCCCAGCTATTTGTTCTATGTTGCCCCGAACAGTGCACCGGTCAACCAGTCGCAGACAACCAGCTTCGAAACCCAGAGTTTCCCGAAATACCCTGCGGTTTGGTTTGGTTCGTTTCCTGCACAGAACACCTCGATTAGTTCCGGTTATGCCACAGCCACCGCGCCTGCCAGTTCTCAGGTCGGTGTAGTCAACCTTCGCTTCCTGGATGCCGATGGTGTACAAGCTTGGCTTCCGCACTCCTATACATACGGAGCCCAGTTTGCCGACGGACCAGATATTGCCGCGCCCCTTGATGGCGGCACTACGATTGATTTATATGGGTATGGCCTCGGATACTCCGCACCGATTCTTGGCTCCGGCTCCGCGCCGGCTACAACCGTAACGTTTGGGAATACCACTGGCACCGTCTCAACAGTCACGGGAGCTAACGGCGATCTTTCCTCACTGTGGGATCTTAAGGTAGTAGCGCCCAAGATGCCAGCAGGCCCAGCTGACCTTAAGGCCAGCTACAACGGCAGTAGCACACCCTCCTCTGCATATCATGCCATTCAGGTCGGAACCTACCCGCTCGACGGGACGCCCTACTCAATTGTTTATGACGCCCGTCGAAGCCACGTTTATGTAGCAGTCGCAGACCATGTGGATGTCTTCTCTCTTTTGTCGCACACGTACCTGTCGACAATCCAGATCCCGACCCTAAATGGTCAGAAGCTGCTTGCGGGGATGGCCCTTAGTCTAGACGGCTCCAAACTACTTGTAGCCAACTGGTCCGATAACTCAGTTGCTGTAGTTGATCCTGACAATCCATCTGCAGCTACGGCAGTGTCTGTCGGCAGTTCGAGAAGCAACGCTTCTGGAGCTCCGATAGGGCCGTTCCAGATCGCTTCAATTAGCAACAATTTAGCCTATATTCTCCTGCAAACCTCACCGCAATCGTTAAAGAACTATAGCCGCTCCCGTGCTCAACGGATCGCGGCGAACTTGAGATCCCGACCAGCCGCGGTATCGTCAAATCAGTCTGATGTGTTGCAGTTGAATCTGTCAGCAATGACAATTTCGCCCATGTTCTTTGGTGGGGTTGGTATCGGAGGTTATAACTTAGCGGCATCTCCTGATGGTGCCCATCTCTGCACCACTAGCCCAAATAATGGCCCCACAACTCTTTTCGATTTAACTAACGACACATTCATCTCCGGGCCCATTTCCGAGAACCAGGGTGCCGACTTCTGTGCGATCAATGGCGGAGTGATAGTGTCAGCCAGCCAGAACCGATTGGCCATGCCTCAGGTCAATGACATGGGCATGCGCACGGTCAGCGTCGCAAGCCTACGCGGCTATGAGTATCTCGACCTTTTAGCTCCTGGCGAAGATCTGCTCGGCATTGGCGTCGACAATACAGGCTCTCTAATGTACGCGCCGTGGGGTCAGGAGATTGCGCTTTTCGACACTCATACTGGTGAGTACCGCGAGCGTATCGTTCTTCCTTATCCTCTTCTCGAGCTCACCGCTGGCCCAATGGCTATCGATCAGACTGGCACACAAATCTTTCTCGCCTCGCAAAATGGCTTGACTGTGGCGCAGCTGGACTCACTCCCACTTGCCATTAGGAATGTCGCTGAGTCCGGCGATACATGGGAAATCACAGGAACGGGTTTCGTTTCAGGCACGACAATCTCAGTTGATGGTGTCAGCATCAATACTGCATTCACCGACGCCAATCACGTGGTCGCGAACGGAGCTCCCGCGTTGAGCTCAGCCCATCTAATCAAAGTCGCCAACCCTGATGGGCACTCTTACTCTTACGACGCTGTTTATCTCCGATAAGGACTTCAATCGTCCGAAGAGTCATCTCATCTCGATTCGAAAGCAACGGCAAATCTTTCGAGAAGCAATATTTAGTTTCCTTAATGCACGTTCTTGGCACCGCAATCCCTGGATTGTGGGAGTTTTGTCGGCGAGGGGGAAGTTGACAAGTCTTTAACTTCAAGTTCACAGTCGCCGGTGACTCAACCCGCAGCGTCCTTTTTCGGATGGAAACCATATCCGATTGCCCTGAGATCGGAAGTGCGATTCTCCCAAATATCCATTAAGCGATAAGCAGCATCGATCTTTTCTATCTCATTCGGCGCAATTCCAGGAGTTGTCGGCGATGAGAGAAAATCACAGAGTCTGTCGAGCGCGAGTTCAAATTCATTCGCGTTGAGGTACTCATCAAAATCATCGAGATAGGCCGTAAGGTTTTCATTCAAAGAGAACAACGAGCGTAGGCTCTGAAGCCTCGAGATGTCCTGCTGGGTTCAGTTTGAGCTGGAAAACGTTTGAGCTGGAAAACGAATGGAAGAGACTGGTCGATAGCCACGTTGGAGAATACACCAGTGGCGAGGACGGTCCAACTGTGCGGGTCTACTGGCAGATGGTCGAGCATCATAGCTCCTGCGAAATCTGCCGAGACGAGGAGACCATTCGCGAGTTGGACCGCATCCTGGGCAAACCGCAAGCCTGATGCAGAAATGAATTGACGATTGATCGTCAGACGCCCAGACTGACCACAAGTTCCGAAAATCAGTCCGAGATGTGCGTTATGGTCATTGCACAACAGCTTAAGAACACCGATCTGAAGTGCAGGTCGTGTGGAACAGACTTTGTTTTCTCAATCGAGGAGCAAGAGGTGTTCCTGTCGAGAGGCTTCAGCAACGCTCCCAAAACATGTCCCGGGTGCAGGTCAAAGCGGCAACAGCGACCAACCCGAAAAGACTGGCATGTGCAATGTGCTGACTGCGGATCTGGCACGACCGTTCCTTTCGTGCCGACGAAATCTCAAGCAGTCTACTGCCGAGCTTGCTTCGTGAAGCGGAGAGCGCAGATCTGAGTGGCATCAGACAAGTGCAAACTATTGATCGTTGATGATGAGCCTGCCATTACAGACACGCTTTGCATGATTCTTGAGCAACGTGGATTTGACTGCATGAAAGCGTACAACGCAGAAGTTGCTTTGGAGATTGGGTTAAAAACACCACCTGACTTGCTGTTGACCGACGTTATGCTTCCTCTGATGAATGGTGTTCAGCTGGCGATTCAGCTTCGCAATCATATTCCTGCGATTAGGGTTCTTCTGCTCTCCGGTCAGGCAGGTACTTCGAAGCTGCTGAAAGATGCCAGGGCACAGGGATTTGAATTCGACATTCTTGCGAAACCAATTCACCCGGTGGACCTCATTGAACACGTGAACCTGCGGCTGAATCGTTAGAAACAAAAATGCAACGCTGGATAGCGATTCAAGTTTACGTAGTTCGTAACGATCGCCTGGACTCTCGCGCTGTAAAAGTCTTACCTCCGGGTAGGCGCTGATTCGACCACAGCCCCCTCAGGGCAGCGTTAGTCTCTGGCCGCGCGGCAACGTCTTCAGGTGGTACTATGGCCTACCCATGACAACCCCTGCAATTGAGGTCACTCACGACTCACATCGAACCGCCGGCTGGGCCGCTGTTGCAGCAGGAATCTGCGGTCTCGCAGCGTTTGCTTTCATTATCGCGGCTCTGTTCATTCGCACCGATGCGAAGAGACTTGGAGCGCTCATGTTCCGAGGGCATGATGCGATGGCCACTTTACAAACACTCTGCATGTTCGCCGTTGTCGCCGCTTTGTATTCGCTCGGACGTCGATGGGAACGTCCGATACCGAAATTCGCACTTGGCGTCGCGATCGGAACTCTCGCGATTCTCGCTCTTGCCTTGTTACTGACCCTCGCCCACGTTCTCAATGACATGTTGTATATGGTTCCGCAGGGAATCTTTGGAGTGTGGATGATCTGGGTCAGCTGCCATCTTTCTAGCTTGCTGCCTCGTCATGTCAAGTGGTTGGGAATTGTTGCAGGCGGTGGACTCACTCTAGTCGGTTTTTTTCCGATTGCATTTGGTCTGTTCGTCGATCCCATCGTGTTACGTGGACCGATGCCGGAGAATTACCAAGACGTGAACAGCCTTGCCAACCTGGTTACCCATATCGTTCTTGGCATTGGAACATTGATCGGGATTCCGTTATATCCCATTTGGTGCCTCGCGGTGGGTCGAACTCTGCTTAGAAAACCGTGGTAGGCTTGCCGCCATATGGGGAACCGGTAAACAGCACGTGAGCCAAGGCTGCACCCAAGCTGACGAATAGGGAATCAGGACCAGCGCGCCGTCAGAATTATGGCCGCAAGTTCGGTGGCATCGACAAGCCACTGAATTTCATCGTCTGGAGACGGGCCCATCCATTCATCAGTGCTCTGAGCATTCGCCTTCCAGTTCATCTTTCCTGTTGAGATCAGGGTTCCATCATGATCTGGTCGGTAAAGGAAGCGAAAGGAGATTGAACGCGTGAGTTGCATGGGTTGAAGTGTAAGGCGGAAACCATGAGGGCGAAATGAAGGAAGCACACCGATCGACGTGCTCTACGCTACGAAAGTAACCGAGGAAGCAATCCCATGAAATCAAAGAAGAGCGCAGTGCCTTGATATCAGTGATTGCTTGCATGGCTGGTTGCATCTGACCAATATTCTGGATTGCTTCCGAGTAAGCGGTGATCCGGGAGGAATCACTGAATCGAGGGATGAAGAATGCCTACTCCTTGACCCAGCGATGACTCAGGGCCGTGTCGTCCACGGCTTGCTCAAGTTTAAAAATAGCTGCAGGCAGGCCGACCTTTAGGCCGCTATCTTCCACAACTGGATAAGCCGCCCGTCGATTCCCACCTGAAGAACATTGTCGCCAGCGTCATACGCACCACTGTAGGCAGGCAGCGCGGAAACGAAATCCGCTTTACGAAAACGTTCCAGGAGTTGGATGACTGCGGCCTTTGGGACATGGCTCTGCCGTGTGCCAATAGCCTTGACGTTGGCACGTCCCTCGTAAAGTACAGTCCCGTTGCCCGCGATAATGATCGTGTAGACAGGGCACAGGCCCTCGCAGCCATGACGCTCCAAGCTGATGATGACGGAACTATTGTCGATGGGAACCGGAAGAGGGCGTGAGGTGCCGAATCGTTCAGCCTACCCAAGACCGGATTTAGAGCCGTCGAGGATTGTGAGTAGAAATGTAGCCGACAAGAGAAGCCGCTTCATTGTTCTGTCTTTTCAGATTTCTCGTTAATTCTAGTCCCATTCCGTATCTGGAGCGGATGGTCGGCAACTCGGAACCTAGAAGGCGAAAGGTCGACAAAGGTCCGAGTCGCCAGTGACTCAGGCGTTATGCGGAGAATCTCTCAACAATACACGGGTGAAAATATGCCTCGCTGTGTTCGGCCCGTCTCAGACCCGCTATGGAGTATCATTCCATCGCTGGATTCCGTAATTCAGGAATTTGATCAAGTGGTTCGGTTGACACCCGTTCGACTTGGTGTTTGATCAAACGCCTCTGTTCAGGGTCAAAGGATGCGTATCGAAAAGCGTCGGAATATGCCCTCAGGGCTTCGTCGCGCGAACCTCGTTTCAAGCAAAGATTACCTAACTGCAGGTGAACGAAGAATGCGGTGGGATCGAGTTGGATCGATCGCTTCAATAAATTCTCTGCCGCTCGTAGATTTGGTTTCTCGGCGTAAATCTCACCCATCGCTCCGAAGTACAGATCTGGAGCAGCAAGGCCGGGGCTGTTGTACGCGCCGCGAAATATGATCAGATTTCCGAACCTCGCCGTCGGAGTCGTCTCTCGAAGAGATGAATTGTCCCAGAAGGGCTGTTTCGATAGTTCCCTGGCATCGATCATTATCGTTCCGGAGAATGCCGACGAAGCAAGCTCAACGCCATCATGGGTGTGGCTTCTGTCGGCCCAGATCAGACCCCGCGCCTGCCTTTCGGATTGGCTGAGTGAATAGGAGAGCAAAGGCTTGTCGCCTGCGGGCTCGAGCACACGATGGTAGTATTCGGCAAGTTCCTTGCCACGCTGACCAAGATCGACACCTTCATCGTTGAAGTACAAGCTTCCGTTCTTCGCGCCTCCGATGACTTCGTTAAAGTACTCCCACGGGCGCGAAACAGGAAACGCCGAAGCTGCCGCGGCTACCAATGACGCAACCACGATCAGTCTGATCGGTCTTGAATTTGAGACGAGGGCCAGGTGGACGGCCAGTCCGGCGATGATCGCCAAGAGAACGACCGCCGGAAGCGCATGCCGGATGCCCGCATAGCTGGACCCCGAGGCAAGAGCGGCGAGAAACGTGACCAACGCCGCCAGGACGAGGCCTACCGCGAGATTCCACTCTCTCGGCAAGCGTCGCGCGAAGAACAAGAACAAGCCACTGAACACAAGAATGTCCAAACCGATCGGAAGTTTTAGTGCGATCACGCCGGGGAAGAAATATTTCGGTCCTGTTCTCCAAAACCATCGTCCAAAGGCCGTAACGGGCATCGCCCGTCCTTCTAGGCCGGCCGATATGGTATCGGCAAAGCCCCAAATATAAGCACGCGGAACAGCGTGGGTTGCCACCATGCCCTTCAGCACAACTCGATAAACAGGCGTATGGATGTCGGCAATCTTGTTTTCCAACGGGCGATTGAAAGCTTCGTGCCCCGTGCTGCTCTCGGCAGATCGAAAGAAATAGAGGCTCCACAAAATGAGAAGGGCCCCGAGCGCAACTGCCAAAAGCTTCGTTGTGCGGAAGGAACGAGTCTCTCCCTGCTTAGCAAGCGGAACGGCAAAGACGCAGATGGCGCCGGTCCCAAGAATAAACAGGACAAAGATAGGCGCAGAATGCTTCGCACCCAAAGCCAATCCCGATAAAGCGGAACAACATAGGAGATCTCTCCAAGCCCATTCTCGGAAGGCACGGATGCTTAGGACCACGGCAGCAGCCGAGAGAAGCGAGACAGGTAGATCGGTCATGACCAGAGGCATATGCGCCGCTACTGTCGGGTCAATTGCCAGAAACAGAAGCACACCGAGCGCGACGGCGGATCCAAAAGTCCTGCGGACGGCGAACGCCAGCCCGACCATCAGCAACCCGTTTAGTATCCACATCGCAACGCGGGCGCGTCGCTGTACCGAATCGAAGTCGTTATTGAGATATACGTCTTGCTCGGTGAAATGACGTTCGTCGAGTTTATCCGCAAACGTCCGAATGCTGCTCGATCGGAAGCCTGTTGCGGAGATCACGCCTCCAACCCAAAGTTTTACGAGCGGGGGGTGCTCTGGATTGATGCAGAAGTCTCCAGCCCGAACGTAGGCAACACCGGCGGCGAGGTGGTAGGGCTCATCATAGGTGAAGCCATCGAGCCGGGTTGCGATCGCTGAGCGGACGATGGCTGCGCCGATTAAGCCAAGCATGAGAGCTACAAAGATGCGCTGCGTGATTTCAAATTTCGCTGAAGTCACTTTCAGCGCAGACCGAATTAAGGACAGCACTCATACCTCCGGGTGAAAGGAAACTTCACGAGAGCAGAAAGGCCGTATCGGGTTTGGGGATATCCGGTGGTTCCAGCACTGTTTTTATTGGCAACTGCCTACCTGATGCTCAACACTCTACTGGTAACGCCCGGGCGAGCACTCGCGGGCATCGGCATTGTTTCGCTGGGCCTCCCCGTTTATGCCTACTATGCCCGTCATTTGCCGCCCAGTCGAGCTGAAGACTGGCTGGATGCCGCAAACTTCCTTTCGCCTGATCACGAGTGAACAAGAATTCATTAAAAAGATGAGGTACTTTCCGTGTTCGCGTTCAATAACCAAAGCGATGGCGAAATCACATCACTCAGTGGATTCAAGATCTGCGATGCGCTCGTGAAGTATGTATTTCAGATCCCCCAGATTCAGCGTTTCGGGCTCGGGCTCGGCCTGTATTTTGTGGAGTGTATCCCTGAGCAGGTCGAGATAAGGGCGCTCCGGCAGGATGCTCGCCGCGAAACTGGATCCTGATTGGGCACCACACTGCTGGAGTTCTCGCAAGTTCTGCAGGGCAGCATCGATTACGGAAAGGTGGTAAAGGAGAAGACGAATATGGCCCGGATCGTCAAAGCCCGACTGATCCAGCTCCGGGTCCAATAGAACCCGAAGAGCGAGCGGCAATCTTGAAGGAGGTTTCACGCGTATCCAGGGATGGCACCACGGGCTTTTCGTATGGAAAGTGATTGCGTCACTCTAAATGCTTAAGCCGTTTTTGACTTGTCCGTCTGCAAAAGAAGGTACTCCCTTTTCAGAGACTGAGGAGAGTGGATGGCAAACGCAGATGATTCCGAAGTCTCCCGCAGACAGGCGGTTAACAGCGAAGGAGCAGTGGTGCTTGTCGTTGCGGACACCGAGTCCGTTCAAGTCACGGCAAGCCGCCTCAGCGAGTCCGCGAAGCGGATATCGCGACTCCAGACTGGGCTCAGGTCCAAATTCGACACCGACTTTGTAGCTGACTACGTATGAGTTCATGACTTCTCGAGCATGCTCGCCTCTGGCTTCTTGATGATTCGTGTTTCAGAAGTTGTTGAGAGCTCCACAAGATCAAAGATAATGCGAACTCAAAACTCTGGAATTGGAGGCGTTTGGCGGAGATGGGACGGTGCTTCTCGTCGAACGAAGAGGCGAGAGCAATAGTTGTCGCCACAAATTCAGCTGGATTTCTATGTGCACTATCGCCTACCGCCTGAGTAACGCGCAACAAATCATTGGTAATCGGACAAGACTAGTCGGCACTGGTTGGGGGTGGTTCGAGGGGTAACGAATCGATGATCTCTGGGGTGTCCTCTTCCTTTGCCGCGACTTCAAGCGGAGGCAGTTCCGCGATCGGATTCACCGCTGCGTTCTCGGTTGGATGGGAGGCTGACGATTGGAGTTCCAAAGCGTTGACCACTTCAAGATCGGCAATGCGAGCCAATAAAAGGCGCTTGACCTCTGGGGTTTCCTCCAATTCTCCAGCCGGATCAGCCGATTGCTCCAAACGCTGGAGAGTGAGACGCAATGACTCAATGAGTTCGCGCGCTGGGCGTTGGGACACCATCTGTTCACCTGTGTCGCTGTTCGATGCATAGGTCAGGTTTTTGGTTTTGTATGAGTAAGAGTCATCGATATCCGTAGGCCTTTAGAAATTCAATATCCATCTGCTGAACAAGCAGAGCGATGCACCTTCATCCAGCCAACAACTTCCTCTTTGTTCCCACCCGCTCACGTTCATCGAGACGGGAGTGGGATAATTCAATCAGTTCTCTTCTCCGAGCCCTCGGTCCGTTTCGCGGACTGGCCGCAAACTCTCTGATTTGGACAGAGAGGCCGCGTTCAATGGCTGTGTCGGCAATGCAAGCTCGAAAACCTCAGACTATCCGTCTTCTCGTAGTGGAGGACAATGAAGCTTACCTCTACCTGATCCAGAAAGCCTTCAGCAGTCGTGATGATGTCAGGTGGCAGCTAGCGATTGCGCGCGATGGTGAGGCGGCGATCCAGCTCTTGTTCGAGGAAGAGAAAGCCGATGAACCCTTGCCGGACCTCATTCTTCTGGACTGGCATCTGCCCAAGATAAGCGGTAGCGCTCTACTCCGACGCATAAAGGAGCACGAGAAGCTGCACCGAATCCCCATCCTGGTTTTTTCTTCCTCCGAGGCCGAGAGCGATATTCACGATGCCTACGATAATCACGCCAATGGATATATCACGAAACCTGTCGGTGCGGATGTGTTGGCGCAGATTGTAGAAACAATCGAGCAGTTCTGGACTGCCGTGGCCAGACTTCCAAAGGCTATTCGCTAAAGGAGAGCGCCCGACCCTTCAGCTCCATTCTCCTGATGTGACGTGGATCACACTTTGATCTTTAACGTCGTGCAAGCATCTGATCACGATCCCGTCCTGATTGGTCGCGCTCGGAGTGTCTAATCGGCTTCCCCGTTCCAAACCCTGCAATTCCCTGAACGCAGGTTGCAGGCGGAACGTCTTCTCCACCTTCAGGTAGCACTAAAAGGATTTCAGTGTTCAAATCCGTTCGTGAAGCTGTGCTTGTGCAGGGTGTTCTCAGGGGAATGAATCTTGAAGCTCAATGCACGGTGAGAGCCGTAAAGGTCTCGTTGCCCAAGTCAGACGCCTGGGAATATGTATGTGTTGACATCACCCATGCTCCCGCTGATCTGCCTCAGGGATCGTACGAAGTCAGCTTCGAAGACACCATGATGGTGGTCGACAAGACTGCTCGTGGCTGGGCATCAGGAACATTAATTAGCGCTCGTTTGGAGGTTCCATTGAGCAGAACCGAACTCAAGATCGACTACGACCACAGCATGATGCCCGTATCAGCCACATGTTCGGCGTGCTCTGAGCAGATGCCCCAGGCTCCTGCGGACCTCACGACCGCCGCTGACATTATCGTTAGGATTTCAGGAAAATACCTCGAGCATCGCACGGTGAAGCACTCGAATCACGACAGAAGGCAAATCCCGAGAAGCTGAGGGTTCGGAATCTTTCGCCTCGAATGAAGGTATTCTGTCCGCAACAGCTGAACACATCCCGATGCAGAAGCACTCAGGAGACATGCCCTTACAATAAAGCCCCATCGAAGGCGTGCATCAACATTTATGATCATCGGAATGCTTATGTGGTTTTTTTGGGCAACGTGCCAAATCCAAGGCGCATCCGCTTTATTAAAGAAGCTGTATTTAAAGGACGATCCAGGATCTCAAGCCCAATCCTAAAGATCTGCGTTATCCGATGAACCTCTGTTAGATTTTGCCGAGGAGTAAGTAAAGATGGAAAGCCTAAGGGCTCCAAGAGCTACGTCGGATATCAGAAGACGTCAGAGGAGTTCCGGTACAACCCGTAAGCATTCGATTAAGGACCATAGAGAGCGATTTGCATTCGCGACCCAAGCTGCCAAGATCGGCTATTGGTTCTGCGACCTCCCTTTCGATCGGCTTATCTGGGACGATTGCGTGAAAGATCATTTCTGGTTACCCGCAGACGCGGAAGTCACCATCACGCTGTTTTATTCACAACTGCACCCAGACGACCGGGAACGAATTCGAAATGCCATTGACGTGGCGATCGAGACTCGAACTCAATATGACATTGAGTATCGAACCGTATCTTCGCAGGGAGACGTGAAATGGATTCGCGCGGTTGGCCGCGCAGCTTACTACTCGGAGGGCCAGCCGATCCGCTTCGATGGCGTTACGCGCGACATTACGGCCCTCAAAGAGGCCGAAGAAGTCCGCGATCGAACCAAGGAAGCCCTGCTTCGAAGCGAACGACAGGCGATTGTTGGGCGTTTGGCGGCCACCATCGCTCATGAGATCAACAATCCTCTGGCAGCTATAACGAACCTGCTCTACCTGATCGAGAAAACGTCCGACAACCAATCGGTTACGAAACTCGCGAAGTCGGCGATGGACGAGGTTTCTCGCGCCTCGGAGATCGTCAGCAACACCCTTCGATTCAATCGAGGGGGCGAGTTCCGATCGCGAGAACGAGCTTCGAGGATCGTTGAATCTGCGATGGCGCTCTACGAAGTTCGTCTCCGCAAGAGGGGCATTAAGGTAAGTCGGGAATATGCAGAAGGGGATTACCTGGCTTGCATACCCTCGCAGTTACGGCAGGTGTTCGCTAATCTCATTGCGAACGCACTGGATGCTATGACTTCGGGAGGCAAGCTCTTGGTCAGGACACGTTCGATCCTCCATGCAGGAACGCGAGAGCCAGGCGTTCGTATCAGCATTGCCGATACCGGCTGCGGAATCGATCAAGACACCCTGAGCAGACTCTTTCAACCCTTCGTCAGTACGAAGGGAGAGGAAGGAACCGGGTTGGGGCTTTGGGTGAGCCGGGAAATACTCGAGAAGCACAACGCGACTATCCGGGTTCGAAGCCGCAAGAGTGAGAAGGACAGCGGCACGGTCTTCTCGATCTGGATTCCGCTGGGCAAAAGAGAAGGGCGGAAAGCGTGATGATCCGGCAACGGGTTCACCAACTCAGTTTGATTTTCTAGGGCCGAGCGTGAGGATCTTAACGTTTACTTGCGCCTCAGTTGGTCTATCGAGCTAAGGCGTTCGATGATTTCTGTCGGATGGATTGGTTTCGGCAGGATCTCGAAATTCTCTCCAATCGCCCGAGCGTCGTCGAGAAGCGGCTGCGTAGAAATATTTCCTGAAAGCAAGATGACCTTGCATTCCGAGCAGATCTTCTTGATCTCTTTCGCGAGCTGGATTCCGTTCATTCCCGGCAGCATCACGTCGGTCAGCAGCACATCAAACGGCTCCGCCTTTGCGTGCTCCATGGCATCAGTGCCATTGTGGGAGATTGTCACCCGAAAGCCCGACAACTCAAGAATCTTCCCCAGACTCAGCGTAATGCTCTGCTCGTCATCTACAAGCAGAACTTTGAGCGCGTTCACGGATGCCATTCCAGTAATTCTCTCAGAATTTGATTGTCCTACTGCAACACAAATGTACCCAACAAATTAGCTTGCTTCAGCTCATAGCAAGGGCGCGACGATGAGTAAATTTATGCTAGTTAGCATCGAAGTGTGACATCAGGCAGGAGTCGATCTCTCTGCCGCTTGATAGTTCAGATCTGGCTTCAGGCCGATCCGACCGCTTTTTTGTAGTCCCGGTTCGAATATCCACGAGATTTAGCTTTTGTCACCATCCCGAACAGCTCCATACAGCACTTCATCAAGTCGTATAGCCCTTTGCTCCGACACAAGGCCGCTTCAGCCCATTCCGACGACTCAGTCTCGGGCGACACCACTACAAGGATCTTCGGGGGAGGAATCTGCTGCGCGACATAGCTTGAAAATCGTCGCCAGGTGTCATCGGGCTCCAAAATCACGACGAGATCAAATCGATGATCTCGAAGAAGCTTCAGAGCTTCAGAATTTCGACCGGAGATTTGTATCGCGAACCGCGTGCCGAGTAACATTTCTCGTGAATAAAGGAGGGTTATGTCGTTTCCTACGAGAAGGAGTCTGGGACGAATCAGGAAGGGGCCCGTCATTGATCTACCTGGAGCTATGATGATGAGCAACTGGGTCCCGGTTATCTAAAGGAAGATATCGTAAATATTCTTGAAACGGACGAAGCCCGTGAGGGCCGCAATGCCCTGCTACACTTCCGCCATGTCGACTGGGAATCCCGACACCTATCACTTCATAGCTGAATGTCCATTTTGTAAAGAGAAGCGGGGTGTGGCGTGCAGTTTGAGCCAGGCGAAAACGGGCGCACCGATCGAGGTCTATGCCACTCAATGCGATCATCACTGGAAGCTTACCCCCGAAGCCAGCGATAAACTTCGGGACAATTCAGACTTATCGAAAGATCGATAGCTATGCAGGAGGCATTCCGAATGTTTGCCATCGCTCCCGTGGTCTTCCTGGTTGTCGTACGACGCGAGCGGACTATCGATTAGTTTCAAGATAATTCTCACAACACGGCACCCGGAGAGTATGGTTAACTTCTGGCCCCGCGACAGGAAACGCCGTTCCCACCTACCTGTCGATTCTTCCCGAGACCTTTGAAAGAGATAAGAATGAGAATCTCCCGAGTGATCCTTTGCGCGGTGTTCGCCGCGTCTTCGATAACCCTTTGCGCCCAAGAGGCTCCAACTGGCTTTCACCGCGTCGCCTGCGTCAAGGTCAAGGCCGGAATGGCGCACCAATTCACCGAGTGGGCCGCCGGCGATATGCACAAGTACGCGCAGTCTCGCGTCAACAGTGGCGCCGTCTCCTCGTGGTATCTGCTTAGTTCCGTCATTCCGCAGGGCGAGTCGGCACAATGCGACTACATCATGGTCAGCATCTACTCCGGTGTTCCAACCCCGCCCATGGAGCATGACGATCTAGGCGCTGCGCTGAAACAGGCTGGTGTCTCCGCCACCGCCCAGGAGTGGATTGAGAGGCGTAATTCGATGATTACACTCATCTCGAACGACATGTTCCGAACTCTCTCGGCAGTTGGGTCACCTAAAAAGGGAGACTATTTCATCGTCAACTATATGAAGGTATCCAACATGGACGACTATATCGCCTATGAGAAGAAAGTCTGGGTGCCGTTTGCCGAAGCGCTAGCGAAGGACGGATCTAGAACTGGCTGGTCACTGAACGCGCGCGTGTTCCCCTTAGGTGCAAGTACGACCTTTCAGGCTGTTACGGTGGACATCGTCCCAAGCTGGAAGGAGATCTTCCAGCCCTCCGGCGACTTTGCGACCTCGTTCAGAAAGTCCCACCCCGACATGGAACTTGGCACCACCTTCGAGCAGTATGAAAAGCTGCGGACGATCATTTCAACGAACGTCTTTCATTTGGATGACGACGTCTCGGCAGCAAAGTGATTCGCACTCTAAGCAAGTGCCACTCGGCTCCAAATTCCTGGAAAGCTGGGTGGCACGGACCTACATCATTGGTTGTAATTAAATCTTTACCTTTTGATACGGCCGGATCGATGAGATCCGGCCATTGATTTTCAGGGATTTACGAGGCAGCTCTTTCGACCCCTTGTGTCACGCCTATATAAGGATGCGATTGGA
>Ga0207695_10005108_pt1 | contig 17578 bp, 15 predicted proteins | sample KBSC54metaG_FD_184354 | JGI IMG/M metagenome (GOLD analysis project Ga0207695, IMG submission 184354) | Corn rhizosphere microbial communities from Kellogg Biological Station, Michigan, USA - KBS C5-4 metaG (SPAdes) (version 2) | ecosystem: Host-associated > Plants > Roots > Rhizosphere > Soil... | reverse complement strand
CGTGGTGGCAATCCTGGAGCGGTAGGTTGGACTTGGGCGCGTAGGTTGGGCTGAGCGCAAGCGAAGCCCAACGTTTTGCACACAAACGCCTCGTTGGGCTTCATTGCATTCAGCCCAACCTACCAAGCGCAATCGGTTGTGCCGCGGTTTATCCGACCTTGAACAGCGTCGGTTTCCATGCCCCGCTGGCGTAGGATTCACGGCGGCGGCGGTGCATGCGGGCGATGGCTTCGGCGGCGCGGGCATCGGCCCAGTCCGTGCGTTGCACCATCAGCTTGGCCGGATCCTCGCCGCGTGCGCGCGCCTCGTCGTTGCGCCACACGCAGAAATCGTCATAGGCCTCGATTTCGAATTGCAGGTCGCGGCGACACAGCTCGATCATGATCGCGTCGTCCAGGAAGCCGAGCACCGGCACCCGGTCGGGAATCGAATCCTCGGGATCGGCCAGATAAGCCAGTGCCGCCAGCACGCGATGACGATCTTCGTCGGGCAGGTTGAAGCCGACATCGCCGGCCATCGAAATCATGGACTCGACACTGTCCAGACGCTCGGAGATGAACGGCGGTGCGTGCTGCGCGGCGCGGGTTTCGTCGAGCAACGCCTGCGCGGCGGTGATGATCTTGTCGGAATCCGCGCCCTGGATACCGGCTTCGACGTCGCGCATGCCCTTGACGAAGAACTGCAGGTCGTCGTCGCTCAACTGGATGTTGATGTCCATCGGCATGGCTTGAATCCTCGAACGGGGGCGGCAGAATGCGCCAGCCTACCGAGGGGTCTGTGGCCCGTCAATAATCGGCTGACGGGCCCCGCGGGTTCTCTGGAACGTGAGGCAAGGAGGGTTGGTCCCGGACGGTGGCTTTGGCCGTTCGGGTGTCCAACGAAACGCCGGGCGCGCGCGATTCAGGACGCGCTTGCGACGCGGCATCCATGGATGCATGCACTACAGGATGCCCTGGATGCCCGCACCGAACGCGGTGATGAAGCGCGTGATGATGGCCGTGAGCGACAGGTTGACTTGCGGAAAGTCGCCCACCGGCTCCCAGCAATTCAGGAAATCGGGATCGGTGGCGGGCACCGGTTGGCAGCCGGGTTTCAACTGGTAGTCGGTGGCATACGCCCACGGCCACAGATCGAAGATGGGCAGCTTGCGCGAGACGTCGCCGATCGCCTGGCTGACGTCACCGATGATCGGAATCGGGTGGCGGGGCGCAACCAGCCACGCGTTCTGTGGCGAAGCATCGCGCAGGATCGTCGCGCGCACCTGCTCGGCAAACGCGGGGTCGTCGATGATGATGCCGCCCTCGGTGTTGTAGTCGGCCGAACGCGGATCGAAGTTGTGGGTGCCCACCATCGCGATGTGGCCGTCCACCACCAGCGATTTCGCGTGCAGGCTGATGCGTGGACCCGGACTGCCGAGTTCGATCGGCGCGCGGCCGCCCCGATGCGCCGAGGATTTCTCCGAGCCGAAACCGGACAGGCGGTAATAGTCGCCCAGCATCTCGGCGGCGTCGGCGGGATGCGGCATCAACTCGTGGATGTGGAAGCCATAATCCACCAGGAATTTCTTGTGGTGTTTGTAGGACAGCGCATACACCCCGATCGCATCGGTGGACGCCAGCGAATTGGTCGACACCAGCACCTTCACCGGCGGCTGTTTCTGCTTCAGTGCCTTGAAAATCTTGCCGGCGCGGCGCGTCAGCACGAGGTAGGGCGTCTGCAGCACGACTTGGTCGTGCGCATCCGACAGCATCTTCATGAGGTCGCGCGTCAGTTCGCGCGAATCCGGACCGTGCACCGCTTCGGCCTTCGAGGGCAGGTCGTAGAAGTAATCGACCAACCCGACATCGAGGCTGTGGTCGAGCAGGTTGTTCGCCAGCCATTCGGGATCTTCCGCATCCTCGCGTGTCGTCGCCACCCGCTGCGGGTCGGCGAAGGCCGGTTCCCGCCAGGGTTCGACGTCGAACGGATGCTTCAGGATGTCGGCGTTGACGTCCCTCAGGTGCGTCAGCGGCACCGCGCGGCTGTTCTGCCAGAAAAGATCGAAGCTCCTTTCCATCTGGCGTCCGGCCATGCCCGCCACCAGCACGTCACGATCCAGGAAATCCATCTGCGGATCCCAGTCGTAGTAATTGTCGGCGTAATTGCGGCCGCCCACGATGCCGACCTTGTCGTCGACCAGCAGCAGCTTGTTGTGCATCCGCTGGTTGAACTTGCGGAAGCAGCACAACACGCTCGCCGCGTACTCGACGTAGTTGCTGTGGGCGCTGTCGAAGGTCGGGTTGTATAACTTGATGTGCAGGTTCACGCTGGCGCGGGCCAGCCGCGACAGCAGCTTCGGATCGTTCAGTGATCCCAGTTGGTCGGCGAGGATGCGCACCTGCACGCCGCGCCGCGCGGCTTTCACCAGTTCGTCCAGCACCAGCATGCCGGCGTCGTCCTTGGCCCAGATGTAGGTCTGGATGTCGATGGATTTCCGCGCGCCCCGGATCAGGTTGAGGCGCACCACCAGCGCGTTCTGGCCGATGTTGAGCAGCGTGACGGTGTTGCGCGGGTGCTCGCGGGTGGCGTCCGCGATCGCGCGGTCGGCTTGCGCCAGGAACGGCGAGGGCTCGGCGCAGTGATCGGCGCGCTGGCAGTCGACGCGGGCGTCCGCCGACAACGCAACGATGTGGTCGGCGCGCTGGATACGCTTGGTGGAAAGCGGCGCGCAGCCCGCGAGCAGCAGCAGCGCCAAAGCGCACAGGCATCCACCGAATTTTGCGCGCAAGGTTTTCAGCATCGCCCGGATCATACGGGGGCTGTCAATGTGACGCCGCAAGTTCAGCGAGGCTGATCCGCAAATCCAGTTCGACCTTGTTCGAAAGCACGCCGCGCCACGCGCCCATCCCGAAGCTCGAGCGTGCAATCGTGCCGCGCACGCGGATCACGCACGCCAGCGGCTGGCGCGGGCAATCGGAAGGCAGCAAAGCCAGGATCACCGGGTGGCGCTCCCCATGCAGGGTCAGCAAGCCCCGCAACGTGCCGCCGCTCGCCAGTTCATCCAGCGGAAACGGATCCGAATCGAAACGGATGACCGGAAATTGCGCGGCGTCGAAAAAGTTCGCGCCGAGCGCATGCGCGCGATCGTCGGCATCGGTCATTTCAAGACCGGCGACATCGAGGGTGGCGTCGACCTGCGCCAGATCCGCGCCGATGTGGGTGTCGATCCGGCGCAGCGTCCCGGAAAGGCCGGGAAACGTGCCGCGCACGTGGGCGAACAAAAATTTGCGCACGCTGAACTGCGCTTGCGATTTCGCGGCATCGATCGACCAGGTGCGCGCGCTGGAGTCTGGCGGCGGTGTTGCCGGTACGACGCTCGTCCCCGCGAGCAGGGCGAAGATCAGCGCCGAGGTCAAGGCGACCATAGCGCCCGCAAACGGCCGTGCCCGGGTTCGAGCGCGCCGTCGGTCAACTCGAGCCACGCGACGGTTGCCGGCGACATCCCGCGCGCGCCGGCGGATCGGCCTTCGGTCAGGAGCGCCAGCAGTTCTTCCATGCCCGGATTGTGCCCGACCAGCAGCACCTGCTGCGCGTCCGGCGCGTGGTTTTCGACCAGCGCCAGCAATTCGCCGGGCGTGGCGCGGTAGATCGCGTGCACGAATTGCGGTTTCGGCATCCGCAACGCCTTGTCGACCGCGTCGGCGGTCATCTGGGCGCGGCGCGCGGGGGAACACAGCACGGCATCGGGCGCCGCACCGTGTTCGGCCAGCCACATGCCGGCCGCGCGTGCCTGCGCCTCGCCGTGCACGCTCAACGGGCGTTCGGTGTCGCGTCCGTCGGGTCCCACCGACATGGCCTCGGCGTGTCGCAGCAACAACAATTCACGCATGGCCGCGCGTTCTCATTGGCCGGTGGAAGCCGCGCCGGTGGGCGCGGGCGCGTCCAGCGGAACCTGGTTGGCGCGCAGGGTGGCCAGCATCAGGCTGAGTTCCGTGCCGCCGTTGCGCGCGGTGGTCAACCATTGCGACGCCTGCGAGGTATCGGTGAGCGCGCGTTGCAGCAGGGCCGAATATTGGTGCACCTGCCAGGCGAGGTTCTGGCTGGCCTGGTCGCTCCGGGACTTTTCGTCCGGATTCAACGTGCCCTGGATGTGCAGACCTACCGCGCGTGCGATCGGGCTGGAACCCCACTGCAGGGTGTGCGCGAGTTTCAGGCAATCGCTTTTGAGATCGTCGTCTTTCGCCGCATCGTCGCCGCACAATTGTTCCAGCGGTCCGAAGGCCGGGCGAATGTGGTTCTGGGTGTTCATCACGGCCACCAGCATGCGCACGCCATCGGCGTTGTCCGGTTGTCCGTCGTGCGCGCCCTGCATGGTGTCGGGCAGCGGTGGCAGCACCGCGACGGCCTTGGCGACGCCAGCCAGCGCCTTGCCGTAATAGTCGTCGTAGGTTTTCGCGGCGGCGGCCTGCTTCAGCGCGGCGCGTTCGGCCTTGTCGCTCTTGTCGCGCGCGGCCACGTCCATCGCCACTATCCAGACCGCGGCGTTGTCGGGGGCATGCTGCTGGAGCCACGCAAAGGCTTGCGCGTTCGGGCAATCCTTTTCCGATTTGCAGGCATCGAGCCGCGCCCATTCGACAGGCGCCCCGGCGTTCGGCGCCGCCGCGGCGCGCTGGCTGAGCGCATCGAAGTCGAGTCCCTGGGTCGGATTCTTGAATGGCTTGGCCAGGATCGCGGCGCCCAGCAGGTAATCCGGATCGGCCCGCAACGCGACCACGCTGACCAGATCGTGCTGGTACTGCTGGATCGCCTGCATGCGCTTGCGGTCGGCGGGCGAAATCCGGGCTTCGTCGGGTGCGGCCGCACTGGATGCGGACGCCGGGGGCGTCGACGATTTCGGCTGCGGCGCCGGTGGTTTCGCGAGTGCGGCGCTGGCGATCAGCAGCGCTGCAAGGGCAGTGACGGGCATGGCGTGGCGCATGGCAGGTACCGACAAGGTAATCCGGTGAAAACTAGGGGCGGACGGGTGAATGCGGGCTGGCCGGCGGGGTTGGTCGACAATCCGTCGCCCAAAGAGTCGTCGCGGGCATCCTTTTCGATCGCGCGGCTATGTCGAGGAGCCTTCGCGCATGAACTCCGGCTGCGCCAGCGCGGCGCGATGGATGTCGGCGTTGTAATAGCGCGTCTCGAACGGCTTGGCCTTCGCGTCGTGTTCGCGGAATGCGGCGAGGTCGCCGTCCTTGCGCGCCAGGGTGCAGCTCCACCAGCCAGTCGGGTAGCACGGTTGCGGGAAGGGCAGGGTGCGGGTCGCGGAAAATCCCACTTCGCGCATCGCGCCCCGCATCGACCGGATCAAGTCAAGCAGCACCAATGGGGATTCCGACTGCTGCACCAGGATGCCGCCCTCGCGCAAGGCGCGGAAGCAGCTTGCATAGAACTTCGCGTTGAACAGGCCTTCGGCCGGGCCGACCGGATCGGTGGAATCGACGATCACCAGGTCCAGTGAATCGGGCGCGGCGTCGGCCATGTACTTGATGCCGTCGTCGAACAGCAGCTTCGCGCGCGGATCGCCATTGGACTCGCACAGTTCGGGGAAATATTTTTCCGCGAGCCGGGTGACACGTTCGTCGATGTCGATCTGGGCGACGCTTTCGACTTCGGGGTGCCGCAACACCTCGCGCAAGGTACCGCAGTCGCCGCCGCCGATGATCACCACGTTGCGCGGCGCGGCGTGCGTGTACAGCGCCGGGTGCGTCATCATTTCGTGGTACAGGAAATTGTCGCGACTGGTCAGCATGGTGCAGCCGTCGATCACCATCAGGTTGCCCCAGTCGGTGGTGCGGTAGATCTCGATGTGCTGGAACGGTGTTTGTTCGTCGGCCAGTTTTTCGGCCACGCGATAACCGATGGACGAACCGGAGGCCTCGTGCTTTTCGGTAAACCAGTCGGACATGCCGAAAATCCTGTTGGACAACGCCTGATTGTAACGGCCGGGCCGCGGCGGGGCGCTACAATTTGCCTTTCACCGAGCTGGAAGCCGCGATGGCGCAACATTGGAGCCTCGACGACGCGCGTGCGACGTATTCGGTCGCGCACTGGAGCGACGGCTACGTCGACATCGACGCGCAGGGTCGCGCCGTCATGCGTCCGCGCGGCGGTGAAGGTCCGGCGATCGCGCTGGACGAGGCGATCACGCGGGCACGGGCGATGGGACTGCGCCTGCCGCTGCTGCTGCGCTTTCCGGACATCCTGCTCGACCGCCGCGCAAAATTGCGCGCCGCCTTCGCCAGCGCGATGCGCGCACACGACTATCCGGGCGGCTACACCGCGCTTTATCCCATCAAGGTCAACCAGCAACGCGCGGTGGCGGGCACGCTGGCACAAGGTCCGCTGTCGCCTCGCGCTGCCGGCACCGGCTTCGGACTGGAGGCCGGCTCCAAGCCCGAATTGCTGGCGGTGCTGGGACTGGCGCAGCCGGGCTCGCTGGTGGTGTGCAACGGCTACAAGGATGCCGAATACATCCGTATTGCACTGATCGGCCGCAAGCTCGGGATCGACGTGGTGATCGTGATCGAGAAACCTTCCGAACTCGAACACGTGATCGCCGAAGCCAGGTCGCTGGATGTCGAACCCAAACTCGGCGTACGCGTGCGGTTGGCCTCGATCGGCGCCGGCAAGTGGCAGAACACCGGAGGCGACAAGAGCAAGTTCGGACTCACGCCCGCGCAACTGCTGGCGCTGGTCGAGCGCCTGCGCGAGGCGAACCTGACGCACACGATGCGCCTGCTGCACTTCCACATGGGCTCGCAGATTTCGAACCTGCGCGACATCGCGGCGGGGATGCGCGAGGCGGTGCGGCATTTCGCGGAACTGCGCGCGGCGGGTCTGCCGCTCGATCACGTCGATGTCGGCGGCGGCCTCGGTGTCGATTACGAGGGCACGCGTTCGCGCGGCGAATGTTCGATCAACTATGACGTCGAGCAATACGCCGATGCCGTGGTCGCGCCGCTGGCAGCCGCGTGCGCCGAATGGAACCTGCCGCCGCCGCGCGTGCTCACCGAATCGGGTCGTGCGATGACGGCGCACCACGCGGTGCTGGTGGTCAACGTCAGCGAAGTGGAAGCCGCGCCGGATGGCGCGGTACCCGAGGCAGCGCCGGGCGAGGCAGCGGTGCTGCGATCGCTGCGCGACACCCTGGCGGCGCTGGACAAGCGGCCGGTGCGCGAAGTCTGGCAGGACGCCCAGCAATATTTGAACGAAGGCCACTTGCTGTACGCACAGGGCGCGCTCGATCTTGCCCAGCGCGCGAAGCTCGACGCGTTGTTTCACGCCATCGCGCTCGGCGTGCGCACACGCCTGAAACCCGACGAACGCTCGCATCGCGAAATCATCGACACGCTCGACGTGAAGCTGGTCGACAAGTATTTCTGCAATTTTTCGGTGTTCGAGTCGATCCCGGACGTGTGGGCGATCGACCAGATCTTTCCGATCATGCCGTTGACGCGCCTCGACGAAAAACCGACGCGGCGCGGCACGCTGGCCGACCTCACCTGCGATTCCGACGGCCGCGTCGACGTGTACGTGGAATCGGGCGACCTCGACGTCAGCCTGCCGCTGCACGAACTGCGACCAGGCGAACCGTACCGGCTCGGCATCTTCCTCGTTGGGGCGTATCAGGAAACCCTGGGCGACATCCATAACCTGTTCGGCGATACCGACGCGGTAAACGTACGCATCGAGGGCAACGCATTCACGCTGGACGGTGCGCGCCGCGGCGATTCCGCCGACATGCTGCTCGACTACGTCGGCTACAAGCCCGACGACCTGCGCGCGGCCTATCGCGAAAAGCTCGCAGCCGCCGATCTTGACGGCGACGCCGCACGACACCTCGAAGCCGCGCTGGAAGCGGGCCTGACCGGCTACACGTACCTGCAGGAAACCTGAGCCCTAAGCATCGCGCGCGATCTGCAGTCCGGCCGCCGACTGGCTGACGGGCATCACTTCGATGCGGTTGATGTTGAGGTGCGGCGGCAGGTTGGCGACCCACCACAAGGTGTCGGCGATGTCTTGTCCGGTGATGGGACGCGCGCCCGCGTACAGCTTGTCCGATGCGGACTGGTTGCCGCCGGTGCGCACCAGCGTGAACTCGGTTTCGGCCATGCCGGGTTCAATGTTGGTCACGCGCACGCCGGTGCCGTGCAGGTCGGTGCGCAGGTTCGCGGAAAAATGCGTCACGAAGGCCTTGGTGCCGCCATACACGTTGCCGCCGGTGTACGGGTACGTGCCGGAAATCGAGCTGATGTTCGCGATCGCGCCGCGGCGATCGATCAGTTTCGGCAGCAGCAGCCGCGTCAGCGTGACCAGCGCGGTGACGTTGGTGTCGATCATCTGCCGCCATTGCGCGAGATCGCAATCCTGCGCCTTGGCGGTGCCGAGCGCGAGGCCGGCATTGTTGACCAGCAGGTCGATATCGCGGAAATCTTCCGGCAGCGCATCCAGCGACGCGTGCATTGCCGTTTCGTCGCGGATGTCGAATGCGGCCGTGTGCACGCGCTCGGCGCCGAACCGCTCGACCAGTTTCGCGAGGCGTTCGGCGCGGCGCGCAAACGCGATCACGCGCCAGCCGTTTTCCGCGAACTTTGCCGCGATGGCGGCGCCGAAGCCGGCGGATGCGCCGGTGACGAGAACTGTTTTCGCGGACATGGGAACCTGAGGCACTCCAAGAAACCGATTCCGGGTTCCGCGCTCCGCGCGGCTCCGGAATGACGACGAAATAATCGTTACGCTCCCACCGCATCCCGAAACTATTTTTCCTTCAGCGGAATGCCGTGGATGCCCGCCGAGGAAAGCTGCTTCTGCACATCCTGCAACTGCGTGGCGGAAGCGAACGGTCCGATCCGCACGCGATTCCAGACTTGCCCGTCGAGCGTCACGGCCTGGACGTGCGCGGTGAAGCCCTGCAGCGCGAGCTTGGCTTTCATCGCGTCGGCATCGCTGGCTTTCGGGAACGCACCCACCTGCAGCACGTAACCGCCTTCCGAAGACGCAGCGCCTGTCGCGCTGGTGGCGGCGGGCGCGGATGCACTGGCGTTGTTGGCGGCCGCGGCCTGCTGCTGCTCGGCCTTGGCCATCGCGGAGAGTTCCGTGTTCGGAATCACCACTTCCTTTTCCGGCAATACCTTGTAGAAGTCGAACTGCGAAGCGCTGGAGGCCGCGCTGCTGCCGGCGATGCCGGGCGAGCTGGCCTGTTGCGCGACAGCGTCCGGATTGGCCTGCGGTTGATCGGTGCGGCGCAGGCTGGGCAGGTGCCGGCTCGCGAACGCGAACAGGATCAGCCCCACCACCACGCCCGCCAGGAACAAGGCCCAGCCTGGGAATCCCGAACCGCCGTTGCGTACCGCTTGTTTGCCGTTGCGCGTTGCCACTGCCAGACCTCGTATGCCTTGTATGCGTATCCGCGCGGCCCGGGCGGGGCCGCATCGTTCGTTCATCGAAAAACGGAAATCGTCACATCGACTCGGGAGCCTTGACGCCCAGCATACCGAGTCCGTTGGCGAGTACCTGTCGGGTGGCATACGCCAGCGCCACGCGCGCGTTGCGCAGGTCGTCGTCGTCCACCAGGAACTGCTCGGCGTTGTACCAGACGTGGAAGGCGCCAGCCAGTTCGCGCAGGTATTGTGCCAGCAGGTGCGGCTCGCGGCTGGCAGCCGCGGCTTCGACGATTTCCGGGAAGCGCGAAACCTCCACCATCACGCAGCGGGCGTATTCGCCTTTCAGCCGGTCGAGATGGGTCAGGGCCTTGCGTTGCTCGAAAACGATCGAGCGGTCGTGCATCTGACGCTGCACGCTGCACACGCGGGCATGCGCGTACTGGATATAGTAAACCGGATTGTCGTTGGTCTGGGCACGCGCCAGATCGATGTCGAACACCAGTTGCGAATCGCTCTTGCGCGCGATCAGGAAATAGCGCGTGGCGTCCAGCCCGGCCATCTCGATCAGGTCGCGCAGGGTGACGTAAGAGCCGGCGCGCTTGGAAATCTTCACTTCCTCGCCGCCCTTCATCACCGTCACCATCTGGTGCAGCACGTATTCGGGCCAATCCTTCGGGATGCCGATGTCGAGGGCCTGCAGGCCGGCCCGCACGCGTGCCAGCGAGCCGTGGTGGTCGGCGCCGAGTTCGGTGACCGCGCGCTTGTAGCCGCGCTCCCACTTGGACAGGTGATAGGCGACGTCCGGCACGAAGTAGGTGTACGTGCCGTCGGACTTCCGCATCACGCGGTCCTTGTCGTCGCCGAAACCGGTCGCGCGAAGCCACAGTGCGCCGTCGGCTTCGTAGGAATGCCCTTGTTGCGCAATCCGTTCTACCACGCGTTGTACTTCGCCTTCGGTATAGAGCGACGATTCCAGGAAATACACGTCGAATTCCACGCCGAAGGCGCGCAAGTCCTCGTCCTGTTCGCGGCGCAGCCAAGCCACCGCGAATTGCCGAATCGCCTCGAGGTCGTCCGGATCCTGCTTCGCGGTGATTTTGTAACCCGTGGTCTCGGGAGCCGCCGCGTCGATGTCCTGTTTGTCGAATTCACGCAAGTATTCGCGGACCTTGTCGCCGACGTACCCGCCCCCGGTGACCGTCGCGCCGCGGGTGTAATCGTTCGCCACGTCGCGGATGTAGTCGCCGCGGTAGCCGTCCGCGGGCCAGCGCGGGTCATCCGGTTCGATGCCCTTGATGCGCGCTTGCACCGACAGCGCGAGATTCTGGATCTGCGCGCCGGCGTCGTTGTAGTAAAACTCGCGATACACCTTCCAGCCGGTGGCGGAGAACAGCCGCGCCAAGGTGTCGCCAGTCGCGGCGGCCCGCGCATGGCCGACGTGCAGTGGCCCGGTCGGGTTGGCGGAGACGAATTCCACGCCCACCGCCCGGCGGGCGCCGGATTGGCTGTGCCCGTATTGCGCGCCTTCGTGCAGCACGCGCCGGATTTCATCGTGCCACGCGGCGCCGGTCAGGAAAAAGTTGATGAACCCCGGTCCCGCGATTTCGACCCGTTCGACCAGCGGGCTGGCCGGCAGTGCTGCCACGATTGTTTCCGCCACCTCGCGGGGCTTGCGTCCAAGTGACTTGGCCAGCAGCAGCGCCGCGTTGCAGGCGAAGTCACCGTACTCGCGCGAGCGCGTGCGTTCGATCACGAAATCGGGTGCCGGAACATCCAGCGCGCCGTCGCGGCGCAGGCTGTCCAGCGCGTGCAGCAACAGATCGCGGAGGGCGTTTTTCACGGAAGGGCGGCTTGAGGGACAGTCTTTCATCCTAACGCAGCGACCTGCTGCAACCCAACCCGGAGCCTGTGGATAACCCGGTGGATACCGATGCAAACCGAGATTTTCGGAATACTCTTCTCCGCGCGTTTGGGGACGAGTCAGACAAAAAACTGTAGATCGTTCAATCAGGTACAAAGCATTTGCCGAAACCGCACGAAAATGAAGCGCCAAACGCTTGTGATCCTGCGTTGTGCATAACTGACGGAGAGCGAAGCGGCTTCCGGCGCCTTGTGCGAAGCCGCTTCCGGGCAAAACCTGGCTTGGAAGGCTGTTCTGATTCTGCACCGGCGTGCGGTAGATCGATCGCGGGTCTTCAGATCAGCCCACGCGCAGCCATCGATGTCGGCTCGCCCGCGCCGACCACCAGATGGTCGAGCACGCGGACGCCGACGAGTTGCAGCGCGTCGCGCAATTGCCGGGTGATGTTGCGATCGGCGGCGGAAGGTTCGGCGATGCCGCTCGGATGGTTGTGGGCCAGGATCACCGCCGCGGCGTTGTGCTTCAGCGAAGCACGCACCACCTCGCGCGGATGCACCGACGCGCCATCCAGCGTGCCGCGAAACAGCTCCTCGAAAGCCAGCACCCGATGGCGGTTGTCGAGGAACAGGCAGGCGAAGACTTCGTAGGGTTTGTGCGCCAATTGCGCTTTCAGGAACGCGGCGCTGTCGCGCGGACTGGTCAACGCGGTGCGCGCGGAGAGTTCCTCACCCAGGCACCGACGCGCCAGTTCCAAGCCCGCGACCAGCCGCGCACGTTTGGCTGGCCCGAGTCCCGGCACGTCGTCGACATCTTTGGACAACAACGCGTTCAAGCTGCCAGCGCTGGTCAAAAGGTCGCGCCCCATGTCCAGCGCGCTGCGTCCGCGTACGCCGCTGCCCAGTAATATCGCCACCAGTTCCGCGGCCGTGAGCGCATGGGGGCCACGTGCCAACAGTTTTTCGCGGGGACGTTCGTCTTCGGGCCAGTCGCGGATGCTCATCGTGCGGGTTCCATGGTGGATGCGACGATCATCCGTGGTGACGACGTTTTCGCCGAGCGGCGCGCGCACGCGAATCCGGTAAGCTAATCCCGGTTTGTCCGTCAGCGGATTCCGACATGGGTGTCAGGGAACATCGCCCCGGCGAATATCGGCGGGTTTTGCTCGGGGTGTCGGGCGGCATCGCCGCATACAAGGCGTGCGAAGTGGTGCGGCGTCTGCGCGGCGCCGGCGCGGAAGTGCGGGTGGCGCTGACCGAAAATGCGGAACGGTTCGTCACCGCGTTGACGTTTCAGGCGCTTTCCGGCCAGCCGGTGCGTCGCGGGTTGTGGGATGCCGAAGCCGAGATGGGCATGGGCCACCTGGAACTCGCGCGTTGGGCCGATGCAATCCTGATCGCACCAGCCTCCGCCGACGTGCTTGCGAAACTCGCGCACGGTTTCGCCGACGATCTGCTTTGCACTTTGTGCCTTGCCACCACCGCGCCGCTGGCTGTCGCGCCCGCCATGAACCACCGGATGTGGTTGCATCCGGCGACGCAGGCCAATGTCGCCACATTGCGCGCGCGCGGCGCCGCGGTCCTTGGACCCGCCAGCGGCCCGCTCGCGGAAGGCGAATCCGGGCCCGGCCGGATGCTGGAACCGCAGCAACTGGTGCAGGCGCTGCTGACGCCGGGCGGCACGCATGTCGCATGAGAACGCGTTGGTCGGCGTCAAGGTCGTGATCGATGCCGGGCCGACCTACGAGGACATTGATCCGGTGCGATTCCTCGGCAACCGCAGTTCCGGCAAGATGGGGTTCGCGATCGCCGAAGCCTGCGTCGCGGAAGGCGCTGACGTCACCCTGATCGCCGGACCCGTCGCACTGGCGACCCCCGGCGGCGTCGCGTGCCGGGTGGACGTGCGCAGCGCCCTGCAGATGCGCGATGCGGTGATGAAGGTGATCGACAACGCCGACATTTTCATCGCGACCGCCGCCGTGGCGGATTGGCGTGTCGCTGAATATTCCTCGCGCAAGATCAAGAAAAACGCGTCCGGCGCGCCCGTGCTGGAACTGGTGGAGAATCCCGACATCCTGGCCGAAGTCGCCGCGCGCGATCCGCGTCCGTTCGTGGTTGGTTTCGCGGCCGAAACCGATCATGTCGCGGAACACGCGCGCGAAAAACTCGAGCGCAAGAAGCTCGACATGCTGGCCGCGAACCATGTCGACGAAAATATCGGGATCGGCGCCGACGACAACGCGCTGGAACTGATCTGGCCGGGCGGCAGCGAAACCCTGCCGCGCGCGTCCAAATCACAGCTTGCGAAAACCCTGGTCGCGCGCATCGCCGCGCGCTATCACGCGCGGAAAGCCACATGACTTCGCAAAAACGCACCGCGATACCGGTGGAACTGAAGCGCCTCGATCCGCGCCTCGGCGATTCCATTCCGTTGCCGGCGTATGCCACCGACGGAAGCGCCGCCATGGACCTGCGCGCAGCGTCGGAGAGTGCCGTCTCGCTGGATCCTGGCGAGAGCGCATTGATACCAACCGGCTTGGCGATCCACGTTGCCGACCCCGGCTGGTGCGCGCTGATCCTGCCGCGCTCAGGCCTGGGCCACAAACACGGACTGGTGCTGGGCAACCTCACGGGCCTGATCGATGCCGATTACCAGGGGCCGCTGATGATTTCTTGCTGGAACCGCGGCAGCGTGGCGTTTACCATCCAGCCGGGTGACCGCATCGCGCAATTGCTGGTGACGCCGGTGGCGCGCGTGGTCTGGAGGGTGGTCGAGGAATTCGCACCGAGTGAACGCGGCAGCGGGGGCTTCGGTTCCACCGGGGTGGCGTAACAGGTCCTGATGGACGACGAATCGACGATCGACAAGAAGGCGACACCGAAAGCGCATTCTGCGGCGCGGGCGGTGCGCGCGCGCCTGAGCCTGCGCCGCGGCTTTGCCGCATTGGTTGCCGATCTCGCCTTGGCGCTTGGCACGCTGCTGGTGCTGTTCGGGTTGTTCATGGGCTGGCAGGCGTGGCTGGCCAAGCGTCAGACCGATGCTGCGCAGACACTGGTACAGGCAAGGCAGGACGTCGCACAGAAAATCGGCTTGATCGTCGCCGACAGGCGCGCGCAGGTGGTGAAGGCACTGACGCAACCTGCATTGGCTGCGCAGCTGGCTGCCCACGACGATCCGCAGACGCGCGACGCCATCGAGCAACACATCAAGGCCGAGGTGAAAGACGCCGAAGCCGTGACGCTGTACAGCCCGCAGTTGAACGAAGTGCTGCGTGGCAACCTCCAGCAACTGGGTTATGCACGCGCGGCGCAACTGATGTCGGTGCTCAACGAGGCGGACGTCGGCCCCGCGCAATCACCGCAATCGAAAACGTTGAGCTTCGCCGCCCCGATCACGGGCGCGGACGGTACGGTGCTGGCGTACGCGACGGTCGACTTCCGCGACACGCCCGTGCGCATCGCGCTGCATTCCGCGGGGATCACCGCGGGGCGACTGGAGCTGCGGCAGAGCAACAAGTCCGGCGACATCATGCTGGACAAGACTGGCGAAAGCGGCGCCCCGGTCGGCGATGGCCCCGGCGTGCCGGTCGCCCACAGCCTCTACCACATCACGTCGACCCCGCCCGTTTACTGGTTGCCGGTGACGGAGTCGTTCATCAGTGCGCTGATTCTCGCGGTGGTCGCGTTCTTCGTCGGCGTTGTCGTGCTGTGGTCGCGTCCGCGTTTGCGTGCCCGCCTGGGCGGTGCGCCGGTACGCGACGAGCCGGTGTTGTCCGACGTGATCGCCGCTGCCCCGCCAACACCCAAACCCGAGACATCCGTGAAGATCGCTGCAACCGCCGCTGTCGTACCAAACACCGCCCCGCATGAGGACGTCATTCCCGACCGCGGCATCTTCCGCGCCTATGACATTCGCGGCGTGGTCGGTCAGACGCTCACCGAAGGCGTCGCCCACCAGCTTGGCCGCGCGATCGGCAGCGCGGTGCGCGACAAGGAACTTTCCGAAATCGTGGTCGGCCGTGACGGCCGCCTGTCCGGGCCGGAACTTTCCGGCGCGCTGATCGACGGTTTGCGCGCGTCCGGCGTGGACGTCATCGACATTGGTGCGGTGCCGACGCCGGTCAGCTACTTCGCGGCCTACCAGCTCAACACCGGTTCGTGCGTGTCGGTGACCGGCAGCCACAATCCGCCCGACTACAACGGTTTCAAGGTCGTGATCGGCGGCGAAACACTGGCCGAGGACGCAATCCAGGATTTGTACCAGCGCATCGTCGATGGCCGTCTCGCCGAAGGCCATGGTTCACTGCGCCAATATGAAGTCCTGCCCGAGTACGTCGAGCGGATCGCTTCCGATATCCAGACCGGGCGCGCGTTGAAAGTGGTCGTCGATTGCGGCAACGGCATCGCTGGCGACACCGCGCCGGGCGTGGTGCACGCGATCGGCTGCGAGCCGATTCCGCTGTATTGCGACGTCGACGGCACCTTCCCGAACCACCATCCCGATCCGTCCGAACCCAAGAATCTTGCCGACCTGATCCTGACGGTGCAGAAGACCGGCGCGGACGTCGGGCTCGCCTTCGATGGCGACGGCGACCGATTGGGCGTCGTCACCAAGGATGGCGAAATCATCTATCCCGATCGCGTGCTGATGCTGTTCGCGCAGGACGTGCTCACCCGCAATCCGGGTGCCACGATCCTTTATGACGTGAAATGCACCGGGCACCTGCAGCCGCTGATCCTGAAGGCCGGCGGCAGTCCGCTGATGTGGAAAACCGGGCATTCGCTGATCAAGGCCAAGATGCGCGAAACCGGCGCGCAACTCGCCGGCGAGATGAGCGGGCACTTCTTCTTCCGCGAACGCTGGTACGGTTTCGACGATGGCGTGTACGCCGCCGCGCGCCTGCTGGAAATCCTCGCCGACGACCCGGAAGGTCGGAGCCCGGAGGAAATCTTCGCGACACTGCCGAAAGGCGTGTCCACGCCCGAGCTGCACATCCAGATGCAGGAAGGCCAAAATCATCCCTTCATCGCGCGCTTTCGCGAACGCGCGCAATTCGACGGCGCGCGCATTACCACCATCGACGGCCTGCGTGCGGATTGGTCCGACGGCTGGGGCCTGGTGCGCGCGTCCAACACCACGCCCGTGCTGGTGCTGCGCTTCGACGCCGACAACGCCACCGCGCTGAAACGCATCCAGGACGCGTTCCGCGCGCAGATCCTTGCGTGCGACAGCTCGCTCACGCTGCCGTTCTGACACGCCACCTCTTTAGCTCGTCATTCCGCGGCCGTGCGAAGCGTGGAACCCGGAATCCATTTCGTTTTTTGGCGTGATGCGAACAATCACACGCACGAAAGGCGGGTTGTCACCCGCCCTGCGGCACAGGCGAAGGCTGTCCGTCAGCGAAGCAGGAATCGTGCAATGGGATGGCGCGGAAAGGTACAGACAAAAGCAAAGTCGCTGGGTTCCGGCTTGCGCCGGAATGACGAACAAAAAGAAAGGACGCGCGCCATTCCTGGTGCGCGTCCTTTCGGCACAAGCCGTGCCATTTGCCATCAGCTCAACTGCGTTCGTCCGCGGTCTTGTCGCGCGCGGCGCGGAATTCCGAATCCTGCGACCAGTTTGGCCACTCACGCGAGTTCGCGAGTTGGGCGCCGAGGTCGTAGAGCATCGGCAGGTCGTGCGCCATGCCGGCGAAGGTCCAGCTTGCCTGCCATTCGTCGGACGGCTGGTGGTAGTGCTTGATGCCGTATTCGCGACCCTCGGCTTCGCCGGCCTGCTTGCCGCCTTGCATCAGATCCTCGCCGGAACCGAATGACAGCGCCGGCACGCCGCGCTTGGCGAACGAGAAGTGGTCGGAGCGGAAGAAGTAGCCCGCCTCCGGATGGCTGTCGGGCGTGAAACTCAAATCGTGGCGCTTGGCGACGGCGATCAGGTCGTCCAGCAGACCGAGCTGGGCGCTGCCGGAAATCGAGAAATCGCGCGCCACGCCACCGGGGTTCAAGGCGTCGGTGTTGATATTGGCGACAGTCTTCGCAAGCGGATAAAGCGGATGGCTGGCGTAGTACTCGGAACCCAAGAGGCCCTTTTCCTCGGCGGTCACGGCGAGGAATACCACGCTGCGCTCGGGTTGCGGCGCGTGCGCGAAGGCGCGGCCCATTTCGATCAGCGCGGCGATGCCGGTGGCGTTGTCGACGGCGCCGTTGTAGATGCGATCGCCCGTGTCGTCGGGCGCGCCGATGCCGAGATGGTCCCAATGCGCGCTGTAGATGATGGTTTCATCCGGGTGCTTGCTGCCGGTGATGCGGCCCACGAC
>Ga0207695_10005105_pt1 | contig 17584 bp, 16 predicted proteins | sample KBSC54metaG_FD_184354 | JGI IMG/M metagenome (GOLD analysis project Ga0207695, IMG submission 184354) | Corn rhizosphere microbial communities from Kellogg Biological Station, Michigan, USA - KBS C5-4 metaG (SPAdes) (version 2) | ecosystem: Host-associated > Plants > Roots > Rhizosphere > Soil... | reverse complement strand
TGACCCGGATCACCTGCAGCGCGGGCCCGAAAATCTCCTCATCGGGCCGGTCCCTGATGCCCGTCACGTCGATTAGCGCCGGCGTCAGGTAGGGACGATCTTCGTACGGCCGGTCGAGCCGCCGGATCGGCTTTCCGCCCTTGATCATCAGCTCCACCCACTGCTCCTGCAGATGGTTGGCCGTCGCATTGTCGATCACCGGGCCCATGAACGGTTGGGGATCGGCGAACGGCTGGTCGATGATGATCCGATCGATGAGCCTGGCGATTGTGTCGATCAGAGGCTTTTCCTGCCCGTCCTCGACGATCAGACGGCGCGCCGCCGTGCAGCGCTGGCCGGCGGTTAGATAGGCCGACTGAACGGCAATCGTCGCTGCGGCTTCGAGATCCTTCGGCTGCCAAACCACGAGAGGATTATTGCCGCCCAGCTCAAGCGCGAGAATCCGCTGCGGAGTCTCCGCGAACTGCCTGTGCAGCGACAGACCGGCGCGGGCGGAGCCGGTGAACAGCAGCCCGTCAATGTCCGCAGCCGCCAAAGCCTTTCCTTCTTCGGGCCCCCCAATCAAAAGACGGACAACACCCTCCGGAATGCCCGCTTGACGGAAGCAACTGACGAGGAATTCGCCGGTGGCGGGCGTCTTCTCCGATGGTTTGAACACCACTGCGTTCCCGGCAATCAGCGCCGGGACGATGTGGCCATTGGGAAGGTGTGCGGGGAAATTGTACGGTCCCAACACAGCCAGAACCCCGTGCGGCTTGTGGCGGACCGAGACCTTGCTCCCCATCGCCGCTTCGATCGTGCGCTTGGGGGTGCGTTCGGCGTAGGCGGTGATGGAGATATCGACCTTGTTCACCACTGCGGCGACCTCGGTCTTCGCCTCCCAGAAAGGCTTTCCGGTTTCGCGGGCGATCAGGGTTGCGAATTCTTCTTCCTTCTTCCGCACGGCGTTGGCGAAGCGGCGAAGCGCTTCCATTCGGTAGGCGATCGAGTGGCCCGCCCAATCCGGGAAGGCGGCTCGCGCGGCTGCAACTTCGGATGCTGCATCGCCGGCCGTGCCTGACCACAATTCCGCACCAGTCGCAGGATCGGTTGAGATCAATGTCTTGGACACGCCGGTGCTCCACCACGCGGGCAGAGCGGGGTCAAGTTACCCCTGGTGATCTGTCATCGCCTGACCCATTCGCCTGATCGCGGTGATCTTGGCATCGAAGAGCGACCAATCGTCCTCTGTCGCAATAGCGGCCCAGATCGTCTCCACCTCCTCGATGTGCATCGAGCAGGGCTCCTGGTCTGACCAGTAAGAATCGACCGACGGCTGCTCACGCCCGGCAAGTTTTCCCGCGAGCGCCCGAAACGGCTCCGACGGGTACCGGTCCGCACCGGGATCGCGGCCGCCGCGCCAGTCGAAGAAAATGCGGTCGATCGTCGCCGCGCGAGATTCCAGAGCCCTTAGAAGCGCCAACGCCAGTTCGCGGTCGGACTGAGCGTCTTTCCTTTCCACTCCCAACCGGCGAAGGAGAGCCGGCACGAAAGCTTGTTCGAACCGGTCGCCCCAGCCGGCCAGAACGTCGGACAGCGGCTGCGCTTCGGGCACCAGCAGCGACAGGCAGCCGCCAAGTTGCGCCAAATCCCAGTTGATGGCCTCGGGCTGCCGGGCAAAGGCATAGAGTCCGGAATGATCGAAATAGGCGGCGGTGAACTCCGCATCCCAATAGGGCGTGAAGCGCCACGGGCCGTAATCGAAACTCTCGCCGGTTATATTGATGTTGTCGCTGTTCAGCACACCATGGATGAAACCCGCAGCCATATAGCTGGCCGCGAGCGTGGCGGTGGCTTGCGCGACCAGATCGAACAGGCGCAGCGCATTTTCACTCGCGTCCTCCGCCAATTCTTCGTCGTACAGGTGTTTCAGGCAGTATCCGACCAGCCGGTCGAGCGCGTCGGTGTCGCGGAGGAATGCCTGCCTCTGGAAGGTCCCGATCCGGATATGGCTGTGGCTCAGCCGTGTCAGTACCGACGAGCGGGTGGGCGAGGGCTCATCCCCCCGTTCCAGCGCTTCTCCGGTTTCGAACAGAGCGAAGCTCTTCGAGGTGTTGACCCCCAGCGCTTCGAGCATCTCGATGGCCAGCACTTCGCGAACGCCGCCCTTGAGCGTCAGCCTTCCATCGGCGGTTCGGCTATAGGGAGTCTGGCCCGATCCCTTGGTGCCGAGGTCGAGCAGGCGATTTTTTTCATCTCGCAGCTGCGCGAAGAGGAACCCGCGGCCGTCGCCGATGTCGGGATTATACACGCGGAACTGGTGCCCGTGATAGCGAAGCGCCAGCGGCTGCTTCAAATTGTCGGGAAGCAGTTCGAAGCGGCAGAAGTGCGCCGCCCATTCCTCGTCCGAAAGCCGGCCCAGCCCCACCGTCTCCGCCGCTCGCCGATTGAGGAAGCGTGGAATGCATTGCGGGAATTTTGCCGGCTCGACGGGATCGAAAAAACCCTCCCCAAGATCGAAGATCCTGACATCCGGCCGGTAGCGCATGGTTTGCGCATAGGCGCGGTGGCAAGGCAGGGAAACTGCGTCAGGCAGCAGTGAGGTTCCTCAGCTTGCCAAGCGCGGCCGTATCCGGCTCATCCGGAGCGAGGGTGCCGGCGAATTTCCCATCGCGGTCGAACAGCAGGACGGTCGCGGTGTGATCGACGGAATAATCGCCGCCCGCTTCGGGCACCTTCTGAGAAAAGATGCCATATTCCTTCTTCACCTGATCGATCTGGGCCGGCGATCCGGTGAGGCCGATGATCGGCGCACCGAACGCTTTTTGATAGCTGCCGACCTCCTTGGGACCGTCGCGCTCGGGGTCGACGGTGATGAAGACGATTTTGAAGCTGTCGTCGCCGAGTCCGACCTGCCGCCGAAGGTGCACGAGCCGATTCAGGGTCGTCGGGCAGGTATCGGGACAGCGGGTATAACCGAAATAGAGCACGTAGGGTTTTCCGGCGAGCTGGCCGCTCGAGAAGGGTTGGCCGTCAGCTCCCACGAGAGTGAAAGGACCGCCGAAACGGGAACCTACAACGCTCTTGCCTGACCCTAGATCATTCTGAGGTGCGGGCCTCAACGAGAGGTAAGCCAGGAGGATTGCTGCCAGTGTGACCGCGATCCACGGTAGATAGCGAAGCTGCTTCACATCGACTCTCCAGCCGTCGAAGCCGGTCGAACATCGACATCGATCCGCCGATCGCCAGAACGGGCGAAGCGCAGTGCAAGCGGAAAACGGCTTCCGGCGATCAACGGCTGCTTCACACCCGTGATCATGATGTGAGTCCCGCCGGGCTTGAGTTGGACCGTCGAATGAGCGGGAATATCGAGGGTTTCGAGAGGCCGCATCCGCATCACTCCACCGTCCATGGTCGACGAATGAAGCGTCGCCTGTCCGATTGGAGTTGAGGCATTCAGAAGTTTGTCATCGCCGCCACCCTTGTTTGGGATGGTCAGATAAACTGCGGCGGTACTCTGGCCAGCGACCGTTGCTCTCGACCAGGTTTCGGAAATCGAGATTTCAGGCGGCTGGCTCTTTTCCGGGGCACAGGAAACGAGGAAGAGCGCAGCGAGCGCCACGGCCGTTCGACTAGCGGGCATGGCCGGGCGTGTAGGAGATGCGCCGGGCACGCGCAAACCTCGCAAGCTGGCCGTGCCGCTTTACAGCCTTCGGCCTCATTCCTAAGCGCTGACCATGACGGTCCAGCCAACAGATTCCATCCTCATCATCGATTTCGGAAGCCAGGTGACGCAGCTGATCGCGCGCCGTGTTCGCGAAGCGGGCGTCTATTGCGAGATCGCGCCCTTCAATACGGCGGAAGAAGCGTTTGAGCGGCTGCAGCCGAAAGGCGTGATCTTCTCCGGCGGACCGTCCTCGGTGACCTGGGAAGACAGTCCCCGCGCTCCGCAGGTGGTCTTCGACAGCGGGCTCCCTCTGCTCGGTATCTGCTACGGACAGCAGACGCTGCATCAGCAGCTCGGCGGGAAGGTGGTTACCTCAGATCAGAAGGAGTTCGGCCGGGCTTATATAGAGGTCGTTGCTCCGTCCGCGCTGTTCGATGGATTGTGGCGCGTGGGCGAGACCCACCAGGTGTGGATGAGCCACGGCGACCGGGTCGAAACTCTCGCGCCCGGTTTCGAGATCGTCGCCCGCTCTGAAGGCGCGCCATACGCCATCGCTACCGACGAAAAGGCCAGGCGCTATAGCCTCATGTTCCACCCGGAGGTTGTTCACACGCCGGACGGCGGCAAGCTCCTCGCCAACTTCGCTCGCCACATCTGCGGCTGTTCCGGCGAGTGGACGATGGCCAGCTTCCGCGAGGCAAAAATCGCCGAAATCCGCGCGCAGGTCGGCTCGGGACGCGTCATTTGCGGCCTCTCAGGCGGAGTCGACAGCGCCGTCGCGGCAGTGCTGATTCATGAAGCGATCGGAGATCAGCTTACCTGCGTGTTCGTCGACCACGGCCTGATGCGCGCCGGCGAGGCGGAGCAGGTCGTGAGCCTGTTCCGCGGCAGCTACAACATCCCGCTGGTGCATGTGGACGCGAGCGCGGATTTCCTATCCGGCCTCGCCGGGGTCACGGACCCCGAGAAGAAGCGCAAGTTCATCGGCGCCGAGTTCATCAACGTGTTCGAAGAGGAGGCGCGGAAGATCGGCGGCGCCGATTTCCTCGCCCAGGGCACGCTCTATCCGGATGTGATCGAGAGCGTCAGCTTCACCGGCGGACCGTCGGTGACGATCAAGAGCCACCACAATGTCGGCGGCCTCCCGGAACGCATGAACATGAAGCTCGTCGAGCCGCTCCGCGAATTGTTCAAGGACGAGGTTCGCGAGCTCGGGCGGGAACTCGGGCTGCCCGAGGCTTTCGTTGGACGGCATCCGTTCCCCGGCCCTGGCCTCGCCATCCGAATTCCCGGCGAGGTCACCCGCGAGAAGTGCGACATCTTGCGCAAGGCAGACGCGATTTACCTCGAAGAAATCCGCACCGCCGGGCTTTATGACGCGATCTGGCAGGCTTTCGCGGTGTTGCTTCCTGTGCGCACCGTCGGAGTAATGGGCGACTACCGCACCTACGATTACGTGTGCGGTCTCCGGGCGGTGACCAGCGTCGATGGAATGACCGCCGACGTCTATCCCTTCCCGCCCGAATTCCTCAGCCGAGTGGCGACGCGGATTGTCAATGAGGTGCAAGGGATCAACCGCGTGGTCTACGATTACACATCGAAGCCACCCGGCACGATCGAATGGGAGTAATTCTCACCGCCTGCCATTGGTGGATTGTCGCCCTCTGGGTGACCTTCGTCGTTTATTGGGCGGTCGCGGCGATCTCCGCCGGGCGCGGTCTGAAGCGCAGCGCCTTCCGAGGCAGCATGAAGCTGCGCCTCATTCTGATGGTCGTGATTGTAGTCGCGGTGGCGCTGACGCGCCATTCGCCGGCTCTTCACGCGCTCCAGTTCCGTCTGTTCTGGAGTCCACCTATGGCGTTCGCCGGTGCGGTCATCGCGACTCTGGGTGCGGTGCTGGCGTTCACAGCGAGAGCCGTAATCGGCCGCAACTGGGGCACGCCTGGAATGCAGAGGAGCGACACCGAGCTGATTACGCGAGGACCTTACGCCCTTGTCCGCCATCCGATCTATTCGGGAATCCTTTTGATGATGGTTGGAACGGCGACCGGACTCATTTTCGCCTGGTGGCTCGTCGCTGCCGCCGCGGGCGTCTACTTCATCTACAGTGCGCGCGCGGAAGAGAGGTACATGTGCGATCGGTTTCCGGACGCCTATCCCGCCTATCGCGCCCGTACCAAGATGCTGGTGCCTTTTCTTTTCTGAGGCGAGTAATGGATGCCGTTGGCACTGTAGGGTGGGAATAAAACCGATGCAGAAGGTGATGGCTGTGGGCGTTGCCGTTTCACTCGCGCTTGCCGGGTGCCAGAATGCAAGCAAGCCTGCCCCCTCGGCCCAAACGCAACAAATCGCCTGGCGTGAGGGCGATGTCGCCGACGCGCTTGCCGAAGCCAAGGAAAGTAACAAGCCGGCCCTTCTCTACTGGGGCGCGAAATGGTGTCCACCCTGCAACCAGATGAAGTCGACGCTGTTCCGAGATGCCGGCTTCATCGCCGAAACCCGCAACTTCATTCCCGTTTATCTCGATGGCGACAGCAAGGGTGCGCAGCAGTGGGGCGAACGATTCGGGATCAGCGGCTATCCGACGGTGATCGTGCTGCGCCCCGACGGAACAGAAATTACCCGAATTTCCAGCGCGACGATGGCGGACAAGCTTCCGGGCTTGCTCAAAACGGTGGCCGGCCGGACCACGTCGACTGACCAGTTGCTGGCCAAGGCCAATGCGGATCCATCGAAGCTGTCGTCGGACGACTGGCAGGTGCTCGCCGATTTCGACTGGCGTGACGATCCCAAGCATTTTCGCGACCCGCACTCGGCGGTGCCGCTCCTCGACAACCTGGCCAAGGCCGCCCCGCAGCCCGCACTTCAAAGGAGGTTCGCGCTTCTTGCCCTTGTAATGGGTGCCGGTGACCACGGCGCGCTCGATCCCGCGCAGCGGACAAGCCTCGAGGCTGTACTGCCGCCGATCCTCGCCGATTACGGGGAAGTGAAAGAGAACCGCCAGGAGTTGAGCTACGACGTCCCGACCATGGTCGCGGCGCTGCCGGACTCGTCGCAACGGGCCGCACTTGCCCGACCTCTGATGGCGGCGGCCGAGTCCCTTTTCGGCGACCAAAGCCTTCCCATCTCGGATCGGCTCGATTCGACGATGGCGCTCGTCAAGCTGACCGAAGTCAGTGGGAAGGTGCCTCCCGATGTGCTCGCGAAGGTCCAGGCGAGGGCACGCTGGGCCAATGCCAATGCCAAGGACAAGATTACGCGCCAGGGCGTGATTGATGACGCGGCGTACCTGTTATGGAACGCGGGCGACCGTGCGGACGCCAAGAAGCTGGAATTGGCGGAGCTCAAGCGCTCCGACGAGCCTTATTACTATATGAGCAGCCTGTCGGATTTCGCCGAGCAGGAAGGGGACAGGGCCGCGGCAATCGACTGGGCCCGTAAGGCCTACGAAGCGTCACAAGGGCCCGCAACGCGAGTCCAGTGGGCAATACTCTATTCCAAGACCGTTCTTCGCGATGCGCCGGATAACAAGGCGGAGGTCGCCAAGGCGGCCAATGCCGTGCTCGACGAGCTCGGGAAGACCCCGGACAGCTATTACCAACGCACCCGCGTGAAGGTCGCCGATTGGGGCGACAAGCTGCGCGCCTGGAGCGCAGCCCATAACGGCGGCGATGTCCTCGCGGCGCTCCACACACGGATGGACGGCGTCTGCGACAAGCAGGGGGCACAAGCGCAGACCTGCCGCCAATGGGCTACGGCCTGACCGGCTCCTTGGTTGCAGCAATCGCTGCGTTGGCGGCCATGATGTAGTCGGTCGTCGTGCTGACCGTATATTCATTCTCGAACCACAGGAACGGCCATTCGGTCCGAAGTTCGGGATAGTCAGGCTTCACGATCAGCACGCCCGGCACCATTCCGCCCGGCACGAAGCTGTAGTCAGCGCGGTTGTGGCCATAGGCGACCAGCTTCGATTGGGTGCCGACGGTCGACACCAGCGACAGACTGTTCGCCGGGTGTCGCCCAAGCATGTAGTCGAGCGCGTTCAGCGTGTACTCCGTCCCGATGATCTCCGGGAAGGCTTTGTGCAGCAGGTACATGGTCGACCCGAAGCTGGCGACGGCATTCGATCCTGCCCAGCCGCCTTCGAGAATCGGCACTCCGAACGGATTGTGTGCAAGTTCCGTATCGGCGCGCGCCTTCAATTCCTTGACGGCGGGAAGCAACGCCGCCCGGTATTCCGGTCCCATGTACGGAATCGCGCGGGCGGCCGTACCGCCGACCAGGAACAGCTGCGGAAGCATCTTCGGGAGCAGCTGCATCAGCTTCGCTTTGTAGACCGGATCGCCATTGGTAGTGATCAGCAGTTCGATCGTCGCCTCAGCGTCCGTCATCGGCAGGTTGCCGACATTGTCGCGGCCGTTGCTCTGGTCGACATTGGTGCCGACCTTGGGCTGCTCGGCCGCCCAGAGGGCTTTCGCCGCGGCCAGGCAATCGGCCGCGAGTTTGGGATCGCCGTCGCGCAACACCCGGCTGGCGGCTGCGAAACCGGTGGCCACCTCGAGATCGTTCGCGGGATAGTCGGTGGTGAAGGTCCATCGATCGTCCGGCTTACCCGACCGATTGCCGACCACGTCATTGGGCCCCAGCGTCGGATCGTAGAGACGCCCGTCGGTCTGCGAGCCAGCGTCGCCGAGATGGGTGTATTGCTTCAGTGTTGGGTCGACAGTGCCAACGACCGCGTGGCCGAAAATCCTGTATTGAGCGAGCAGCTGAAGCACGCCGTGGCGGATCAGCTGCAGCGAGTCCTGTACCCCGTCTGGCTTGCGGATTTGCGCGCGATGCGCAGCCTCGTCGATGGTTGTCTCGTCCCAGTTCAGGCCGAACATTTCGCGCGAGAGCGCTAGGCCGCGAACCACCTCCGCGTTTTGCGGCGTCTGGATGTCGAAGTCGCCCGCATCCTGGAAACCGCCGACGTCCAGCCCCGGGATATGCTCCCCCGGCTTGAACGGCGAATCGAGGTTCAGGCCCATGTGATAGCCGTCGAAAAGAACGATATTGGGTGGCGCCTGGCGCGAATCGTCCATGTGCGAGACGCCCTGCCAGATGCGATATTGTTCGCGCACCCGCATGTGATCCATCTGCTCCACCAGATAGGTATCGAGCGACGGCTGCCAGATGCGATCATAGGCATCGGCGGCGATACGGAACGGTCCGGTCTTCTGGCCGGCATACGAGATTTCGTACAGCCCCGGCGTCCGCACACTAGAGAAATCGAAGGTCGCATAATTGTATCGGAGATACTTGCCCCAACGCTTCGTTCTCGCGGTGAGGACCGGCTTTTCTGCGCCGTCCGCGGTCACCTGCAGAAGCGTTGCTTCGCCGGTCGGTCGGAAGTTCGGGTCCAGCTCAATGATTGCGACTTTGGAGCGACCGGGAGTGTAGCCGGCCTGATTGTACGAGACGACGGGCTGCCGAACCCAGTTCGCGATGATGTTCGGCCGTACATGCCACACCACCGCGTTTTTTGTGGCACCAGCGGGAATCTGCGAGCGCACCACGAACCAGCCGTTTTGCGCCCTGTTGCGCGCATCGAACAGCTGCAGTGGGGCTCCGTCGGACGTTATGGTGACCCGGGTCAGGGGATCTTCTGGCGAAAGCGTGATCGAGTGACCGCCGTTCGCCAGCGGCAGCGGGTCTCCCGATCCGTCGGTCGTCATCGGCCCGTTCGGATTGCGCGGGAAAATCCCCGATTGCGTATCCATCAGATACGCCTTCCCGAAGTAGGAGGTCGGGATGAAATCGAGGTTGAAGCCGGCCTTCCCGAGCAGAGCAGGGGGAAGAGGCTTGTCGAGGTTGATGGCGATCCGGAATCCGTTGCCTTCGCCGGTCACCACGACGTTATAGTTGAGGCCGACCGCCGGATAGGAAGAGGTGACGACCAGCTGGTTGGGTTGAGGCCCTTTGGTCCGGCTGCCGAACATCGGCACCGGGTCCCATTGCTCGGGCGTTGGATTGAGCCGGACCTCACCATCGACGGCAACCCGTTCGCCGTGAAGGATGAGCTGGATTCCGGCATTCTTCTCATCGAAGAAAATCGGGCTGAAGTGATTCTGCTCGACGATGACGCTGGCGCCGCGAGCCTCAAGCGTCTCATTGGGACTTAAAACGAAGCCCCGGTGCGTTGCGCCGGAAGCCGCTAACGCGGAGCTGCTCAAAAAGATCGCCGTCAGGCCCAAAAGGTTACGCATACATCCTCCCGCTCGTGTTAGCGCTACCATAATCAGCGGACGGGCTGCGGCAAGGTCTGTTCTGTGTTGCTTATCGAAAGGGCCGGCTCCTTCGTGGAGGGTCGAACCAACCTAAAATTTGGTTCGGGCGGACTCGATCGGCGGTTGCCGCCACTTCTTGACGGAGTCGGAGCGGCGCGCGCGAATGACGGTCCGGACCGACAGAAGTTCTCTGGCGTAAGCACCCACCAGCGCGGCAGCGATACCGGCGGCCGCCCCGACTCCCAGTGCCCACCGCGGGCCGGCGGTGTCGGCGACCCAGCCGACGATCGGCGCCCCGAACGGGGTGCTCCCAAGCAGCACCGCCAGCCGGAGCGCCATCACTCGGCCGCGCATCGCCGGCTCCGTGGACAATTGCATGAGGCTGTTGCTGGTGTTGGTGAAGGTGAGTGCGGCGGCACCGATCACCACCAGCACGGCGCCAAACGTCCAATAGCTTGGAGCGATTGCGGCAAGCGCGCAACCGAGCCCGAAGACGGCTGCGCCGTATAGAAGATAGAGAAATCGTGGTCGGTCCCGGCCCGCACCCAGCAGCGCCCCCGACATCGTCCCGACCGCCATGATCGACGAAAGCAGGCCGTAGCCACCGGCGTTACTGTGAAATACTCGAACCGCCATCGTCGAAACGAAGATCGGAAAGTTGAGGCCGAAGGTGCCGATCAGCGCCAGCATGATCATCGTCGTTCTGAGATCACGCCGCTCCCACACATAGTGGAATCCCTCGGTCAGGCTGCCTCTCTTTCGCTTTGCCCGCTTGCTCGGGTGAAGCTCCGACACGCGCAGGAAAGAGAGCGAGATCAAAACGGCAATGAAGGACACGCCGTTGAGAACGAAGGCCCAGCCGGTGCCGACTGATGCGATCAGTAGGCCGGCGACGGCAGGACCGATCATCCGCGCGCCATTGAAAGAGGTAGAATTGAGGGCAACTGCGTTGGGCAGATCGGCGTCGCCGACCAGCTCGCCGACAAAGGTCTGACGCGCCGGCGCATCGAACGCGGAGGCACAGCCGAACAGGAAAGCGAAGATGTAGACCTGCCAGAGCTGCACTTGCCCCGTCACGGTAAGAACGCCCAGCGCAAGCGCGAGCAATCCCATCGTTGCCTGAGTGAGCATCAGCAGCTTGCGCTGGTTGAAATGATCAGCGGCGAAACCGGTCCACGGCAGCAACAGCAGCTGTGGTCCGAATTGTAGCGCCATTACGATACCGACCGCGGAAGCGCTGTTGCGGGTCAGCTCGGTGAGCACGAGCCAGTCCTGCGCCGTCCGCTGCATCCAGGTGCCGACGTTGGACACGAGCGCACCGCCAGCCCACACCCGGTAATTGAAATTGCGCAGCGACCGGAATGTCCCAGCCGCGTTCAGGGGCATGAGAAATCCGGGAATGTGCTCGACAAGATCAGGTTCGCCACGCCGTGCCGTTGGGCCACGTGGGCGGTGAACGCAACTAGCGGGTTGCGACCTTGTCCGCTGGCTCGGCAGGCTTGGACGGATTTGCCGGCACCTTGTCGAGCAGTGCCTCAATCACCTTGCCATCACGCTGGTAGACGTCCGGATATTGGATGATCTTGCCGTCCACAGTCGCAGCTGACGTCATGTAGACGATGTAAACCGGTACCGGCTTTGGGAAATTCGCCTCGACCGTTTTGCCGCTGGTCAGGACGGCCTGGATCTTGTCCGGCGTCCATGTCCCCGCAGTGTCTCCTTCCTCAAGCAGGATGGTCGCAAGCTTCAGAACATCCTGCGTTCGGATGCAGCCGTGGCTGAAGGCGCGAACCTTGCTGTTGAAGCGGCTTTTGGCGTTCGTGTCATGGAGATAGATCGCCTTCGAGTTCGGCATCACGAACTTCAGCTGGCCGAGCGCATTGGTCGGTCCCGGAGGTTGGCGCCATCGTTGGACCGAACCGTCCGCCCCCTTCACCGCCACGAAGCCCTTCTTTCCGGCGACTTCCTTCGAGATGCTGGTCGGCACCTCCCACCACGGGTTGAGGATCACGCCCGTCGCAACCGCGGAGATTTGCGGGGTCGGGGTAGAAATCTTGCCCGCAACGGCGTGGTGCCGGGAAACCGTCTCACCGTCCTCGACCAATGCTGCTGTGTATGCCGGCACATTCGCAATGATGTACCTGACGCCCAAATCACGCGGCAGCCAGCGCCAGCGGTCTAGATTCAGCTTGATCCGGTTGATCTCTTCCGTGTCGCCCGGAGGAGCAGCGGCAAGCGCGGTTTTCAGCGCGTCATATTGCGGGTGGGTCGGGAGAAGCGACTTGAGCGTGGCGGTGACGCTGTGCTGGGCAACAGCACTGTGCAGCAGCTGGTCGAGACGGCCGCTATCGAGGTCCGGGTCCTTGATATGCCAGTCGATCCTGGCGTCGCCGCGGACGTGACCCAGGGCGAGATCGGAAGCCACTGCGTCGAAACAGTCGCTTGCAACCTGACTCAGCCGTACCGGGTCACCCGAGGCGATGGCAGCGCTCAGCGCGCTTGGATTGTAGTCCGCCGGATTGAGCCCTTCTTGCCCGATCGACTGAATGTAAGCGAGCAGCTCCTGCGCATCGGAAATCGCCCAGACCGGTGGAGGGAGGGGCGCAGGCGCGGCCGGAGCTGGCACTGACGGTGCTGCTTGCGCCGGTATTTGACCTGGGATTTGGACCGGATGCCCGGGAGATGGGGTCGCAGGAGACCGAACGACGGGTGCTGCAGGAGCCGGTTGTGTCATTTGCGCCGATGCAGCCGAAACCGGCATCGCCATTGCGACGCCCGCAAGTGCGAACAATTTGAAATGCTTTAACAATTTTAACCCCACCGATGTTCTTAACGTAGTCTCGATCGATCGCGATTTTGCCCGACCACACCTTACACTGCATGAACAGCGTCGACCAGTGACCGAAAAACACCATCAGCTTCTTGTGCGCAGCTGCAAGAATACAATCGGCTTGATTGGTTCGGCGCGCGAACCGATAAGCGGCGCTTGGTTGGGGCGTGAGTGAATGATCAGGGCGCGAATAGCCGAAGCGGAAGATCCGACCGACCGGCGGCGCTTTTCCCGGATGCCGGTTGAAATCGAGGCCAAGATGCGTGAGCTCGGCGCCAACGGTGTCGACGCGCGCGTGCTCAATTTGTCAGAGCGCGGCTTCATGGCCCAGACCGACGGGCGATTCGAAGTGGGATCGCGCGTGTGGCTGATGCTGCCGGGCCGCGAACGTGCGAATGCTGTGGTTAAATGGACCGCCGGGGACAAGATCGGGGCAGAGTTCGCTGAGCCGCTTTCACCCGAGGGCGTGCCGAACCCATAGCGGTTTCAACAACTTGCTGTTGCATGGGATCAACAGTTCAGCCTCACGCTGAACCCTTTGATGCAACCGCCCGTTGTTTCGCTCGTTCAATGCCGCCGAAAGGAAGGTGTCAGATGGCGACCAACGCCAGCGACATGGGCCCCACCTATTTTGCGGCCGGGCGGGGCTATCACGCAGTCTATCGGGAAAGTGAAGTGAACCACTGTCCGGGCTGTGGCCGCACCCAGTGGATCATCGGCCGCATGTCGGCGGAATGCGCGTTTTGCGCGACCGCACTGCCGCTGGCCGAAGCAAGCATGCGTTCCCACCACGGACCGGTGGTCATCCAGCACAAGAACGGCGATCATCACGCCTGGGCAGCGTAACTCACTCAGGGAATAGGCGTTCGCCTGATCGGAACAGGCGCATTGCAGACATCCACTCCGCCGGCGGGTCGGATGAAGAAAGCGTCGTGACGGTTTGCCCGTGCGCGGACATAGGCTGCGAATGCGGGGCTGGAGGTGTCCAGATACTGGTATGAGGGCCGCTGATTTGGCGGGATCTCGCTGATCAGCCGAACGCTTGCGATCGGTACGGCATTGGCGAGATTCTTATAAAAGCCGAGGTCGCCCGTACCGCGGGGAAGCGAGCTTAGATGTTCGATGCCTTCTATGACTCGGCCCACCAGAGCGATGTTGCGGTCAAGATGCCTCGGGGCGTGGCCGATCACTGCGTAAAGCTCACCGCCGGTACCCGTGTCAGGCGACAGGTCGCGGCCCGCCCCAACATATCCGTAACAGTGGACGAGGTTGGCCGTGCCTGAGCCCGGGTCGTAGGCGATGGGCCAACCGTCGGCGAACCCAGCCCTTGGCGCATAGTCGTCGGGATAGCCGAGCCGTCGAATCGCAAGCCCCTTCAGAGGGCGTGCATATTCAGCCGGCGGCTCCGGCACGAGTCCGGCCGGCAGCGGGTCCTTGCTGTCGTTCTTGCCCCATTGAACGACATAGTCGTCCTGGACGCGGTAGATCGTCGCTTTGTCCCACCAATGTGCGCGTGCCAGCGCACGGATGTTCGCCACATGCACGGGCGCGAACTCCGGCGCGAGCTGGATCAGTACCTGTCCGCCATTTTTCAGCTTCATGACCAGAAGATCACCAGGATCGATGGAGCGCCAGGCCGATGGCGGGGCGGCGGCGACGATCCCGGCCGGCGTGGCGGGACTGGGAGGAGGAGCTCCCGCACCAACTAACGCCAAAGCGAGAAGTGCTGCGATACGAGTCATTGGCAGATAGAAGCAGATTCTCCATGGACCGCAAGGCGGAAGCTTTCATCGGGCTTTCCGCGTTGGAGGCATGAAGGAGATGAGGATGCGCAAGCTTGCTGCAGCAGGATTTTCAGCCATGCTAATGCTGGCGGGGTGCAGTCAATCCCAAACCCAGAGCCAGCCTGAGAACCAGGCCCAGCAGCCACAATCATCGAGCGCACGCATCGGCCCCGAGCAGGAGCAGCTGCACCATCTGGACGCGCTCAACCTCGCAATCGCCCTCAAGCGGGCGATCTACGATTCCGGTTTCAGTTGCCGGAAAATCGACAAGGCAGGGTATGTCGGCCCGTACAAGAATCTGGACGAATGGACGGCGCATTGCACGAACGGTCGCGACTGGGCGATCTTCGCTGGTCCCGACGGATCTGCTCAGGTCCGCGATTGCGCGGACGTCGCCCAATTCGGGCTCCCCAAGTGCGAGATTCACGAGGCTCCGAAGGGATCGGTCAACGCCAGCAGCTGATCAGCCGCAGCTACGAGTCTCTTTATATTCGCCCGCCGCGGATTTTTCTTTGATTGTCGTGCAGTTGCCCTGACGAACAGTTTCGCGCCAGCTGCCATCGGGGCTGGTGACCCGGTCGCCCTTGGGCACTCGCTTTCCATTGACTACATCGTAGTTGAATGGGGTGTGCTCGACCTGCTGCTTGGGCTGATCGACCTGTCCCGGTTGAGCCGCAGCAAAAGCCGCTCCGGCGAGAGCGAAGCCCGCAAGAGCCACAGCCGCTCTGGAGAGAATGCCGCGATTCATATCTATCTTCATCCTGCTCTACTAGCGCGGTTCGCGTGAACCCGCGCTGAAGCTTTGGTTCATTGGGCCAGCCCCAATATACACTTCCATTCTTCATCGCGCACAGGGGAGACGGAAAGCCGCGACTGCCTGATCAGCTCCATCTTCGATAGCCGCGGCTCGCCCTTGATCTCCTTGAGCGTCACCGGCCGATTTAGAGTCCGGACCGGTTCGACTGCGACCGAGACCCAATTCGGGTCTTTCGGATCAGGCGCAGCTTCGCGAGTGATCCGCATGACGCCGATCACGGAGCGTTCATCACCCGAGTGATAGAAGAAGGCTTCGTCGCCGCGCTTCATTGCCTTCAGATGGAGCCGCGCGGCAGGGTTTCGAACTCCGTCCCATTCAGTCGAGCCGTCGCGTTGAAGATCGGCCCAGCTGTAGGTTCCGGGCTCCGACTTCATAAGCCAATGCGCCATTATTTCCTCCTCGTGCGCAGCTAACCTCATCCCTTCCCAGCAAAAGTCCCGATCGTTTCTACAAGAAATTCAATCGGTTCCCCGGCTCGTCCCGCGACTCGCTCGACTCGTCGTTCGGTGGGTTGGATTAACGGAAATAATCCGTATCTGGCCATCAGCGATAGAGAGCAAACGGTCCTTAAGACGCTTAGGCGCTGGACCCGGGCAAGACGGATGACCCCCACCCGCAACTCTTCGGCGCATAAGCGCCCAAGGGTGGGGGTTAGCCGCCAGACAGCAAGGGCAAATTGATGAAGCTGATCGGGCGCCGCGGGCTGACCGCGACGGTGGGATTCTTTATGCTGGCAATGACCTCGGCGAATGCCAGTGCAGCACCGGTACAGGCGAGCTTCCAGCCGGCCGTTCAGAACATTAGCTACAGCCTTCCCCAGCAATCGGCGGTGGCCATCGCCAACGCCGTACCGACGCCCACCACGGGAACCTCGCAGGCGACCGTTCCGGCTGCCAACCCGCTGCAACTGCTATCCAACGCGCCGACGATGATGAACCAGCCGGTGCCGCTTCCGCTGAGCCAGATCGTCCAGGGCAACATGACTGGCGCGCCTCTGGACGACGAAGGTAACTGCCTTGCCACCGCCGTTTATTTCGAAAGCCGCGGCGAGCCTATCGAGGGACAACTCGCAGTCGCCGATGTGGTGATCAACCGGGCAACCTCCGGGCGCTATCCTTCCGACTGGTGCGGCGTCGTAAAGCAGAAGGCGCAATTCTCGTTCGTTCGAAACGGTCAGTTTCCCGGCATCTACGACATGGCAGCGTGGCAGACCGCAGTGGCGGTCGCCCGGACAGCCATCCTCAACCTCGCGCGCGAAGTCCCGAACGACGTGATGTGGTACCATGCTGATTACGTCGCCCCGAACTGGCGGCACGGGCTTCAGGAAGTGGAACAGATCGGCGCGCACATCTTCTATCGCGCCTAAACAGCTCTACCTGACTCGCGAAAGACTCGGTTCGGCGTAAATCCCGTTTACAAGGGATTCGCGCCGGGCCGTTTTCGATTCACCCTGCCGCCAGCGCCCACGCCGGCGCGAGGGGAGGGTCGAGTGCTTAAGGTCCTGGTGGTCGAGGACGACGCGCAGCTTGCAACTACCGTCCGGTACCTGATCGAGGACAATCCCCGCTACCGGGTCATCGCCACCGCGGAAGATGCCGACTCCGCCATTTCTGCTGCCGAGACTCATGATCCGGACCTCGCCCTGGTCGATCTCCATCTGGCCCACGGCTCGACCGGCTTCTCGGTCGCGGTCCGGCTTCACGATCTCAACATCCCCTGCCTGTTCGTAAGCGGAAAGGCGCCGAGCTTTCCGATGCCCGACCTTGCGCTTGGCTGCCTTATGAAGCCCTTCACGGCAGAAGACGTGCACCGTTCGCTCGCACTTGCGGAAGACCGGCTGCGCGGTCGCGAAATGCTGCGCACGAGAGTTCCGCAGAACTTGAAGGTCTACGACGTCACGCCGCAGATCATGGAGGCGCAGCCCGGCTATATTCCGTCTCGCCGGTCGATCCGAACGCGGCTCGAGCACTGGATCGCGGGCCGTCAGGCCCTGCAGTCATAAATCTGTAAAATCCGCGTCACAGGCGCGTAGCAGAACAGCCGTAGAGCCCGACTTCAACGGCAGCGCGGGGCTGCCGGGGGGCTCAAATGACGGACTCGGCGAATCTCGCTGAGACCGGCGTCGTTCCCAAGCAACCGCCGCAGACACTCCTACCGACGGCTGTCGCTCGGCGGCTGCCGGACAACATCGAGGGTTTAACAAGATGAAGAAGATTCTGCCTATTCTGCTCGCATCGA
>Ga0207695_10005101_pt1 | contig 17595 bp, 11 predicted proteins | sample KBSC54metaG_FD_184354 | JGI IMG/M metagenome (GOLD analysis project Ga0207695, IMG submission 184354) | Corn rhizosphere microbial communities from Kellogg Biological Station, Michigan, USA - KBS C5-4 metaG (SPAdes) (version 2) | ecosystem: Host-associated > Plants > Roots > Rhizosphere > Soil... | reverse complement strand
CGCGCGAGCGTGAAGATGATCGATCCGAAGTACTTCGCCGCCGCTGGAATTCCGTTGATCGCCGGCCGTGGCTTCGCGCTCACCGACCGTCGTGGCACAGCGCCAGTCGTCGTGCTGAGCCAAGCATTCGCTCGGCAAATCTTCGGCGACGAGAATCCAATCGGCCGACGCGTCGCGATGACCGGAGAGGTGTTGAAGTACTCGCCGTTCTCGGGCGACTGGCGGACGGTCATCGGCGTCGCTGGAGATACCCGAGACCGCGGGCTCGACGCCGATCCGACGCCGGCCATGTACGAGCCATTCGCGCAAGAGCTGATCATCAACGGCGTCCTCGTGGTGCGAACGGCGGAAGATCCTTCGCTGCTTCAACCGACGATCCTTCGCGCAATTCACGACATGTATCCGCGACAGCTGATCGAGCATGTGTCGACGGTGGAGCAGATTCGCGACGAGACGGTCGCGCCGAGACGATTGAATGCCATGTTCATCGCATCGTTCGGCGCGCTGGCATTCTTGATCGCGATGGTCGGCATCGCCGGCGTGCTCGCGTTCTCGGTGAGCTCTCGCACGGCGGAGATCGGCATTCGCATGAGCCTCGGCGCCGATGCGCGACGCGTACGCCGCATGGTGCTCGGCGAGGGGGGCGTGCTACTCGTGATGGGATTAAGCGTCGGGCTCGCGGGCGCGCTGTTCGCCGCACGACTTCTGCGTGGTCTTCTGTTCGGCGTCACGCCGCACGACCCGATTACGCTTGGCGCAGTCGCATTCGTTCTGGCCGCGGTGGGCGTGGCTGCGTGTTGGCTGCCCGCTACCCGTGCGTCGCGCGTCGATCCCGCCACGGCTCTCCGGGCGGAGTAAGGATGCGCTGGATCTGGGGCCACGCGTGCTCATGCCGCGCGGAGCTAGACGTCAACGAGTCGCTCTCTGGCCTTTCCCCGGGAACGTTTTGTCTTTGATCACGCCGTCCATCACAACCGGCACGCCGTTCACGAGGACATACCGGAACCCGACGGAGGTCAACGCCGGCTGCTGGTAGGTCGACCTGTCCTTGACAGTGGCCGGATCGAACACGGTGATGTCCGCGTCCGCACCGACCTTGATGCGCCCTTTGTTCAGAAATACTGGGGCTAACTTTTCCAGTCGCTGCGCGGGCATGATCGTCATCTTCCGGAGCGCGTCCATCAACGTGAGCTGCTTCGTTTCGCGGACGTAGTGCGCTAGCGTTCGCGCCTCGGTGCCGGCGGTGCGTGGATGCCCTTTGCCGTTCTGAAGCAGTCCGTCACTGGCGATCATGGTCAATGGGCTCGTGATCGCCATTGCTTCCATCTCGGGAGTATTGAGAAAGAGAATGACGGTTCCGTTCGCCTTTCGCGCGGCGGTGAACGTGGCGCGCGTGAGTCGTTCGCCCGTACTCACCAACATGATCTTGGAGAAGTTGCTGTCCGGCCCGTCCGCGTATTGATCGAGCAGCGCCGAGCCGATCTCCGTCATGCCGGCGATGTATGGATATGCCTCGGTGGTCACGTCGAGGCCGTGCGCGCGCGCGTCCTTCACGATCGCGAGGGTCTTCGGCGTGGACGCGAGGCTCATGCTGTTCAGATGCACGATATGGAGCGGCGCGCCGCTGATCGCAGCGGCGGCGATGACTTCCATGAACGACTCGACCGAGCTGCCGGGATCTTGCGCGGCAAAGCCTCGCACGTGCACGAATACCGGCGCGTGATACTTCGCCGCTACGCGAAAGGTTTCGAGCACTTCGTATTTGCTGGCGGCCGGCGTGTACTGCAATCCCATGCCGACGCCGAGTCCACCCGCCGCCAATCCAGCGTCGACGAGACGCTTGATCTCGGCGATCTGGGCGTCGGTCGCGACTTGGTGGCCGCCGGCGCCAGTCGGCAGCAGCCCCTGTGAGGGATCTCTCATGACCGCCATGCGAGCGCGAACATGACTCGACGAGGCACCGTAGTTGATGAGCGCCTTGCCTTCCCGGCTCGCATAGAAGCCCGGAACATCAGCCGTGCCGACCTCGAGCTCGAGCGCCGTCGTCACACCATCGAGCGCGAAGACGCGATAGTTCTCGTCGTCTTGCCCATGTGCGTGCAGGTCGATGAAACCCGGAGCGACGACGAGCCCTTTGGCGTCGATCGTCGTCTTTCCATTGAGCGGCGCCGCCGAAATCGCCGCGATCTTGCCCGCGCGGATCCCGACGAATCGGACTGCGTCGAGATTCGTCTCCGGATCCATCACACGGCCGTTCGCGATGACGATGTCGTAGGCTGCGGCTTGGCCGCGCGCCGAAGAGACCACCGACGTGATCAGCGCGAACAGCACCCACGAGCATCGGCGCATCGGACGATTCCTCAGCGAGAGATTAGACGAGCGCAGTCGACCGCGCCGAGGAAGGGCGGCCCTCAGGTGGCCGGAGGCGCTTTCGACGTCTTGGCGTTGTTCAGCGCTCGAGTCAACAGCGACTCCCAAACGGCGTCCACCGCGGCGATCGCGTTCGTATCAACCGGAGCGCCGCCGAGTCGGTTCGTGAGTCGATGGTGGTTGCGATGATAGTGTTGTTGGTAGCGCGTCGTTGCCTGCTCCGGCGTCAGGTTGGTCGCGTACCACGTCGCGATGACGGTGAGAGTGGGCTCGTTCCAGGCGTTGGTCGGCAGCGATCCATCTTCGTATTGCAACACCAACTCCCACTGCCAGGAGCGGTGCTCAGCGGTAAACGTGTCCGGCACGGTTCAAGTCCTTTGCGGTTTAGGGCTTTGTTGATCAAGGTTAGAACTTACAGCCGGGACTCTAACATTCCAGGGTTGCCGGCGACGCGGGAGCGCCAATCACTTTGCAGTCTTCTGACATCCGACCGACTCTGCGCGCCTATGCTTTGAAGCGTGCAGTTGCAGCCGCAGACGAGCCATCTTCGCAACGAATGAAATGACAACAGCAACTGAATCCAGCGCCGCGCCGAGCCCGCCGGGCGTCATTCATTGGGCGGCTCGATACGACATCTTGGTCTCGCTCTTGACGTTCGGACGCGAGCGTTCGTTTCGCGAGCGATTGCTCGCCCCGGCGCGTCTCGAGCCGGGCGAATCGGTGCTCGACATCGGGTGCGGTACAGGGACGCTGGCCATCGCGGCAAAGCGCAAAGTCGGCGCGTCGGCGCTCGTGTGCGGCATCGACCCATCGCCCGAGATGATTGCGCGCGCCAGACGAAAGGCGTCGCGCGCTCGGATGGACATCGCGTTCGAGATCGCGCAAGCGGAGTCACTGCCATTTCCCGACGCGCGATTCGACGTCGTGACGAGCACGGTGATGCTGCATCACCTTCGGCGGGCCGCACGCGTGCAAGCTGTCATCGAAGCGCGGCGCGTGCTCAAACCAGGCGGTCGATTGCTCGTCGTCGACTTCGTGCGGCAGGCGGGCAAGGGGCTACACGCCCACTTCCATCGACACGGCCGGGTGGATCCGCGCGACCTGATTGCGCTCGTGACTGACGCGGGGATGAACGTGATCGACAGTGGGGCGACGGGACAATGGGAGCTACAGTTTGTGGTGGGAAGCCGGATGGCGCATGGCTCGTAACGGCGCGAAAGGCCTAACGACGCCAAATTCCTAACGGCGCTGTTAGGACTCGCGCCGTTCCCTTGCCAGTCACCTCTCGTACCGTGCAGTGCCGGTTCGAGTTTCCGGACCTGCACAACCAATGCATGCGGCCGCGAACTGGCGTAGAGCGAGTGGGCGCGTCAGAATTGAGCATGAGCACGCGCCGCCTCCTTTCCGTCATCGCCATCGCGACGACGACGTTCGTTTCCATCCCCGCCAGCGCCCAAATGCCCGCCGGCTGGAAGGATTTCACGAAGCTCTTTCAGTCGTACGTCGACGCAGACAAGATCGTCGGCGCGAGCGTCGTCGCGGTGAGAGCTGGCAAGGAGACCGCCAGGTACGACACGGGCTTGGCCGACCGATCCGCCGGCGTCCGCGTCGACTCGCAGACGATCTTTCACTGGGGATCCATTACCAAGAGCCTCACCGCCATCTCGATCATGCAGCTTCGCGATCGCGGCAAGCTGTCGCTCGATGACAAAATCGTGAAGTGGGTCCCCGAGCTGCACGCGATGCACGACCCGTACAACATGATGGACAGCATCACCATTCGGATGGTGATGTCACACACGGCGGGCTTTCAGAATCCCACATGGCCATACGGCAACGACGAACCGTGGGAACCGTTCGAGCCGACCACGTGGAATCAACTCGTGGCGATGATGCCATATCAGCAATTGGTGTTCAAACCCGGTTCGCGATACGGCTACTCGAATCCGGGCTTCATCTATCTCGCGCGTGTGATCGAGCACATCACCGGCGATCCGTGGGATGCGTACGTTCAAAAAAATATCTTCGCGCCGCTGGGCATGGATCGCAGCTATTTCCGCGCCACACCGTACTATCTCGCCTCGCACCGGTCGCATAATTACTATGTGCGACGTGACTCGACGTCGCCCGCCTCGCCCAAGTTGATCGACAACGGCGCGGATTTCGATCCTGGAATCACCTCACCGAACGGTGCGTGGAATGCGCCGGTGAGCGATCTCGTGAAGTACGTCGCCTTTCTGACGAACGCGCTGGTGCCCGGGATGACGCGAGAGCGGTACGACGTCGTCCTGTCGCGCGCGAGCTTGCAAGAGATGTGGAAGCCCGGTCTCCCGATGTCGCAGGGCTACGAGTCATCGCCCAATGAATGGATGGGACTCTCGTTCTTCGTGCTCGACCGAAACGGCCAACGCATACTTGGCCACACCGGAAGTCAGGCGGGTTTTCGTTCCTTCTATTATTTCGATCCGGAAACGCAAGCCGCGGTGATCGCGGTGTTCAATACCGCGAACCTCGCGGCGCCTGCCGTCACGATTCAGCGTCAGATGAATGAGGCGGCTCTCACATTGCTGAAGCGCGGCTGAGCTTTCCAACCCGCGCTACTTGACGACGATGGTCCCCTGCATTTTCGGATGCAGCGAGCAGAAATAATTGTACGTGCCGGGCCTCGTCAACGTCGTGCTGAACGTTTGATCGGTATCGAGCACCGGCGATTGCTTGAACTTGTTTTGCACGTTCACGATCAGGTGCGGTACGTCATCGTTGTTGATCCACGTGACCTTGCTGCCGGCCTTTACGGTCAACACCGGCGGAGTGAAGTTGAAGTTGTCGATGCCGATCTCACTCGGGCCGAGTGGTTTGGACGCGCGCGCCGTCTGCCGCTTCATCATTGCCTCGTGCGACGCATCCTCGAACGCCGGTGGCAGGCCTGACAACGTCGAATCGACAACGGCGAGTGTGCTGCGGCCTGGAATGAACGTCACGTTCGCAATGCCGAGAACACTCTTCAATTTTTCCGGATCGACCTTCATTGGCCCGGGCGCGGGCGCGGTGCCCGGCGTCGGTTGCGGAAACGCCGTCGACATCGCCGTGTGAAACGACATGTTGCCCTCCACCTTTTGCATGATCTGGTGGATATGGCCGTTCAGCACAGTCACCGATCCGAAGCGCTTGAGCATCCCAAGCGCTTGCTCGGAGTCGTCCGTTCCCCAACCCCATTCTGGATAGACGGTCCACAGCGGAACGTGCGCGAAGACAACGATGGGCGTGCTGCTCGATAGTCCAGCAATGTCTTTCTTCAACCACGCAATCTGCTCGGCCCCGAGTGAGCCGAGTCCGCCGGCTTTGAGATTGAGGACGTTGACCAAGCCGACGAAGTGCACGCCAGTGTGATCGAAGCTGTGCCATCCACCGCCCTTCGCGCCCTTCCCGTAGCGCTGGAGATATGACGCGCCATTGTCGGTCGCGACGTCGTGCTCGCCAGGTACATAGAACACGCGATCGGTCCTGATGTCCTTGAGGACTTCATTTGCGGTATCGAACTCGTCGGCCTTCGCGAGCTGTGTGATGTCACCAGTGTGCAGCACGAACGCAGGACTCTGCGGCAACGAGTTGAGCTTGTTCACCGCCTCGCGTAGCGTCGCGGTGACATCCTTGTTCGCTTCCTTCGCGAAGCCGATGTGGCTGTCGCTGACTTGAGCGAAGAAGATGCTCTTGCGCTCGGTGTCCGACAGGAACGGAAGTCGACTCATCGCAAAGGATTTCGGAACGCCTCCGCTCATTCCCCAGACGGTCGCTGTTCCAGCCCACGCCATACAGCGCAGAAAACCGCGGCGATCGATGCCGTCGTCGCTCTCGTCGTTCGCGATGAAGTTGCTGCCGGCTGGACGCGTGTTTCCTGTTGCGTCGAACTTGGCGTCGTCGCGGTCGTGATGATGGCCCATCGTGGTCTGTCTCCGGTTCGAGTCATGTGCGTTCCGGTGATCAAGACCGACGAACCCTGGGAATTATTCCCGCCGGTGCGGCGGATTGTACATTATGCGGTGCCGCGCCCGTTACCGCTCGAGCTCTCGCGTCGCGCGCGCCGGCTGACGCCTCCACACCAGAACGTGGAGCACCCAACGGAGCACCAGATGAAGACTTTCGCAAAGCTCGCGGTATTGTCCGTCGGCACATCAGCGATGCTCGCCGCTTCTATCGCCAACCCTCGTGCGACAGATGTGCCCCTCGCCTCGCTCGACCTGGGCAAGATGCGCGTTCAGCCGGCGGGCGGACGAGGAGGGCAGACGCAGACGGTCGCGCAAGCCAACAAGTCCATCGACGGAAATCCCATTCGCATTGGCGGAAAGGAATTCACTGGCGGCGTCGGCACGCGCGGCACGAGCGTGCTATTCGTGAACTTGAATGGGAAGGCCGAGCGGTTCTCGGCGATGGTCGGCGCCGACGACAACCCGGTGGCCCTGCCGCCGAATGCAGCCGGGCAACCTCAAGCGCCTCCGCCGCCAACACCGATAGTCTTTCGCGTTGTGGGCGACGGTCACGTGATTCACGTCAGCAAACCAGTCGCGCGTGGTGACGCCGCTGAACCGCTCGACGCCGACGTCCGCGGTATCAAGACCCTGGTGCTTCAAGTCAAACCAGTCGACGGAAGCCGGCCCGTCGCCGCCGATTGGGCCGACGCGAAATTCACCGTCACTGGTGGCGCTGGTGATGCGCCGGTCGCGATCGACATCCCTGTCGAGCCGCGCACCATACTCACGCCAAAGCCTGGGCCGGCGCCGCGCATCAACGGTCCATCGCTCACCGGCGTCACGCCCGGGCACGACGTGCTGTACAAGATTCCCGCGACTGGATCGCGGCCCATCACCTACGGCGCGACGAATCTTCCGAGCGGACTCACGCTCGATCCGTCAACAGGAATCATTCGCGGCACGATCGCCACGCGCGGACGGTATCTCGTGAGGCTCACCGCAACGAACTCGGCGGGCGCCGCGTCGAAACCGTTTACGTTCGTCGCCGAGGGACAGCTCGAGCTCACTCCCGCCATGGGTTGGAACAGCTGGAACGCGTACGGACGCGCCGTGAGCGATTCGCTCGCGCGCGCCGCCGCCGATGCGATGATCTCAAAGGGGCTCATCGATCACGGCTGGACGTATGTGAATTTGGATGACGGTTGGGAGCGAAGCGCGCGCGACACGGATCCGCTTCACGAAGGACCCGTGCGCGCCGACGACGGCACGATCCTCACCAACAAGAAGTTTCCCGACATGAAAGCCCTTGGCGACTACATGCATTCTCGGGGGCTCAAGTTCGGCATTTATTCCGGCCCCGGACCAACGACGTGTCAACGACTCGAGGCGAGTTGGCAGCACGAGCTTCAGGATTTTCTAACGTTCGCGAAGTGGGGCGTCGATTACCTCAAATACGATTGGTGCGGCTACTCGAGCGTGCTCGCGCCGGGCGAGACCAATCAGCAGTTGCCGGTGCTCAAGCGCCCGTATCAGGTGGGCCGAGCGGCGCTGAACCAGGTCCCGCGCGACATCATCTATTCGCTCTGCCAGTACGGTTGGGGAAACGTCTGGGAGTGGGGCGCCGAAAAGGGGATCGAAGGAAATTCGTGGCGCACGACCGGCGATATCACCGACACTTGGGAAAGCATGGCCGGGATCGGATTCAGGCAAGTCGGCAATTCCAAGTACGCATCGCCCGGCCACTGGAATGATCCAGACATGCTCGTCATCGGCAAAGTGGGTTGGGGTCCACGCCTGCGCGACTCACATCTCACGCCGAACGAGCAGTACGTCCACATCACGCTGTGGACGCTGCTCGCGTCTCCCTTGCTCCTCGGCAACGATCTCACGCAGATGGATGACTTCGAGGTGAACCTCGTGACCAACGACGAGGTGCTGGCCGTTCACCAGGACGCATTAGGGAAGCCGGCCGATCGAGTGTCTAAGAAGGACGAGCTCGAGGTGTGGGCGCGTCCGCTCGCGGATGGCTCGCTCGCGGTGGGCTTGTTCAATCGCGACGAGATGGACATGCCAGTCTCGGTGCGCTGGGACGAGCTCGGCCTCAAAGGAAAGCAGAAGGTTCGCGACCTCTGGCGCCAGAAAGACCTCGGCACGTTCGATGGAGAGTTCTCGAGTGTGGTGCCGCGGCACGGAACGGTATTCCTGAAGGTGACGCCCCAGTAGCGAGAGGAGGGCAGGCATGCTCGAGACCATTCGCCGGGACTTCGTGCACTCAGCCCGCTCGCTGCGGCGAGCTCCGGCGTTCGGCGTCGCGGTGGTGTTGATCCTGGGGCTCGCGATCGGCATGTCGAGCGCGATGTTCACAGTTTTCAAATCCGTGCTCGTGCAGCGCTTACCGGTCAAGCAGCAAGATCGGATTGTGGAGCTGTCCGGCGTAGCGACCGGCGCGGCGACCGAAGTGCCGCTGCTCCAAGGCCAGCTTCGCCGGCTTCGCGTCCAAACGAACACATTGAAGAGCGTGGCGGGCCTGGCTCACTGGCGAGTCCTGGCTGACGCGTTCGACGACGGCGATCGGCAACTCGTGCTTCGCGAGTCCGTTGTGACGGACAACTTCTTCGACGTCCTGGGCGTCGATCCATCACTCGGACGCTTGTTTCGGTCAGGCGACGAAGTCCCGTGGGGCGCGAACTCGGCGGGCGGCGGCGTGCCGATCGTGCTCAGTCACGCGGCGTGGGAGCGCGCATTCGGCGGGGATTCATCGGTGATCGGACGGCATCTCGCGCAGCCGAAGATGGGATGGACGATGACCGTGGTTGGTGTGGCACCGCCTGGATTGGACTATCCGCGCGGCGTGGAGCTCTGGGTTCCATCGAACTACGCGAATGTCGACGTTGTCGCTCGTCTCGCGCCGAATGTCAGTCCCGAGGCGGCGCGCAAAGATTTCCTCGGCTTCCTCGAGCGCGATCCCGAACAAGCACGGGTGCTCGGCGTCAAGTCTGTGGGCGCACAGGTGCACACGCTCGAGGACATGGTTACGGGCGACGCGCGCCCCGCGCTGATCGCGCTCGCAGGGGCGGTGACGCTGCTGCTCGTCCTCGCTTGCACGAACGTCGGTAACTTGTTGCTGCTTCGCGCCGCGGGACGCGTCCGCGAGATGGCGATTCGCCGCGCGATCGGCGCGTCATTGGCAGATCTCGTGCGGCCCCTCCTGATGGAGAGCGTTCAGCTCGCGTTTGTCGGCGGCGCACTGGGCGTCATTCTCGCGCGCTTCCTGATCGATGCACTCACCGGCTTTGCGCCCGCCAGTCTGCCTCGGGCGGATTTGATCTCGCTGGCCGGCACACCGCTCGCGACCGCCGCACTCGTAACCTTGGCGACAGTGATTCTTTTCGGCGTTGTGCCGTCGTTCATGGCGCTGCGGCTCGATCTGTCGACGCCACTGCACGCGGATCGGCGTTCCGGCACGGAGGGTCGCCGCCTTCGTCGCGTTCGGCAGGGACTCGTCGCGTCGCAGATCGCGCTTGCCGTTGTCGTGCTCGCGGGAGCGGGACTGCTGGTGCGGAGTTTGGCACATCTCGTCGCGATGGATATGGGATATCCAACCGATCACCTGACGATGCTCAACGTCTCATTGCCGTGGCGGAACTACGCGGCCGATTGCCGGCCGACTGGTTCGGTGCTGACGGCATCAGACAGTGCGAAGTGGTCGGCCTGTGCCGCCTCCATCAACTTCAGCGCGCACGAACGCATCATGGAACGCTTGCGCGCGCTTCCCGAAGTCGTGAGCATTTCGCCCGCCGCGGCACCGCCGTTCCTGGGCTCGAATGTATGGATGGGTCGTTTCGCCGCCGAAGAACAGTCGGACGCCGAGGCGAAATCGAATCCGTGGTTCGGCTTGGATGCGGTAGGCCCTGATTTCTTCCGCACACTCGGCGTGCCGATCATCCAAGGGCGAACATTCACGAATGCTGACCGTGAGGACGCGCCGCTCGTGGCGGTGATCACCGAAGGCGTCGCACGTCAATTGTGGCCGAAACAGTCGGCGATCGGCAAGCGTATTCGCGACCCGGAGCAGCATTCGCCGGACTCGATGGTGACCGTCGTCGGCGTGGTGCGCGACGTTCACTATCGGCAACATCGCGCCAGCACGCCGACGGTCTTCAGGCCATACCGGCAGGTATTGGCGCAAGGCTATTTCGTCGTCAGAACGCGCGGTACAACACCATCGGTCGCCACGCTCCGCCGCGCTATAGAGAGCGCGGGCGGAGGCGTGGCATTCGTCCGCGCACAATCGATGGACGAGCTCATCGCGCCGCAACTCGCCGTGCCGCGTTTCGATGCATTGCTGCTGTCGATCTTCGCAGTCGCGGCCATCATTCTCGCCGCGGTCGGACTCTACGGCATCATGGCGTCGGCCGTCAGCCAACAAACGCGAGAGCTCGGCATCCGCATGGCCCTGGGCGCAACGATGAGCACCGTGCGCAACATGGTTCTCAGCGAAGCGTTGATCGTCGCGGGCGCGGGAACGGTCGTGGGCCTCGCGGCGGCGGCGGCCGGCTCTCGCCTTCTCACCTCGATGCTGTTCGAGGTTCGTCCGTCGGACCCGATCACGCTCGCCAGCGTCTCGGCGCTGCTACTCGTGACCGCGGCTGCTGCCGCCTACGTCCCGGCGCGCCGCGCGACGAGGATCGATCCGGTGCGCGCGTTACGATCGGAATAATCGCTGGTTGTAGCTCGAGGGGCGAGCGCCCCTTTCCACTCGCCGATCGTTCAGCGAGCGACCATGCCGCTCGACACGAACGGATCGAGGCGAACGAAGTCCCCCTTCATTCTTTTATATCTCAGCGGGATTGCTCGGGCAGAGAAGGTTCGCGCTAGGACGCAAGGATTTGGTGACGAAGACCAGCACGTCGCGTGTGGAATTCCGCGCATGCCGAGTAGACAGACGAAACGCCGAGGAGGTATTTTATGGCCATGGCGATCATGGTTCCGCACTACACGGTCGACGACCTCGCCACGTTGCCGAACGACGGGAATCGGTACGAGTTGCTGGACGGGGTGCTGCTCGTGACGCCCGGCCCGAGTGTCGGACATCAGGTCATCGCAAGCCGGATCCAGACACGACTGAGCAACGCCGTTCAATTAACTGGAATTGCGTACGTGGTCGGGCCTGGCGTAGTCGTGCGACTCCCGAACACCCAGTTGCAGCCCGACATCCTCGTCTTTCCGACGAGCTATAAAGCCGACACAGATTGGCGCAAGATCAAAGAGCACTGGCTCGCGGTCGAGGTGCTGAGTCGATCGTCGAAGATCTACGATCGCGAGTTCAAGAAAGACGCGTACTTCGCGCTCGGCGTGGGGCAAGTGTGGCTTGTCGACCGGTGGACCAAGAGTGTCGAAGTCTGGCGTTCGCCCGCGTCGAGGAGAATCGCGCGCGACACGCTTCGGTGGCAGGCGCCGAAGGGCGGTCCGACAGTCACGCTCGATCTCGCCGAAGTGTTCACGGGAATCGAGTAGACGCGCGTGAGGCGTGTGTCTCACCGTCGCTCCGAGTCGGTCAAGCGCGCGATGCGCTGCTTCACCTCGGCGACCTTTGGTTGGAACTCCGGATCCGCGTTCTTCCAGAGCTCCACGAACTGCGTGTAGTGCGAGATCGCCTTCTGACGATCGTTCCGCGCTTCGTAGAGCTCGCCCAGTCGCTTGTGCGTCCCAGCGAGCGCGAAGTCATCCAGTTCCAGGAGCTTTGCCCAATACGGCGTAGCCAGATATCGCTCGTACGTCGCGATCGCCGAATCGGGCATCTCGGCGAGATCGAAGGCGCGCGCGATGTTGAACAACGCACACGGTGCGCACTCGCCCGCCGGGAAGCCATCGCCTCGTACATCGCCGCGGCGAAACTCCGCGAGCGCGACGAGCGGCTTGTGCTCGGCCAGCGCGATCTCGGCGAGTGCCTTGTGCAGCGAAGGCGCCTGAAGGCGAAGCATCGCCGTATCGGTGACCTCGCGCTGGTACTGATCGAGAATTGCGCGCCCTTTGTCCGGCCGACCCGCAAGCGCGTAGGCGGACATCGCGGCGAAGTATGGACGGTCGGCGAGCGCGACCTGTCGGATCGGGCGGGCCGCGAGGACGGCGTCGACGGCGTGGACGACTCGCTCCGACGCGCCATGGAACCACGCGTCGCGTTTTAATGCGTCCAAAGAGTCACCGAGCGCGATGCTTGGAACTCCGAGAGCCGCATCGGCAGCGATCGCCTCATTCATGAGACGCTGCCCGTCGGCGTACCTGCCTTGAAGGCGCGCGAAATCGCTTCGCCAGTAGCCGACCCGCGGGCGCAGTTCGGCCGGCGCGGTGACCCTGACGCTGTCCATACTGCGCTCAGCGTCATCGAAGCGGCCCTCTGCATAGCGCACGAGTGGGGTGTACAAGCGGAACCCTGCGTTGTTCGGAAAGCGCCGTCGCGACAGAGCCAGCGTCGCCTCCGCTTCCGCTGTCTTTCCGCGATCGAGCTGCACTTCGATCAAGTTGGAATACGAGATCGCGAATCCCGAGTCCTGCCGAATATCGCGCACGTACAGCGACTCGGCGCGCGCAAACTCGCGCCGCGAGTTCCACATCGATCCAATGTTGTTTGCCTTCTGCGTTTCGTCCTTCCGTATCAGCGCCTCGTACGCGGCGATCGCCTTGCTACGGTCGGCGTGAGGTCCGCCCATGTAGTACGCCGCAGTGGTCTTCAGCCGCTCGATCTCGGGCAATCGGTCGCTGTAGCGGTACGCGCGCTCGATGGCAGAATCGCGACTCGAGCGCGGAAGCTGCATGTTGCCCATCGCGATGCTCAGGGCGCGCCATGCGGCGGCGAAAGTGGAGTCGATCGCGACGGCTTCGCGTGCGAGCTCGACCGACTTCGCGGCATTGTTCTCGACGTTGTTCGCGCGCACGGCCGCGCTGTACTTCCGTAGCGCGTCGAGCGATGTAGTCGTGACTTCGGCGAGCGGAGGCGTCGCGTGCACCAAGCGCAATGATTCGCCGATCTTCCCGCGCAGCTCGCGCGCGAGCTTGTCGGCCGCATCGATCAGGCCGCGCGGCCCGTCGCCCGTCTCGCGGAATGAAGCCAGCTCGGTTCCCGAATCGGCGCTGACCAGTCGCAGCGTGACGATGTATCCGCCCGCCACACCCGTGACGGTTCCGTCGACGACCGCTTTGACGCCTTGCCGCTGCGCGACATCGCGCGCAAGCGCCAGATCGACGCGCGACGTCGGAGCGCGTTGCATGAGCGTCAACACCGACGCGACCGACGCCGGCGACACGAGCGAGATAACGGACGATTGCGCGAGGCCGGCGCGCACGGCGTCGCTCACCACGGCGCCGAGCGCCGAGTCGGTGTGGGTGACGGCGAAGTCCGCGATGAGGACGGGCTCGCGCGACGTGAACTTGCCGGCGGCGAGCAACGAGCCGACCGGACCGACGCCGAACGTGCGCAACAACATGAACACGCCGATCAACGCGACGAATGCGCTGAACGCATAGACGCCGCCGATCGATGTGCGCCGCCACGAGACGTGTGGACTGGCTTTGATGGCGAGCGTCGCCATCGTCCCCGGAGGGGCCGTCGTACCGCCCGGCGTGAGCGTCGGGGTCGTGGTGAGGGCGCGTCGCGTCGCGTGATGGACGTATCCGGTGAATAGAATCACGGGCAGGCCCAACGCCATGACGATGAGCGAGCCCGGGAACACCCAGTCCGGCAAACCAATGCCGACCACGGCCGCCTTGGCGACGATTGCCACGACGATGAACGCGCCCGCCCAGACGCCCAGCGCTCGCCGCAGCGTCCCCGCGCCGGCACGCAACGACGCGGGCATTGCCACGTGAGCATTGCTGCTCGTCACCGATTCGAGAACTCTAACCAGATCGTTCGCGGTTTGCGGCCGTGCGCCGGCGTCCTTTGCCAGGCACCGCATCACGAGCTCGGCGAGCGCTTGCGGCGCATCGGTCCGCAACTCTCCAATCGGCTGCGGGAGCTCGGCCATGTGTGCCGCGAGCAATCGCTGCGGCGTCTTCTCGACGAACGGAGGACGACCAGCGAGCAGCTCGTACGCCATGCAGCCGAACGCGTAGATGTCCGCACGATGGTCGGCCGCCGCCTGTTCCGGCGACATATACGCCGGCGTGCCGAGCGATGTGCCGACTTGGGTCAGTGTCGCGCCAGGTGCATGGGTGCGCGACGCGCTGATGGCTTTCGCAATGCCGAAGTCCGTGACCGTGGCCGATCCGCCGGAGAGCAGCACGTTGTCCGGCTTGATGTCGCGATGGACGACGCCGCGCTCGTGCGCGTATGCCAACGCGCGCGCGAGGTCGCGCAGAATGCTGACCGATTCGGTGATCGAGAGCGGACCGCGGCCAAGGCGCGCTCGCACCGACTCTCCGTCGACGAATGGCATCGTGTAATACGGAAGCCCGTCCGTCTCTCCGGTCGACAACACCGGCACGATGTGTGGATGCTGGAGCTGCGCGGCGACGAGAATCTCGCGCTTGAAGCGATCGATGTTGACGCCGGCCGTCAACTCGGGCGAGAGCACCTTGACGACGACCTTCCGTCCGAGGGCTGTCTCCGTCGCGACGAACACGCGCGACATGCCGCCGCCACCGAGCTCGCGCTCGATCGTGTACGACGTGTCGAGCGTCGATTGGAGTTGCTCGCGGAGGTCCATCCAGCGGCCGGTAAGGTGAGAAAACCTAAGCTACGCGACCGCGCACCGGTGAGCCAGATGGACGTCGAAGCCGAGCGGCGCTCGCGCGACTAGCAACGCGCCCGGCCAGGCCGGCGAGGAACCAACCATGTCCACGCCCATTCCCCCGCTCATGTGACTGCGATCGCTTTCCACTTTCCTTGGTTGAAGCGGATGACAGTCAAGAGACAGCGCGTCATGTGTCCGGCGAGAATCGCCAGCCAGATGTTGATCGGCTCGAGCGTCCCCATGCGCGACATCACGAAGCACGCGCCCAACGGAATCACGAGCTGCGAGAGGATGGAGATGTAGAGCGGACTCTTGGTGTCGCCGGTGCCCTGCAAACCGCCGGTGTACGTGAGCGCGACCGAGATGAACAAGCCGCTCACGCTGAGCACGCGCAACAGTTGCGTGCCGATCCCGACGACGATGGGATCGTGCATCCCGAAGATCGCGAGTAGATGCGTGGGCAAGAACCAGAAGCAAATGCCGATGAACGCCGCGCCGATGATACCGAACCGCGCGGCGACGTGAACGCCTTGCACTGTACGATCGGGCTTGCCCGCTCCAAGGTTCTGCCCCGCGATCACAGCCGCCGCGCCGAGCAATCCTTGCGACGTCCAGGTCACGAGCGAGAAAAGCTCGGTGTACGACACCGCATACGCACCCTGCGCCGCCGCGCTCTGCGCGAGCGACCCGATGAACGCAAGCAGCAGCACGCCACCGACGTTCATCGCAATCCCTTGAATCCCCGTCGGCAGGCCAAAGCGGAACAACGCTCGAATGATCGTCCAGTCCGGGCCCCACCCGCCATCGTGCTTGAACGAGACAACCCAACCGCCGCGCGTCAGCTTCCACAACGAGTAGATCCCGACCACGCCCGACGCGATCGACGTTCCCATCGCCGCGCCGCGCGTGCCGTACGCCGGAATTGGTCCGAGTCCGCGAATGAACATGACGTTGAGCACAATGTTCAACACGGTCATCGAGACGCCGAGGATCATCGGTGTGCGTGCGTCGCCAGCCGCGCGCAACGCGCCGCCAACCATGAAGAAGATCAGCATGCCGCCGCTGAACACGAACATGATTCGTAGGAACGGCAGCGCTTCATGCTGCACCACCGGCGCGGCATTCACGAGCGACAGGAGTCCGGGCGCGAGAACGTATCCCAGCGGAGCAAGCACGCCGAAGGACAGCACGATCACGGTGAGGAACGCTTGATAGATGGTGCGATCCGCCATGTCGCCGTTCCCCGCGCCCACGTAGCGCGATACGAGAACGCTCATGCCCATGAACATCGACGACAGGAACACGATCACGACCAGGAAGATCTGGAAGCTCACCCCGATCGCCGCATTTGCGGTGAAGCCGACGAGATTGCCGACGAGCGCGTGATCGATCATGCCCTGGAGCCCGCCGATCACGTTGGTGAGCATGGTCGGCCACGCGAGCTTCCACACGGCGCGCGCGAGCGGACCGTCGACGATTGTGCGATCGAAGCGCCGCTCCGGCGCGGGCGTCGGCGCGACTGGGGCAGCGGCAGTCGACAGTTGACCGGCGCCGCCCGGCGTCATGGGCGTGGAGGTGGAGGCGGTCATGTCAGCAATGTAGGCGTTCGCCAGCTCCGCGACAGGCGGCCGCGTCGCTCACACACTGTCGAGACCGCGAATCGACTGAGCTATCGCGCCGCGTCGGTCAGTCCTTCGGGACCGGCACGTCGCTGACAGGCGTAATCGTACTGGTGCAACGCTCGAAGCCGGGCCAGAGAAACTTGTTGAGTGCGTCGATGTCGTCGGTCTCCACGATGTAGAACAGGGTATGTTCGGAGTTTGCGCCGTAGCGGCCGAGGAGCTTGAGCCCTTTCACATTGGGATTGAAGAGCGAGTTGGAGCCGCCTTCGTTCTTGGGGCAAGTCGCGGGAGTGTGTCTCTGGGTGATATGGAAGAGCACGGATGTCTCCTTTGTCTTTACGGGAAAGATCTGGGGACAATATCGCCAATCTTGGTCAATGCAACTGCTGAGGGCGCGAAACCTTCAACCGCCTGCACGCCACTCGCGAACCGCATGGCGTCCATCACGACAACCATGTACGAGCGGCAAAAGCATCCCTTCTCAGTCCGCCGGCGACGTTGCATCGCGAGGAGCCGCTGTACGCGACGATGCAAGACACGCTGCGAGCGTGACGAACCGGGGTTTACGTTTGGATGTGCCGAAGACAAATGTCCGACGCGAGCGTATTCGCCGCGCGCTGAGCCTGTTTGTGGTCTCGATCGTCATCTCGTGCGTTGCGAGCGACGCACGCCCCGGATCCGCGCCGCCACCGGCGAGCAGCGACACCGATTCTGTGATAAAGAAGCCGGTGGTGGTACCGCCCCAGGTTGCCGCTGGGCCCGACACGATGACACCGCACCTCATCCCCGGACGCAGCACGCATGACTCAGCGGCGTTCGCGTCGGCGGTCGCATTCGGACGACGGCAATTGGCGAAGTGGCCCGAGCCACCAACGCCGCTTCCCGGCTCGATTTTGCCGGCGA
>Ga0207695_10005098_pt1 | contig 17602 bp, 20 predicted proteins | sample KBSC54metaG_FD_184354 | JGI IMG/M metagenome (GOLD analysis project Ga0207695, IMG submission 184354) | Corn rhizosphere microbial communities from Kellogg Biological Station, Michigan, USA - KBS C5-4 metaG (SPAdes) (version 2) | ecosystem: Host-associated > Plants > Roots > Rhizosphere > Soil... | reverse complement strand
GACTGGAAGTCGAGGCCGAAGGCGCTCTGGGCGACCTGGCCGGTCGAGCTAACGGGTGCGATGGCCATGGGCGGCTCCCTCGAGGCGGCTTGAGGATCCCTGCAGGGCGACCCCGTTCAGGTGCAGGTCGGACAGCGTCATGCCGAACTCCGCGCCGACGTCGGCGGCGAGCCGGCGCAGGCGGCCGAAGTCCTGCGGCGTCAGGCCCGGGGCGGCGGCGACGACCTGCAGGGCGCCCTCGCTTTCGTAGACGAGGAGGCTGGCGTCCGAGGCGGCGCTCGCCGCGGCCGCCTGGGCGCCCTGGTCCGCCTCGGTCCGGCGGGCGGTGTCGAACAGGCGCGCGGGAAGCTGCGGGGCGTCGCGGCCCTCTCGGGTCTGCGGCGCGGCAGGCGGGGCGGCGGCCGACGGCGCGGCCGGCCGGCCGGTGAACGGCGGCGCGGCGGCCGAGGCGACGGTGATGGTCGCCGGCGCCGTCGGGCCCCGCGGCGGCTCGAGGGCGACGGGAGCTGTGTCGAAGGCCGCCGACAGCGCGGCGGCGGCGAACGGCGCCGCCAACGGCCCGGCGGCGGCCGGCGCAGGTCCGGGCTTGGACGGGGTCGAGGGGCTCTCCGCGGCGCGGCTCGGAGCCGCCGCGACGGGGGTCGCGACGCTGGGCGTCGGCGTGGCCTGGGCGAGCGCCGCCGGCGCTGCGCCCGTGGGCGGCGTGGGGGCGCTAAGCGCCGCGGCGAGGCCCGGCGGGCCGGCCGCCGGCGCGGGCGACAGCGCCACGGTGTCGGTCGCGGCCCCAGCTGCGGCCAGCGGCGGCGGATCGAGCGCCAGATAGGGCGCGGCGGCCAGCGCCGGGGCGACGGCGGCGGCGGGCCTGGCGGCTTGCGGATCGGGCGGCGGGGGCGCGCCGTCCGCGGTCGCGCCGCGATCGCCGAACACGCCCACCTCGCTGAAGCCGAGCGCCCGGCTGGGCGGCGGCTGGTTCGCGCCCGACGGCCGCGCCAGCAGGGCGCCGAACCCCTCCTGCCCCGGCGGCTGGAACAGGGTCGGGTAGCTGGACAGCTGCGGCGGCGGGAGCATCGGACCGATCTTCACGGCGTCGCCGCCCGCCGCATGAAGCGGTCGGCCATCTCGCCCAATTCGGCTTCCTCGCGCAGGCGGCGTTCATGCCTGTGGACCCGATCGGCCATCACCTTGGCGGCGTCGGCGCGGGCCTGGGCGGCGCGCCATTCGCCGCTCCTGAGGGTCCGCTCCGCCTCGGCGTCGACAATCTGCAAGTCCAGCCGACCCAGTTCCGCTTCCCCCCGCAGGATCGCCTCGGACCAGGCGCCCGCGAAATGCAGACCGAGCGACGGCCCGGACACGACTTGGGACCAGCGCTCCTGCTCGTCCTGCAATCTGTTTACACTTTCGTCACGACTAGCGTCAAGTTGACGCAGAGCCTCCGTAGCGCGCACGACTTGCATTTCCGCGGCGAGCCGCTGGATCGCGCGGACCTGCATTACTTCCTTGATAGTCTTCACATTTGCCCGCCGGCGCATCTCAGGCCCCCGCCGGAATTAGATTGTTCAGGGCCTGGGTGCAGGCCTCGTAGGGGGTGCGCTCGTCCTGCGCCTGCTTCAGGAACTCGATGATCGACGGACGCCGGTCCAGGGCGTGGTCGATCTCGACGTTGCTGCCGCGGATGTAGACGCCGGTCTCGATCAGGGTGCGCGCCGATTCGTAGACGCTGAGCAGCGCGCTGGCCTTGCCGGCGCTGGCCCGACGCCGGCCGTCGGTCAGGTCGCCCGCCAGGCGGCTGACGCTGCGCGGCACGTCGATGGCCGGGAAATGGCCCTGCTCGGCCAGGCCGCGCGACAGGATGATGTGGCCGTCCAGCAGCGAGCGCATCATCTCGGAGATCGGATCGTCGACCTCGTCGGTCTCGCTCAGCACGGTCATGATGGCGGTGATCGAGCCGCCGGCCTTCAGGGCCCCGCACTGCTCGACCATCTTGGGGATCGCGGCGAAGACGCTGGGCGTATAGGCCCGCACGGTCGGCGGCTCGCCGGCCGCCAGGCCGATCTCGCGCATGGCCATCGCCAGGCGGGTCACCGAGTCGAGCAGCAGGAGCACGTGGCGGCCCTGCTGGCGCCAGTGGTCGGCGAGCGCCAGGGCGTATTCGGCCGCCCTCACCCGCATGGCCGCAGCCTGGTCGGAGGTCGCCGCCACCAGGGTCGAGCGCGCCTTGGCCTTGGCCGACAGGTCGCGGGACCAGAGCGCCTCCACCTCGCGGCCGCGCTCGCCCACCAGGCAGATCACGCAGCGGTCGGCCTCCACCTGGTTGGCGAGCTGGGTCATCAGGCTGGTCTTGCCGACGCCGCTGGCCGCGAACACGCCCACCCGCTGGCCGTGGCCGAGCGTCAGCAGGCCGTCGATCGCCCGCACGCCGGTCTCCAGCACCCGCCGGGGCGTATCGCGCTCGAGCGGCGAGGTCGCCGGACGCTCCAGCAGATGCTGCCGGTCGGCGCGGACCGGCCGGCGTCCGTCGAGGGGCCGGGCGAGCGCGTCGACGGCGCGGCCGAGGAAGGCGTCGCCCACCGGGACCGCATTGGCCTGGGCGCAGGCGGTGACGCGGGCGCCGGAGAAGGTCGGAGCGCCTTCCTCGAAGGGCGCCAGGATGACCGAGTCGCGATTGACGCTGACCACCTCGGCCAGCGTCGAGGCCGACGGCCCGCCGCCTGCCGCGGGGGTGGTCTCGATGGCGCACAGGGACCCCAGGGGCACGCAGGGCCCGTCGGCCTCCACATAGGTCGGCAGGATCTTCCGCACGCGCCCGGTGCGCGCGACGAGGTCGACCCCGCGCAGGCGCTCCAGGAAGTCGTGCGTGGTCACTCGGCCTCCTCGGGCTCGGTGAGCGACCGCAGGGCCTCGCCCAGCCGGCTCCATTGCTGGGCGATGCCGATCTCCAGGGTCCCCAGCCGCAGCTTGATCCGGCAGCCGCCGGCCGCGAGTTCGTCGCAGGCGTGGATATCGAGGTCGGGGCGCGCGACCGCCGAGGTCAGGCGAGCCAGGCGCGCGGCCTCGGGGAAGTCGGCGCGCGACACCTCCACGCAGATCACCGCCTGCTGCTCGAGCCGGTCGAGGTGGGTGCGGATCGTGCTGCTCAGCAGGTCGTCGTAGACGGCGGGATCCTCGAGGATCCTGCCGAGGCTCTCGTGGGCCAGGAGCACCGCCAGCTGCTCCAGGCAGCTCATCTTCTCGGCGAAGATCGCGGTCGCCTGGAAGACGCCCCCTTCGAGCTTGGCGAGGCTTTCGGCGACCCGGTCGTCGGCCTCCGCCAGGCCGGCCTTGCGCCCCTGCGCCTCCCCGTCCAGGAAGGCGGCGTCCACGTCGCGCTTGAACTGCTCGATCTCGGCGTCGCGCTGCTTCAGCTGCTGGGCCAGGCTGCTGGCTTCCAGGCGCAGGGCCGCCAGTTCCGGATCGACCACCGGCTCGGGCGGCGTCGAGGGCCCGAGCGAGGCGCTGGCCAGGGAGAGCGCGCGCACGTCCGCGGCCCGGGCGTCCTGGACCTTGATGATCCCGGTCATGACGCGAGCCTCCGCCCCAGGATCGCGCCCCGGACGCGGGAGATCACCCGATCCGTCGTCCCGGCCGGCCGCGCCGGCTTGCGCTGCGCCTCCAGGGAGGCCGCGCAGGCCTTCAGCGCCCGCAGGGCGGCCGGGGTCATGGCGACGATGCGTCCCGGCGCGCGGCGGGCGGCGGAGGCGCCGAGCCAGGTCCCGGCGGGATCGGCGGCGGCGGCAGCGGCGCGCGGGCCCTGCCGAAGGCGCAGCGCCAGCCAGGGTGAGAGGCCGGCTTGGCGGCGGTGGGGTCGCAGCCGGCTGCGGCGGCGCGCGCGGCTTTTCCGGCGCCTCGGCGGCGCCGGCGTAGGCCGCCAGCAGTCCGGTGACCGTCCGCCGCTGCGGCGCCTCAAGTCCCTCGAGGATCGAGTCGAGGTCGTCGGGCGCGGCGGTGGCGAGTTCGGCGACCAGCCGGCGCAGGCCCCGGTCAGGCTGTCGGCGTGACATCCACCGCCTCCTTCTCCAGCAGGGTCTTGAGCCGCACGGTGTAGGCGAGCCGCTGCTGCGCGCTCAGGCGCCTGGGAAGACCGCCGCGCCGCCGCGCGAGCACGGCGGCGACGGCGATCAGCGGCAGCAGCAGAACCGCCGACAGGGTCATCCAGAAGGCGAACGGCGAGCCCAGGTCGGGGGCCAGCCGGCGGCTGCGCAGGCTGTCGACCACCGTCGCGCGGGGGGCGGCCCGGGGCGCGGGCGCAGCCTCGGCGGCCGTCGCGGCGGCGACGTCCGGCGCATTGATGGAACTGGCGGGGGTGACGGCCACCACGTCGCCGGCGTCGGTGTGCAGGCCGGCGGCTTCGCGCACGATGCTGCGGACATCGTCCTGCACCTCCGGCGTCAGGGCGCCGCGGACCGCGACCGTGACCCCCAGGCGGAACCTGCGGTCCTGCGGCGTCCAGCTCTGCAGGGCCGCGTCGCTGGAATCGCGCGAGGCCGCGGCGTCCAGGGCCGGCAGGATCTCCACCGTCACCTCGCCGTTGGGGTAGGCGCTGTCCAGCGCGCGGCGGACCTTGGCGGCGTAGAACTGCTCGATGGCGCGCTTGGTCTGGACGCCCGAGGACGGGGCCGCATCGACCGGTATGTCGTTGCTGACGACCTCGCCGTTGTCGTCGAGGATCACCACATTGGCCAGGTCGAGGTCGGGGATGGCCGCGGCGACCAGCCGGCGGATGCCGCGGATGGTGCCGGCGGAAAGCTGCTTGCCCGACCGGGTGACCAGGGTCACCGACGCCTTCGGCGGGCGGCGGTCCTCGCGGAAGATGGTCGGCTCCGGCAGGGACAGGTGCACGCGCGCGGCGTCGATCGCCTCCATGGTCATGATGGTGCGCGCGAGCTCGCCCTGCAGGGCGCGCTGGTAGTTGATCTTCTGGGCGAACTCGGTGAGCCCCATGTCCGACTTGTTGAACAGCTCGAAGCCGACGGCGCCCTTGATGGGCAGGTCCTCGCTCATGACGGCAAGCCGGGTGGTGTCGACGAGGTCGGTGGGCACCAGGATCGTGGCGCCGCCGTCCTTGAGCTTGTAGGGCGTCTTCTTCTTATCGAGAGCGGCGACGATGGTCGCCGCATCCATCGTGCGAAGATTGGTGAACAACGGGCTGTAGTTGCTCTTGAAAAAGGTCAGATAGCCGGCGACCAGCAAGCCGCCCAGCACGGCCACCGCCAGGACCACGACCAAGAGCTGCCGCCCCGGCGACGTCGCCTTGAAACCCCCCAACAGGCTCATCTCACGCGCTCCTCCGCCAACCGCCTACAGCTGCATCCGCATGATTTCCTGGAAGCCCTCGACCAGCCGCGTGCGGACCTGGAGCATCATCTCCAGCGAGTGGCGCGCCTGCTCGATGGCGAAGATCACCTCGTGCGGGGCGATGGAGTCGTCGAGCGCGAAGGCCGCGATCTTGGCGTCCGCCTGCGCCGCCTGCTGGCTGACATGGTCGATGCCGCCCACGATCATCTGCGAGAAGGAGGTCCCGTGCGGCGCGGCGAGCGGCGCGGCCGCCGACCGGGCGAGCGCCGGGTCCGACGCGCCGATCGCGGCGACCGGCAGGATGGGCGAGGTCATCGGCCGAGCTCCAGGGCTTTTGCGTACATCTGACGGGCCATGTTCATGGCCACGACGTTGGCCTCGTAGGCCCGTGCGGTCTTCATCATCAGGGTCATCTCGCCGGCGTGGTCGAAGCCGGGATAGGAGACGAACCCCTTGGCGTCGGCCTGCGGATTGGCCGGCTCGTAGACCATGCGCGGCGGCAGGTTGACCGGTTCGACGCCGTAGACCTCGACGCCGGCCAGGGCCTGGGCGGAGGCCGCCGCCCTGCCGTCCTTGCCCAGGTATTGCCCGAAGGCGGCCTTGGGACCGGATATGAGCCGCATGGGCCGGTAGGCATCGCCCAGCGCGGTGCGCGCGGTGCTGGCGTTGGCGATATTCTCCGCGATCACTTCCAGGCGGCGCCATTCGACGTCGAGCCCGGTCTTGCTGATCTCCATGGCCTTCATGGCTAGCGGTTCCCTGAAAGCGGAAGGGCGTCCATCTGGGTGCGCCGGTTGAGGATCTCGACCAGGGCCTCGTAGCGGAGCGCCGTGGTCGAGGCGGTGGCGACCTCCATGTCGAGGCGCAGGGTGGCGTTCTTCGGGTCCGGGTCGCGTTCGACCCTGGGCTCGACGGCCTGGACGGCCTTGGCGCCCTTGCCGGCCGCCGCCTTCAGCGCGTCCTCGAAGGTGACCCGCATGGGCCGGTAGTTGGGCGTGCCGGCGTTGGCGATGTTCTGGGCGGTGACGCTGGCGCGTTCGCTCAGGCCGTCCAGCGCCTTCATGACCATCTGGGTTGCGAGCGACGGCATGGCCGGGCCTCCTATTGAACGACGATTTCGGCGTGCAGGGCGCCGGCGGCCCGGATGGCCTGGAGGATGGCGATCATCCCGCGGGTGTCGACGTGGACGCGGGCCAGGCCGGTGACCAGGTCGCCCACGGTGGTGTTGGGGAACTGGACGACGGCGTCGTGCGCCGGCGAGGTCACCTCCAGCCGGGTGTTGGTGACGATCAGCCCGCGGCCGCCGCCGCCGCGCCGGTCGGTCGGGCCGTTGTAGATCGGATAGCCGCCGCCGTAGCCGTAGGGCGCGGCCTCGTTGTCGACGCTGACCGAGATCTTCACGTCGCCCTGGGAGATCACCACGCTGGAGATCTGCACCCCCCCGCCGGCGACCACCGTGCCGGTGCGCTCGTTGATCACCACGCGGGCCAGGGCGTCGGGACTGATCGAGACGCTCTCGATCCGCGAGATCAGGCGATAGATGTCGCCGCCGGCCGCGGCGGTGTTGATGCTGACGGCCGCGGCGTCCAGCACCCGGGCCGTGCCGGAGCCGATGGCGGCGTTGATGCCGGCCTCGACCCGCTCGGCGGTGACGAAATCCGGCTCCTTGAGGATGAAGGTGAGCGCGTTCTGCGGGCCCACGAGGTCGGAGCCGACCCGGGACTCCACCGTGGCGCCGCCCGGCAGGATGCCGGAGGTCGGGTAGTTCTTCTGCTCGCGGTTGTAGTTGCTGTCGAACCGGTAGCCGCCGACCACCAGGGGCCCCTGCGCCAGGGCGTAGCTGCGCTGGTCGGGCCCCAGCAGCGGGGTCATCAGGAGGGTGCCGCCGACCAGGCTGCGGGCGTCGCCGATCGAGGAGATGGCCACGTCGATGCGGTCGCCGATGTTGGCGGAGGGCGGCAGGGTGGCGGTGACGATGACCGCGGCGACGTTGCGGCTCTGCACCAGCTCCGGCGGCACGTTGGCGCCCAGGCGGCTCAGCACGTTCCTGAGCGCGAGCTGGGTCACGGCGTTGCGCGACGAGTCGCCGGAGCCCGCCAGGCCGGTGACCAGGCCGTAGCCCACCAGGGCGTTGTCGCGCCAGCCGAGGAAGCGTCCCAGGTCCTTGATCCGCACGGCGTCGGCCGAGGCCGGGAACGCCGCCAGGGCGGCCAGCGCGACGAGGAGGGTCAGCCTGAGCCCGCGCATCAGAGCACGCCCAGCCAGTTGAAGATCCGGGCCACGATGCCCGGCTTGGCGCTGCGGCTGACGAAGCCCGTGCCGTCGTAGTCGATGGCGGCGTCCGCCAGGCTGGTGGACTGGACGGTGTTGTTGCTGGCGATGTCGGCGCGGCGCAGGCGGCCGCGGATGCGGATCTTGATGTGCTCGCCGTTGATGTTCAGCGTCTGCTCGCCGGCCACGTGCAGGTCGCCGTTGGGCAGGATGGAGTCCACTACCACGCTGATCTGGGCCAGCACCTTGTCGGAGCGCCCGGTCTGGCCGCTGCCGGCGAAGTCGCCGTTGAGCGCCAGGGCGGCGGCGCGGTTGTAGGACTTCGTGGCGGTGATCCGGCCGCTGACGTTGGTCGCCTTCGACGCCCCGCTCTGGGCGGAGTTGGTGGCGAGCGAGCTCTGGTCGATCACCACTGTGATGCTGTCGCCGATCCGCTCGGCGGGCCGGTCGGAGGCCAGGGCCGGCCAGTTACCGCGGGCGTAGAGGTCCGCCGTGCGCGCCGCGCCGGGGCCGGCCAGGGCGGCGGCGAGCGCCAGGGCGGAGAGGAGCCGGCGGGTCATTGACCGGCCTCAGCGAAGCGGGCCGGGAAGATCGCCCCGTCCAGGGACCGGACGAAGAGCTGGCCGCCCGGCCGGGCGGGCTGCAGGGCCTCGACCTCGCGCTCGACGACGACCGGGCCCACCCGGGTCTTCAGGAAGAGCCGCTGGCCCGGCCGGACGCCGGCGATCGCGAAGCGCGGCACGGCCGCGACCGTCTCGCCCGGCGCCAGGTCGCGGGTGGCGCGCACGGCCTTGGCGGCCGGATCGTAGCGGAAGGCCTCGCCCGCGGGCCCAGCCTCGCAGGTCGCGGGCGCGAGGTCATCGACGGTGGGGATGGCGCCGGCCGCGACGGGATGGGCCACCCGCTGGCAACCCGCCGGCGGGGCGGACTTCGCCGCCGGCGCGGGCGCCTCGGCGGCCAGGCGCACGACGACCGCATCGTCGGTCCCCGGCGCCAGCCAGGGCCCGAGCGCCGGCATCAGCGCCCTCGCCCGCTCGGCCAGCCGCTGCGAGGTCAGGACCAGCCTCCCCTGCGCGGGGACCCGGGCGATCGGCAGGGCCGCGGCCCGGCCGCGCAGCGCCGCCGGAAGCCGCGAGAGGTCGGCGAGGTCGCCGAGCGCCACGGCGGGACTGCGGACCGCCACGTCGCGCTGGAAGGCGACGGGCGCCGCCGCCGCCACCAGTCCGAACGCCACTACGCCCACCGCCCCCATCGTCGTCGCCTATCGCTTCAGGCTGTTGGCGATGCCCATGAGCTGGTCGCCGGCCTGGACCACCTCGGCATTGGCCGAATAGGCCCGCTGCATCAGCATCAGGGCGACCATCTCGTCGGTGAGCTGGACGTTGGAGCCTTCCAGCACGCCCTGCTTCAGGACGCCGGCGCCGTCCTCGCCCGGGGCGCTGGCGGTCAGGTCGCGATCGTTCGCCGCCAGGTAGAGGCCGCCGTCGAGGGCCGAGAGCGTGGTCATGTCCTTGGGCTGGACGACCTCGATCTGGCCGATGCCGCGCGGCGTCTCGGACCCGTCCACCGTGGCGCTCACCTTGCCGTCCTCGCCGATGGTCAGCGCCGTGGTCCCGGCCGGCGCCGAGATCATCGCCTTCAGCGGCATGCCGTTGGCCGCGGCCAGGAAGCCGTCGGGGTTCACCTGCATCGGCCCGCCGCGCCAGAGCAGGGTCTGGCCGCCGGGGCCGGCGAGCTCGATGAAGCCCGGCCCGCTGATCGCCATGTCCATTGGCTTGCCGGTGACCTGCAGGGCGCCTTGGGTGAAGTCGCGGGGCGAGGCGTCGACCGAGACGCCCAGCATGGCCGGGGCCGCGGCGCCCTGGACCGGCGACGGGTCGTTCGGATCGCCCAGCGGCGTCACCAGCTCGGAGAACCGCGCCTGGGTGCGCTTGTAGCCAGGGGTGTTGATGTTGGCGATGTTGTTGGCGACGACGTCCAGCGCGCGCTGCTGGGCGCTGAGGCCGGTCGCCCCGACGTAGAAGGCCCCGTTCATCCTACTGCTGCCCGAATGCGTTGAGCACGCGGCCCATGAGGTCGTCGTAGACGCCGGCCAGGCGCTGCCCGCTCTCGGCGCGGCGCAGCGCCTCCATCATCGAGATCATCTCGTCCCCCATCGATACGTTTGACGCCTCGAGCATGCCCTGGCGCAGGCGCGAGGTTTCGGCCGGCTTGACGTCGGCGTCGGGCATGCTGAGCAGGCCCCCCTCGGCGTAGGCGGCGTTCTGCGGATTGGCGAAGTCGACGATGGCGAGCTTGGCGACGGGCTCGCCGTCCTCCACCACCGAGCCGTCGTCGAGCACCTTGAAGTCGGCGCTCTTGAGCCGGATGTCGCCGCCGCCCTCGGCCTGCACCGCGAAGCCCTGGGCGGTGACCAGGCGGCCGTCGGCGTCGCGCTGGAACTGCCCCTGGCGGGTGTAGAGCGACTGGCCGGCGACGTTGACGGTGAAGAAGCCGCCGCCGGCGATCGCCAGGTCGTAGGGATTGCCGGTCTCGCTGAGCTTGCCGGCCGCCAGGTCGGGCGTGACGCCGGTGGTCGACGGATCCAGCCCCGAGCCGTCGGGCGGCAGGAAGGCCGCGAAGCTGACCCGCCGCTTGTAGCCCGGCGTGGTGAGGTTCGCGATGTTCTGGCCGGCGATCTCGACCCGCCGCTCGGACTGCGACAGGACGCTCGCGGCAATGTCTATGAAGTTTCCCACGGCGGAAACGTTAGCCCGACATTTACATTTGCGGCAAGCGCCAATGTTGTCGGATTTCCATTGTAAATTGCATTTACCGATACATTTGTATCGCCGACCTCAACCAAGTTACGCCGAAGCGGCTCAGGGCCGCGCCAGGCGCCTCACTCCAGGTTGAGGATGCCGAACGATTTCAGGTCGATGGTGGGCGGGATCTCGTTGACCGAGACCACCGCCAGGCGCGGGATGCTGCGGCGGGTGAAGGTCTTGAGGTGGCGGCGGATCTCCGGACCGCACAGCAGCACCGGCGACAGGCTCTGCTGCATCATGGAGTCCGCCATGGGCACCAGCTTGCGCATCAGCTGCTCGGCCAGACGCGGCTCGATGACCATGGGGTTGGAGCCGTCGCTGCGGCGGATGTTGTCGGCGATCTGGGCCTCGATGCGCGGCGCCAGGCTGACCACCGAGAGCTGGTCGTGGCCGACGCGCAGGCCCTGGCAGATGCCGTGGCTGAGGCGCTGGCGCACCAGCTCGGTGAGCTCGGCGTGGTCCTTCACCGTGCGGCCGCAGTCGACCAGGGCCTCGGCGATCAGGTCGATGTTGCGGATCGAGACGTCCTCGGAGAGCAGGTTCTGCAGCACCCGCTGGATGTCGGAGACCGCCAGGACCGCGGGCACCAGCTCCTCGACCAGGCCCGGCTGGCGGGTGCGCACGCCCTCCAGCAGCGACACCACGTCGGCGCGCGAGAGCAGCAGCGGCGCCTCGTTGCGCAGCACCTCGCCCAGGTGGGTGATCAGGACGGTGATCGGGTCGACCAGGGTGTAGCCGATGTCCTGGGCCCGGTCGCGCAACTCCGGGCCGATCCAGACGGCCGGCAGGCCGAAGGCCGGGTCGCGGGTCTCGACGCCCGCCAGCGGCGCGCTGGCCTGGGAGGTGCGGATCGCCAGCGTCTGCTCGGGATAGAGGGTCGCCTGGGCGTGGCGCGCGCCGAAGAGGGCGATCTCGTAGTCCTGCGGCGCCAGGTGCGCGCCGTCCTGGAAGACCACCGCCGGAAAGGCGAAGCCGCTGACCTTCTCCTGCTGGGCGCGGAGCGCGGCGATGCGCTCGCCCAGCACCGGCTTCAGCGATTGCCAGGGCGTGCTGAGGTCCTTGCCGAGCAGGACCTCGATCGGCGCCCCGCCGCGGCTGTCGGCGCTCTTCTCGCCGTCGGCGCCGCCCTGCTCGAGCAAGGCCCCGACCAGGTCCTCCTGGCGCGCCCGGCGCGAGGCGAACCAGACGCCGGCGGAAAGCGCGATCAGGAGCACGATCGGCCACTTGGGCATGCCCGGCAGCACCAGCAGGATCAGGAGCGCGCCGATGACGATCAGCGGGATCTTCGGCACCGAGGACAGCTGGCTCAACACCTCTGTGCTGAGCTGCCGGTCGGCGGACGAGCGGGTGACGATGATGCCGGTGGCGATGGAGATGATCAGGGCCGGCACCTGGGTGACGATGCCGTCGCCGATGGTCAGGAGGGTGAAGGTCTGCAGCGCGGTGAGCCAGTCCATGCCCATCTGCGCGATGCCGATGATCCAGCCGGCGAAGATGTTGATCAGGAGGATGATGACGCCGGCCACCGCGTCGCCCTTCACGAACTTGCTGGCGCCGTCCATCGCGCCGTAGAAGGCCGCTTCCTTCTCCAGCTCCTTGCGCCGCCGCTTGGCCTCGTTCTGGTCGATCAGCCCCATGTTGAGGTCGGCGTCGATGCTCATCTGCTGGCCCGGCACCGAGTCCAGCACGAAACGCGCCGCGACCTCCGACACCCGCTGCGCGCCTGAGGTCACCACCACGTACTGGACGATCACCAGGATGAAGAACACCACCAGGCCGATGACGAAGCTGCCGCGCACGGCGAACGCGCCGATCGAGCCGATCACCTGGCCGGCCTGGGCCTGGCTGAGGATCAGCCGGGTGGCCGCGACGTTCAGCGCCAGCCGGTAGAGGGTCGCGACCAGCAGGAGCGAGGGGAAGGTCGAGAAGGAGACCGGCTTTTCCACATAGAAGGTCAGCAGCAGGATCGTCAGGCCGAACGCGAAGTTCACGATGATGAACAGGTCCAGCAGGATCGGCGGGATCGGCGAGAACAGGATCAGCAGGATCGCGATGACCCAGATGACCAGGAAGAGGTCCTTGTTCTTGCCCAGGATGTTATTGAACATTTGGCGCGCCGATCTTCTGTGACTGACGTCTGTTCCGGATGTCGGTGTAGATGTTGGCCACGGCCCGGTAGTAGGCCTCGGGGACCTCGCGGTTGAGCGCGCAGCGGTAGAGGCCGCGGGCCAGCACCGGGCTCTCGACGATGACCACGCCATAGAGGAAGGCCAGGCGGCGCAGCCGAAGGGCGAACTGGTGCGAGCCCTGCGACACCACCGTCGGCGCCACCATGGTCCTGGGGTCGTATTTCAGCGCCACGGCGTAGTGGGTCGGGTTGGTGATCAGGACGTCGGCGCCCTTGATGTTGCGCAGGCTCTCGCTGAGCTTGACGAACTCGCGGTGCAGCTGCTTGCGGCGCTGCTTCATCCGCGGCTCGCCCTCGCGGTCGCGGGCCTCGCGCCGGACATCGCGGCGGCTCATGCGCATCTTCTTGGAGAAGTCGCGCCGCGAGATGAACTGGTCCAGCAGGGCGAAGAACACCGCCGTGGCCACGAACAGGGTCAGCATCCGAAAGCCGGTGCGCCCCATGGCGTCGGCCAGGCTGCGGGCGTCGCTGACGGTGGGCAGGACGACGGTCTGGGCGGTGCGGATGACCAGGAAGGCCACGCCCACATAGGCCATCAGCTTCAGGACGCTCTTGCCGGTCTCGATCAGCAGCCGCACGGAGAACACCCGCTTCAGCCCCTTGGCGGGATTGAGCCGGCTGAAATCGGGCCGCAGGGGCTGGGTGGTGAAGACCACGCCGGTCTGGATCAGCTCGAACACCAGCACCACCAGGAAGATCGCCACCCCCATCCAGATCAGCGGCCGGGCGGCCGAGGTCAGCACCTGGCCGGTCACCGCTAGGATCTCGTTGGGGCTCGCGAGCACGCTGGGGGCGGCGACCAGGGCGCTCTTGGCGGCATGCAGGATCTGGCCGCGCAGCGAGGGGCCGATGAACCAGACATAGGCCGAGAAGGCCGCCAGCCCGGTCAGGAAGCCGAGGTCGGTCCCGCGCGCCACGGAGCCCTTTTCCCGGGCCTTCTGGAGCCTGAAGGGGGTCGCCTGCTCCGACTTGCTCTGGTCTGAATCGTCCATCGCTACAGCAGCCCTGGAAGCGCCTCGAGCGTGAGGCTGGTCACCCGGGCCAGCAGCGCGCCGGCGAAGCCGAAGGTCATCGGCAGGACCATCAGGAGCAGGATGGTCTTGACCTGGAATCCGAGCACCAGGACGTTCATCTGCGGCGTCGTGCGCGACAGGCCGGCGACCGCGAGGTCGGCCAGGAACAGGCTGAGGATCACGCCGCCAGCGACCCCGAAGCTGGTCAGGAACACCACCGAGATGAAGCCGGTCAGCCGGGCCAGCGACCCGGGCATCTGGCCGGCGCCGAGCGGGATGGCCTCCAGGGAGGCGGTGAAGATGCGCAGCAGGTCGATGTGGCCGCCGAGCGCGAAGAAGATGACGCCGGCGGCGTAGCTGAACAGGGTCCCGATCAGCGGGGTCTGGGTCCTGGTGGTCGGATCGATCAGCACGGCCAGGCCAAAGCCCGCCTGGATGTCGATCGTGCGTCCGGCCATGGCCAGGGCCCCGAAGGCGAGCTGGAAGGCGAGCACGAAGATCGATCCCAGGAGCAGCTCGCGCACGGCCACCGCCACGACGGTCGCAAGGCCCGGATCGGCGAGCGCGGCGGCGGCCGGGTGCGACCAGGCGAGCGTCGCGGCGACGCCCACGCCGAACAGCAGGCGGAACGGGGCCGGCGCCGGGACCAGGGTGAACGGCGGGGCGAAGGCGAAGACCGGGGCGATGCGCAGGCTGAGCAGCAGGCTCGGAAACACCCAGGCGGTGAAGACGTCCACCGGCACGGCCGTCACCCCTGCGCCGGGATCAGCTTGATCGTGTAGATGGCGAACTCGGTGATCCGGTGGATCATCCACGGCCCGAGCGCGATCAGGACGAGGGCGGTGACCGCCAGCTTGGGGATGTAGCTGAGGGTCATTTCCTGCAGCTGGGTGGCGACCTGCAGGACGCTGATCAGCACGCCGATGGCGAGCGCGGCGATCAGCACGGGCCCCGCCACCATCATGGCGTTCCACATCAGCTGGTTCAGCAGCTGCAGCGCTTCATCGGCCCCCACGGCGGATCCCTTATCGACTTCGGTCTAAATCGAGTTGCATGAACATATGGCGACCGCAAGTGTGTCTACGTCAACTAGACATGACCAACCGGGCCGTTCTCCGTCACATCCCGGCGTTTCCTCTCAATTTATTACCGTTTATAATCAACTGTTTGATTGAACCCGCTCGTCCCTGAAATCCAATTGAAATAACGATCCCTTGCCAAAGCAACATTGCGCGCACAAGACTTCGGTTCGGCGTGGCGGCGGTCTGACACGGGCGCGGCCCGGGGCGTCACAGGGGCGAGAGCGGCGATGACCTACAATGGAAAGCACCCGGCGCGGCTGGCCCAGGACCTGGATCCGGGCCTTGCCCTGATCATGAACCGATCGGAGCTGAACAACCTCAGCGTGGACATCAATATCGCCGGCGAGGCGGTCTCGCTCGCCTACCGCCGGGGCGTCGGGCGGGTGGAGGACAGCGACCGGCCGACCTATGCGGTGGGCTGCGTCATGGACTTCATCTACGGGGTCATCTGTGTCGACCTGCATCACCGCATGGGCCTGAGGCTGGACGAGCCCATCGAGACCTACCTTCCCGACATCATCCCGGCCGATCAGCCGCGGGACACGCCGCCCATCACCCTCCAGCACCTGCTGACCCGCACCAGCGGCATCCAGGACCCGCGCAGCATCGAGGAGATGCGCGCCCACGTTCCCTGGCCGGACCTGGCTCCGCGCATCCGCGAGGCCCCTCGCCTGTTCTCGCCCGGCAGCGCCTTCAGCTACGGCGGCATCGACCGCATCCTGCTGTCGGTGGCGCTGCTGCGGTTCGCCAAACGGCCCATCGCAGCGCTCTCCGACGAGATCATCAACGGCCCCTGTGGCATCGACGTGCGGCCCGAGCAGTACGCGCCGGTGGGCGACGACGGCATCCGGCGCGTCGCGCGTTGCGACACCGGCCACCTGGCCAAGATCGCGGCGTGTCTGGCCGCCGGCCGGGTGGAGGGCGCGCCCACCGGCTTCAGCGAGGCGGTGCGCACCTATCTGCAGGTCGAGAGACTGCAGCTCAGCCGGTCGATAAAGTCGCCGCCATGGCCGCATATGCCAGCGGCCTTCACCCTGGGCCTGTTCAAATTCTCGGACGGCCTAGTGGGCTTCAACGGCTTCGACAGCGGCGAGTCCTGCAGCCTGCGCTACGATCCCATGGGCGAAGTCGGGTTCTGCGTCGGCCTCGAGGGACCGCCGAAGGTCCGCGACTATGTCGTCGCCCAGATCGCCCAGCAGCTCGGCTTCTACAGCGCCCAGTCGAGGGCCGTGCCCTGCACCGTCGGAAGCTTGAACGGCCTGGAGCCGGAGGAGATCGTCGGCGACTATTCGGGCTGGGCGGCGGGCTATGGGGCGGGCGTGAGCCTGCAGGGCAACGTCGTCGCCTGCGACCTGACCTATGGCGATCGGCGGTTCCGCCAGATGAAGATGCGCATGGAGGAGAACGCCTGGTTGGTGGTCGACACCGCCGCGGAATTGAGCTCGCTGGAATTCTACCGCGATCCGCGGACCGGGCGGGTGTGCATGGCCAGCGGCGGCGTGCCCTATGTGATGACGACGACGGAGCTCCACGCCTGACGCAGGCCGCGGGGACGCCGCCCCGCGCGACGCCGCGCGCCGGGGCGATCCGCCTTCGTGAACATGGTCCTTGAAAGCCGCGCGGCCGACCTTAGAAGCATCCGACCAGCGCAGTCCCGTCGGGTTGTCGAGCGATGTCGAAACCTCCGCCTTCATCCCCCCAGCGGCCGAGCGCCATCGACCAGGCAATGCTGGCGCTGCGGATGCGGCGCCTCGACGAGGCCGAGCGCCTCGCCGCAGGGGTCCTCAAGTCCGACCGGCGCCACATCCTGGCGGCCCGGCTGCTCGGCGAGGCGCTGTTGCTGCAGGCCCGACCCCAGGCGGCGATCGAGCCCCTGCGGCGCGCGGCGCGGCGCAGCGGCGACCCGGCCATCGAGACCCTGCTGGGCCGGGCGCTGGCCGAGGTGGGACGCCGCGCGGAGGCGCTCGGCGAGTTGCGGCGGGCGACGGCGCGGCGGCCGCCCTACCCCCCTGCATTCCTCGAACTCGGGGATCAGCTCGGCAAGGCCGGGCGGTTCGACGAGGCGATCGCGGCGTTCGAGGACGGGCTGGCGCTCGCGCCCGACGCGACGGTGTTGCGCGTGGGCCTGGCCTATCTGCACCTGAACCGGAACGACCGCGCCCAGGCGCGCCGACTGTTCCTGCAGGTGCGCGCCGCAGCGCCCGAGCGACATGACGCGCGGGTCGGGCTGGCCGCCGTCCTGGCTCTGGACGGAGACTACGCCGCGGCCGCCGAGCTCTATCGGCAGGCGCTGGCCGCGCGTCCGGACGACACGGCGACGCGGATCGCGCTGGGCCGAGTGCTGCTGGACCTGGGCGAGCGGGACGCCGGCGAGGCGGCGCTGCGCGCGGCGGCGCGGGACGGCGCGCCCCTGGCCAGCCAGGCGATCACCGCGCTCTCCGCCGCCGCGCACGGGCGGTTCTTCCTGCGGCCGAGCGACGCCGCGCGGTTCCTGGGCGTCCCGGCGGCCTCCTAGACCCCGCAATCAATACCGCTCATCCCCGCGAAAGCGGGGACCCAGGCGTTTTTGTCGCTGAGTGGCGGCCGCCCCGGCGCCTCCAGGCGCTCGAATATACGGGAAAAAACCTGGGTCCCCGCTTTCGCGGGGATGAGCGGATGTTATTTGAGCCTAAGTCATTGATATTATGCATGCCCAATTGGGTCCGGCCGCTAGGGTGAAGACCTAACCAGACTATTGATTCAATGAGCAAATCACGAATCACTCCGCGTTGTAGGCGGAGGAGCGCTCATGGAAGGCGTCTATTGGATCAGTGACGAGGCTTGGGCTGCGATCGAGCCCTATCTCCCGAAGAACCGCCCGGGACCACAGCGGGTGGACGACCGACGGATCATCAGCGGCATCCTTCATGT
>Ga0207695_10005094_pt1 | contig 17609 bp, 32 predicted proteins | sample KBSC54metaG_FD_184354 | JGI IMG/M metagenome (GOLD analysis project Ga0207695, IMG submission 184354) | Corn rhizosphere microbial communities from Kellogg Biological Station, Michigan, USA - KBS C5-4 metaG (SPAdes) (version 2) | ecosystem: Host-associated > Plants > Roots > Rhizosphere > Soil... | reverse complement strand
AAGTCCCCACGGCCCGCGCACTGCGCAAGTACATGGGCAACGTGTGGGACTACGCGATCAGCCACGGCCTTGCCACCGTGTGCGCGCCGCGCGTCATCGCCAAGCAACTGACCCAGCGCCACAAGGGCGGCAATAACCCGGCCGTGACGACCCGCGAAGAGCTGGCCCCGCTGCTGGCCGCGATCCGCGACTATCAAAGCGTTGTCACCCGCGCCGCGCTCATGGTGCAAGTTGTGTGCTTTCAGCGCCCGTCGGACACGTGCTCGATGCGCTGGGATCAACTCGACCTCGACGCCGGCCTGTGGTTCATCCCGGCCGCGTCGGACGATGAGAACGCCTCGACCAAGATTGCCAACAGCCTGTCGGGCCATGACCACGTTTCCCCGCTGCCCCGCCAGCTCGTGGCCGAGCTGCGCGCCCTGCAAGCGGTCACGGGTTGGTCGGAATGGGTGTTCCCCTCGATGAGCACCCAGCGCGATGGCCTGTGCATCGCCAACGATGCCCTGTCGCAAGCGCTGCGCGACATGGGGTATCAGGGCAAGCAAACCCCGCATGGCCTGCGCGCCACGGCCCGCACGATGATTGAGGAAGAGTTGGACATTCGCGCCGTGTACATCGAGGCGCAGTTGGCCCATAAGGCCGGCATCGAGGGGTTGTCCGGCGCCGTCAAGCGCGACGTTTTGGGCACTGCATACAACCGCGCCACGCACCTGGAAAAGCGCGTGGCGATGTTGCAGCGTTGGGCCGATTTCCTCGACGAGCTGTTGGCGGCCCTCCCGGGCCACGCGGAACCGCTCAAGCTGGCAGCGTAAGGCGTTCACGCATCCAATCATTCACCACGCGGGCCGGCCAACGAACGCCGCGCCCGACGTGCAGGGGCTTGGGAAAGCGCCCTTTTCGTACCCAATCGCGCACGGTGTCGGGACGGCATCCAACCAGCGCGGCCACCGTGTCCACGGTCAACAGCGCGTCGGGGTTCGTGCTCACTGCCAAGGGCTGTTTCGCACGGGGTGCCCGCTGGCGCGGGCTGTTCTCTTCGGTCATGGTGGGTCATCCTCGGTTGACCCTCTGCAATTTCAACGCCTCGGGCTCATTGGCCCTTGGTCTGTTTTTGAATTTCAAGCACGAGCCCGGCATTGACTTCGCGCACTGCGCGCAGCTCGGCCAACAGTAAGTCGCGCTCTTGGGCGGCCAGGGACACGGATTCCCACGCCTCGCGCGCCTCTTCGCGCGCGGCATGCAGGCGCGACAGCAGCAGGTTTACCCGGCCCGCGTAGTCGGCGCGCTGCCACTCGTCATCGGGGAAAAAATCATCGGGCAGCTTAGTGGGGTGCATAGGGCTTCCCGTTTTTGTCCAACCATTCCTCGCTCTCGGGCGTGTCCAGCTTTGAAAGCAACGCCGTAAACGCCGCGCGCTGCGTATCGGGCGACAGATTGCCCAACGTGCGCATGCCGTCATGGTCAATGGTCACGATGGTGAGCCCGATTTGCAGGCCGTTCGCTTGCAGGAACAGCACCGCGATTCGCAGCAGCTCGCCGAGCTGTTCCATGCTCATTGAGCTATAGCCCATCGCCTTCGTTTCTATGTCCATCATCGTGTCCCTTCAATCCGTTGGAATTCCTCGACGGTGCGAAGCCAATGCCATGTGGACACCGCCGCACGCGCGGCCTGTCGCTTGGTCAGCTCGGGCGGGTCGGGTGGTTCCGTGCCGCCGCAGCACGTGCAGTTTTTGCGCAAGTGATTGACGCCGCCGATGATGCCGCGCAAGTGGCATTCGTAGTGCAACGGTTTCTCTTCGCCGTTCCACATCATCGTCAGGCCCGAATCGCGCGGGCCTATCGCCTCATCGCAGCGCGGACAGATTGCGCCCACGGGCGTGGGCATGTGGGGCGTGTCATCCTCATATTCCGCCCCGTATGCATCGCCAAACCATTTCATTGCGGCTTGTCCCCTGGGTCGTGAAACGGCATCGCAGGCGGCAGCGGGCCGCCCGTGGCGCCCTCAAGCTGTTTGAGAATGTCGGACTGCGTATCGCCATACATGATGATTAGCGCGTCATGGCCGCCCATGTGGGAAAGGTCAATCGCAATCGGTTTGCCATCGCGCAGGCGGCGCACGTTTTCGGCATCGAGGCCCAACAAATAGCGGCCATCGGTCAGCGTTGCGCGGATCATGCTGCGCGTTCCCACGATGACGGCAAGCCAGGATCGCCACCGCGATATCCGGGCAGCAACTTCGCCGCGCGATCCTCGGGCGTCTCGGGCCGGCGCGCGATCCAACCGGCCGGGGTGTCGTCCTCGCTTTGCAGCTCGCCAAAGCGCTGATATGCCAAGTCGGCATTGCGGAAACAGAAACGGCGTTCGTATGCGCAGTCACGCGTGACCCCAAGGCAAATTGCCGTGGTGGTCATGAGGCGCACCACGCCGGCCACCGTGCCGTCAGGTAGCAAGCGCACAGCGACAAACCCGCCTTCGGCCAACAGCCAATCGCGCAGCGCCTCGAATTCCTCTTGAGTCATGATGCAGCCTTCACGGGATAGAACTCCAATGGCAATTGAACGTTGCGCGGCGGGTCCTCGAACATCGGCGCAATGTCCCCTGGCGCGTAGCCTGCGAGGCCGCAACCAATGGCCGTCACCTCGAAATAAAGGTGTGGGTTCGAACGCGCGAACGCGAGAAACACGGCAACGTGTTTGCGGATGGCATCGAGCGACAGCGGGGCTAGGTGTTCATCCTTCGTAGGGATCGCGTAGCTTTGCCCCTGCATGCCAATACCGCGCCCGCGCACCGCGCCGAAGAATCGAACCGCATCCCACGCGGCGCCCTTGCCATGGCGCCCCGCGAGATTCGAACCGAACACGAATACGTGCCCCGGCGGCAACTCAGTGAGTTGTCGGGCCATGCGATCCGCCCTCGGGCTTGATGATCTTTTCGAGCATGTCGCGCAACGCGCCCTTGAGCATGGTTCGCGATTCGTTGATGGCGACGATTGACGCCAGCTCTTCGCGAATGCGCGCCACGATTTTCTCGATGAACGCTTCGCGGCCCTCGGGCTTGATATCGACGGCGGCCACGAGCGCGAGGTGATACACGAGCGACGTGGTGAAGCCCGCAACCGTGTGGGTGGTGGTTGCCAGCGAGCTAAGAGCGCGCAGCATTTCGCGCGAAATCTCCGACATGGTGTTGTCCGACAGTCTGTCAGCGCTCAAGTCCAGCAGGCCGAAGCGGTCACGAATGGCGGCCTTCAGGTCGTCCACCGTGTCGGCGTTCATCAACACCTCGATGGGCTCGCCCTCGCTGTTCTCGGGCTTGAGCATCAACGACCACGTTGGGCCGCGAACGTGCGTCACGGTGCCGATTTGCAGCGTGCGCGGGGTGCCCGCATCCTCGACCGCCAGCACGCGGTAAACCTGCGCGGGCTCGACGCCTTGCGGCGCGGCCACTTCGATGCGCTCTAGCTCAACTCTCATGCCTCACCCTTTCGATTGATTGCATTTTTTGGCCTAGCTCGCGAACGCGGGCCAGGGTCTTTTTTATGTCGTTCTGAAAGTCAATTTCCACGCGGATCGCCTTGACAGCTCCCCACGCATTGAGCGCAACGCCTGCGGCCGAAAGCCACCACCACTCGGCGTCACCCAAGCGGGTGGCGTTCCATGCCGCGCAAGACACGTTCATAAGCACGATGCCCCGCAGCAGCCAAACGCGCCGCTTCATCCATTGCACGAACGCGAGCCCATCGGCAACCAAGAGAACGCCTGTTGCATAAATGGCGGCCAACTCTGCGTCGGTGGGCTCGCGCTCGCCCATCACATCATTGCCATGACGCCGCGTTCGCGAACAGTCTTGACCCATGCGTCATGACCGCGCTTGGCCGCGTCCCATGTGGCATAGCGTTGCGCCTCGGGCAGCGGCTCGCCATTGCGAAACAGCAGCGTCTCGAATGGGCGCGGGAGGTTCAACAGGTTGCCGGCCAAGCCGGTAAACACGGTCGAAATCCGCACGCCTCGCACGGTGTCGTCCCCGACTCGGTGGGGCTGTTCCATGTGCATCGCCCAATCGTGCAGGTTGTTGGCTCGCACCGGATTGTTGTTTTGGTCGAGCACGTATAGTTGAGACTTCGCTAGTACCTCAGACATACGGGGACACTCCCTTGGGTTGATGGTCAGTGGTGGTGTGCAGCTTGGGCCACCGTGAACGCGCGCTGCAATTCCTCAATCGCGTGGATCACGTGTCCCTCAGTTGCTTTGACGTACAGCGGTTCAACGCCTGCGGCCTTGATCTTGTGGCGCAGGGTATGCGGCACACGTTGAACCACCATGATGCATTCGCGGCCACGGTGCGGGGTGTAGCTGCCGGCGCTGTCGGGGTTCCAAAAGCGCAAGTCCACCTCGGGGCCAAAGCCACGGCGCACGCGCTGCTCAAGGTCGGGCGTGTTCAGGCCCACAACATCCACCTTGAGTTGGCGGGACTTGGGCGTGGCCGGTGCGGGCGCCTGCGCTGGTGCGTCGGCAAGGCCGCGCACTTCATTGCCCGTGGGCATGGGCGCCAGGATCGACGGGGCAGGCGAAGGCGCAGGCGGGGGCGTGACCGGGCCGCCTAGTTCGTGCTCCACCATCGCATGCACCGACTTGCGCAACTCGCGCTCGATGAGCCCAGCCACCTCGGCGGCCGTGCGCGATGCCTGCTCAGACATGCGCGTTTCCATCTGGTGAACCACGAGCGCAGTGTGTTGCATCAACAGCGTGTCCATCGCGCCGCGCAGGGTGTCGCCGAATTGGGCGACGGCCGCCGTCATGGCGTCGCGAATCGAACCGGGTGCAACTGGCGGTAGGGCCGCAGGCGCGGCCGTGGGCGCGTCAGGCTGGGTCTGTAGCACCTCGGCCCCGTTCGTGGCTTCCTGGGCCGTTTCCGTGGCTTCCTGGGCCTGTTCGGCGGCCTCGGGTTCTGCGCCGGGCGGGGTCGGCGGGTTGAAGGGAACATCCTTCAGCAACCAAAGGTTGTTTTTGCCCTCTTCAAAGGTGCGCGTGTTCTGGCCGCCGTGGTTGGCCTGCATGAGGCCGGCGACGGCGCGGCGACGGTCGGCGGGCAACACCAGCTCTTGCGCCTCGACCATCATTCGCCCAAGCGAAGTCTTTACGCCGTGCTCTTGGAACCACTGCACCATGCGCACAATCTTGGCTTTCTCTAGGGTCGTCCAGCGCACCCCGCCCTCATAGTTGCGGCCCTCGTCCAGCTTTTTGCGCGGGGGCGCAGGCTTGCGGGGCTTGACCGGCGCGTCAGGGTTTGCCAATGCATACGCCTCGGCCGGAGTCGGCACGTAGTGCATCGCTCGCTCTTCGTCGCTCAAAGCTCGGGCCATGTCGAGATACTTTTTGACCGTGACGTTTGACGGTGCCGTGACGTGAACTAGGAATGCTTCCTCACGGTGCCGCGACTTGTCCAAACATCGCCGCTGCGCCTTACCTAATGCCGTCAAGCGCGTATCCCCTTTGTCGAGATACGGCAGCATATTTACAGCGACGCGGAGCCATTCCGCTGGCGCCCACCTCACATAACCGGGAGTTCCTGACATTGTTTCCTCTGCAACCGGCCCACCATTGAGCGGCACCCGATTGGAGCGAGGGCGACACCCTGTTGTCAATCCGCTTCCGCCGCTTCCTCGACAACGTGAGACAACGTGAAAAACACGTCATGCTGCACGCGGGTGCCGAGTTCCCCGATTTGTTTGCGCGTCACGCCCTGGGCGCAGCTAACGCTAAACGCAAGTTGCACCGTGCCGCCTGCCTTAGCGGTAAGCGCTACCTTGTGCAACTTTCCCCCGTGCAACTGAATGTCGGTATCCGGCGAAATGCCCATATCAAATACAAGGGAATAGCCCTTGGTTTCGCCGCCCCAATGCAGTGGAAACCCGAGGTCGGGAAAGCGTAGTTCCGTCAGGTCGGCCACTGCGTCAACACCCGGGAGAGTCTCTTGTGTGCTGTGGCGGTACAGCCAGTCGCACAGCTCGGGGTCGAGCTGCGCTAGGGCCGCGTTCGTGGTGTCTACCTGCAAGCGCACGTCAACGGCCGGAACCAGCTCGGTGGGGCCGCGCTTTTCGCTGCGTGGGTTCACGTCGATTAGTCGGGCCTTGGTCAGCTCGTGAAATTCAAGCGGCATGGTGTGGGCTCCAAAAGGAAATAGAGGGGGCGTGTGCCAAGTTGGCACAGCAGGCCGGCAATGGATGCAGAGGGAAAAGTGAGGGTAGGAAAGCGCCGGCCCGGCGCGCCCGAAAAGGGTTAGGGCAGTTGGTTGGGTTCGGCCGCCTCGGGCGTTTCGTCGGCCTGTTCGACACGCACGCCCGAGGTAATCAGCTTTTCCAAGTCCGCTTGCGTGGCGATACGCGCCTTAAAGCGCGTGGCCGCCGCGTGGCGCATGGCCGTGGCGCGGAACGTCGCGCGCACAAGTCGCGGGTTCACGCCGTTCTCGGTCACGACATAGATTCGAGTGGTTGCCATGTTCAATCCTTCGTCTGTGAGGGTGCAGCCCAACGCGTGCGGTACGCGTCGGCGAGGGTGGCGTGTTGCTCGGGCGGCAGCACGTCGCGGGCTTCATCGAGCACCAAGGCGGCGGTTTCGCCATCCTTGGCGCGCTCGATGAAAAGTTGGTATTCCGACAGCAGTTGTTCGGGCGTGGGCTCGGGCGAAATCACCTCGGGCTCGATGACCGGATGCGCTGAAACGTCCACGATGTTGTCGGCCTGCTCGCTCATGGCGTGAGCTGCCGGCGCACTCGGTTGCATCGCCTCGCGCACACGCTGCGCCGCTGTACTGCGCGGTTCGGATCGGTCGCGGCCGGTGATTCGGTCGGCCTCGTCATCGTCGTAAATGCCCGCGAACCCGAACGCGATACGCGCGCACTGGATCAGCGCTTTGTGGCGCAGCATGCGGCGCGGCGACTTGCGCCACGGATCGGTGTTGCGGATGCACTCATCGAGAAATTCGGTCACGCGGATGGGGTGCGCGCGGTCTTTGCGATGAAGGATGCACGTGACCGACGATCCATCGGCCGCGTACTCGAAATCGATCCCATCGAGCATGGGGTGTTCATTGATGATGCGGGCCCAACCGTCCACCGACACAACCGGAACGATGCCGCCCTTATCGGGGTACGCATAGAGTTCCTTGGTAAACGGGTTGAGGTGGTACTGCTCGGCGACGATCAGCAGCGCCATCATTTGCTCATCGCTGGCGGGCGTGCTCGATTTAAAGCACGTGGCTTTGAGCGTGGGCAGCATGCGCGAGGGATCGACGCCGAAGCGTTCGGCAGTGCGCACCACCAGCGAAGCGCGCGGCGCTTCGGCCTTGACGACAGCGCCGCTCATTGCGTCACCTCGGGTTGCTCGTGCATTTCGTGTTCTGCGGCAGCGTCGGCCATCGTCATGACGATATGGCGCAGCACCTCGCTACGTGCCACCACGCCGAACGCCATTGCGAGTTGCACGTGTTCGGGCGATTCATCGTCGCCGCTCTCAGGCTTGGGGATCAGCAGGCCAATATCGCCGTTGGCGTGCAGCAGGATTGCCGCGTCACCGCGTCGCATTTCGATTTCGCTTTTCATGGTGTCCTCACAGTTGGGCCGCGCTGTAGGCCCAGCGGGGCAAGTCGATAACTTGAATGTCGGTCGGATACCCCGGCCACGTATCGGACGCGGCGCAATCGCGGTAGACCTGGCGCGCGCGGGCAATGCGTTGGCGGCCGTAATCGCGGGCCTCATCCGACAGCATGTAAGCCGCGCAGGCGTGGGGGAATTCGCTCTCGACCACCGCGAACACCATGCCGTGAACCTCGACCCCGAGCGCGGCTTGCACGCCTTCGCAGTACCAAGGGTCTTGCATGTAGTACCCAAAATTTGCGCAGGACTTGGCGAAGCCTTCGGGGCTCGCATCGATTGCCGTTTTCACGTCCAGCAGCACCGCGCCATTGCCATGGGCCACGGGCGCGCGCAAGTCGGGGCGACACTTCAGCAGCAGGCCATGCGCTTGGTCACGCCAGTAAATGGACTGTTCGGCCACGCCATGGGGCAGCAGCTCGGCCACCGCCGACAGCTTGCGCAGTGCGTCAGCCTGACGCATGGCCGCATCGCGCTGCACCTGGGTGATAACTTGGAACGCGTCACTTTCAACGCTGTTGACGAACGCGCGCCATTCCTTGGAACGCTTGTCCACGTCCGGCCCGACCGCGTAACGCTTGTCGAATTCGGCCGGCTCCAACAGGGCGCAGTGAACAAGCGTTCCATTGACCATCGCAGGCGTTGGCGCCTTGGGCGGCACGTGGTGGGGCTTTGCCAGCTCGTGGAAGTGGAACGGCGACACCAGCAGGCGTTTAGCCCCGCTCACGCTCAGGCCCGGCCCCGCGTGGTATTCCTCGTTCGACAGCCCCTCGACGGCGAAGCCTTCGCCCGGTTGCAGCTTGGTCGGATCGATGGCGAATTCAAGCGACATGGCCGGGCGCCCATGCATGTTGCAGCGCAACACCCGTGTTGGGCTCGCCGATCAAGCCCGCATCCACCATCGCTTGCGCCTCATGGGCCGCGTGCGACGTGGCGATGCGCTCGACCAGGAACAGGGCAACCGCATCCTGTTGGCGTGCGGCCTCGGCCAGCAACATCAGCAGGCGCGACGCCATGCGGGCGTTATCCGCGCCGGCCACCATGCGGCGCAGCACCACGTCGAGCGCAATTTCGGGCTCGTCCGGGTTCGACGGCGTGGGCACCATGACCGCGCCAAGGCCATCGGCGCAGCGGTCAATCGCCGCGCGCACCTCGCGTTGGAGAGCGCGATACGCCCCCATGGCGTCGTCAGGTAATTGGTTTGTCATGATGCGGTCACCTCGTTTCGGGGAAGTGATTCCACATCCGGTTGCACCTTACCTGCAACCAAATGCCGATTGCCGCGCATGGGTTCAGTGGAACAGACTCCACTCAAACCACGGTTAATCAGCCTCGCTCACGGTCAACGCCACCAATGAAAAAGCCCGCACAGTGGCGGGCTTCATTGGGGGAAACGCGAAATTTTTTCAGGGGGTGCGAGTGCCGTTAGAACGTGCAACGCCGTTGCTATGTTCTGTTGGCGCTGGCGACGCTGCGACATGGTGCCCCTCTTTGAAAACCTGATAGATCAGGGCAAAGGCTCGGTGTTGTTCGGCCTCGGGTAGCGAGTCCATCCATGCGGCCACTTCGCAGGCCAGGAACCCGTATGCCTTGGCCGCTGGCACGTACTCCGGGCCTTCGCCCGTACATAGCCAGTACAGATCACAGCCCATCCACTTGGCCGCCTTGGCGACGTTCTCGGGCCTCAGGGTTGACCCTGGCCGGCGCTTGAGGTTTGAGATTGCCTGCGTCGAAAGATCGATGGCTTCCGCGAGCTGGCCGCGCGATTTCCCCACTTGCCGTAGGGCCAAATCAATTCGCTCTAGGAGATTCATTTTTCACCCTCGTTGGTAGTGTGTTGAGCACCTGTTGAGAACCGCGCATTGTGTTGCATCCGGGGCCGTCCCCTTGCAACTGAGTGTTTATCGGCGTTGAATCGACACCCCGAATCTTCCGCTTAGTTGCCGACATGGACAAGTCCACCGCGTTTGAGCTGCTAGGGGGCGACGTGCAATCCGTGGCCCGCAACCTCGGTTGCAGCGTGTCCGCCGTCCACAAGTGGCCCAAGTCCGGCCCACTGCCCCGCCGCACCGCTGACCGCGTTTTGGCCGCCCGCGTGCGCCTTCGCGCCGAGCTGTTGAAAGCCCACGGCGTGCAGCTCGACCCGCTCGAACAGCGCGCGCTTTCGTAACGAACCGGCCGCGTGACGTCACGATGAATTGGTACGAAAAGCACCTTGGCGATTGGGCCAAGAAGACGCAACACCTTTCGATGCTCGAAGAGGGGGCGTACAACAGGCTTTGCGACTGGTGCTACGCGCACGAACGCCCGTTGCCGCTGGCGATGAAAGACATTTTTCGCATCGCAAGGGCCACGACCCCCGTTGAACGTGCCGCTGTCCAACGCTTAACGAGTGAGTTCTTCACCCTCGCGCCGGATGGCTGGCACCAGGGAAGAATCGATAAAACTCTCGCGGCTTACGCGGAACGTGTTGCCCGCAACACAAATAACCCCATGAGCGCGGCCGAGCGTGCCCGCCGTCACCGTGAAAAGCGCGCATACCTGTTCAAGCAGTGCATAGCCGCAGGACTCAACCCCCCTTGGAACGCCCGCAACAGTGAACTTGAGGCGATGTTGTCAGGCCAACCGTCCACCGATGATTCGTCACGTTCGGAACGTGACGTAACGCGTAACGTCACGAACAGCGTGACGGTTTCCCAATTCCCAACAACCAATAGCCGTGACGTGACGGACGGTGCCGCCACGTCTTTAGCCGTGACGCCGGCCGCGTTCGCGGCAGCGGCGCACGAGGCGGCGGCGGCGGCCGGCATCGTCGATCCGACCTTGACCGGACGAGCTGCCAAGGCCATGAAGGCGGCCGGCTTCAGCTCGATGAACACGGCCGATCCACGCTTCATCGCGCTGGTGCAGCAGGGCGTGACCGATGACGAGTGGCGCTTGACCGCTGCCGAGGCCGTCGCCAGGGCCAAGGGTTGGGGTTGGCTACTTGCCACCGTTGCCGGCCGGCGCAGCGACGTTGCCAACGGGTTTGCCGTTCTGAAGCCCGGAAACCGCCCAAACGGCCGCGATCCCGAACGCGTCGCGGGGTTGACCCCAACCATTGCGGTAAAGCCCCCGTTTTGACCGCTAGACCTGGCGCGCACCTCAACACCCGCTCGACACCATCGCGTTGTGCCTCGAAACGCTCGCTCACCTATGCCGACCGACCCGACGACCGTTCCCGTACTGCATTCCGTGCTGTGCTCGCACGTGCTGCCCGACGACCAGGGCGCGGCCGGCCTGCCTCGCGCGCTGCCCGAAGTGGGCGCACACGGGGGCGGGGCTGACGCGGGCCCGACCCCCCGGGGGGGTTCGAACGGCAGGCGGGGGGCGGCCGATGAATTCGAAGGGCCCCACCACGGGCGGGAGTCAAAAAACCTTGCCCCCATCGCTGCCCCCATCGCTGCCCTGTTCGTCCGTGCTGACAGCCATTACCACGCGCTGCCCGGTGTTGACGCGTGGGACGCCGTGCGCGATGCGATGCGCTGGCCGGGCGGCTGTCCGGTGGTGGCGCATCCCCCGTGCCGTGCGTGGGGCAAGTTGCGCGACAAGGCGAACCCGCGCGACGGCGAAAAGGAATTGGCGCGGCAGGCGGTTCGCTGGGTGCGGGAGTTCGGGGGCGTGCTCGAACACCCCGCGCATTCGACGTTGTGGGCCGCGATGCGAATGCCGCTGCCTCGAAAGGGTCGGGACGCGTGGGGCGGCTGGACGCTGCCGATTTCACAGCATTGGTTCGGGCACCGGGCCGAAAAGATGACGTGGCTTTACGTGGTCGGGTGCGAACCGCACGAGGTGCCCGAGGTGCCGCTGTCGCTGGCCGATCCGACGCACGTGGTTGCCCAACCCAAAAAGCGGCCCACGGTGGTGCGACTGCGCAAGGGCATGCAGGGGTGGAAGCCTGAGATTTCGCGAGCCGAGCGGGAGTTGACCCCGGCGCCGCTGGCCGCGTGGTTGGTCGAGCTGGCGCGCCGCTGCGACGAAAACGCCGCACTTAAATCGACAGCGGGGGCGGCCTGTGCTTGACGAAAAAATCATCGAGTGGGTCATGTCGAAACTGGCGCTCACCTACGGCGTGCGGTTTCACGACCTATACGCGGGCATGGCCCCGGAAATGGTTCGGCGCAATTGGGCAAAGGAACTCGACGGCGTGTCGAGCGAGGGAATCAAGTACGCGCTTCGCAACCTGCCCGAGAAGTACCCGCCCAACGTTCTGGAATTCAAGCGCCTGTGCTACTCGCGCCGCGACGAGGCGCAGCGGCTCGCGTTGCCCCCGCCCAAGCCGCGCGCGATGAGCCCCGAGGACAAGGTGAAGTTGGCAAAGGCGATGGCCCCGATTCGTGACGCGTGGGCGGCGCGCGAGCGTGACCCGAGGGCGTGGGCGCGAAAGCTGAAGCAGCGCGAACTCATGTGCGAACCCTTGACCCTGGCGCAGCGGGATATGTGGCGGGCGGCCCTGCGCGAGGCGACCCCAACACCGGAGGCCGACGAATGACCGAAAACAAACGCGATGTTGTGGCGCGCCTGCGGGGTGCGGCGGCCGACCCTGTGAACCGACACGAAAAAGAGTTGATCGGCGAGGCGGCCGACAGCATCGAGGAATTGCGCTTTTGGTTGCAGCGCAGTCAGGCAAGAGAGCGCGAGCTGCGCGACCAGCTCGCGAACACGCAACCCATGCCTTTTGACGATGACCAATGAGGACACCGAATCATGCTTGACCGCCGCGACTTCGAAGAATGGTGGGCCCGCGAGTGCTCGCGCTCAAGCGTTGGCGACCCTGGCCCGACCGCCAAGCATTGGGCCGAGTTCGGGTTTTTCGCCTCGCAGCGAATCATGCGCAACCACGTACACAACCAGCAGGCCCAAACGCGTAAGACCACGGCCGCACTCTTGGGGAAAAGCCATGACCGATGAAATCGACAAGCCGGCGCCGGACGTGACGACGTTTGAGCTATGGGCCGTGGACGATCAGAACCGCGAACACGTCATTTGCAGCGCCCACGGCCTGCGCGCGGATGCACTGCTCGAAATCATCGCTGACCTGACCGACTTTGCGCAGGCTTCGCGGCGGATGGTGCGTGACATGCGCGTGTATGAGGTGGTTCGCGTGCCGGTTGACCTCGACGTGTTGGGCCGGGTGCAGCAATGACCACGGGCGCGGTTTGGCTCATCGTGTTTTCGCTGGCGCTGTTCATCTGGGCCTCGGGCCTTGCGTGGGCGTTCGGCATCCTCGACGACGCGTTTTTGGACGTAACGGCGCGGTTCGTGCTCGGGCTGCTGTACCTCATCACGTGGGTATTGCCAACGCTGGTTGCCGTGGCTTCGTGGTGGCACTACTCATGACCGAACCGACCACGTGGGTTGACGATGGCGACTTCGGGCCCGGGGTCACGTTTGCCATGCAAACGTCGCGCGGCCTGAACACCCGCGAACACTTTCGGGTGCGCATCAAACGCGTGAAGGCCGAGCGCGAAGTGACTGCATGGGAGTTGCAGCGCTGCCAGCGCCCGCCCATTCCCTGCACGTGCCTGCTCACGCGCATGGCGCCGTCGCGCGGCCTGGATGACGACAACTTGGCCGGCGCATTGAAGGGCGTTCGCGACGAGGTAGCCAAGTGGTTGGGCGTGGATGACGGCGACCGGCAGGCCGTGCGATTTCGATATGCCCAGGTGCGCGCGCCGTGGGGCGTGCGTGTTCAGTTCGGGCCGCCCGTGCGAGGACAACAGGGCGTGCTCGATTTCATCGATTTGGAGGTGTGACGATGGTTCAAGCGCAGAAATTGGCGCGCGCGACTGAGACCCTTACCGGGGTGGCAAAGCGCGTGCTCGATGCCACCCCGATTTCGGAACCGTGGACGGTGGCGCAGATATGCAGCGAAATGGGCCGCAGCGGCTCGCATGTGTCGTTCAACATCGTTTTGGGGTGCCTGAACACACACAAGCAAGCCGGGCTCGTCAAGGAACCGATGACCCAATATTTCCAACGCGTCGCCGTCACGGTGCCTGAGCCCAAGGCCAAGGCCGCCGCGCCGGCCGCCAACGTGGTGCCGCTCATGTCCGCTGAAAAGATCACCGAACGCGAACCGCTCGAATCAATCGGCGCGATGGCCCAGCGCCTGCGCGAGGCCGGCCGCGCTCTCATCATGTGGGCCGAGGACTTGGAACAGGTGGGCATCGAGTACGAAACCCGCATCGAAAAGGCCGGCCAAGACAGCCCCGAAATTGCCAAGCTGCGGCAGTTGCAAACGATCCTCAACAGCCTGCGCTAAGTCGCGGGCACAACTCGGAGTGATACCCCATGTCCTACTCGTTTTCAGTCAAGCAGGCCGACAAGGCGGCGGCAATCGACGCCGTTTATTTCGAGCTGCGCAAGGTGGCCGAGCGTGACCCCATCCACGAGGCCGACGTACCGGGCGCCATGACGGCGGCGGCGGCCATCATCAACGCGCTTTCAGACGACGACTCGATGGACGTTGCCGTGTCCATGTCCGGTTCGGTGTCGTGGACGGGCCGCCAGGGCGAACCGCAACCCATCGTATCGGTGGGCACCTCGATCAGCGCCGCACTGACCTCGCGCCCGCTAAAGCTGTGAGCAACCATCGCCTGTTGTCGCTGCTCGCGCGCTGGCACCAATGGCGCCGGGCGTATTCGCTCGAACGCGGCCACGCGCGCGTGCGGCTGGGCACGGGCGAAGATGCCGAGGACGAGTTGGAGCGGCTGACCATGCAGGCCATCGAGGACGAAATGGACTTTCTCGAACCGCTCGAACTCATGGCGTTGCAGCACGTAGCCCGCGCCGAATGCATGGGCGTGGAAGTCATCACGAACCCGCGCCTTGGCGGCAACACCACGCGCGCGAGGCTCGTTGACCATGCGTTGAGCGTGATTGAAAAACGCCTGTTGCGCGCGGGCATTTTGTAGGGGCAGAATCGCCGCCGTGGGCCGCATTGCGCCCGCAGTTTCCACCCTCCTTCGATAGAACCTTGGCCGCCCAAAGCGGCCATTTTTTTTGCCCATGCCCGACCTCGCAGCGCCCGACAAGCCGCGCCGAGGGCGCAAGCCTGGACAAAAGGTGGAAAAGCCCAAGCCCCCCACCGCGCGCAGCATGTCGCGGGAACTCAAGGTCATGGCGATGACCTCGCTTGGGTTCGTGGGCGGGGTCAAGTACCTGGAACGCGTAGCCAAGACCAACCCGGCCGCTTACCTGTCGTTCCTGGCGAAAACCTTGGTCATGCGCGACGACCACGAGGGCGACGGCGAAAAGCGGTACGTGGTGCAGCAAATCGCAATCGTGCCGGTGCCCACGGCGGGGGTCATCAATTCGCCTGTTGCCGGCCACATCGCCCGCGAACACGTGCGCCTGCCGGCAAACGCGGAAGTCATCGAAAACGAGGCTCAGGGAAATGGCTGAAGTCGCCGAAGTCATCGCGGGCGGCTTCACGCCACGGCATTACCAATTGCCGTATATGTCCGCGATGGACAACGGTTGCAAATTCGCCGTGTGGGTCATGCACCGACGCGGCGGAAAAGACCGCACGGCCCTGGCGCAAGCCTGCAAGGATGCTTTCAAGCGCGTGGGCCTGTACTGGCACTGCCTGCCCACGCTCAAGCAGGGCCGCAAAGTGGTGTGGGACAACATCACCAGCGAGGGAAAGAACCTGATCGATCAGACGTTTCCCCGCGAGCTGGTCAAGCGCCGGCTTGAGGACGAAATGAAGATCGAACTTGAGAACGGTTCGATTGTGCAGATTGTCGGGGCCGACAATTTCAACGCGCTGGTTGGCGCGTCGCCCGTGCATGTGACGTTCTCGGAATGGTCCCTCACCGACCCGCGTGCTTACGACTTCGTGCGCCCGATCCTGCGCGAAAACAATGGTTCGGTGTCGTTCATCTACACGCCACGCGGATACAACCACGGGTGGAAAACGCTTGAGGTTGCGCGCAAGTTGCCGGCCGCCTTTACGGCCGTCATGTCGATCCGCGACACGGGCGTTTTGAGCGAGGCGGATATTGCGCTCGAACGGGCTTACGACATGCCCGAAGAGCTGATCCAGCAAGAGTATTACTGCGACTTCGCAAGCGCCAACGTCGGGGCCATCGTTGGCCGATACATCACGGCCGCCGAGCGCGAAGGCCGCATTAACGTGGACGTGCAGCACAACCCGGGCTCGCGCGTTGTCGTGTCGTGCGACTTGGGTTACCGCGACGCCGCCGCGTTCTGGTTCTGGCAACTGAACGTGGGCGGATTCGAGCTGTTGCATTACGAAGAGGCCAGCGGCATGGACGCGGCCGAGTGGATCGACAAGCTCAAGGCCGTGGGCATACCCATCGATCACGTGTACCTGCCCCACGATGCGCGCGCCAAGACCATGGCAACGCGCCACACGGTGGCCGAACAGTTCGCCCGCGCCTTCGAATGCTCGGTGGTGCCGCCCGGCAAGCTGCAAGACCGCATCAACGCCGCGCGCCTCGTGCTGCCGCATTGCCGGTTTCACCCCGACCGTACCGCGCGCGGCCTGGAAGCCCTGCGCGCGTGGTCGTTCAAGTGGATGGAAGACCGCAAGGTGTTCTCGGCCGAACCTGACCACAACTGGTCGTCCCACGGTTCGGACGCCTTCAGCTACGGCGCGCAGGTTGTGCGCGAGCTGCTACGCGCGGACAAGCCCGCCAAGCCCCGCGAATTCGACGGGTCGTTTTACCCCTTCACGCTCGATGAGCTGCACGAATCCGTGGGCCAGCGGCGCGAACAACGCATATAGGCAGCACCATGGCCGACAAACCCACCACCGACGCCACTTTGGACGCGATGGGCGATCCGCCCGACCCGAGCGCGGTTCCTGGCGCGGCGCCAGGGCTGACCGACAGCGCGCGCCTTGCCCGCAAGTGGCAGGTTGAAATCGCGGCCTCGCGCAAGTGGTTGCAGAAATTCACCAAGTCGGCCCGCGACTGCGAAAAAGCGTACCTCGATCGTTCGCCATCGCAAGACGCGCTCGTGCGCACCTACGCGGGCAAGACCAACCTTTTTTGGTCAAACGTTCAGGTCATCCTGTCGGCCATTTACGGCCGCCTGCCCAAGGCCGAGGTTGACCGCAAATTCACGGACTTTGACGATGACGTGGCGCGCGTGGCGGGCGTCATCATGCAACGCATTTTGAACGGCGACATTGAGCGCGAGCACGACGACACGTCGGCCTCGATGCGCGACGCCTGCCAAGACCGTTTCGTGTCGGGCCTCGGCCAGGTCTGGGTGCGATATGACGTGGACACCGACGAATCGGAAGAGCCCGTAATCGACCCGATGACCGGCCAACCCGCCGTCGATCCCGACACGGGCCAACCCCAAACGCAGACGGTCGAAAAAATCCTGAACGAAGAGGCCGAAGTCGATTACGTGTATTGGGAGGACTTTCTCTACAGCCCGTGCCGGCGCTGGCGCGAATGCCGCTGGGTGGCGCGCCGCGTGTACCTGTCCGAACCGAAGTTGAAGGCCCGTTTCAAGCTCACCGACGAACAGGCCGCGCAGGTTCCCATGCAGGCGCGCGCGGCGGCCGACAACCAGGGCAACCGCGACGATGACGTGTTGAAGGCCACGCCGTTTAAGCAGGCCGCAATCTGGGAAATCTGGGACAAGGATTCCAACTCGGTGTGCTGGTTCGTGGAGGGGTGCCAATTCGTGCTCGACTACCAACCCGACCCGTTGGAACTCGATGATTTCTTCCCCTGCCCGCAACCCGTTGTCGCCACCACGCTGACCAAGGCGTTTATCCCGCGCCCCGACTACGCGATGGCGCAAGACCTGTACAAAGAACTTGACCGCATCAACTCGAAGTTGTCGCACCTGACCGACGCCGTGAAGGCGGCGGGCGTGTATGACAAGAACGCCGGCCCGCTCAAGCAGTTGATGACCACGGCCGTCGAAAACGCGTT
>Ga0207695_10005093_pt1 | contig 17611 bp, 16 predicted proteins | sample KBSC54metaG_FD_184354 | JGI IMG/M metagenome (GOLD analysis project Ga0207695, IMG submission 184354) | Corn rhizosphere microbial communities from Kellogg Biological Station, Michigan, USA - KBS C5-4 metaG (SPAdes) (version 2) | ecosystem: Host-associated > Plants > Roots > Rhizosphere > Soil... | reverse complement strand
TTCCTTGGCGCCGGCACGATCGGTGTCGCCGCGATCTGGACCCTGGCCAAGCTGGTCAAGCCGGTAGTCAGCGGCCTGGCCGGCGCCATGGCCGCCGCGCGGGTACGTGCGGCCGGCAACGCACACACCCTGCCGCGCACCGAGCAGGACATGCCGATCGGGATCGTGGCCCTGATTACCGTAGCCTGCCTGGCGCCGATCGGCTGGCTATTGGGCAGCTTTGGTTCGGGCGCCGGCCTGGGTTCGGAACTGACCACCCTGGTGGTTGGCGGCGTGGCCTTCGTGGTGTTGATGAGCTTTTTCGTATCGGCGGTGTGCGGCTACATGGCAGGCCTGATCGGTTCGTCCAATAGCCCGCTGTCGGGCGTGGGCATCCTGGTGGTGCTTGCTGCTGCCATGTTGCTGGTGGCTGGCGTGAAGCCGCACCTGCCACCGGAAAGCGGCAAGGCGCTGGTGGCCTTCGCGTTGTTCGTCACGGCAGTAGTCTTTGCGGTGGCCGCCATCGCCAACAACAACCTGCAGGATCTCAAGACCGGTCAATTGGTCGATGCAACGCCGTGGAAGCAGCAGGTCGCCCTGGTGATCGGCGTACTGGCCGGCGCGCTGATCATTCCGCCGGTGCTGGATCTGCTCAATCACGCTTACGGCTTTGCTGGTGTACCTGGCGCCGATCCCGCCAAGGCGCTGGCCGCCCCGCAGGCCGGGCTGATCTCGGCCCTGGCGCAGGGCGTGATCGAGAACAATATCGACTGGACCCTGATCGGTGTCGGCGGGGCTATCGGCGTAGTGATCATCGCGCTCGACGCGGTCCTGGCCGCTACGACCAAGACAGTGCGCCTGCCGCCCTTGGCAGTGGGCCTGGGCATCTATCTGCCGACCTCGACCACCTTGATGGTGGTAGTCGGTGCCCTGGTGGGGGCGTTCTTCGACCGCCGCGCTGATCGCGGCCCCAAGCCCGAGTCGACCAAGCAATTGGGCGTGCTGCTGGCTTCGGGCATGATCGTGGGGGAGAGCCTGATCCTGGTGTTGATCGCCGCTATCGTGGCCTTCACCAGCAATGCGGCACCGTTGGCGCTGGTTGGCGACAGCTTCGCGGGACCGGCCGTATGGATCGGCGGTATCGCGTTTGCCGCGGTGATGTTCGTGCTCTATCGCTGGATCAGTCGCCTGGCGGTAGGCAAGGCTTAAGAAGGTAAGTCGGCCGCTGCGCGGCCTGCAAATGGTCAACGGGAAAAGCCAGAGCTTCGGGCTCAGCTTTTCCCGTTGACCGTTTACAGCGCCGCAGGCGCGTCTTTACAGGCCACGTAGTGGCCGGCTTTACTCCCAGATGTCATTTACCTATGTGACGATGAAGCCTACGGGGGCCTGACAGGCTATGCTTCGCCGTTCGCAGAAACGACCTGCGACGGTTGTAATGGTGTGGAGGCGTTAGTCGAGTGGTGGAACAAACTGGGGCGGAGGCTCCGATTCCAGGTAAGGACCTGACCCTTATGGGCGCTGGCGCGCTGTGGCTGCGCCGGCTGGCTGGACCGTTCCTGTCGCTGGGAATGCTGTGCCTGGCGTTGTGGGCGCTGCACAAGTTGGCCCGCGAAGTCAGCTATCACCAGGTAGCGCGTTTCGTCCACGGCTTGCCGGACTGGCGCATCGCCTTGGCGGTGGTGCTGACGGCGTTGAGCTATGTGGCGATGACGCTGTATGACTGGTTCGGCGTGGCCTCGCTCGGCAAGCGCCTGCCGCGTGCGCAGGTGAGCTTTATTTCCTTTCTCAGCTATGCCTTCAGCAACACACTGGGCATGGCGCTGCTGGTTTCTGGCTCGATCCGCTATCGCTTTTATATCCAGGCAGGCCTTTCCACCGCTGAGGTGGCCAAGGTCGTGCTGTATTGCACGCTGAGCTTCTGGCTGGGGCTGTTCACGCTGACCGGCGTCACGCTGCTGATCGTTCCGGTACCGGCGACCTTGCCGTTTGCCGAGCTGCGCCTGCCGATAGGTGCCTTGCTGACCTTGTTGCCGGTGGCATGGATGGCCGGCAGCCTGTGGCTGCGCAAGCCGGTTCGGGTATGGCGCTGGCCGGTCAGCATGCCGACGCCGCAGAACGCGCTGCGCCAGATCATCGTGGGTACGGTCGATTGGGGCCTGGCTGCCAGCGTGCTCTATCTGTTGATGCCCAACGAAGTCGATACCGGCTTCGGGCATTACCTGGCGATCTTCGCGCTGGGCCAGATCGCCGGCCTGATCAGCCATGTGCCGGGTGGCCTGGGCGTGTTCGAAGCGGTCATGCTGGCCGGCTATGGCGCCACCGGCAACGAAGGCCTGGAAGCGCCCATCCTGGGTGCGCTGGCGGCATACCGCCTGATCTACTACTTCCTGCCGCTATGCGCGGCCACCTTGATGGTGTTGTTGCGCGAAGTGCGTGGCCTGCGGACCAAGAGCCTGCTCTCGCCCTGGTTTACCGGCTTGCTGCCGCCGTTCTTCGCGGGCCTGACCCTGGTTTCCGGTGCAGTGCTGGTGTTCTCCGGCGCCACCAACGCCATTCCCGATCGCATGGCGATCCTGCGCAATGTGTTGCCGTTGCCGGTGCTTGAGGTTTCGCATTTCCTCAGCAGTGTGGTCGGCATGTTGTTGCTGATCCTGGCGCGCGGGCTGCAGCGCCGGCTCGACGCCGCTTATGTGCTGACGCTGGTGTTGCTGGTCGTCGGCGCGGTGCTGTCGTTGCTCAAGGGCATCGACTATGAGGAAGCTACGCTGCTCTCGCTGCTGGCGCTGGGTCTCGCGCCAGCGCATCAGCTGTTCTATCGACGTGCCTCTCTGTTCAGTACCAACTTCTCGGTCGGCTGGATCATTGCCATCCTGGCGGTGCTCGGCTGTGCCAGCTGGCTGGTGATCTTCAGCTACAAGCATGTCGAATACCGCAGCAACCTTTGGTGGGAATTCAGCTTTCTGCACGGCGGTGCGCCACGCGCCTTGCGCGCGCTGGTGGGCGCGGCTGCCGCCGGCCTGTTGTTCGCGCTGGCGACATTGATCCGCCCGGCACCTCCACGCTTGCTGCTGCCTGACGAAAACGACCTGGGCAAGGCGTTACCGCTGATCAAGAGCTATTCGTCCGCCCAAGCGCATCTGGCCCTGATGGGCGACAAGACGCTGCTGTTCGATGCGGAGAACAAGGCCTTCATCATGTACGACGTGGAGGGTCGCAGCTGGATCGCCATGGGAGACCCGGTCGGCGAGAGCGACGATGCGCGGCGCGAGTTGGTGTGGACGTTCCGCGAACTGTGCGAACGCGCCGGTGGCTGGCCGCTGTTCTATCAGGTTCGGCCTGAGGATCTCGACCTGTATCTCGAAGTGGGTATGAACCTGCTGAAGATCGGCGAAGAGGCTCGCGTCAAGCTGGACGAATTCAATCTCGACGGCAAGTCGAAGAAAGTCCTGCGCAACACCGTCAACAAGCTCACCCGCGACGGCCTGCGGCTGGAGATCATTCCCGCCGATGCGGTGCCGGCGATGCTGCCGCGGCTGAAGCAGATTTCCGATGCCTGGATGCGCGACAAGCGCGTGCGCGAAAAAGGTTTCTCGCTGGGTACGTTCGAGCCGGGTTACCTGAGCCGCACGCCGATGGCGATCATCTGGCAGGGCGAGGAGCCGGTGGCGTTTTCCAACCTGTTCCTCACCGACAGCAAGGAAGAAGCGTCGCTGGACCTGATGCGCCATATGCCCGATAGCACCTCCGGCATCATGGACTTCATGTTCATCCAGCTGATGATGTGGGCCAAGCAGGAAGGCTATCGCTGGTTCAATCTCGGCATGGCGCCCTTGTCGGGCCTGCAGAGCCGTCGTACGGCCACCCTGTGGAGCCGCTTCGGCGCCATGATTTTCGGTCGCGGCGAGCGCTTCTACAATTTCCGCGGCCTGCATCGCTACAAGGACAAGTTCGATCCCGAGTGGGAACCGCGCTATCTGGCGGTGCCGGCCAACATCGCCTTGCCGGTAGCACTCGCCAACCTGGCGAGCCTGATTTCCGGTGGCCTATCGGGTATGGTTCGTCGATGAAAAAAGTTTTGTGGTCGGTATGTGCGCTGGTCGTTATCGGCGCTGCGGTGGGCGTGCTCTTGTGGCAGCCCTGGCATCACACCAGCATGGCCGAGTCGCTGACGGTGATCCCGCCGGCGCCGGGCGTCACGCCACCAGCAGGGCGCGATGACGTGCTTGCCATCGTGTACTCCGGCGATGGCGGCTGGCGCGACCTGGACAAGCAACTGGGCGCCAAGTTGAGCGAACGGGGCGTGCCCGTACTGGGCGTGAGTGCGCTGAGCTACTTCTGGCGTACGCGATCGGCGGCTGATTCGGCGGTCGATCTCGATGCGCTGATCCAGCAGAACCTCGCGACATTCAAGAAAAAGCGCGTATGGCTGATCGGCTTCTCGTTCGGTGCCGACGTGCTGCCGTCGATCATCGGCCAGCTGAAGCCCGAGAACCGCGCCACGATCGCCCAGTTGGTGCTGCTGTCGCCTACCCGCGATGCCAGCTTCGAGATCGAGATGGAAGGCTACATGCGCGAGGGCTGGTTCAAGACCCACACACAGGAGTGGCTGCAGAAGCTCAACCCCGTGCAGCACTATGACGCCTTGCCGCCGTTGCTGGCACTCGATGCCCGCCCGCCGGTGGTCTGCTACTACGGCAAGGACGAAAGCGACGACACCATCTGCACCGAGCCGTCGCTGCCGAACTGGGTCCACGTCGATGCAAAGCAAGGCGACCATCATTTCGATGGCGACTACGGCAAGTTGGCCACGGAAATGCTGCAGCAGCTCCCTGCGGGGCAGTGAGCTAGCAGCAGGGAAACTCCAAAGGCCACTGTTGCCTCGCCTCGCGGGGACGGCCCATGTGCCCCTAAAGTAATTCGCGCGCAGGACGATAAACCGGCGACATACCGGAGTTCGTAATTTCATGCTGCCATGCGTCCGCACAGGGGCTGACCGTATTCATCCTGGCGTCACCCGCATCTGGCGGTGGGCTGGCATCATGCCTTTCAATGCGGGCAGCGTCGCCGTGGGCAACCACGATGCCGTGATGACGCGCATGAACGGGCCGTCGTACACATGAGCCACTACAACAAGCCGCCGCCTGGCCCTTCAGGCAATGTCGTCAACTGGAGCGATCCGCATCTGGAGGCGCTGCTGCGCAAGACCGAAAGCTGGAGCCTGGATAACCGCGGCGTGTTCACGCCCATTCCGTGCGAGCTGCATATCGGCTGGGGCGCCAGCCCGGGCAAGTCCGCCACGTTGGTATTCGAGCGCGAAGGCGTGATGGTGGTCGAAGCTCACTTCATCATTCCGCAGGGCGAGCAGGTTCGGGTGGATCGCTTGCAGATGGGTACCCTGCGTTCCACTTGGGGCATCGTGGTGGAAGGGCGCGACGGACAGCGTGTCGAAGACCGTGCCAACGGCACCCGGGTGTACTGGTTGCATATGCGCTGAGCACGTGCGGTCAGTAGCGCTTTTTTTTCGATGGCCTCAGTATCGACGGCAGACGCCACCAGCCGATAACCACCATGCCCACTCAGCGTGACATACAGCTACTGGCCCGCTACAACCAGTGGATGAACGGCAGGCTGTATGCTGCCGTTGCCGACTGGGACGAGGAGGCATTGCACGAACACCGCGGTGCGTTTTTCGGTTCGATTTTCGGCACGCTGGATCATCTGCTCAAGGCCGACACGATCTGGCTGAAGCGCTTCGCCGAACATCCGGCTGACTTCAGCGCGCTGGCGCCGGTACACGCCTTGACTCATCCCTATCTGCTCGAAGGGCCGGTATACGATGATTTTCCTTCCCTGCATGCGGCGCGGCTGGCGATGGATGAGACGATTCTTGCCTTTGCCGATCAGCTGACGAACACCCTCTGCGAGCAACCGCTGGTCTACCTCAACCGCGCCGGTGAATCGTTCGAGCGCCCGCTGGGTTTTGTCCTGCTGCATTTCTTCAATCACCAGACGCATCATCGCGGCCAGATCACGACCTTGCTCAGTCAGGCCGGGGTCGATGTCGGTTCGACCGATCTCCTTACCCTGGTGCAGTGAATGCTGACGATGAAGCCTAGCCCCCATGCACGTAATCCAGGCATCGACGCCTTGCGTGGCCTGTCGATCCTTCTGGTGGTGTTGCACCATATCGGCTTGCGCATCCCGTTCAAGAAAACCGCATTGGCGGACGTGTTGCCGATGCCCTTGCTGCGCGCGCTCAACTACAACGGCTACGAAGCGGTTTTTGTCTTCTTCGTGATCTCCGGCTTCCTGATTGCCGGCAATGTCCTGCGCCGCTGGGGCTCGCTACAGCAGATCGATGCACGCAGCTTCTATGCACGACGGTTTGCGCGCATCGTGCCTTGCCTGCTGGCGTTGCTGATCGTACTGAGCGTCCTGCACCTGCTGGGCGTGGATGACTATGTGATTCATCGCGAAGGGCAGTCGTTGCCAGGGGCGATTTTCGCGGCGCTGGGCCTGCACCTTAACTGGTACGAAGGCGTCACCGGTTATCTGCCGGGGAGCTGGGACGTGTTGTGGTCGCTGTCGATCGAGGAAGCCTTCTATCTGGGCTTTCCACTGCTATGCCTGTTGATTCGCCGCGATGTGGTGCTGATCCCGCTGTTGGTGTTGTTGGCGGTCAGCCTGCCATGGTCTCGTGGCGCGCTGGAGGCCAATGAGATTTGGCAGGAGAAAGCGTATCTGCCGGGCATGAGCGCCATCGCGATCGGCGTCATCGGCGCGTGGCTGATGCCGCGCCTGCGCCTGCGTGGTTACGGCGTGCCGGTATTGCAGGTGCTCGGCTGGGCGGGGCTTGTCTGTACCTTCGTCGCAGGCGGCTGGATCTGGCACTACATTCGCAATGGCTACATGTTGCTGCTGACGCTATCCGCGCTGGCGCTGCTGATCGCCTTTGTCGAGCAGGCGCGTCGTGGCGACCGCAAGCCGTTTCCGGGCTTTGGCTGGCTGCGTAGCTGGGGCCGCCTGAGCTACGAGATCTACCTCACGCACATGTTTGTCGTGTTTGCCGTGGTGCGCGCCTATCGCGCCTTCGGCGGGGACGGGCGGCTCGGTTTCCTGTGGTACCTGCCGGCATTGCCGCTATGCTGGCTGCTTGGCGTCGCCGTGGAGCGCTGGCTGTCGCTGCCGGCGGAGCGTTGGCTGCAAATGCGCTTGCTGCCAACCCGTGCGGAGGCGCCGCTGGCCGGCGAAGCGGGTTGATACTCAGCGATAACGATTGATCGTATCGCGCAATTCGAGCGTCGCGGCGCGCGATGCCTGGGCGAAGTCTTCACCCTGGCTGGCATAGAGGATCGCGCGCGAGGAGTTGATCATCAGCCCGTTGCCGTCAGCCGTGCGACCATGGCGCAATACGGCCTCCACGTCACCGCCTTGCGCGCCGATGCCGGGCACCAGTAGCGGAACGTCGCCGACCAGCGAGCGTACTTCGGCCAACTGTTCCGGCCAGGTTGCGCCGGTTACCAGGGCGCAGTTTCCATTCGCATTCCACTCCTGCGCTACCAGCCTGGCGACGTGCTGATAAAGCGGCATGCCGCCGACGTCGAGATCCTGCAGGTCCGATGCGCCTGGATTGGAGGTGTGGCAAAGCAGGATCACGCCCTTGTCGGCGTGGTCGAGGAAGGGCTGGATCGAGTCGCGCCCGAGGTAGGGGTTGAGCGTCACCGCATCGGCCTCGTAGCGCTCGAAGGCCTCGGTGACATAGTGCTGCGCCGTGCTGCCGATATCGCCGCGCTTGGCATCGAGGATCACCGGCACATGCGGAAACATCGCGTGAGCGTGCGCGATCAGACGCTCCAGCGCGTCCTCTGCACTCAGTGCGGCGAAATGCGCGATCTGCGGCTTGAACGCGCAGACCAGATCGCCGGTGGCGTTGACGATCGCCCGGCAGAACTCGAATACGGCGTCGGGATGGTCGCGAAGGTGTTCGGGAAAACGCGAAGGCTCCGGATCGAAGCCGACACAAACCAGCGAATTATTGGCAGCCCATGCCTGTTTCAGGGATTGCATGAAGTGCATGGGATGCCTCCGTCTGGTTGGTCAATGGTGGAGAGGAATAAGAGAAGAGTGGGGGATACGCAAACCATGCTCTTACCCACCACTCACTTCTTGACTCCTCTCAACTCGCTCTTAAGCGAGCTTCTTGTACTTGACGCGCTTCGGCTTGGATCCTTCCTCGCCCAGGCGGCGCTTCTTATCCGCTTCGTACTCGTTGTAGTTGCCGGGGAAGAACTCCACGTGCGAGTCGCCTTCGAACGCGATGATGTGCGTGGCGATGCGATCGAGGAACCAGCGATCATGCGAGATCACCATCGCACAGCCGGGGAATTCCAGAATCGCGTCTTCAAGCGCGCGCAGGGTTTCCACGTCAAGGTCGTTGGACGGCTCGTCGAGCAGCAGCACGTTGCCGCCCTGCAGCAGGGTCTTGGCCAGGTGCAGGCGGCCGCGCTCACCGCCGGACAGGTTGCCGACGATCTTCTGCTGGTCGGTGCCCTTGAAGTTGAAGCGGCCGATATAAGCGCGCGACTGGATCTCGAAGTTGCCGACGGTAAGGATGTCCGCGCCGCCGGAGATTTCCTGCCACACGTTGTTCTTGCCATCGAGCATGCCGCGCGACTGGTCGACATAGGCCAGCTTGACCGTGTGGCCGAGCTTCACCTCGCCCTGGTCGGGCTGTTCCACACCGGTAATCAGCTTCATCAGCGTGGATTTACCCGCACCGTTGGGGCCGATCACGCCAACGATCGCACCCGGCGGCACCTTGAACGACAGGTCGTCGATCAGCATGCGGTCGCCGAAGGACTTGCTGACGTTCTTGAACTCGATCACTTCCTGGCCCAGGCGCTCGCCCGGCGGAATGAAGATTTCATTGGTTTCGTTGCGGCGCTGGTATTCGACCGCGTTCAGTTCTTCGAAGCGGTTCAAGCGCGCCTTGCCCTTTGACTGGCGACCCTTGGCAGCCGAGCGCACCCATTCCAGTTCCTTTTCGATGGCCTTCTGGCGGGACTTTTCCTGCGAGGCTTCCTGCTTGAGGCGGGCATCCTTCTGCTCCAGCCACTCGGTGTAGTTGCCCTTCCACGGAATGCCGCGGCCGCGGTCGAGTTCGAGAATCCACTCGGCGGCGTTATCGAGGAAGTAGCGGTCATGGGTGACGGCCACCACGGTGCCCGGGTAGTTCTGCAGGAACTGCTCCAGCCAGTCGACCGACTCGGCGTCCAAATGGTTGGTCGGCTCGTCGAGCAACAGCATGTCCGGTTTGGACAGCAGCAGGCGGCACAGCGCGACGCGGCGCTTTTCACCACCGGACAGCGGCCCGATCTTGGCATCCCACGGCGGCAGGCGCAGTGCATCGGCGGCCACTTCGAGCTGACGCTCCAGTGCGTGGGCGTCGTTGGCGGCCAGGATGCTTTCCAGCGCTTCCTGTTCCTTGGCCAGCTTGTCGAAGTCGGCGCCTTCCTCGGCATAGGCGGCATAGACCTCTTCGAGGCGCTTCTGCGCGTCGAGCACGACGGAGACACCTTCTTCGACCGCTTCGCGCACGGTCTTGTCCGCGTCCAGCTGCGGTTCCTGCGCCAAGTAGCCGACCTTGATGCCCGGCTGCGGACGGGCCTCGCCCTGAAAATCGGTATCGACGCCGGCCATGATGCGCAGCACGGTCGACTTACCCGCGCCGTTCAGGCCCAGCAGGCCGATCTTGGCACCCGGGAAAAACGACAGCGAGATGTCCTTGATGATCTGACGCTTCGGCGGGACGATCTTGCTGACCCCGTTCATGGTGTAGATGTACTGCATGCTTCGCTCCCTTAAGGGCGGTCCGTCGGCCCGCGAAAGCGCGGTCCGGCATAGAAAGTGGGGAATTGACCGCCAATTATCGCCGATCGGGCGTCGCGCTGCCACGGTGAAGTGCAGGCTCACGCAACAGCGGTTGCGCCCGGTTTGTCATGCCGGCGCCATAACCATGCGGGTTGCCGCCCTATTTGCCCGGCATGCTCCCTCGGATATCAGTCAGGCGAGGGAATATGGCCGCTATCTGCGAGGTATCAAAGGCACCCATCCCGTTGGGAGCATGGGATCAAGGCTTGGCCCGGTGGGCGGCTGGGCATGGCGCCTGGGCGGTGGTCCTGCACGAACTGCTCTGCTTTGGCGCCAAACAGGCATTTGCCTGCCTTTTTGGCGGCTGCATGCTGGTCTTGCTGCTGTCGAGCTGGATGGTCTACCCCAGTGACGCCTGGTTGAGTCGCTATGACTTTCTCACGATTGCCGCCTTGGCGATCCAGCTTGCCCTATTGGCGAGCGGCCTGGAGACACGTGAAGAAGCGTCGGTCATTGTGTTGTTTCACATCGCCGGCACGGTCATGGAAGTTTTCAAGACATCGGCGGGTTCGTGGGTTTATCCCGAAACGTCGGTCCTGCGCGTGGGCGGCGTACCCCTGTTTTCCGGCTTCATGTACGCATCGATCGGTAGCTACATCGCTCGCGCCTGGCGCTTGTTTGATTTCCGATTTGTGCGGCATCCGCCGCTTGCCGCCACAATGTGGCTAGCGGTGGCGATCTACGCCAATTTCTTTACCCATCACTATCTGCCGGATATGCGCCTGCTGCTGTTCGCCGCCGTCGCATGGTTGTTCGGACCTGCCTGGATCGAGTTTCGTATTCGCCACAGGCATCGACGCATGCCGTTACTGCTTGGCTTGGTGCTGGTCGCCACGTTTATCTGGCTGGCCGAAAATATCGGTACTTTCACGGCGGCATGGCGCTACCCCGCGCAGCGCGATGGTTGGCATATGGTGCCGCTGCAAAAGCTTGGTGCGTGGCTGCTCCTGATGATCATCAGCTATGTCATGGTGTCGGCGGTTGCATGGCGCCGATCCGCTACGGAGATGACGGGCGCGCCGAATCGATCAATGCCGTGACCGTGCGCGTATGCAGCGATGCCGCGTCGAAGCCAGCTGGCAACATACCGGCAATTTCAAGCATCACTGCGCCATGCAGCGCCGCCCAGATCTGGTGACCAAAAATCGGGGCGTCGGCCTGGATCCTGCCTTCATCGATCATCACATCGACGTGCGCGACCACGGTTCGCAACATGCGCTCGTGCGCCTCGCGGTAGGCGGCATCGTCCCGGTGCGGCTCGGGATATTCGAACATCAGGCGATAGGTGGCGGTATTGGCACGCGCGAATGCGATGTACGCATCGCGCACGGCTCGGCTGCGGGTGCGGCCGTCGCCGGGCGAGTCGAGCGCCTGTTCCAGTGCCTGCGAAAACCGGTGCATGCCGCGCGTGCGCACGGCGGTCATGATGCTTTCCTTGTTCGGGTAGTAGCGATACGGGGTCATCGTGCCGCAGCCCAGGTCGGTGGCAATACGGCGCATGGTGAGCGCCGCAGGGCCTTCCTCCACGTACAGGCGTGCCGCCGCATCGCAGATCCGCCCGCGGAAGGCTTCGGTTTCGTGTTCGCTCAGCGCCTTGGGCACGTGTGTTTTCCCATCATCTCAAGGCGAAACATGCAGTGTCTGGCGGAAGAACGTCAATGCGTCCTTCTGTATCTGCGCGTGCACCTTGGCGCGATCCACGCCTGTCGGGTCACTGCAGATCGCCTGTGCCTCCTTGGCCAGTTCGGGCGAGCAGGGCGCGAGGAATACCCAGTGATCGGCTTTCGGCACCACGGTCCTGCCTTTGAGCGTGTGCAGCAGGGGTGCCAGACGCGCAGCATTCTCCTGCGGTATCAGGACATGGTCGTCCTGGCCGTAATAGAGATAGACGGGGCGGTTTATCGCGTTCGCGCTCGAAGCATCGAAGGGGATGCTAAGCGGTGCCATCGCGAATGCGGCCTTGACGCGTGGATCGGCGGTATCGCCCCACTTGAGCATGTCCTTCTGGAAGATCGCGATGACCTCGAGATCGGATTGGCCATGCTTGGCGGCCTCCGCGAACTGTCGCTGTGCCGGGCCGCAAACACCTTCATCGCCCGGATATTTCCTGCAATAAGGAATGAAGCGCTCCATGTGTGGCTTCGCGCCCACCACCATCAGCGCCGTGTAGCCGCCGGCGGAAAAGCCCGCCACGCCGATGCGTTCCGGATCGATCAGCGTTTTCCATTGCGGGTCGGCTAGCAGCTTGCTGATGGTGGCCGCGACCTGGATCGGCCGACCGCTCATCACCTGCGGATGGCCGACACCGCTCTGATCGTGAAAATTGTCGCCGGGATGCTCCAACGTGGCGACAACAAACCCGTGACTGGCCAGGTAAGTAGCCAGATCGTGATGGCCCATGTCCGAGCCGCCGTTGCCATGGGAAATCACCACTAGTGGCTTAGCGCCGGGAATGGCCGGTGCATCCACCGTGGCCTCGAGGTGATAAGGGCCACGCACGGTGACGCCTTTGGCCTGGGCCGACGGATAAAACACCAGCCCTGGCATCTCCCCGCCGCTTACCGGGTCATGGATACGGATATCACCAAAGCCGACGCCGGTCGTCGCAGGCGAGGCGGCCATGACGGCGGCGGACAGTATCGATAGCGCGATAAGAGCGAGCCAGCGTAAGGCGCGGAAGCGGTCGGACATGAGTCTGGGTCCCTGGTAACGTTGCGTACGGCGTACCGTACATCGTACGCAACTGGCCGCGCAAGTCCCGCCATTGGCCGTAAACTTCGCTGAGCGTTACAATTTCGCGTCTAAATCCCCGCTTGCCACTCCATAGAGGTCAGGATGTTCCCCAAGAACGACACGATCGCCGGTTATGACGACGAATTGGCCCAGGCCATTGCCGCCGAAGCCCGCCGCCAGGAAGACCACGTCGAACTGATCGCCTCGGAGAACTACGCCAGCCCTCGCGTGCTTGAAGCGCAGGGTTCGGTGCTGACCAATAAATACGCCGAGGGTTATCCCGGCAAGCGCTACTATGGTGGCTGCGAATACGTCGATATCGCCGAAAAACTGGCGATCGACCGCCTCAAGCAACTGTTCGGCGCCACCTATGCCAATGTGCAGCCGCATTCGGGTTCACAGGCCAACCAGGCCGTGTATCTGGCGCTGCTGCAGCCGGGCGATACGATCCTGGGCATGTCGCTGGCCCATGGCGGTCACCTGACCCACGGCGCCAAGGTCAATATTTCCGGCAAGCTGTTCAATGCCGTGCAATACGGCGTCAACGAGCAGGGACTGGTCGACTATGACGAGGTCGAGCGCCTGGCTGTCGAGCACAAGCCCAAGATGATCGTCGCCGGCTTCTCCGCCTATTCGCAAGTGATGGATTGGGCGCGCTTTCGCGCCATCGCCGACAAGATTGGCGCCTACCTGTTTGTCGACATGGCCCACGTCGCCGGCCTGATCGCCGCGGGTGTGTACCCCAATCCGGTGCCGCATGCCCATGTGGTGACGTCGACCACCCACAAGACCCTGCGCGGCCCGCGCGGCGGGTTCGTTATCGCCAAGGATCTGGGCGAAGAGCTGGAAAAGAAACTCCAGTCGATCGTCTTCCCCGGTATTCAGGGCGGTCCGTTGATGCACGTGATCGCCGCCAAGGCGGTGGCATTCAAGGAAGCGCTGGAACCCTCTTTCAAGGACTACCAGGCGCAGGTGGTCAAGAACGCCAAGGCGATGGCCAAGACGCTGATCGAGCGCGGCTACAAGGTAGTTTCCGGCGGCACCGAAAACCATTTGATGCTGGTCGACCTGATCGGTCGCGACGTTACCGGCAAAGATGCCGAAGCGGCGTTGGGCAAGGCGCACATCACTGTCAACAAGAACGCCGTGCCGAACGATCCGCGCTCGCCGTTCGTCACTTCCGGCCTGCGCGTAGGTACGCCGGCGGTGACTACGCGTGGTTACAAAGAAAGTGATGTAGTCGAGCTGACGAACTGGATTTGCGATGTGCTCGATGCGCCCAACGATGATGCGATCATCAAGAAGGTGCGCGAGCAGGTGACGGCGCAGTGCAAGAAATTCCCGGTTTACGGTTGATTAGTGCACTGTCCCTTCTGCCAGCATGAAGATACCCGGGTCATCGACTCGCGTCTGACCGAAGACGGCGCCACCGTGCGCCGTCGTCGCGAATGTCCGCAATGTGGTGAGCGCTTCAATACCTTCGAGACGGCGGAGTTGAAGCTGCCCAGCATCGTCAAGAGCGGCGAACGTCGGGAGAGTTTCGATGAGCGCAAGCTGCGGGTGAGTTTCGAACGGGCGCTGCAAAAGCGTCCGGTGGCAACAGAAGCCGTGGACGATGCGGTGCGCGCCATCGTCAACGACCTGCGCAAGAGCGGCGAACGCGAAGTGCCTTCACGGCAGATCGGCGAGCTGGTCATGCGCGAGTTGAAGAAGCTCGATCAGGTGGCGTACGTGCGTTTTGCCTCGGTCTATCGCAAGTTCGAGGACGTGCATGCGTTCCGCGAAGAGATCGAAAAGCTGGAGCGCGATTTACCGGGTCTTGAAAGTCTGCAGCTGTCGTTGCTGGGCGAGGCTGCGGTCAAGCGGAGCAAGAAGGGCTAGGACAGGCTTGCTTCCCTTTACCCCAACTTCTCCTCTGGCTTGTCGAGGGAGAGGGTTGGGTGAGGGGTCGAGTGACGCCAGAACAATCCGTTCTGGCAGAATGCCGCCCCATGGCCACCTCGACCTTCTCCGCTCTCGACCATCTCCACATGGCGCATGCCTTGCGTCTGGCGGAGCTGGGCCTCTATACCACCCAGCCCAATCCCCGCGTAGGCTGTGTCATAGCGCATGGCGCGGATATCGTCGGGACCGGTTGGCATCAACGTGCCGGTGAGCCGCATGCCGAGGTCTACGCGCTGCGCGAAGCGGGTGAGCGCTCGCGTGACGCGACCGCTTATGTGACGCTTGAGCCCTGTGCCCACCATGGGCGTACGCCGCCCTGCGCCGATGCCCTGATCGCTGCCGGCGTGGCGCGCGTAGTGATCGCCTCGGAAGATCCGTTTCCCAAGGTCGATGGCCGCGGTATCGAAAAACTTCGCGCCGCCGGCATCACTGTCGAAACCGGCTTGATGCGTGATGCTGCGCGCGAGCTCAACATCGGTTTTTTCAACCGCATCGAGCGCGGGCGCCCCTGGGTGCGCATCAAGCTGGCGATGAGCCTTGATGGCCGTACCGCGTTGGCGACCGGCGAATCGAAGTGGATTACCGGCGAAGCCGCACGCGAAGACGTACAGCGCTGGCGCGCACGAAGCTCGGCCATCCTGACCGGCAGCGGTACCGTGCTGGCGGACAACCCACGATTGACCGTGCGCATGGAGGGGGTCACCGGCCAGCCTATGCGCGTGGTGCTCGATCGCTTGTTGCGTACGCCGCCAGGCAGCCAGGTGCTGGATGGTCAGATGCCGACACTGATGTTGCACGGCCATTCCGCCAGGCCGGATGCACGCTTCGCCAACGTGGAATGCATCCCGGTCGCGGAATCTGGCCGAAGCTTCGATCTTGCTGCGGCGCTCACCTTGTTGGCCGAGCGCGATTGCAACGAAGTGCAGGTCGAATCCGGGCCGACCCTTTGCGGCGCCTTGATCGCTGCCGGCCTGGCGGACGAGTTGCTGTTGTATGTCGCGCCGGTATTGCTGGGCGACCATGCCATGCCATTGCTAGGCTTGCCGGCATTGACCGATATGTCGAAGCGTTGGGCATTGCAAACTATGGATCAACGTCAGATAGGTAACGATCTTCGCTTACGGTTACGGCCTCTAAGGCGCGATTGACAGTAAATTTCAGGGAGCAGGGATATGCAGGACGATCAGCTGAAAGATGTCTACACACCTTCCGTCGCGGCACATCAGGATGCCGTGGATAACGACGAAAAACGGCTCGATAACCGGAGCGCTGGCATCTGGCTGACCACCATCTACTGTCTGTTGAGTGGTGTGGGAGGGCCTCTGCTATTTATTTTCGACCTGCACTATCTGACGATGATGAATACCGGCGAGATAAGCCTGCTCCAGGGCATGGTGATATTGCTGCCTTTTCCGCTGATCCTGATCGGTGGCATCCAGCTTTTCCGCTTGCGCAAATCGGCATTGGGCTGGTTTATTGCCGCTGCCGTCATTCGGGCGCCATCACTGATCTCCTCGCACGGCTTGTCCTTCCCGTGGTGGCTGGTATTCGTGGCTCTGGTGGTCTACACGCTGGTGCTTCGGCGCCGCAAGGTGCTGGATTGATGCCGGCAGGCGAACGATGCATCCCATAAGCCGAGGGACCATCCTCAGCATTGGTGCTAAACTTCCTATGCCGGCTCGCCGGTAAAAAAACCAATACGACGTCTTCAGGGCGGGGTGGAATTCCCCACCGGCGGTAGGTGCCTCAGGGCACGAGCCCGCGAGCGCTTCCGGCCCTGCCGGAAGGTCAGCAGATCCGGTCCGATGCCGGAGCCGACGGTAAAGCGGTCCCTTCGGGGGTTGCTCAAAGTCCGGATGAAAGAAGACGGCAAGATGGGTGGCCTGGCGGCTGTCCGTCTGCCTCATGCCTTGGGGCGTTCTCGCTTTTCGATGCGGAGAACGTTTCATGTTTACCGGAATCATCCAGACCGTAGGCCGTATCGCGCGCCTTGAACCACGTGGCGGGGACGTGCGCCTGTACGTTGATACCGCCGGGCTCGACCTCACCGATGTGCAACTGGGCGACAGCATTGCCGTGTCCGGCGTCTGCCTGACCGCCGTCACGCTCGAGGCAAGCGGCTTCAGTGCCGACGTGTCCAACGAAACCCTGTCGCTGACCACGCTGGGCAAGCTCAAGGGCGGCGATCCGGTCAATCTGGAGAAAGCCTTGCGCCTGGCCGATCGCCTGGGCGGGCACCTGGTGTCCGGCCACGTCGATGGCCTGGGCAAGGTGGTCTCGGTCACCCCCGACGGCCGCTCGCAACGCTGGGTGTTCGAAGTGCCGGCGACGTTGTCGCGTTACATCGCGGCCAAGGGCTCGATCTGCATCGATGGCACCAGCCTCACCGTGAACGAGGTGGCCGGGCATCGTTTTGGTGTGAACCTGATCCCCCATACGGTGGAACATACAGCGTTCCACGCGCGTCGCCCGGGCGACGCGGTGAATATCGAGGTGGACGTGGTCGCACGCTATGTCGAGCGCCTGTTGTCCAGCGGCGAAGCGCCGCGCCTGGACGAGGCCTTCCTCAAGCAGCACGGTTTCGCCTGATTTGCGACCTGGTCTTGCCTCAGCGGCAAGGCAGGCTTAACGACTTCAATGAGTTTCCATTCATGGCTTTCAACACCATCCCCGAGATCCTCGAAGACATCCGCACCGGCCGTATGGTCGTCATTCTCGACGACGAAGATCGCGAGAACGAAGGTGATCTGATCATGGCCGCACAGATGGTGCGGCCCGAGGACATCAACTTCATGGTGCGTGAGGCACGCGGCCTGGTCTGCGTGACCCTCACCGAGCAACGCACGCGCCAGCTGGGCCTGCGCCCGATGGTCAGCGACAACACTTCGCAGTACCACACCAACTTCACTGTCTCGATCGAAGCGGCCGAAGGCGTGACGACCGGCATTTCCGCGCACGACCGGGCGCGCACCATCCAGGTCGCCGTGAAGAGCCATGCCAAGCCGCAGGACCTGTCGCAGCCTGG
>Ga0207695_10005092_pt1 | contig 17615 bp, 15 predicted proteins | sample KBSC54metaG_FD_184354 | JGI IMG/M metagenome (GOLD analysis project Ga0207695, IMG submission 184354) | Corn rhizosphere microbial communities from Kellogg Biological Station, Michigan, USA - KBS C5-4 metaG (SPAdes) (version 2) | ecosystem: Host-associated > Plants > Roots > Rhizosphere > Soil... | reverse complement strand
TCGAGCGAAGGAAAGCGACCAGCCCCATCTCGATGCCCGATTCTTTGCCGGGCATGCAAACTTGAGTCAGGGCCTCGATTACACGAGCGGGTCGAGCGGAGCGAGGCGATGACTGCCGACGCGCGTGGGCGGGCTCATGTTCTGACAAGAGACTACGGGGATTGCCGGCACAAGTCCAGTCCCGCAGCAATCCGGCCAGTTCCATTATGATAGCAGAGTCGAGTCGGAACGAAGGCGTGTGGTGACAAGAGACTACGGGGATTGCCGGCACAAGTCCAGCCCCGCAGCAATCCGGCCAGTTCCATTATGATAGCAGAGTCGAGTCGGAACGAAGGCGTGTGGTACCGTGTGGTACGCAATCTATGCACTGGATCATCCCGGCAGCCTGCAGGCACGACTTGCGGCGCGGCCTGCACATGTTGCCCGGCTCGGCGAATTGCGTGATCACGGCCGCCTGCTGCTGGCCGGTCCGTTTCCGGCCATCGACAGCGAGGATCCGGGGCCGGCCGGTTTCGACGGGAGCCTGATCGTCGCCGAGTTTCCGGACCTTGCCGCTGCGCGCGCGTGGGCCGATGCCGACCCGTACGTTGCCGCCGGCGTCTACCGCGACGTGGCGGTGCGGCCGTTCCGGAAGACACTGCCGTGAACGGTCGCATCGAGCGCATCCGAGCGAGCCTGGAGCAGGCGTTGCATCCGCTCGAGCTGCAGGTCGACGATGAAAGTCATCGGCATGCGGGGCACGAAGGTGCGCGTGACGGACGCGGCCATTTTCGCGTGCACATCGTCGCCGCCGAGTTCGCCGGCCAGCCGCTGATCCGGCGGCACCAGCGCGTCTACGCGGCGCTCGGCGATCTGCTGCGCACCGATATCCATGCGCTGGCGCTCGACACACGGGCGCCGGGCGAACCCTGAGCAAGCGTTCCGTTCACTGCCATCCACCAACGACAACACGGGCAACCGGCAAACCATGCAAAGCTGCAAATGGATTCCGCTGATTCTGCTTCTGGCCGGCTGTTCCTCCGGCAGCAACGGCCCGGACACGCGGCTGCTGCAAGTCGATATCGCCGGGCCGGTCGCCGAGACGGTCAATGGCACGCCGGTTCCGCAGGCGCTGCTCGAATCGGTCGCGCGGGCGCGCAACCTCGACCTTGGCAAGCGCGAGCAACGCGAGCAGGCGCTGGCGCTGCTGACCGACTATGTGCTGCTGGCACAGGCCGCGCAACAGAACGGTTTCCAGGCGAATGCGCAGTTTCGCGCCGACGTCGAGGCGGCACGCCTGCAGGGTCTGGCCAACGCGACGCTGGCGCAGATGCAGCAGCAGGCGCCGCTCACCGACGCGGTGGTCCAGGCCGAGTTCGACGCGCAGGTGGCGCGCGCCGGCAAGCTCGAGTACGACTTCACCCAGCTGCTGTTCGACAACGGCGACGACGCACTGAAGGCCGAATCGGAGATCCTCTCGGGCAAGCCGTTCGCCGACGTGTACAAGGTATGGCGCACCAAGGCCAGGCAGGCCAAGTCGTTCACGCGCGTGCGTGGCGATCAGGTGCCCCAGGAACTGGCAAAGGCGCTGTCGGAGCTGAAGAACGGCGAGACCACCAAGGTGCCGGTCAAGACCCGCTTCGGCTGGCATGTCGTGCATCTGGACATCGTCAATCCGTTCACGCCGCCGCCGTTCGAGCAGGTCAAGGACAGCGTGCGCCAGACGATGCTGCGCCGCATCGGCCAGGAGCGCCTGCACCAGCTGAAGGAGCAGGCCAAAATCGAATATCCGCCCGGCGTGACGCCGCCCGCGCCAAAGTCCGAAGCCGAAAAGCCCGCGGCCGAAGACGTCGACAAGGCCATCGACGCGGCCAAGAAGAAGGACTGATCAGGGCAGCTCGATCTTCCCGGGCGCGCTCCAGGACGAGGCGCGATGCTCGGCCACGATTGTCGTGTAGATGCCGCCGCGCACGCCGAATTCGGCGCTCAGGCGCATGTAGCGCGGCGCGGTCGCCGCAACCAGGTCGTCGAGGATGCGGTTGGTGACCGCCTCGTGGAATGCGCCCTCGTTGCGAAAGCTCCAGACGTAGAGCTTCAGCGACTTCAGTTCAACGCAGCTGCGATCCGGCACGTATTCCAGGTGCAGCGTGGCGAAGTCCGGCTGTCCGGTCTTGGGGCACAGGCAGGTGAACTCGGGAATCCGCATGCGGATGGTATAATCCCGATCCGGCTGCGGATTTGGAAACGTCTCCAGGGTTTTGCTCGGGGCGGTCGACATGGCCGGGAAATCCTTCGTGACTCTTGCGATGCAGCGACGGGCGCGCACGGTAGCTCAAGTGTCAGTCCGCCACAACTTTGACATGCCAGTGCAGTCTGGGTCCATGCGGCACGCGCGCGCTTGCCTGACTGCGCACGTGGCAGCGTGCGCGAGCAGCGCGGCTGTTCCTAAGGGCGGATGCCGGGATGGCGCCAGCCGCGGCGGGATGCGCGGTCGTTCAACAATTCATTGAGTGCACAATGCGACTGACCACAATCAAGCTGTCCGGATTCAAATCGTTCGTCGATCCGACCGTACTGCACCTGCCCACCAACATGACCGGCATCGTCGGTCCGAACGGCTGCGGCAAGTCGAACATCATCGATGCGATCCGCTGGGTCATGGGCGAGAGCGCGGCCAGCCGCCTGCGCGGCGAGGCGCTGACCGACGTCATCTTCTCCGGTTCGACCGGGCGCAAGCCGGTCGGCAGCGCGACAGTGGAGCTGATCTTCGACAACTCCGACGGCCTCGTGGTGGGCGAGTTCGCCAACTTCAACGAGATCTCGGTCAAGCGCAACGCCAGTCGTGACGGGCAGTCGCAGTATTACCTCAATGGCGGGCGCTGCCGGCGCCGCGACATCACCGACCTGTTTCTCGGCACCGGCCTCGGCGCACGCAGCTACTCGATCATCGAACAGGGCATGATCTCCGAGATCATCTCGGCGCACCCGGACGAATTGCGCGGGCACCTGGAAGAAGCCGCCGGCATTTCCAAGTACAAGGAACGGCGCAAGGAAACCGAGAGCCGCATCAAGGCCACGCGCGAGAACCTCGAGCGCCTGAACGACGTGCGCGAGGAGGTCGAAAAGCAGCTCGAGCACCTCAATCGCCAGGCCAAGGCCGCCGCGCGCTGGCAGGATCTGAAAAACGAGCAGACACGACGCGAAGCCGAACTGCGCGGGCTGCACTATCGCAGCATCGCCAGCGAGCTCGAGGAACATGCCGGCGCGATCAAGCATGCGGAAATCGAGATCGAGGCGCATGTCGCCGAACAACGCCAGGTCGAGGCGCAGCTCGAGGCCCACCGCGAAAAGCACCACACGGCAACCGAACAGCTGAACAAGGTGCAGGGCGAGGTCTACCGCGTCGGTGGCGAGATCGCCCGCGTCGAACAGCAGATCCAGCACAACCGCGAGCTGGGCGAGCGCCTCGAGCGCGCCCGCGTCGAGACCCAGAAGGCCTGGGCCGAACTCGATGAGCATATCCGCGCCGATCACGGCCAGATCGAGACACTCAAGGCGGCGCTGGGTGACGGCGAGCCGAAACTCGACCAGCTCAATGCCGCCGCCGCGCGGACTGCCGAGCAGATGCGCGGCGCCGAAAACCGCCTGGCCGAGTGGCAGGCGCAGTGGGATGCCTATGCCAAGGCGAGCGCCGAAGCCGGCCAGGCGGCGGAAGTCGAGCGCACGCGGCTTGATTTCCTCGACCGCCAGTCGCTGGAAACGGGCCGCCGCCTCGAGACGCTGCGCGCAGAAAAGAATGCGGCCGATTTCGAGGCGCTCAATCGCAGCATCGAGCAGCTGAGCGGCGAGCACGACACGCATCGCGAAAAGGTCGACACCTTCACCGCGCAGCTCGGCGAACGGCGCAGCGCGCACGATGCCATCGTCGAGTCGGAGCGTGCGAACGCCACGCAGCTGAACGAGGCGCGAACCGAACTGCAACGGCTGCGCGGACGGCTGGCTTCGCTCGAGGCGCTGCAGCACGCCGCGCTGGGGCAGGAAAAGCAGCTGAACGAGGCGCGAACCGAACTGCAACGGCTGCGCGGACGGCTGGCTTCGCTCGAGGCGCTGCAGCACGCCGCGCTGGGACAGGAAAAATCTTCTGCGAACGACTGGTTGCAGCAACTGGGCATCGACAAGCCGCAGCGGCTGGCCGAAACGATCGAGGTCGTCGGCGGCTGGGACAATGCGGTGGAAACCGTGCTGGCCGGCTTGCTCGAAGGCGTGATTGTCGACGACCCGCTCGAGCACGCGCACGGGCTCGCCCAGTTGCGTGGCGCGGATCTGGCGCTGATCGCGGCCGGCGGCAGCGTCGAAGCCCCGGCAGGCACGCTGGCGGCGCACGTGCGCGGCCCGGTGGCCATCATCGGTGTGCTGGCTCAGGTCCACACGGCCGGATCGCTCGAGCAAGCGCGCGCTGTTGCGTCGCGGCTGGCGCCGCATCAGTCCGTCATCACGACCGGCGGCGAGTGGTTTGGACGCGGCTTCGCGCGCGTACGCCGCGGCGGCGCGCAGGCCGGCATGCTCGCGCGCGAGCGCGAGATCCACGCGCTCAAGGGGCAGATCGACGCATTGCAGGCGCGCGTCGAGGCACTCGGCCGGGAAATCGACGAATTCAAGGCACGCAAGGCCGAGGCAGAACGCGCGCGCGACGATGCGCAGCGCGAACTGTATGTCGTGCACCGGCGCGTCGCCGAACTCGCGGGGCAACTGCAGAGTCATCGCGGCAAGATCGAGACCGCGCAGGCGCGGCTGGCGCGGATCGATTCGGAGAGCGCCGAGCTCGAAGCGCAGCTCGAATCCGGTCAGTTGCAGACACGTGAAGCGCGCGCCCGGCTGGAAGACGCCGTCACGCGCATGGGCGACCTGGAACAGCAGCGCCAGCGCCTCGACGCTGAACGGCGCAGCCTGCTCGAAGCGCGCGAGGAAGCGCGTGCCAACGCGCGCGAGGCGGCCGAGGCGGCGCACCTGCATGCGCTGAGCATCGAGTCGAAGCGCTCGGCCGTTACGTCGCTGGAGCAGGCGCTGCTGCGCATGCACGGCCAGCTGGCGCAACTCGAAGCGCGCAAGGCCGAGATCGCCGCGCAGCTGGCGTCAGGCACCAATCCGCTGGGCGAGCTCGAGGCCGAACGCCAGACCTACCTGAACCAGCGGCTTCTGGTCGATCGCCAGCTGGTCGAGGCGCGCAAGGCGCTCGAAGAGCACGACACCGAGTTCCGCGGCTACGAGCAGGAACGCCACCGCATCGAGCATCTGCTCGGACAGAAGCGCGAAGCGATGTCGGAGCAGCGCCTGGCGCATCAGGGCCTGAACCTGCGCGCGCAGCAGTTGCACGAGGCGATCACCGCCGCCGGGCATGAGCTGGAAGCGGTGCTCGCGGCATTGCCGGCCGGCACCGATCCGGCAGAGTGGCAGGAACAGCTGGCCACTTTGGAGCAGAAGATCAAGCGCCTCGAACCGGTCAATCTCGCGGCAATTTCCGAATACGAGGAGCAATCGCAGCGCAAGAACTACCTCGACGCGCAGCTCGCCGATCTGAACACGGCGCTGGAAACGCTCGAATCGGCGATCCGCAAGATCGATCACGAAACGCGCCAGCGCTTCAAGGAAACGTTCGACCGCGTCAACACCGGCCTGCAGGAGTTGTTCCCGCGGCTGTTCGGCGGCGGTCACGCGTATCTGGAGCTCACGGGAGAGAACCTGCTGGACAGCGGCGTGTCGATCATGGCGCGCCCGCCGGGCAAGCGCGTATCGAACATCACGCTGCTGTCCGGCGGCGAGAAGGCGCTGAGCGCGGTCGCGCTGGTGTTCTCGATCTTCCGCCTCAACCCGGCGCCGTTCTGCCTGCTCGACGAAGTCGACGCGCCGCTCGACGAGGCCAATATCGGCCGCTTCTCGCAGCTGGTTACCGAGATGAGCGAACGGGTGCAGTTCCTGTTCGTCACCCACAACAAGGGCACGATGGAAGCGGCGCAGCAATTGTGCGGCGTGACCATGCGCGAGCCGGGTGTATCGCGCCTGGTGCAGGTCGACCTGGCCGAGGCCGCGAAGCTCGCCGGCGCCGCCTGAACTGCCGGCAACCGTGCTACGCCGCGCTAACGCACGGCCGTGTACACTTCGCCGATCCCGAGTCGGCGATGCGCTGCGCACCGGATCCAGCGCGCCGTCGCGGACGCCGGTTGTTGGCACTTGATGCTTGGAGACGAGGGCTCATGGGCTGGAATCCATCGATAGGCATTCCGCTGGCGATCGCCGGTGCGATCGTGCTGGCGCTGATCTATTTCTTCGGCCGGCCACGCAAGCCGGGCCAGGGGCGGCGCATGCCGTTCCTCGGCGCCACGGGCGGCCGCGATTCGCTGCCGCGTGACGGTGAGCGCGTCGAGCCCACCCTCGGCGACGTGCCGCGACAGGGAGAACTCGAGGTCGAGCAGGATGCGGCAGACGACCGTGAAATCGTGCTCGATCCGTTCGTCACCCCGCGCGCTCCGGCCGGCCCACCGCGGCCGGCAGCGGGTATTCGCCCGGAACAACCGATCGATCGCATTGTGACCTTGTTCGTGTCGGCGCGTGCCGGCCAGACGTTCAGCGGCGCCAATCTGATCGTTGCCGCGGAAAAAGCCGGGCTTACGTTCGGCGACATGGGAATCTTCCATCGCCTCATGCCGGGCAAGCCGCAAGCCGGTCCGGTTTTCAGCATGGCGAACATGATCAAGCCCGGCAATTTCGACATGCGCCACGTGGACGAACTTCGCACGCCGGGCGTCAGTTTCTTCATGACGCTGCCCGGACCGCTGCCGGCACTCGATGCATGGGATGCGATGCTGCCCACGGCGCAACGCCTGGCCGAGCTGCTCGACGGCAATGTGCTCGACGAGGAGCGCAATGCACTCGGCCGCCAGGGTGTCGCCCACATCCGTGACGAACTGCGCGCCTATGACCGCAAGCAGGAACGCAGCCAGATCAGGTTGCGCTGACAGAGGCAGACGGAGAAGGAGGGAAGCAGAGGCATGGGGCGAGGATTTCGTGCGCCGTACCTTGCACGACCTCGACAGTGCCTTCCTTTCTTCGCTGTTCCCGCTTTCGCTCTGCCTTCTTCCCTAGTGTGAATGTTCTATCGCCAGCCGCTACGTTTGGAATGCCGCAGCAAGCACGTGCTGCGCCCTTCCGAAATCTTCCAAGAGGCGAAGACATGGCGAACAGGAAAAATCCGCGCAACAGCAAGTCACACGTGGCACAAACTCCGATCGACAGCGGACCCATCTGGCTCGCCGGGGTCGGCGCCGTGTCGCTGGCGCGCAAGCAAGGCGGCATGCTGCTGGGCGAACTGGTCAGGGAGGGCCGTCGCCTGCAGGTCGAGGCCACGCACCTGCTACGCGAGGCGCGTGCCGACGCACAGGCCCAGGTCGCAGGCCTGCTGACGCCGGTCAAGGGACGCCTGCGGAGCGGCGTGAAGGAGGCCGCGGCCGCCGTGCAGGCGGGCGTCACCGGGGTGCTGGCGCGCCTTGGAATCCCCAGCAAGGCGGACATCGACGAACTGTCGCAGCGCGTCGGCACGCTGAGCCGCCAACTCAAGGCCGGTGCTCGCCGCTGACGTCCGGTCGGTGAGGCCGGCTCGAACCCGTCGCGCCGCAACTGCAGGGTGGCCGCGTGAAGCGACCATCCTGTTCGCACGGATCACGCCTGACGATAGGCCCGGGCGAGCGTATTGAGGTGCGCCCGCTCGGTATCGCGCAGGAATGGCGCGATCAGCAGCATGACCTGATAGATGCCGTGGGTGAGGTCGTCCTGATCCGACTCGGCGCGGCCGTTGCGAACGATGTTGAAGTTCATCCAGAAGGTCGCGACGAGCAGCACGTTTTCGGCCGTTGCCCCGATTTCGTCCGGCGTTGCACGCATCACGCCGGCTTCGACGAGCCCGCGCAACACCTCGCCGGCGCTGGTCGCCGCGCGGCTGAGTATCCGCGCGAAATGCGCCTTCAGCCTGCGGTTGCGTGACAGGATATCGACCAGGTCGCGGTACAGGAAGCGATAGTCCCACATGCACTCGAAGACCAGATGCAGTTGCATCCACACGTCTTCGAGATTCGGCAGCCGCCCCTCGGGCACCAGCAGGGTCTGGTCCATGCGCGCCTCGTAGCGCGCGAACACCTGCTCGACGATGTCTTCCTTGTTGCGAAAGTGGTAGTACAGATTGCCGGGGCTGATTTCCAGTTCGTCGGCGATATGGTTGGTCGTGACGTTGGGCTCGCCCTGGGCATTGAACATCGCCAGGCTGGTTTCGAGGATACGCTCCCTGGTCTGGCGCGGAGCCATGCGCGCGCGGGAAACTTCAGCCGCCGAGCTTCTTCACGAGGTCGGTGTATTTCTGCATGGCTTCGTCGCCCTTCATGCCCTTGAGCTTGGCCCAGGCCTCGTACTTCGCCGTGCCGACAAAATCGAAGAAGCCCGGCTTCGGTCCGGAAACATCGCCCTCCGAACCCTGCTTGTACAACGCATAGAGCTTGAGCAGCGTGTCGTTGTCGGGGCGTTCGGGCAGTTTCTTGACGTCCTCGGCAGCCTGCTCGAACTTCGCTTTCAGATCGGACATGACAATCCCCGGAATTGCGAGCTCCATTGTAGAGAGTGCGGCCAATCGGGCCGCTGCCTGATCGTCAGCATCGGATCGATGACAACGATTGCCTCATCATGGACGATCGCAAAACGGCCTGTCAACGCGACTTTCGCGCGTGCAGCTATTGGAAAGCACACGAAGGCGGGGCTATCTTAGCGGCATGGCCGGAGATCGACCGCGGCCGAAGCAGGCGAGGGGAGCGACATGACGTATTTCGTGACGGGCGCGACGGGGTTCGTCGGCCGACATCTTCTGGCCAGACTGCTGGCGCGCAAGGGCGATGTCCATTGCCTTGTGCGAAAGGCGTCCCAGGACAAGTTCGAGGCGCTGCAGGCCAGCTTCGGCGCCGACGGCAAGCGCCTGATCGCCGTGCATGGCGATCTGGCCAGGGCGGCTCTGGGCGTGAGTCCGGCCCAGCGCAAGGCCCTGGCCGGAAAGGTCAGGCATTTTTTCCATCTCGCCGCGATCTACGACTTGGCCGCCGACGCACCCAGCCAGGTGACGGCAAACGTCGGCGGCACGCGCCACGCCATCGACCTGGCCGGGCAGCTGAAAGCCGGCTGCTTCCATCACATGAGCTCCATTGCCGTCGCCGGCTTGTATCCCGGCGTATTCCGCGAAGACATGTTCGCGGAAGCCGAGGATCTCGATCATCCGTACTTCAAGACCAAGCACGACGCGGAAAAGCTCGTGCGCACGGAATGCCCGGTTCCATACCGCATCTACCGTCCTTCGATCGTGCTCGGCGATTCCAGGACCGGAGAGATCGACAAGATCGACGGTCCGTACTATTTCTTCCGCGCGCTGAAGAAGCTGCGCCAGGCGCTGCCGCAATGGATGCCGGTGATCGGCATCGAAGGCGGGCGCGTCAACATGGTGCCGGTGGATTTCGTCGCCGACGCCACCGATCACATCGCGCACAAGGCCGGTCTGGACGGCGGCTGCTTCCACCTGACCGATCCGGCGCCGCGCCGGATCGGCGAGGTGCTGAACATCTTCGCGCGCGCCGGTCATGCGCCGGAGATGACGATGCGCCTGGATGCGCGCATGTTCGCGTTCATTCCGTCGATGGTGAAGCAGGCCCTGGCGGGCCTGCCGCCGGTCAAGCGCTTCACGAATGTCGTGCTGCGCGACCTGGGCATTCCGGCCGACGCGATCCGCATGATCAATTATCCGACCCGTTTCGATGCACGCGAGGCCGAACGCGCCCTGCGCGGCACGAAAATCCGCGTGCCGGATCTCCAGACCTACGCGTGGCGCCTGTGGGACTACTGGGAACGCCACCTCGATCCGGACCTTTTCACCGATCACTCGCTCAGCGGCAAGGTCAAGGGGCGCACGGTGCTGATCACGGGCGGTTCGTCCGGCATCGGCAAGGCCGCCGCGCAAAAGATTGCCGCGGCCGGTGGCAAGGTGTTGATCTGCGCCCGCGGCGCGGACGAACTGGAAGCCGCGCGCAAGGAAATCGTCGATGCGGGAGGCATCTGTCACACCTACGTGGCTGACCTGGCGGACATCAAGTCCTGCGACGAACTGGTGCAGAAGGTCATCGCCGAGCACAAGGGCGTCGACATCCTGGTCAACAATGCCGGCCGCTCGATCCGGCGCGCAATCGCCTCGAGCTATGACCGCTTCCACGATTTCGAGCGCACGATGCAGCTGAACTATTTCGGTTCGTTGCGCCTGATCATGGGCTTCCTGCCAGGCATGACCGAGCGCCATCGCGGCCACATCATCAATATCTCGTCGATCGGCGTACTGACCAACGCGCCGCGTTTCTCGGCCTATGTCGCGTCGAAGGCAGCGCTCGACGCGTTCTCGCGCTGCGCGCAGGCCGAGTTCTCCGACAACGGCATCCACTTCACGACCGTCAACATGCCGCTGGTCAAGACACCGATGATCGCGCCGACCAAGATGTACGAGTCGGTGCCGACGCTGACGCCGGACGAAGCGGCCGAAATGATCTCCGAGGCCATCATCGAGCGGCCGGTAAGGATGGCCACGCGCCTGGGCACGTTTGCGCAGATTTTCTATGCGCTGGCGCCGCGCGCGTACGAGATCCTGATGAACACCGCGTTCCGCCTGTTCCCGGATTCACCGGCGGCCAAGGGCATGAAGGGCCGGAGTGAACTGGAAGCGCAGCCGACCAGCGAACAGGTCGCGTTCGCCTCGCTGATGCGCGGCGTCCACTGGTGAGATCCGGCACGGACGGCGTTGCCCTGCAACGCCGTCGTGAGCGCTAGCGTTTCTTCTTTTTTGCCGCTGCTGCCCTGGGCGTCGCTTTCGCCGCCGGCTTGCCGGCCGGTTTCGGCGCCGGTTTCGGTGCGGGCTGGACCGCGCGCGAGGTCGCGCCGGTCACCTTGGCGACGGTGCGCTTGACGCTTTCGCGCGCCGCCAGCTGCACGTCCTCGATGTCCTTGACCAGATCGCTCAGGTCGTCTTTTGCACGGCGGATGCTGCTGGTGAAGGTTCGCGTCAACGTCGCCGCCGGCTTGCCCAGGTCCAGGCGCCGGACCTCGCGATTGAGCTCGTCGACACGCCTGATCAACTCGTCGAGTTCCTTGCGGCCCGGCACGCCGAGCTTGCCCAACGCGCGCGACACGCGGTTTTCGAAGACCTGTTCGAGCTTGTCCCAGGTCTCCTGGGTGCGTTCGCGCACCTGCGTCACGCCCGTTTCGACCGCGCCGCGCACCTCGCCGACGGTGCCGGTTGCGATCTTGCGTGTCTTCTGCTCGAGGCTCGAGCCCTCCCGCATCAGGGTTTCGAACAGCTTGCCCCCTTCGCCCTGGGCCTTGGAGAAGGCGCCCAGACCCGCCAGCCAGATCTGCTGGGCCGATTCCATGATCGTTTTTCCGGCCACCTTGCCGGCATCCGCCGGCTTGCTGGCGGGTTTCGACTTCAATTTGGCTTTCGCCATGATCTCCCTCCCGGTGTCGTTTTCTTGTTCTCTTCCGGCTGCTGCGCCGGACGCATTCAAACTGTAGCTGGCGCCGATAGTATATTCACAGTAGCACGCCGCAATGTGGAAAAAGCGACCCTGTGCGGACGCGCGGCTGCCGCCGGTCAGCCGAACTGCTGGTCAAGCAACTGCGTGATTTCCTTCTCGATCGCCGGTTTCATCATGCCGAGCAGGAAACCCAGTTCCGCCGCCACGTGCACCTCGCTCGCCGTGACCCGGATCGAGCCGGAAACGCCGGGCCGGCTGAACTGCAGCGTGTCGCCCGACCATTTGCTCTGGATCTCGAACTTCCTGCCGATCGCGGCCGCAGTCTTGTCTACCGAAGCCCTGGCCTGCTTCAGCGATTTTCCGTGCTTGCGCCGGATATCGATAGTGGACATTGGATCGAGCTCCAAGGAGGATCGGGCTGGCGTGTCGAGGCCGCATATGCCGCCCGGTCGCTATCATGCCGCAAACCGGAAACGGCAGGTAATCCTTCCCGGGGACGGGACGTCGCGGGCGGGGCGGGGCGTGACGCGGGCAAGCATCGGGTAGCACGGGCGCATGTGCTAAATTGTCGGGATGGACAGGGACTGACGGTACACGGCATGCGTCTGCATTTCCCGAACAACGAGCACGCAGATCTGCTGGTCGCGCCGGGCGATACCGGCATCGGCGCAGCGAGCGACAACACGCTCGTGCTCGAGCGGCCGGGCATCGCGGCGCACCATGCCAGTCTGCACGTCGGCGACCGCGGCTTCGTTCTGAGCGTGGTCGATTCGTCGGCGCGCGTGCACGTCAATGCGCGACCGGTCCGTGAAAAGGCGATCCTGCGCCTCGGCGACGTGGTCAGTCTGGATACGCTGCAATTCATCCTCAAGCCCGATCGCGACGCCAGCATCCGCACCGAACTGCCTCCGGCCCAGCCGACGCCTTCGCGCAGCGACGAAGACGCGGCCCGCAACCGCACTGCGCCGCCGAAAGCCGTGTTGCGCGGAGTTTCCGGCAGCTACTTCGGCAGGATCGTGGCGCTGCGCGGCCGGCTGACGATCGGCCGCGACAGCGATTGCGACGTGGTCCTCGACGAACCGGAAATGGCGCGGCGCCACGCGGTGATCGAAAACAGCGGCGACAGGATCTACCTGCGCGACCTTGGCTCGACCAATGGCACCTACGTCAATGGCGTGCAGGTGCGCAATGCCGTACTGCATCCGGACGACCAGATCGCGTTCGACCACAACCGATTCCTGCTCGAGGCGCCCGGCTTGCCGGGTCGCGACCAGGTTCTCATCGACGAACGCAACGCGCCGAACATCACGCAGACCATGCGTGCAGTCGACCTGCCGGAAGAGAAGCCGTCGGCGCGGCCGGCTGCCGCTTCCTCGCGCAACGATATCTGGTGGCTGATCGGTGCCGCAGCCTTGATCGGCCTGGGCATTGCGTTGCTGCTGCTGGTCAAGTGGTGAAGGCAGCCGGGCGGCGGCTCTGATTCCGATCCAGCGGGGCTGCGTGTCGTGCTAACTCCGGGTTCGTGCTTCGCCGCGGGATTGCGCTCGCCCGGCGCGCTTTGTCGCGCGCCTGCCGATGCGGCAATTCGGCGCGCGCTATACTGAAAATCCGCACGGAATGCAGTCACGCCAGAGGAGCGCGGCTAACCAATGTGGCCGGCCAACGCCTTTCGATTCTCGCCGAGTATCGTCGCCGTGCTGGACGCGACGGACAGCAGCATTGTCGACGTCAACCCGGCGTTCGAGCGAACGCTTGGCATTGCGCGTGCCGAAGCGGTCGGAAAGCGATCGATCGACCTTGGCGTCTGGGCCGATGTCCAGACGCGCGGTTCGATCTGGATGCGCATACGCAGCGCCCAGCGTGTCTGTGGCGACGTCGTCGCGATGCGCTCGCGCGACAGCCGCATTCTGCACGGCAGACTGTACGCCGAGTTGTTCGAGCTTGACGGGCGCAAGTACGTTTTCGCGATCATCCAGGACATTGCCGATGGCGACGGCGCAGCGTCGCGCACCGGGGAACAGACGGCGATCGACAGCTACCGCTCGCTGTTCGACGCGGCAGCCGAGGGCATCTACCGCAGTCTTCCCGAGGGCGGTTTCGTCGACGTCAACCTGGCCATGGCCAGGATGTTCGGTTATGCGTCGCCGGCCGAGCTGCTCAGTACGCCGCATCGGCCCGAGGAGGAGTGGTATGTCGACCGGCGGCATGCCGGCAACCTGATCGCGGAACTGAAGCGCGAGGGTCGCCTGGTCAACGCGGTCTCGCAGATGTACCGGCGCGACCGCAGCGTCATGTGGGTTTCGGAAAACGCGCGCGTGATTCGCGGCGCCGACGGACAGATTGCCTTCTACGAAGGCACCGTGGTCGACATCACCGAGCGCGTGAATGCGGAAATGCGCCTGCGCCAGTCGCAGGCGCTGTACAAGACCCTTGTCGACAACTGCCGCGACGGCGTGTTCCTGGTGCAGGACAACCGGATGCTGTTCGCGAACAAGGCGCTGTGCGACATGCTCGGCTATCCACCCGGCCAATTGCCGGTCAGCTACATGGACTTCATCGCGCCGCAGTCGTATGCGGGGCAGCTCGAGCGCTGCGCACAGCGCGAAGGCGGGTCGCGCGAGATGTTCGAGTCCGAGGTCATGATGCTGCATGCGGACGGATCGCAGCGCTTGATGCTGGTTACCAGCGTCGCCGTCGACTACGAGGGTCGCATCGCCAGCACCGGCACGATCCACGACATCACCGACCAGCGGCGGCGCCAGGAAGCGATCATCGCGGCCGAGCACAAGTACCGGACGCTGTTCCGCAACTCGGTGACCGGCATGTTCCAGAGCCATCCGGACGGCCGCCTGCTCGAGGCAAACGATGCGATCGCGCGCATGCTCGGTTACGCCGACGCCACCGACATCATGGCGCGCGTGCATCAGATGGACCAGATCTACGCCAATCCGGAGGGACGCGACGCGCTGATCGCGAAGCTGCTGAAGGAAGGCCGGGTCGTCGACCATGTGTTTCCGGCGCGGCACGTCGACGGCAGCCAGGTTCTGGTCAACCTCAACGCGCAGGTCGTGCAGGACGAGAGCGGCCGCGTGCTGCACATCGAAGGTTCGGCCCAGGACATCACCGCGCGCCTGCTGGCGGAAGACGCCCTGCAGCGTTCGGAAGCGCGGTTCCGCACACTGGTCGAGCACAGCCAGGTCGGCGTCTACATGATGCTCGACGATCACTACACCTACGTCAACCAGGCCTTCGCATCGATGTTCGGCTATGCCGAGGGCGAACTGATCGGCGCCGATTTTCGCGTGCTTGTTCCGCCGGAGTCGCGCCAGCACCAGGAGCAGCGCTACCGGCGCCAGTCGCCGAGCCAGGGCAACCGCGGCGACTATGGCGTGACGTTGATGCGCAAGGATCGCGTGCGCATCGAGGTGGTCATCAGCGCGGGACGCATCGACGTCGACGGCAAGATCTACACGACCGGCACGATTCGCGATGTCACCGAGCAGCACCGCGTCCAGCGCCAGCTCGAACACAACGCCACCCACGACCTGCTGACCGGGCTGCCGAACCGCGTCTACTTCGAGCAGCTGCTGACCCAGGTAATTGCCGGCGCGCGCCGCACCGGCGATTGCGAATATGCCGTGCTGTTTCTCGACCTGGACGGGTTCAAGGTCGTCAACGACAGCCTCGGTCACGCCAGCGGCGACCTGTTGCTGGTCGAGATTGCCGGCGCCTTGCGCACGCATCTGGGCGACCAGGTGACGGTCGCGCGTTATGGCGGCGACGAGTTCACGTTGCTGCCGCTGGGCCCGTGTTCGCGCGGGCAAGCCGAGCACCTGGCGCAGCGCATCCTGACGCTGCTCGGCGCCTCGTTCGAGATCAACGGTCATCGCGTGTTTTCCGGCGCGAGCGTCGGCGTGGTGCTGGGTCGACCGGACTACGCCTCGGCCGACGACGTGCTGCGCGATGCCGACACCGCGATGTATCGCGCCAAGGCCAGGGGCAAGTCGGCCTACGTCATCTTCGACGACGCCATGCATGCCGCGGCGCGGGAGCGGCTGAAGATCGAGACCGAGTTGCGTCTGGCCCTGGAACGCGGCGAGTTTCGCGTGTTCTACCAGCCGATCGTCGACATGCGCGGCGGTGGCGTGCAGGGCTGCGAAGCGCTGGTGCGCTGGCAGCACCCGCAACGCGGGTTGCTGTTGCCCGCCGATTTTCTCGGCGTGGCGGAGGAGGCCGGGCTGCTGGTCGCGCTCGACTGGTGGATGCTCGAGCAGACCTGCCGCGACCTGATGCGCTGGCAACAGCGCTTCCCGGCGCATGCCGGGCTGGTCGCCAGCGTCAACATGAACGAGCGGCAGTTCGCCGACCGCGACCTGGTCAGCAACATGCGTCGCATCCTCGATCGCATCGGCCTGGAGCCGCGCAAGCTGGCGCTGGAGATAACCGAAACGATCTTCCGCGGCGGCCGCGAGGAGGCACAGGCACGTCTGAAAAGCCTCAAGGCGCTGGGCGTCTCGCTGGTGGTCGATGATTTCGGCACCGGCTATTCCTCGCTCGACTCGTTTGCGACATCGGCCTTCGACGCGCTGAAGGTCGACCGCAGTTTCGTCAGCGACGTGACCACCAACTTCCGCCATGGCGCGATTGTGCGCACCATTACCGGATTTGCGGAAAACCTCGGCTTGCGCCTGATTGCCGAAGGTGTCGAGACGACGGAGCAGGCGGTGTTGCTGCGCGACCTGGGCTGCACGCTGGCGCAGGGCAATCTGTACTCGCCGCCCGTTCCCGTCGACGCCATGGAGCGCATGCTGGAATCCGGCCTGCCCGTCTGGGAGAACGGTCGCGCGGACGCCGTTGCCTGAGGGTGGGCAGCTGCGCGCATCGATCGAGGCATCGCGTGCTGCGCTGCGGCATAATGGCGCCTGATCATGCGGAGCAGTCCATGAGTCGCGGATTCAACTTTGCCGCCGGCCCAGCGGCCGTGCCGGAAGCCGTGCTGCGTCAGGCGCAGGCAGAATTGCTCGAGTGGCACGGCGCGCGGGCGTCGGTCATGGAGATCAGCCATCGCGGCAGCCTGTTTGCCGAACTGGCGGCCGAATCCGAACGCGACCTGCGCCTGCTGCTGGACATTCCGGGCAACTACAAGGTGCTTTTCCTGCAAGGCGGTGCGACCCAGCACTTCGCCCAGCTGCCGATGAACCTGGCCGCCGGCGGCCAGGTCGCCGACTACGTCGTGACCGGCCACTGGAGCGAGAAGGCGGTGCGTGAAGCCGCACCGGTCGCGCGCATCAACGTCGCCGCCAGCGGCGCGACCGGTAATTTCCGCAGTCTGCCGCAGCGAGCCGGCTGGCAATTGAGCGGCAACGCCGCCTACGTGCATTACACCCCCAACGAGACGATCCATGGCGTCGAGTTCCCGTCGATACCCGATGTCGGCGGCGCGCCGCTGATCGCGGACATGTCATCGAGCATTCTGTCGCAGCCGATCGACGTGTCGAAATTCGGCGTGATTTACGCCGGTGCACAGAAGAACATCGGCGCTGCCGGCCTGGTAGTCATGATCGTGCGCGAGGATCTGCTGGCGCGATGTCCGCCGTCGCTGCCCAAGATATTCAACTATGCCGAGCATGCGGCGCAGGGTTCGATGTTGAACACGCCGAACACGTTCGGTTGGTATCTGGCGGGTCTCGTGTTCAAATGGCTGCGCGCCGAAGGCGGGCTCGAAGCGATCGGAGCGCGCAACCGGGCCAAGGCGGAGCTGCTTTACGGCTACATCGACAGCTCGGGTTTCTATTCGAATCCGGTGGCGCGGGATGCACGCTCGCGCATGAATGTGCCGTTCACGCTGGCGCGGGAGGCGTTGAATGGCGCGTTCCTGGCCGAGTCCGAAGCCGCGGGCCTGCTGGCATTGAAGGGACACAAGGCGGTCGGTGGCATGCGCGCGTCGATTTACAACGCGATGCCGCTCGAGGGCGTGCAGGCGCTGGTGGATTTCATGCGCGACTTTGCCCGTCGTCACGGGTGACGTTTGGAGAACAT
>Ga0207695_10005091_pt1 | contig 17616 bp, 17 predicted proteins | sample KBSC54metaG_FD_184354 | JGI IMG/M metagenome (GOLD analysis project Ga0207695, IMG submission 184354) | Corn rhizosphere microbial communities from Kellogg Biological Station, Michigan, USA - KBS C5-4 metaG (SPAdes) (version 2) | ecosystem: Host-associated > Plants > Roots > Rhizosphere > Soil... | reverse complement strand
CTGCGTCATCGGCGTGTCGATGTACCCGGGCGCAATCGTCACCACCTTGATGCCGCTGGCGCGCAGCTCGATGCGCAGCGATTCGCAATAGCTGATGACCGCCGCCTTGGATGCACTATACGCCTCGGCGCCGGGCAGGCCGCGGATACCGGCCACGCTGCCGATGCCGACCAGCCGGCAGTCCTGCGGTCGAGGCTGGCGCTTCATGGCGGCGATGAACGGATGGAAGGTGGCGACCGTGGCCGTCACGTTGGTGGCGATGATGCGTTCGAACACCGGGATATCTTCGGCGAATTCGGTCAACGTGCCTTGCGAGATGCCGGCGTTGGCGATCACTACTTCAATGCCGCCGGTTGCGGCAAGGAACTGCTGCGCCGCCTGTTGCAATGCATCGTGGTCGGTGACGTCGAGCACGTAAAGGTGATGGCGCTCAGGATGGGGCAGTCCGGCGCGCAACTGCTCCAGCTTGTCGCGGCGGCGCGCGACCAGCCCCAACACCGCCCCCTGCTGCGCATAGGCGGCGGCCAGTGCGGCGCCGATGCCGCTTGATGCGCCGGTGATGAAGACTCGCTGCATGCCATTCCTTCCGTTGAGGTCAATCGGATCGTTCATCGATGCGCGCCAATAAAAACGGCCCGTCCTCTCGCGAGCGACGGACCGTGTTCGGTGCGGCGAAGCTTATTTCTTCTTGGCTGGCTTGGCTGCTTCGGCAGGTTTCTCAGCGCCTTTTTCCGCCGCCAGTTTGGTCAACAGATGGTCCATCACCTGCAACGACGCGGCTTGCTGCATGGACTCGGGCTGGTTGGCCATGGAAGCGCCGGCGATCGACGGCGACGTCAGGTAACGGCCGTCGATGGCGATGGTCGGCACACCGTCGATCTTGTACTGCTCCTGCAACTGCGAAGCGCGGCGCACCTTGGTCTGGACGCCAAAGGAGTTGTACAGGTCGAGGAATTTCTGCTTGTCGATGCCTTGCTTCTCGATGAATTCCAGGATGGTCTTGTCGGTGTCGACGCGCTGACGATCAACGTGGATAGCCTGGAAAATCTTCGGATTCATTTCAGCAGTCTTGCCCATCGCTTCCAGCGCGTAGTACAGCTTTTGCTGAGGAATGAACGATTCGCGGAAAGCGACCGGCACTTGCTTGAAGACAATCTTGTCGCCCTGCTTCTTGACCCACGCCGTCAGGGACGGATCGAAGGCCGCGCAATGCGGGCAGCTGTACCAGAAAAATTCGGTGACTTCGATCTTCTTGCCGGACTCGGTCGGCTGGGCTTGCTCCAGCGTACGATAGTCGGTGCCGTTCTGTGGATTGGCGGGAGACGCGCCGGCCGAGACGGCCAGCAAACCCAGGCTGATGGCAGCGAGAGCATGACGGAACAAACGCATAATTCTTAACCCCTTCTCAAGGTATTCGACAATAAATATGATGGCGGACCGCCATGCCGCAGCAATGTGAATCGCGGCAAAAAACGGTCCTTATTTTGGTATGCGCACGATGGCTGCATCAACGCCGTTGTCAGACAACTTGCTGCGCATCCGGTTCACTGTCTCCTGCTGGCCGATCGGGCCGATCCGTACGCGGTACAAAGTGCCGTTGTCGGAAGGCCGTTCACTGACCTTGGCTTCGAAGCCGAGCAGCGCCAGCTTGGCGCGCGCGTTTTCGGCGTCGGCCTGTTCACGGAAGGCGCCGGTCTGCAGGAAATAAGTCCACTTGTCGTCAACCGCGCTGTCGGACTTGTCGGCCTTGGGCGACTGCTCCTTGGTGATCGCGGCCAGCTTGTCCTTGTCCTTCGGTACGTCGACCTTCGGCGCCGGCGGCGTGTCGGACTTCTTGGCTTCGGGTGCCGGCTTTTCCTGGTCGGGAGCCTTTGGCGCGGGCGGTGCTTCCTTGGCGACGTCCTTGTTGCCGTACAGCGGCTTGTTCGGATCGGAGGACTGACCCGGCGACAGCTCGGTGCGCTCCTGCTTGGTGACCTTGTTGACGAATGGAATCGGCGACTTGGTGATCATCAGGGCGACGACCACGGCAATGCCGAGACCGACGATGAGACCGAGGATCAGGCCCAGGAAGGTGCCGCCGGCCTGCTTGCGTAAAATCGGATGATGTTGTTTCACTTGTGTCTTCATTACAGGTTTACATTCTTGTCGGGGCGGAGACGCCGATCAATGCCAGGCCGTTGCGCAGCACCTGGCGGGTCGCACTCATGAGTGCCAGGCGCGCCATCTTGGTAGGGACATCGTCGACCAGCACGCGTTCTGCATTGTAGTAGCTATGCAATTCGCCTGCCAGATCGCGCAGGTAGAAAGCCACCTGATGCGGTCCGAGCTCCTGCAGCGCATGGGCCAGCGCTTCCGGATATTCGGCCAGCTTGGCAAGCAGGCTGACTTCGCGCGGGGCGGTCAGCGGCGACAGATCCTGCACCTGATCCAGCGTGGCTTCGTCGCCGCCCCATTGGCCCAGCACCGAGCAAATGCGTGCGTGGGCGTACTGGACGTAGTAGACCGGGTTTTCATCGTTGCGGGTCAGCGCGATGTCAACGTCGAAGACGAATTCGCTGTCGGCCTTGCGCGAGATCAGGAAGAAACGCACGGCGTCGCGGCCGCGCGTCAAATCACCCGCCTCCGCTTCGGTGCCGTTGGACCATTCGATCAGGTCGCGCAGCGTGACGTAGGAACCGGCGCGCTTGGAGATTTTCACTTCCTCGCCGTTCTTCATGACGGTGACCATCTTGTGCAGTACGTAGTCGGGATAGCCTTGCGGGATGCCGACGTTGGCAGCCTGCAGCCCGGCGCGCACGCGCGCGATGGTGCCGTGGTGGTCGCTGCCCTGGATGTTGATGACCTTGCCGAAGCCGCGCTGCCACTTGGTGATGTGATAGGCGACGTCGGGTACGAAGTAGGTGTAGGTGCCGTCGCCTTTCTTCATGACGCGGTCCTTGTCGTCGCCGTAGTCGGTGGTCTTGAGCCACAGCGCGCCGTCCAGTTCGTAGGTCTTGCCGGCCTTGATCAAGGCGTCGACCGCGGCGGCAACCTTGCCCTCGGTGTACAGCGACGATTCCAGGTAATAGTTGTCGAACCTGACGCCGAAAGCTTGCAGGTCCAGGTCCTGTTCGCGGCGCAGATAGGCCACGGCGAAACGGCGAATCGATTCGATGTCGTCGACGTCGCCGCTGGCGGTCGCCGGTTCGCCGTCGCTGGCGGACACCATTTTCTTCGCCTTGAAATCGTCGGCGATGTCGGCGATGTAGTCGCCGTTATAGGCCGATTCGGGCCAGCCGGCATCGCCCGGCTTGAAGCCCTTGGCACGCGCCTGCACCGACGTCGCCAGCGTGGCGATCTGGACGCCGGCGTCGTTGTAGTAGAACTCGCGCGTGACGTCGTAACCCTGCGACTGCAGCAATGCCGACATGGCGTCGCCGAGCGCACCCTGGCGGCCGTGGCCGACGTGCAGCGGACCGGTCGGATTGGCGGAAACGAACTCGACCAGCACCTTCTTGCCGGCGCCGGCGCTGCTCTTGCCGTATTGCGCGCCTTCGGCCAGCACCATTTTCACCACGGCTTGCTTGGCGGCGTCAGCCACGCGCAGGTTGATGAAGCCGGGGCCGGCGATATCGGCGGAGGAAATCAGTTCTTCGCGGCCGGGCTGGGACAGCACGCCGTCCACCAGCGCCTGGGCCAGCTCACGCGGGTTCTTCTTGAGCGGTTTGGCCAGTTGCATGGCCAGGTTACAGGCGATGTCGCCATGCGACGGGTCGCGCGGACGCTCCAGCGTGATCGTCGGCGTCAGGCCGGAGCCCTCGATCAGCGGCGCCACGGCGGCCTGGAATAATTCGGTGATGCGTTGTTTTTGTTGGGCGAGCATGGGAACAGAAGGGGTCGGCGGCCGCGCTGACAACGCCAGCCACACATTGATGAATATATAAACCCCGGATTATACCGGCTTGCCGCGCTCGGATTGAAGCCGATCTTGTAAGCGTGCGTGAGCAGTGCTCCAGCCTCAGGCGACCAATTGCGCCGCCGGCGACTGCGCCTGGCGATAAAGATGCACGATGCGCAACAAACGGCCCATCGGTACGCCCATGAACAGGCCGTACAGCAGGCTCAGCCCCAGCGTGAACCCGGCGCCCTGAATGTAGCCGGAATGCATTGCCTGCAACACAGCCACGGCGTATTTGACCGCGAACACGGCGACCATCATCAGCAAGGGCAACCAGCTGCCGCGCAGCCAGACGGTGCCGCGCCCGGGATGCGGTGCGATATTCGACACAAGGGCGGCGCGTCCGGCCACGATCCAGCTCAGCACGCCGCTGCCGAGCGCCGCCAGCAAGGCCGCCGCCAGAGCCAGCCCGTCTGCATGCGATTGTCCGTAAAGACCATGCAGCGACAAAGCCAGCAGCAGCAGCGGGATCAGCGCCACCTTGAACAGCGAACGTTCGCGGTCAAGGCTGGCGGCCCAGCCGCGATAGACCAGGAAGGCCAGCATGGCCCAGACCCACAGCGGTGTATGAATGATGATTTGTTGCAACATGGCGGCTCCTGAAACAAGAAAAAAACGAATCCGGCCATGTTAGGCAAACCCCTCGCGCAGTCCCAGCACCGTGCGACGAACGGTGCCGAGATGGCGGGCGGCGGGGATGTTGATGCGACGAACGGGCACGCCGGCTTGGCGCAATACGCTCAGAGCGCGTTCAGATGAGGCTCAGATATCGACCGGATCGACTTCCAGCGACCATTTGGCGCGCGTTTTCATCTGACGCAGGACTGTCATCCAGTCGCGCAGGAAAGCCTGCAAGGCCGGTCGCGATGGACATTCAATCAACAACTGCGCGCGTTCGACATTGGCCACGCGCGTCATGGTCATCGGGATGGGATCGTTGATGGTGATGCCGGTGTGTTCCAGACAGCCGGCCGCGTCCTGCAAAAAAGCCAGTGCGATGTCGAGTTCGGCCGCTTCGGCGCGCAGCAACGCCTGGTAGAGGAACGGCGGCAGCGCCGCCTGCTGGCGCTCTTCGAGCAATTGCGTGGCGAAGCCGTCGTAATCGTGCGCGGCCACTGCGCCGTACAGCGGATGATGCGGATAACGGCTCTGGATCAGCACTTCGCTGGGCGAGCCGCCCTCCTTCTGCCCGGCACGCCCGGCACGGCCGGCCACCTGCATCAGCTGTGCAAACAGGCGCTCGCTGGCGCGGTAATCGTGTGAAAACAGCGCGGTGTCGGGATTCATCACGCCCACCAGCGTCAGGCGCTTGAAGTCATGGCCCTTGGCGACCATCTGCGTGCCGATCAGGATATCGACGTCGCCGCGGTGCACACTATCAAAGGCGTTCTGGGCCGAACCCTTGAGGCGCGTGGAATCGGCGTCGATGCGCAGGATGCGCGCCTCCGGAAACATGGCCTGCAAGCCCTCTTCGACGCGCTGGGTGCCGCGTCCGAGCGGTTGCAGGTCGACGTTGCCGCACGTCGGGCAGGCTTTGGGGATGTACAGCTCCAGGCTGCAATGGTGGCAACGCAGGCGTCGCTCGGGCTTGTGCAGCACCATGAACGAGGTGCAGCGCATGCAGTTGCTGATCCAGCCGCAAGCGTCGCAATTGAGCACCGGTGCATAGCCGCGCCGGTTGAGGAACAACAGCGACTGCTCGCCGCGTTCCAGGCGCAGCTTGAGCGCGGCAATCAGCGTCGAGGTCAGGCCGTCGTTGGGACGGTCGCGTTCCATGTCGATCATCTTTACCTTTGGCAGCACGGCGTCGCGCACCGCGCGTTCGCGCAGTTGCAGCTTGCGGTAGCGCCCGGCTTGGGCGTGCTGCCAGGTTTCAAGCGAGGGCGTGGCCGAGCCCAGCACCACCGGAATCGCCAGTTGGTGCGCGCGCCAGACCGCAAGGTCGCGCGCCGAATAACGCAGGCCTTCCTGCTGCTTGTAAGAGGGATCGTGCTCTTCGTCGATCACGATCAGTTTGAGATGCGGCAGCGACGACAGGATCGCCAGGCGCGTGCCGAGCACGATGCGCGCCTGACCCTGATGCGCCGCCAGCCAGCTGAGCGTGCGCTCGCCTTCGGCCAGGCCGCTGTGCAGGCTGACCACGTGCACGCCCGGAAAGCGCGCGCGGATGTTCGATTCGAGCTGCGGCGTCAGGTTGATTTCAGGCACCAGCACCAGCACCTGCGCGACTTCGCCGACCGCTTCATGGTGCGCCAGGATGCGCGCCGCCGCCTGCAGGTAGACCTCGGTCTTGCCGCTGCCGGTCACACCGTACAGCAGCAACGGCGCAAAACCCTGCGCGCTGGCGATGGCGTCGACGGCCTCCTGTTGCTCGGGCTTCAGCTGCGGGGTATTGACCGGATTGCCGTCATGGCCGGCATCGAGCTTGGCCAGCTTCTTGAGCGCGCGGTCGAGCGCGGTGGTGGTCAGGGTGCGCAGGTTCTTGGGCAAACCGGGCAAGGCCACTTCACCCAGCGGGCGCTGGTAATACTCGGCGGCAAAGCCGCACAGCGCCAGCCATTGCGGCGGCAACGGCGCCAGTTGGCTGCGTACGGCCAGCACATCCTTGAGCTTGTCGGCCGGCACGTCGGTCTGCTCGGCCAGGCCGATAATCAGGCCCGCCACCTCGCGACGGCCGAACGGCACGATGGCCAGTTGGCCGATTTGGGGCAGCGCCTCGTCGCCGTTGGCGCGCCAACGGTAATCGAAGGTCCTGTCAAGCGGGGTATCGAGAACGATCTGAAGGATGCGTTGTTCCACGAACTTAATGTGATTCCTGAAAAGATGACCTAAGTAACGGTTTCGTAACTACTTTTTAGACTATCCACAAAACCTGTGGATAACTTTGTGCACAACTCGGGCTTGACAGCCTTTTTCCCAGTCTGGATGCGGGTTTCAATAAATTGCCCAAATCAAAAGCAAAATTTAAACCTATAAAAATCAATGACTTGCAAAAGATGCCAGCGCCCATGAAATTTATTTTTAAATTTTTATTATTGCCGCGCACAAAAGCTTTTTTGTGCATAAGTCCGCTTTTTTGCACCGAAAAGGTATCGCCGCGAGATCGACCGCACTACTTTCTGTCAAGCAAATTTTTGTCGGAAAGGCGCCGACAGCGGCGTAGGATTCTGACGCGGTTTTTAAAGTAAAACGTTAAAAAGGTATGTAACTCACGGTTTCATAAGTGCTTTTTCAGCTATCCACAATTCCTGTGGATAACTTTGTGGGCAACTACCTCTTGACAGCCTCGAACCCCACGTTTCATGCGGGTCTCGATAGTTTGCACAAATCCCGCGCAAGAAACAAATTCCTTAAAAATCAATCACTTGCAAAATTCAAAAATCCGCCGCATTACAAATATGGATATGAATGATTCCCACTAAGGAAAGCCCCGTCTGTGTGCATAAGTGAGCCTGCACACGGATGCAATGTGCACCATTTCGCATGCTGGTGAGTATGTACGGTGTTTCGGCGATTTATCGACGTTAAGGGGGCCACAGGTCAGCCGCGCAGTTCCCGGCTGATACTATGCACCGCCTCCACCAGTGTCGTGACCGACTCCGGCGGCGTGAACTGGGAGATGCCGTGACCGAGGTTGAACACGTGCCCTGCGCCGGCTTCGGGCTTGCCGAAGGACTGGAGCAGCTTGCGTACTTCAGCCTGGATCTGCGCCGGGCCGGCAAACAGCACGTTGGGGTCCAGGTTGCCCTGCAGCGCCACCTTGGCGCCGACGCGACGACGCGCATCGGCCAGGTTGACGGTCCAGTCCAGTCCCACGGCATCGGCGCCGATGTCGGCGATCTGTTCCAGCCACAATCCGCCGCCCTTGGTGAAGACGATAGCCGGAATCTTGACACCGTCCTTGTCACGCTTGAGCTGGCGCATGACTTCGCGCATGTAGTGCAGCGAAAACGCCTGGTACACGCCATCGGCCAGCACCCCGCCCCAGGTATCGAAAATCATCACGGCCTGCGCGCCGGCGTCGATCTGCGCATTCAGGTAAGCCGCGACCGCGGCGGCATTGGTCCTGAGGATGTGGTGCATCAGGTCGGGACGGTCATACAGCATGGTCTTGACGGTGCGGAAGTCGTCGGAGCCGCCGCCTTCCACCATGTAGCAGGCCAGCGTCCACGGGCTGCCCGAGAAGCCGATCAGCGGCACGCGGCCGTCCAGCTCGGTGCGGATCTGGGTGACGGCGTCGAACACGTATTGCAGGCTGTCCAGTTGCGGCGCCTGCAGCGCCAGCACGGCTTTTTCGTCGCGCAGCGGGCGCTCGAACTTGGGTCCCTCGCCGTCGGCGAAAAACAGGCCCAGGCCCATCGCATCCGGCACGGTCAGGATGTCGGAGAACAGGATCGCCGCATCCAGCGGATAGCGCTCGAGCGGTTGCAGCGTGACTTCAGTGGCGTAATCGGGATTCTTGGCCAGGCCCAGGAAGGAGCCCGCGCGCGCGCGCGTGGCGCGGTATTCGGGCAGGTAGCGGCCGGCCTGGCGCATCAGCCACAGCGGCGTGTAGTCGGTCGGCTGGCGCAGCAAAGCGCGCAGGAAGGTATCGTTCTTGAGCGGAGCAAATTGAGGCATGGGCGTTCTGGAGCAGTCTGGACTTCATGTGGGCCACATCGGCAATCTTCTATTATCTCATCCAAACCGCAAAACAGCCGTCCCCGATTGATGCCCGGGGCTGCTGGTGATATCGTCTTTGCTTCACAAAAATAATCAGGAGACGATATGACGAAATACCTCAAAAAATACATCACAACGTGGCTGTTGCCGCTCACGCTGCTGGGCGCCGGCCTGGCGATGCAAACCGCCGGCGCCGCCGAAAGCAGCCGCCTGGACGAGGTGATCAAGTCCGGCAAGTTGCGCGTGTGCATGACGGGCGACTACAAGCCGTTCACCTATTTCAAGACCGACAACACCTTTGAAGGCATGGACGTCGACCTGGCGCAATCGCTGGCCAAGTCGCTGGGTGTCGAAGTGCAGCTGGTCAAAACCACCTGGACCAACCTGATGACCGACTTCCTCGCCAAATGCGACATCGCCATGGGCGGCGTTTCGGTGACGCTGGATCGCCAGAAGAAAGCAGCGTTTGCGGTCTCGCACATGGTCGACGGCAAGTCGCCGATCGTGCGCTGCGCAGACGTCGCCAAGTTCCAGACGCTGGAGATGATCGACAAGCCGACCACGCGCGCCATCTTCAATCCGGGTGGTACCAACGAGCGCTTTGCGCGCGCCAATTACAAGCAGGCGCAGTTGATCCTGCATCCGGATAACGTCACGATCTTCCAGCAGATCATCGACGGCAAGGCTGACGTCATGGTCACGGACGCCAGCGAGACGCTGTGGCAGGCGAAGCAGCATCCGGAACTGTGCCCGGTGCATCCGGAGCAACCGCTGCAGTTCTCGGAAAAGGCCTTCATGCTGCCGCGCGCCGATGTCGCCTTCAAGGAATACGTCGACGCCTGGATGCATTTGCAGAAAGCCACTGGCGACTACGACCGCGTGCTCAACAAGTGGCTGCATTGATGCGCTGAGGGGTTCTTCGCCGTGCAAGACCAACGCCCGCCGTAACGCGGGCGTTTTTTATGGCAGCGCGTCCAAGCCCGCGATGGTCGCCTGCGCCAGCTGTTGCGCCCAGAGCCGCGCGCCGTCGGCGGACGGATGATAACCGTCATGCGCCATCAGACTGCGCTCGCGCGCGTCTCTGCGCACCGGCACGTAGATCGCCTGTGGCAACTCCGTTGCCAATTGCTGCGCGGCGCGGCTGAGTGCCGCGGCTTTCATGCCGAGCACGTGGCGCAAGGGTTGTGGCAGAGCGGGAAACAAATGCAGCGGCGGTGCGCCGGAAATCAGCAGCAACGCCGGCGTCAATTGCTGTTGCAGCGTGCATGCCAGCACTTCGAGGTCGCGGCGGTAACGGCTGCTGCTGTGGAAGGCGGTGCTGTCGTTGACGCCGAAGGCGATCAGTACGATGCGGAGTTCCTGTGTTTGCGGTGCCGCAAATTGCGCCAGTTGCGGCAAGACGTCGCGGTTGGCATCGGCGACCGTGGCGCCGTTCTTGCCGAAGGCGCGCCACTGCACCGGCCGCTTCAGCGCAATGGCCAGTTCCTGTGCAAACTGCGCGGTGATGGCTTGTTCCTGGCGTTCAACGCCGACACCTGCGACCGGCGACTCGCCGATCGCGATGAGCACGATCGGAACGGTATTGCCGACGCCGGCTGGTGTGCACAGGCCTTCACGCGCGCCGTCCGCTTCAGGCAAGCGGGGCGTGATGCGGCGCGTACGCTTGCCCTGCGCATACAGCCAGGGCAACAGCGGCAAGGCCAACAGTTCCGGCAACCAGCGGCGCATGCCTATTTCACCTTGAGACCGATAAGCTCCTTCTTGGCCGGCGGGAAGGCAAGCTGCATCGCCTGCAAGGTTTCCAGCACCACGCCGGCGATGGCCAGGTTGCGATGGGTCTTGGAATTCGAGGGGATCACATACCACGGCGCGTGATCGGCATCGGTGGCCTGGATCGCCTGGCTGTAAACCTTCTGGTAGTCGTCCCAGCTCTTGCGCTCTTCCAGATCCTGCAGCTCGAACTTCCAATGCTTGGTCCGATCATCGACGCGCTCTTGCAGGCGCGCACGCTGTTCGTCTTTCGAGATATGCAGGAAAAACTTGAGCACCACCGTTCCGGTTTCAGTGAGCATGCGCTCAAAGTCGTTGATCTGGGCGTAGCGGCGCTTGCACTCGGCCGTGTCGATCCATTCGTGCACGCGCGTGATCAGCACGTCTTCATAGTGGCTGCGATTGAAGATGGCCAATTCGCCCTTGCCCGGCACCTGCTGATGAATGCGCCACAGGTAGTCATGCTGCAGCTCGAGTTGGCTCGGCGCCTTGAAACTGACGATGCGCAGGCCTTGCGGATTGACGCCGCCGAATACGCCGGACACGGTGCCGTCCTTGCCGCTGGTGTCCATGCCCTGCAACACCACCAGGACCTTGCGTTCATGTTGCGCAAACAGCATGGCCTGCTGTTCGGCAATCTGCGTCGCCAGTGCCTGGACCTGCAACTTGTCGGCGGTCTTGTCGCCGCTGGAGAGCGGCTTGGCGCCGGCGTTCTCGTCCTTGATTTCCTGCTTTTTTGTTGTGCGGAATTGTTCGCGTAGGCCCATCGTGGCGGTCTCCTGTATGACTTGGTGCAATGAAAGCAATTGGACTACAACACGCCGTGGGTAATTCCCATGGCGTGATCAACCTTAATGCAGCGGTCCATGATCACTGCCAGGCCGGCGGCTTCGGCCTTGGCGGCGGCGGCGTCGTTGACGATGCCCTGCTGCATCCACACGCAGGTGGCGCCGATGGCGATGGCCTCATCCACCACCGGTGGAATATCCCCTGACTTGCGGAAGCAATCCACGATGTCGATCCTCACCTGACCCGCCAGCGCCTGCGCTGCTTCGGTCAGGCTGGCATAGCAATGTTCCCCGAGGATCTGCTGGCCGGCGTACATCGGATTGACGGCGACGATGCGATAGCCCTGGCGCTGCATGTAGGCGGTGACGTCGTAGCTGGGACGATCGGGACGATTGGACAGGCCGACGACGGCGATGACTGGCTTGGCGCTCATGAGGCAAACTCCTGTATCAAGAACTGCCGCCTGTACGCGGCGACGTTGGCAACTATTCGGGGATATTCACTGTAACCGATCGCGCGTGAAGGCGTCGCGCATCGCCGCCGCCGGCAACTCGCAGGCAATAAAAAAGGCAGCCTGAGCTGCCTTTTTTAATGATGCTGAAGATGCCGTTGCTGCAGGGCGCGGGTAATTAACGCTTCTGACGCAGTCTCGCGATCGCGGCCAATTGCGCCACTGCAGTCGCCAGTTCGGCTTGTGCAGCTGCGTAATCGATCTTGGAATCACGATTCGCCAAGGCTTCTTCCGCGAGTTTCTTCGCGGCGCTGGCCTTGGCTTCGTCCAGATCCGCACCGCGGATTGCGGTATCGGCCAGGACGGTGACGGTGTCAGGCTGCACTTCCAGCAAACCACCGGCGACGAATACGAACTCTTCGTGCGCCTGGCCAGGAATCTTGATGCGTACCGCACCTGGCTTGATGCGCGTGATCAAGGGGGTGTGGCGAGGATAAATCCCCAACTCACCCGCTTCACCCGGCAACGCGACGAATTCCGCCTCGCCGGAGAAGATTTCTTCTTCGGCGGAGACTACGTCGACGTGAATAGTATGTGCCATATCGTTTCCTATCCGGTCAGCCGTCGCGCCCGGACTTCAGGCAACAACGGCTTCGCGAGAATCAAGAGATCTTAGTTGATCTTCTTGGCCTTTTCGATTGCTTCTTCGATCGTGCCAACCATGTAGAACGCTTGTTCCGGCAGGTGATCGAGTTCGCCGCTAGCGATCATCTTGAAGCCCTTGATCGTGTCTTTCAGCGAAACGTATTTACCTGGCGAACCGGTAAATACTTCAGCAACGTGGAACGGTTGCGACAGGAAACGTTGCATCTTGCGAGCACGCGCCACCAGCAGCTTGTCTTCCGGAGCCAGTTCGTCCATACCCAGAATTGCGATGATGTCGCGCAATTCTTTGTAGCGTTGCAGGATACCTTGAACAGCGCGGGCCGTTTCGTAGTGCTCCTGACCGACGACTTGCGGATCCAGCTGGCGCGATGTCGAATCGAGTGGATCGACCGCAGGGTAGATACCCAGCGAAGCGATGTCACGCGACAGAACGACGGTCGAGTCCAAGTGGGCAAACGTGGTTGCAGGCGACGGGTCGGTCAAGTCATCCGCTGGAACGTAGACGGCCTGGATCGAGGTGATCGAACCGGTCTTGGTCGACGTAATACGCTCTTGCAGACGGCCCATTTCTTCAGCCAGCGTCGGTTGGTAACCCACTGCGGAAGGCATACGGCCCAGCAGCGCGGATACTTCGGTACCGGCCAGTGTGTAACGGTAGATGTTGTCGACGAAGAACAGCACGTCCTTGCCTTCATCGCGGAAACCTTCAGCGATCGTCAGGCCGGTCAGCGCGACGCGCAGACGGTTGCCCGGCGGTTCGTTCATCTGACCGTAGACCATGGCGACCTTGGAGTTTTCCGGGGTTTCCAGATCCACCACCTTGGCGTCTGCCATTTCGTGATAGAAGTCGTTACCTTCACGGGTACGCTCACCAACACCGGCGAACACGGACAAGCCGCTGTGCGCCTTGGCGATGTTGTTGATCAGTTCCATCATGTTCACGGTCTTGCCCACACCCGCGCCACCGAACAGACCAACTTTACCGCCCTTGGCGAACGGGCAAACCAGGTCAATAACCTTGATGCCGGTTTCCAGCAGTTCTTGCGACGGCGACAGTTCGTCGTATGCAGGAGCCTTGCGGTGGATCGTTGCTGTTTGTGCGTGGCTCACGGGACCGCATTCGTCGATCGGGTTGCCCAGAACGTCCATGATGCGGCCCAGTGTGGCCTTACCGACCGGCACAGTGATGCCCTTGCCGGTGTTCTTGATTGTCATGCCACGACGCAGACCATCCGAAGTACCCAGTGCAATCGTACGAACGACACCGTCGCCGAGCTGCTGCTGAACTTCCAGCGTCAGTTCCGAGCCATCCATCTTCAAGGCGTCGTAAATCTTAGGCATCGCGTCGCGTGGAAACTCAACGTCCACAACAGCGCCGATACACTGAACGATTTTGCCATCAGCCATTTTCGTTCCTTCAATATATAAAATTAAATACTGTTACGCATCTCTGCATTACGTCGTTAGACCGCTGCCGCACCGGCGACGATTTCGGACAGTTCCTTGGTAATCGCTGCCTGACGAGTTTTGTTGTAAACCAACTTCAACTCACCGATCACGTTACCGGCGTTATCGCTTGCTGCCTTCATCGCCACCATACGGGCCGATTGTTCGGACGCCATATTTTCAGCCACCGCCTGGTAGATCAGTGCTTCGACATAACGCACCAGCAACTCGTCCACCACGCTTTGCACGTCGGGTTCGTAGATGTAGTCCCACGAATGCGTACCTTCGTCTGCCTGCAACTGGTCGCTCGAGAGCGGCAACAGTTGCTGCAACGTTGGTTCCTGGCGCATCGTGTTGATGAATTTGGTATAGACCAAATAAACCGCATCCAGCTTGCCTTCCTGGTAAGCATCGAGCAGCACCTTGACGGGGCCGATCAGCTTTTCCAGGTGCGGCGTATCGCCGACCTGAACCACATGCGACACCACCTTGGCGCCGATACGGTTCAGGAAACCAAAACCCTTGTTGCCGATCGCAACGGTTTCGACTGCATTGCCTTGTGCTTCCAGTTCACGGATCTTTGCAGTAGTCAGACGCAGGGAGTTGGTGTTCATACCGCCGCACAGACCCTTGTCGGTCGTGACGATAATGAAACCCACCTTCTTGGCGCTGTCCTGCTTGACCATGAACGGATGCGTATACTCCGGATTGGCCCGCGACAGATTGGAAGCGATATTACGAATCTTGTCACTGTAGGGACGTGCCGCATGCATCCGGTCCTGCGCCTTGCGCATTTTGGATGCTGCGACCATTTCCATCGCCTTGGTGATCTTCTTCGTATTTTCTACGCTCTTGATCTTGCCACGTATCTCTTTACCTGTAGCCATGAGATTGACTCCTTATAGCTTCAGTTGAGATTAGTACGCGCCGGATTTTTTGAAATCGGCAATCGCAGCGGCCAATGCTGCTTCAGCATCTTTATCGAGTTGCTTGGTGTCTTCGATCTTTTGCAGCAGGGCAGCGTGGCTGGTCTTCATGAAGCTGTGAACACCTGCTTCGAATGCCAGCACCTTCTTGACATCGACGTCGTCCAGGAAACCCTTGTTGACGGCGAACAATGTCACGGCCATCAGGGAAATCGACAGCGGCGAGTATTGCGCTTGCTTCAACAGTTCAGTCACGCGTGCACCGCGGTCCAGTTGCTTGCGGGTTGCTTCGTCCAGGTCAGAAGCGAACTGCGCGAACGCAGCCAGTTCACGATACTGTGCCAAGTCGGTACGGATACCGCCGGACAGGCTCTTGATAACCTTGGTTTGAGCAGCACCACCAACGCGCGACACCGAAATACCGGCGTTGATCGCAGGACGGACGCCAGCGTTGAACAGCGATGTTTCCAGGAAAATCTGACCGTCGGTAATCGAAATCACGTTGGTCGGAACGAATGCAGAAACGTCGCCCGCTTGTGTTTCAATGATCGGCAGAGCTGTCAGCGAACCGGTCTTGCCCTTGACTTCGCCGTTGGTGAACTTCTCAACGTAGTCTGGGTTGACGCGTGCTGCGCGCTCGAGCAGACGGCTGTGGAGATAGAACACGTCGCCTGGATATGCTTCACGGCCTGGTGGGCGGCGCAGCAGCAGGGAAACCTGACGGTAAGCAACTGCTTGCTTGGACAGATCGTCATACACGATCAGCGCGTCTTGACCGCGATCGCGGAAGTACTCGCCCATGGCGCAACCGGAGTAGGCCGACACGTATTGCATCGCTGCCGATTCGGAAGCCGAAGCGGCGACGATGATGGTGTAATCCATCGCGCCGTGCTGTTCCAGGGAACGCACGATGTTCTTGATCGACGAGGCTTTTTGACCGATCGCGACGTAGATACATGTCACGTTCTGGCCCTTTTGATTGATGATCGCATCAATCGCAACAGCAGTCTTACCAGTTTGACGGTCGCCGATGATCAGTTCGCGTTGACCGCGGCCGATAGGCACCATCGAGTCGATCGACTTCAGGCCGGTTTGCATTGGCTCGGAAACCGATTGGCGTGCGATAACGCCTGGAGCGATTTTTTCGATCGGTGCTGTCAGCTTGGCGTTGACAGGACCCTTGCCGTCGATTGGCTGACCCAGCGCGTTGACCACACGGCCGCGCAGTTCAGGACCGATAGGCACTTCCAGAATACGGCCTGTGCATTTGACAGTATCGCCTTCGGAAATGTGTTCGTACTCGCCCAGAATAACGGCGCCAACGGAATCGCGCTCGAGGTTCAGCGCCAGACCGAAAGTGTTGCCTGGGAATTCCAGCATCTCACCTTGCATCACGTCAGACAGACCATGGATACGGCAGATACCGTCGGACACGGAGATAACCGTGCCTTGATTGCGAATCTCAGCGGTATCGCCAAGGCCTTGAATCCGGCTCTTGATCAGCTCGCTGATTTCAGATGCGTTGAGTTGCATACTAACTCCTAAAAATTTTTCTATCGCTTAGGCTGTTACGCCAAGGCCCTGGCAATTAATTACGCAGCCAAAGCAACATGTAACTGTTGCAGCTTCGCGCGCACCGAGGTATCGAATACTTCGTCACCGACCACTACACGCACGCCGCCGATCAAAGCGTTGTCCACCTTGACGGTTGGCGTCAGCTTGCGACCGAATTTCTTTTCCAGCGTGGCGACCACATCCTTCAGCTGCGCATCGGACAATTCAAACGCGCTGGTGATGTCTGCATCAGCGGCGCCTTCCTGTGCGTTTTTCAGCGTATGGAATTGTGTGGCGATTTCAGGCAACAGCGTCAGACGACCGTTTGCCACCAAGGCGCTGATGAAGTTTTGGGCTTCAACGCTCAGAGGTGTTTTCAGAACGGACGCAAACGTAGAAGCAATCTGCGCATCCGTCAGTGCCGGATTTTGCGCAATTGCTTTTACGTCAGGGTGTGCTGCGGCTTGCGCCATCTCGGAAACGAGATCGGACCAAGCCGACAAACTGCCGGCTTTGGCCACTCGGAACAGGGCTTCTGCATAAGGGCGAGCAATCGTTGCGAGTTCGGCCATATTACAGCTCTGTTTTCAGTTGGTTCAGCAATTCGGCATGCGCTGCCGCATTGACTTCACGCTTCAGGATCTGCTCGGCGCCTTTGACCGCGAGGGTCGCAACTTCGCCGCGCAAGTCTTCACGCGCTTTGGTCACTTGCTGCTCTGCATCTGCCTTAGCATTGGCGATGATGCGCGCTGCTTCTTCGGAAGCGGTCTTCTTTGCTTCTTCAATAATCAGCTGAGCACGCTTTTCAGCGTCACCAATACGTTTTTGGCCTTCGTCGCGTGCTGTTGCCAGCTCTGCCTGAACGCGCTTTTCAGCGGCAGCCAGGTCAGCCTTGCCGCGGTCAGCAGCAGCCAAGCCGTCCGCAATCTTCTTCGCGCGCTCGTCGAGCGCCTTGATCAACGGCGGCCAGACGAATTTCATCGTAAAGCCGGCGAGGATGAAGAAGACCACGAACTGCGCAAACAATGTTGCATTTAAGTTCACGGTAATTTCCTTCTCAGAATATCGTGTGCCGAATCAAGCAATCCGGCAAAAATGAGAATCGGCTATGCCGCCCGAATTACTTCGCGATGAACGGATTTGCAAATGCGAACAACATGGCGATACCAACACCAATCAGGAACGCAGCGTCGATCAGACCGGCCAGCAGGAACATCTTGGTTTGCAGTGTGTTCATCAGTTCTGGCTGACGTGCAGATGCTTCGAGGTACTTACCGCCCATGATAGCGATACCGATACAAGCACCGATAGCACCCAGGCCAATGATCAAACCGCAAGCCAAAGCAACGAAAGAGACATCAGTCATGACAATTCCTTAGAAAGTTAAAGTTAATACGAAAATCAAAAAACAA
>Ga0207695_10005089_pt1 | contig 17618 bp, 19 predicted proteins | sample KBSC54metaG_FD_184354 | JGI IMG/M metagenome (GOLD analysis project Ga0207695, IMG submission 184354) | Corn rhizosphere microbial communities from Kellogg Biological Station, Michigan, USA - KBS C5-4 metaG (SPAdes) (version 2) | ecosystem: Host-associated > Plants > Roots > Rhizosphere > Soil... | reverse complement strand
AACCCAGCCATCACGGCGCCCCCGTCCGGCCGCGACATCCCCGACAGCCCCGAGCGTTGCGCCGCCGAGATCCTGCGCGGCTGGTTCGAATGCTCAGGACCGATGACCGCGGCCTATCTGTCCGCGCATCTCGCCATGCCGCGCGATCTCGTCGATCAGGCGCTGGCGCAACTCGAGGCTGAAGGTCAGATCCTGCGCGGCAGTTTCTCCCCGGCGGACGAGCTGCAGTGGTGTCACCGCCGCTTGCTGGCGCGCATCCACCGGCTCACCATCGGCCGCCTGCGCCGCGAAATCGAGCCCGTCACCACGGCCGAATTCTACGCCTTCCTGAATCGCTGGCAGCATTCCGCGCCGGGTACGCAACTGCACGGCGTGGATGGCACGCTGCAGATCATCAAGCAACTGCAGGGCACCGAATTCGCCGCAGCCGCGTGGGAGACCGTCATCCTGCCGCGCCGCGTGGCCAAGTATAAGCCCGAGTATCTCGATCAGCTCTGCCTTTCGGGTGAAGTCAGTTGGGGCCGTCTCTCGCCGCACCCGGCCTTCGAGCGCGAGCAGGTGGAAAACAAGAGCCGCCGCGTCCGGCCCACGCGTGTGGCGCCGCTCGCTATCTTCCTCCGCGACGACGCGCCGTGGCTGTTGGCCTCGCCCGAACCTTCGCCCAAGGATTCGCTTTCGCACCCCGCGCGCGAAGTGCTGGCCACCGTCGAAGCGCACGGCGCGTCGTTCTTCGCCGATCTCACGCGCGCAACGGGACGCCTCGCCAGCGAGGTCGAAGACGCTCTGTGGGAATTGGTGGCCGCCGGATTGGTAACCGCCGACGGATTCGAAAACTTACGCGCGCTGCTCGATCCCAAACGCCGCAAGGGCGAAGGCCGGGGCCGCACCGCCCGCCCGCGACACGCGCCCGGACGCTGGGCGCTGCTGCGTCACACAGCGATGGCCCCCGATGGAAACGCCGAGGCGTTCGCCCGGCAATTGCTAGCCCGTTGGGGCGTAGTCTTCCGCGATGCCGCCGTACGTGAACCCCTGGCACCCACGTGGCGCGAGTTGCTGACCGTGCTCCGTCGCATGGAATCCCGCGGCGAAATCCGCGGCGGCCGTTTCGTCTCCGCCTTCATCGGCGAGCAGTTCGCATTGCCCGAGGCGCTCGACCTCCTTCGCGCCATCCACCGCAACGGCGAGACTGCCGAAGCCGAAACTTGCGACCTCCTCCCCCAACTCGCTCGCGGCGCCCCGCTGCCAGTCGCTTCGACGCTTCCTATGGCGTAGAATCGAACCCATGCGGCTCGTGCTCACGTCGTGAGCTACTCCCGATACTTCTCCATCGTCCGCGGATTGTACGCCCAGTGGAATTCCAGCTCGTAGCCGAGCGACTTGGCCAGCCCGTCGAGATCGGGGAACAACGTCGCGTAGGTGATGTTCATGCGGTACAACTCCCGCATTCCCGTCTCCCGCACCGCGTTCGTCAGCACGATCTTCGCCAGGATATTTTCCGGATCCTTGGGGTGCAGAATCTCCTCGATCGGCAGGTCGAGTACTCCCGGCACGGCGAACGTTCCCGATTGCGCGATCAGCCGGCGGTTCATCGTATGCGGCTCGCCCATCCAGATGAAGCGATTCTTGCCCTTCAAGAAATATCGGTGGAAGTGGGCCTGCAGACGCGGATCCATGCAGCTCGGTTTGGGCGCCCTGCTGCTATCGATGCGCGCCGGATTCATGGCCCACACCACGCCGTCGGCCAGGGTGCGCTCCAGCGCGAAAAATGCCGCCACGTACGGCGACCACGTGAAGTCGATCAGCCGCGTCGGCGCGCCGTGATGCTGCATGAGCGCCAGCCATTGAAAATCGTCGCTGATGTCGGGCGGCTTGTCGAGGAACTGGTGCGCCTTGCGTTTGAAGATGCGCAGGATGCGCGCTTCCTGCTCCGGCCATGCTTCCGGCGCGACGCCGAAGTTGCGCAGATATCGCGAGAGCGAACTGTATAGCGGCCAGCGTTCATCCCGCTCGCCGCGAAACGCCCAGTTCGAATACGGCGGCTTGGCGACGAGCTCGAGAAACGCCTCCCAGGATTCCAGCCGGAAGACGCGATAGGAGCCCAGGGCACGCTTCTTTGTCGGCATCCACTAACTATCGTAGCGGTACAGCACCTGCTGTATCGTGGCGCCGCGCACTTCGATGCGCTTCAGGTCGGTAGTTCCCACACCATGACCTTCGGCCAGCACCAGAGTGTTGTCGCATTTCTTGAAGGGTGCCGAGCCGCGAAGCGCGCGAGGATTGTAGCCCATCACCGCCGTGGCCACCGCGTCCGTGCAGACGGGATTCAATCCCGCGATCAGGACTCCCGGTTTCACGACGCGCACGTTGCTGACCCACGGGCCTTCGCCGCCCGCGATCGATTCCACGCCATCGATGATCTGGAGATGAATCGGCCGCGCCGCCGCCAAGTCGGCAACGATGTGGGGCACGCGATAACCGGGGTCGTGATTCTGGCCGAAATGCAATTCCTGCGGCGCCGATTTCGACGGCTGCCGTCGCCCGTTATGGCCCACAGCCAGGCGGCCGCTGTTCGGCTTCTCGTTCGGTTCGTTCACGCCCGAGTCGTCGCCGTAGACCGACGCCGGCAGATTGCCGAAGCAGTTCTTCAGCGACAATGTCACGCCGCAGGTGTCGTGGTTCTTCAGCTTCGCCATGCTGACGAACACGTCGGTCTCTTCGAAAGCGCGGTTCAGGTCGTAGGCCGGGTACATGTAGGCCTGGCCCGGCACGGTGAAGCGCGCGTACGTCTTGTATGCGCCGCGGACGTTGGTGTTTCCAAACTCGACGCCGCTCGCGGCCGACGCGATGGTGCGCGGATTCCAGCCGGAGTCCAGCATGACTTCTTCCAGCGGTCCGGCCCATGCCCACGGACTCTCGACGAAGCGGATGCGCTTGGCGCCCGCGCGCCCGAAATGATACGCCGCCGCGCCGACAAGCTTCGGATGCGTGTAGTGCGTGAGTGCGGGCGCGAGTCCCCGCACGCGATTGCTCGGTGCGCCGGTCATGTTCAGCTTGATCGTGACGGTCTTGTTGCGCACCAGCTTTTCCAGGCCGCCCAGTTGATCGAACATCGTGCCAAGTTTCGCCGTGATGTCTTCGTCATAGGTGGCGCACCTGGCGATCGAAACCGGCGCCGCCGGTGCGTCCGGTGTACCTGCCGCGCGCACGAGGGGCGCAGCGCCGATCATTGCCAGCCATTCACGTCGCGTCATGTCAAAGCTCCAATCTGATGGTCGCGCAGACCGACACCTTGTCGACGTCCACGCCCCATCCTTCGTCCGCACGATAAACTTCCAGCACCTTCTCCACGCCCTCGGGTGTGATCAGGGTGGCATGCTTGTAGTCGCCGAGATAGTGCAGCGTCACGTTCTCAACCGGGTAATCCGAGTAGTTGACGAGGTGCACCACTTCGCTTTTTCCGTCGGCCGACACCAGCACGTTCGAAAGCATGGAAGAGACATTGAACAGGCGCACGCCCAGATTGCGCCGGCCCACCATCGAGTTCACGTCCTTCCAAATGTCGTTCAGCCGTTCGAGCTCGGGAGGATCGAGCGTGATCTTCTCGCCCTTCGGCGTCGGGTCTTTCCAGCCGGGAGGTCCTGTCATCAACATGCCGCCGCCGCGAGTGAAGTTCCGTAGGATTTCCTTCTGCTCCGGCGTCAGCGCTTCGGCATCGACGTTCACCGCCATGGTCGCACCCTGCAGCGATTGCGCGGTCAGATGTTCACGCGGGATCGGACGCACGGGTGTATGTTTCACCGCGATCATGTCGAGGATGCCGCCGGAGAGCAGGCCGCCTTTGGCTGGATCCTGCACGAGCGCCAGTTTGCCGTATTCGTTCATGTGACGCCACTCGGGGTGGCGTTCGAAATGCGCTGTGAGCTGGCCGATTCGCTGCCAGTCGCGGATGGCGTCGGCATCGCGTTTGGCCAATTTCGCGGCCAGGTCGGAATCCAGCGAGATCACCCAGCGCGCGCCCGATGCTTGGGCATCGGCGATCACTTGCAGGTATCGCTGGCTGGTGATGACGGTATGCGCCGGTGGCTCATTCGCCAGCCAGAGCGGCGTATCGCCCCAGGCCCGGACCGCGCGGATGAAGCCTGTATTGGTATCGATCCAGACCGAACCGGTCGGTCCCGACTTAGCGTGTCCGGCCTGCTGCACCACCACGCCCGGCCACACGCCTTGATACGTGCCGATGATCGCCGCACCCGAGCCAAGCTTCATGTGACTGCGCGAGGTCAGCTCGATCACGGGCGCTGAGCCGGCAGCTTCGCGGATCGCCGCCGCGATGTCGGCCGGGAAGTCGCCCTCTAACACCACGCCCGTGAGTTTCGCCGCGAGAGCTTTGCGAGTCACCGCCAAAGCGTCGCTGCCCGGCGTAACGACAGCCAGCGTCACCAACCCCCGCGCTGCGGCCGCGGACACCAGTTCCGCCGAGTAGTTCTTCAGAAGCAGGCAGTTGATTGGGTTATCGGCCAGCAATTCCAGCGACTTGGCGTCGTTCCATTGCCAGCGCGCGGGAACCCAGTCGGAGGGAGAAGGCGCAGGCGCGCCCCATAGAGGCGCCACACCCAGGACGGCCACCCAGCAGACCGCTCGCATCCACATATCTAACAATGTGGCATAACACGGGGAGTTCCGCATCTGCTGCCATCCGTCCGTCAAGTTCGTTGCGTCAGAAACGGTGGAAGGCGATGGCGTTGTTTTCTTCCCAGGCGGCCAGCATGCCCCCATCGGGCAGGGCGACGAGGGACGGAAAAGCGCCGGCATTGGAAATTCGGACGGGGGAGGCGGACCCGGGGACGTGGGCCTCGATGCCCTGCGCCGTGGTCCAGACGACGTAGGCGCCCTGCGAGTTGGACGCGATGGCGATGTCGGTGCCGGCGGCCAGGCGGGTCTCGGGCTTGCCGGGTTCGGCGAGGTAGACGTCGTGCTCGCGGCGCCATGCGGCGGTGAGTTGGCCGTCGTGGACGGTGAGTCCACCGCCATCCATGGGGCAGGCGTCGAGTTTCCAGGTGCCAGTGCCGGATTTCGCGGCCGGACCTGCCGGCTGGCCGTTGCGGATGCGCATGGTGTAGAGATCGCGCGAGCCGTCCACCACGTTGCGCCACATGACGGCGAAATCGCCGTGGCCGAGGGCGGCGAGGGAGGGCGCGCAGCACTGGCAGATGGTGCCGCTGGGCGATTCATAGAGCATCACGTTCTTCGACCAGGTCGCGCCGGAATCGCTGGAAAAGGCGCCGTAGAGGCGCTTGCCGCCGGGGGTGCGGTCGTCGAGCCATGCCAGGGCGAGGTGGCCTTCGGGGTCGGCGGCCAGGGCGTTCAGACCTTCGCGGCTGGCCTCGGGCTTATCGTTGACGATGGCTGGCTTGGACCAGGTGCGCCCGGAATCGGTGGATCGCCAGGCGTAGAGGTCGCCGGAGATGGCGGTGACGACGATGGTGCTTCCAATGATGGCGACGCGTGGACCGCGATGGCGGCCGATCAGGACTTTGGGGAGGTCGGCGATTTTAGCGGCCGGGCTAAAGTTAGCGCCGTTATCTGTCGATCTAGAGAACCAGATGGAATCGCCGCTGCCGAATACCAGGGCGACGGTGCCGTTTGCCGCCGCAAGTTGCGGTTGGCGATTGGGAGCAGTCGGCGAGACGGGTTGCAGATGGAGTGCAAGTAGGACAGCAAGGTGCAGCATTGCTTCCAGTTTATCGCTCGAAGACTATTCCGGCGCTGGGCAGGATCGGGAAGAGTTTGTCGGTCGTGATGGAGATCTGTCCGGTCTTGGTGTTGTAGCCGTTGAGGCTGTCGAAGACGTAATTGGTACGGTTGGTCAGGTTGACGACTTCGCCATACAGCGTGAGCTTCCACTTGTCGCGCGTCCAGACCTTGTTGATACGGAGGTCCGTCCGCTCGTACGAGGGCAGGCGCAACTGGTTGCGCGATGCGGAGAGGAAGTAGACGCCATTGATGACCGACAGGTAACCGGGAATGGGAAATGCGCTGCCGTAGCTCCAGCGGAGGCTCATGTTGACGGTGGGCTTGAGCCGGTAGCCGCCATAGGCGTTGATGGTGTGGCGCTGGTCGTAATCGGAAGGGAACCAGTTGCCGACGACGGCGTCGTGGTAATTGGTGCGGCCGTAGGCGTATGAGACCCAACCGGTGAAGCCGTTGGCGCTGCTGCGCTGCAGAAAGAACTGGCCGCCGCGCGAATAGCCGCGGAGCGACGCGGTATAGCCGGGATTGAGCGGCGGTGTGAAGTACTTGCCCGGGGCGAGCATGCGAGGAATGGCAAGCGGCTGCAAAATGAGGTCGCGGTCGGCGCGATCGTACCACTCGGCCCGGAGCCGAGTACGGAGTCCGATGCGCTGTTCGATGGCTCCGATCGTTTGATTGGAGCGGTTGGGCGGCAGATGGCGATTGCCCAAAATGGAGGTGAGCACGGAGACTTCCGGATATTGCAGGTATTGGCCCCAGCCTAGTTGAACGCGCGTGGACGGGGTGAGCATCAGGGACACGGACGTTTGCGGAGAAACGGCGGCGATGCCGTCGATGTTTTCGTGGTCCCAACGCGCTCCGGCGCTGAAGTGGAGGCGGCCTTTCCAGGCGAGAAAGGACTGCTGCGCGTAGCCGCCCTCGCGCGTGGCGTTGCCGCGGGCGCGATCAAGAATGCGGGTCGCGGTGGAACTCAGGTATTGCGTGCCGTCGCCTTCGTCGCGCAGGCGACGGATGCTGACGCCGAAATCGAGAGGCGCGCGCGAATTCCAGATCCAGGTTGCGTTGGTGTTGCCGGTCCACTCGCCGTAATAGCCGGCGCCGAGGGGAAGGTTGGTCGGATTCTCGTTGTCCCACTTTTCGCGCATCCAGGCGGCGTGCGTGTTGATTAGAAACGTGTCGCTCGCAGCATAACGCCAGCCGAGGTTGGCCAGGGTGTAGTGGTAGCCTCCCGTCACGAGGGAGTTGATGCCGAGCGTGGCGCGGGAATCGCTGCGGTCAATGTTGGAGAAACTTTCCAGGAGGTAGAGAGTGAGTTTGCTTTTGGGTGTGAGGTCGTAGGTGAAACGGCCCTGGACGTCTTCGAGCCCGAAGATGAACGAATTATTGGGGAAGGTGCGCGCCAGGATGTACTGGAGGTAGCTCTTGCGAGTCGCGACCAGCCAGGATCCGCGCTTCTTCTTCCCGATGGGGCCTTCGGCCATAATGCCGGCATTGGAGGCACTGGCGGCTACCCGCAAAGTCGTGCGTGTGCGGCTGCCTTCGCGCGTTTCGACGTCGAGCGCTCCGGCGCTGCGGTCTTCGAAGCGGACCGGGTAGGCGCCCTCGTGCAACTCCATGGAATCGACCATGTCGCCGTTGAAGGCGGTACCGGAGCCTGAGACATTCTGGCCCTGCAGCATGTGGAAGGGCTGGTGGAGGAGGACGTTATCGAGGTAGAGGCCGATGCGGTTGTAATCGGCGCCGCGGACGGAGAAGCGGGCATCGAAGTCGTTGTTCGAGGTGACGCCGGGGAGGCTTTGGACGGCGCGTAGGGGGTCGTCTGCCAGTACGCTGCCGAGATTCTTGACGTCGTTGCCGGCCATCACGAGGGTGGAAGGGCTATCGGCGCGGGAGGTTTCGAAGGGGTCGGTTTTGGCTTCCACGGTGTCGGTCTGGCGGAGGGAATCGGGAGTGAGGACCACTTCGAATACCTTGGTCTCGCCGGCCGCGAGGTGAAACGGCTGGTTGGCGAGGTGGTAGCCGACGGTCGAGACGTTCAGGACATAGTCGCCGGGCGAGATATTGGGAATCTGGAAGGCGCCTTTCGAATCGGACACCGCGCGGTAGGCGCCGCCGGTGAGTTGCACCTGGACGTTGGCGAGAGCTTCACCGCCTCGGGCATCGACAACGGAGCCGCGGATCGTGGCGGTACCCTGCGGGAAGGCCGGCAACGCGGCCAGGGCTGACCAGAGCAACAGCCGGAGCATGAATAGGGCAATGATAGCGCGTATGATAGCGCGTAGTGCGAGCGGAGATCGCGCTTGCTAGAATCGAAGGCGTCAATCCCCATGGTTAACGATAAAGAAAGCATTTTCTCGTTGAACGGCTTGAACCTGAGGTTCACGTTCATCCTGGTCTGTTCGCTGTTCCTGCTGTGGGCGGTGTGCAACGGCATGATCGACGTGATGGACCGGCACTTCCAGGAAGAGTTGCACCTGACTAAATCGCAATCGGCGTGGGTGCAGTTCGCGCACTACCTGGGCTACTTTCTGATGTCCATGCCGGCGGGCATCCTGGCCAGCAAACTGGGATATAAGCGCGGCATCATTATGGGGCTGTGCATTGTGGCGCTGGGAGGCTTCTGGTTCGTTCCCGCCACCCACATCAATTCCCTGGTGCACGAAGGGGCGGTGTCGGAGACCACGGCATTCGTGGGATTTCTGGCCGGGGTTTGCGTGATCGCCACGGGACTGACATTCCTGGAGACGATCGCGAATCCGTACACGACGGTGCTCGGTCCGAAGCGCTTCGCCGCGACGCGCATCAATTTGGCGCAATCGTGCAATGGGGCGGGTTGGATTATCGGGCCGCCCATCGGCGGGCTGTTTTTTTACGGGAAGGACGCGGCGGGCCGGAGCACGGGGAGCGAGACGCTGTACATTCCTTATGTCACGGTGGCGATCATTTCGCTCATGATTGCGGCGGTCTTCTATTTTGCGCATGTGCCGGATATCAAGATGGAGGACGAATTCCATTTGGACGATAAGGCGCCGGGGGTGTCGCACTCGCTTTGGTCGCACCGGCATTTTACGTTCGCGGTGGCGGCGCAATTCTTCTACGTGGCGGCGCAGGCGGGAATTTTCAGCTTCTTTATCAATTACATGATCAGCGAATTGCCGCCGATTCCTCCTTCGTGGGCGTCGGCGGGATTCGTGCACGATTGGGTGGAGACGGGCAAGACGGGAGTCCTGGCGCTGACGGATAAAGGGGCGGCAAATCTGGCCTCGCTGGCGTTCGGGTGCTTTCTGCTGGGGCGCATCAGCGGCTCGGCACTTTTGCGCAAGTATTCGGCACATAAGATTTTAGGGCTGTACGGCGCGATGAATGTGCTGATGACTCTGGTGGTCTTCCTGAAACTGGGCTGGGTCAGCGTGGCGTGCGTGTTCCTGAGCTACTTCTTCATGTCGATCATGTTCCCTACGATCTTCGCGCTGGGGATTTACGGATTGGGGGCGCGGGCGAAGAAGGCCTCGGCTTTCATCGTGATGGCGATTATGGGCGGCGCGATCCTGCCGAAATTGATGGGATACGTGGCCGATCAATATGATATGTCGCGCGGGTTTATCGTGCCGATGTTTTGCTTCGCGTTTGTGGCGTACTACGGCTGGAACTGGTCGAAGTTCAGTAAAGCCGAGTCGCTACAAGGGATGAAGATGACCGGCCATTAGGCCGCGGTGAGGCGCGCCTGTTGGGCTGGGTAGTGTTCCGCGAGGTGATCAAGCAGATAGGCGCCCGCGGCTTGGGCATTGCCGTCCGGTTGTCGATCGAGCGCGTCCCGAAGGCTTTCGCGCAGTTCGCGGCATTCCTCTTCCAGGGTAGTTTCGAATAGCAGCATAACGTCCTCAGTCTTCCTTATCGTTCCCTCCACAAAAAGTATTAATGCTTTTTTGAGATTCAGCCGATAACCGGGTAGGAGCCACATGATCCGGTTAACGCGGTTGAACCGTGTACCTTTGGTGCTGAATTGCGACCTGATTGAACACATCGAGGTGACGCCGGATACCGTCATCACGCTGACTACGGGGCAGATTCTGCGTGTCCGGGAAAGCGCAGACCAGGTGATTGACCGTATTGTCGATTTTCGCCGCAGAATCTTCGGCCCCGGTACACCGCAGGTGGGCCACGAGCAGGAGCAGGCGCAGGAGCCGTGGCTGGCCTCCAGCAGCGTCCAGGAAGAAGCCGGGAGTGCCGGGTAGGACATGGCCGAACCAGCACAGGCAATAGCGAACGAACCCGCGGCAGTTTCGAAGAAGCCGGCCAAAGCCAAAGGCGCGGGAGTGCGGCCGGATCTGGCCACGATTGGCGGTCTGGCGCTGGCGCTCGCCGGAATCATCGGCGGGTTGGTGCTCGAAAATGGCCGCATCCAGGATATCTCGCAGGCGACGGCGGCGATGATCGTGTTGGGCGGGACCTTCGGCGCGGTGATGGTGACGACGCCGCTCTCGGTGATCCTGCGCGCTTTGCGGAATCTGAAGAATGTATTCTTCGAGCCGGCGAACTCCGCCTCGGGGATTGTCGAGCAGTTGGTCCTTTTCGCGACGAAAGCCAGAAAGAACGGAATCGTCAGCCTGGAAACGGACACGGCTGCGATTGGCGACCCGTTCTTTAAGAAGGCGCTGAACCTGGCGGTGGATGGCACCGATCTGCAGGAATTGCGCAAGATGATGGAGATCGATATTGCATTGAGCGAGCAAGCCGGGGAGGCCGAGGCGAAAGTCTGGGAAGCCGCCGGCGGCTACTCGCCCACAATTGGCATTATCGGAGCGGTCATGGGCCTGATCCAGGTGATGAAGCATCTGGAGGATATCGCCGCGGTGGGGCACGGAATCGCGGTGGCGTTTGTAGCTACGGTGTACGGGGTCGGCGTCGCGAATTTGTTTTTTCTGCCGGCGGCGAGCAAGCTCAAGGCGCGGCTGCGGGAAGCCATGGTGGTCAAGGAGATGACGCTGGAAGGCGTGATCGGAATCGTCGAGGGTCTGAACCCCACGCTGATCCGCATGAAACTCGAGGCTTTCGACCCACAGCCGAAAAAGCCGGCGAAGGTGAAAGCCGCCAAGCCGGCCAAACCGGAAAAGGGTCCACAGCCGGTGGCGGGTGGGGGTAAAGCATGACGCGACACAAGCAGGCTGCCCATGAGAACCACGAGCGCTGGCTGGTATCGTACGCGGATTTCATCACGCTGCTTTTTGCCTTCTTCGTAGTGATGTTCGCGACCAATCAGAATGACCGGCATCGGGCAAAAATGGTATCGGACTCCGTGCGCGACGCCCTGGAGCACGGGCAGGTTTCGAGCAGGCTGTCGAACGTGTTGGGTCGAGGCAAGCGCGACGGCACGGCGGCAGATCACGCCGCGGCCGCGGCGGGCATACAGATGGGCGAGAACGCCAAGCGCCCCGCGGACCTGACCAAGTCGCTGGAGATCTTGCAGAAGGAACTCAGCACGGAGACGCAGTCCGGCAAGGTGCAGATGCAATTGGAAGCGCGCGGCCTGGTGATTAACCTGCGCGAAGCGGGCTTCTTCGGGTCGGGTGACGACGGAGTGGCGCCGGCCAGCTATCCAGTGCTGGCGAAGATCGCGGCGGTGATACAGGATCTGCCGAACCAGGTACGGCTGGAGGGACACACGGACGCGATCCCGATTCACAACTCGCGCTTCCGGAGCAATTGGGAGTTGTCGTCAGCCCGCGCGATCGCCATGCTGGAAGTGCTGGCTACAAGGTATAACGTCGATCGGGCCCGCATCGCGGTAGCCGGATATGCGGAGAATGCGCCGGCCGACGATGACGATACGGAAGAAGGGCGGTCGCATAACCGGCGGGTGGCGGTCGTGCTGTTGACGCAAGAAGGGCAAAACGCCGAACCGTCGGCGGCGCCAAGGAAGAAACCATGACGTTTTCGAGCGCCCATTTTGGGCCGATTGTTGTCGATGAAGAGTCGGTAATCGAATTCCCGGAGGGACTGCCGGGCTTTGAAGAGCGGCGGCGATTTCTGCCACTGCAAGCGCCTGACCAGAGCGGTCTGGTGTTTCTGCAGAGCCTGGAATGCGGCGAGCTCTGCTTCCTGGCGCTGCCGGTTCAGGCCGTGCGGCCGGATTACCAGGTGACGATGACACCGGAAGACCGACAGATCCTGGCGCTACCGGCGATGGGAGCGCCAGCCATCGGGCGGGATGTTGTCGCGCTGGCGATCTTGTCGGTGACGGAAGGACAGGAGCCGACGGTGAACCTGCGCTCGCCGGTAGTCATTCATATAGGTAGCCGCGTGGCGGTGCAGGCCATCCGTCCGGATGAATCGTACCAGTGCCGGGAGCCGCTGACGGTGCACACGTGCGAGGCCGCATGCTCGTAATCCGCAGACATCCCGGGGAAGCCATCCAGATCGGCGAGGACGTGGAGATTCGCGTGATCGAATGCGGCAACGGCCGGGTGAAACTGGGGGTTACGGCGCCGCAACGAGTGCCGGTCATGCGGAGCGAAGTGAAGTCGACTCGAGAGCAGAATCTGATGGCGGCACGGGCGCTGCGGGACGGAAAGTATTTGAGACAGGAAATCAACTTTCAAAACCTGGCGATTCAAGGTTCCAGCGGAGAGGCCGATACGTAATTTGTAGCCGGAAGGTGAGCGCAAATGGCCGCCACCCGGTGACGGCAGGATGCCGAAACTTCAAAAACAGGATGTAAGAAAATGTCGCTTTCTATTCAAACTAACGTCAACTCCCTGGTCGCCCAGGAGAACCTGAGCGTCAACAGCAAATTTCAGAGCCAGACCATTCAGCGCCTGACTTCGGGCTATCGCATCAACTCCTCGGCCGACGATGCCGCCGGTTTGGGCGTAGCGAATAAGTTCCGGTCAGACATCGCCGAACTGTCGCAGGGCGTCCGCAACGCCAACGACGGCATCAGCCAACTGCAGATCATCGACGGCGGCTTGACCAACATCTCTCAGATGCTCGACCGGCTCAAGACTCTGGCCACGCAGTCTTCCTCGACGACGTTCACCGGCGACCGCAGCACGCTGAATAACGAGTTCCAGTCGCTCCTGGGAGAAATCAATCGACAGGCAGCCGACATCAAGCTGGATTCCACCGGTACGTTCAAATCGAAAATGAGCGTGTACATCGGCGGCGGCAATGCCAGTAATTCGACGAACTCAAACGCTCTGGTGAGCGTCGACCTGTCTTCCAGCGCGGTAGACGCGCAATCGTTGGGGATCGACAAAGCCTCGGTTTTAGGCGGCGGCGTGGAATTCACCGCCAACACAGCTAAAAAGTTGAGCGACCCGGGTTCGGTTTACGCGAACGCCCAGACCTTCACGGTCAACTACATCGACAGCAATGGCGTGGCACAGGCTCGAACGACATCGACCACCGCCGGAGACAACGGCGCGGATGCGGTGAAGCACTTGAACGAGGGCCTGGACAAAGCGGCCGGCGTGACGGCGCAAATCGGCAGCGATGGACAGTTGCAGTTTGTGGGCAGCGGTGCGTTCACGGTAAGCGTAACGGCCGATGCCGCCGGCGTGGCGAACAAAGCGGGTGGCGGCACGATGACCGTCGTGAACACCGGCAATCATTACATCAACACGGATACCGCTTTCGTCGACTACGACGCGGGGACCACGTCTTCCACCAGCGACGTACTCACGTTCACCGATGCCAAGGCCAACAAGACCATGAGCATCACTCTGGACGATACCAACGCAGATAGCATCGACAACGCAGTCGCCGCCCTGAATACCCAGTTCAAGTCGCAAGGGATGTCAATTACAGCTCTGAAGAATGACACCAAGATTTCCTTCCAGTCCACCGGTGACTTCACCATCTCGGAAGCACACACGGCGGCGGGAGCGGATGGGGCTGGTGCAATCTTCTCGGCAGCGGGCGCACAGGCTGCGACCCAGTACGATTCCAATACGACAGCGACCGGGTCGGCGCTTGCCGCGGTAGACGCGATCGCCAACGCCAACAAGACCCTGGGCCTGGTTCAGGGCCGTGTCGGAACGGGCGAAAACCAGTTGAGCTACGCCATCAATCTGGCACAGTCGCAGATCACGAACTTTTCGGCCGCTCAATCGCAGATTCGCGACGCGGATGTGGCGACGGAGGCTGCTAACCTGAGCAAGGCGCAGGTGTTGCAGCAGGCGTCGATCGCCGCGATGGCGCAGGCGAATTCGGCCCCGCAGGCTGTTCTTTCGCTCCTGCGCGGGTAATGGAACCTTCGTAGTTAATCCGGGGCAGGCGGAAGCGCCTGCCCTGCTTTTGTTTCGAAAATATTATGGCCAGCAGCACTAGTGGAATCTTCACCGGCAGCAGTCAGTTCTCGAATGATTTCCAGCAAGTCATCACGCGAGCTGTCGCCATCGCCTCGCTGCCTATTCAGCAAGTGCAGACGACGGTGGCGAACCTGCAATCGCAGTCCTCGGAACTCAGCACGCTGAACACCAGCTTCACGGCCCTCCAGACTGCGATCAACAATCTCCAATCGGCGCTCGGACTGGGCTCCTATTCCGGCACTTCGTCGGTGACCACCGTAGCATCGGTATCGTTGAGCGGGACCCCCTCGGCCGGGACCTATTCGCTCGAGGTAGACGGCCTGGGTTCGTATGCGCGCGCCATGACGAACGACGGCTTAGAGACGGTGAGCGATCCGGCCAAATCGAGCATCAGCGAGTCGACCACGTTCAGCCTTTCGGTGGGCTCCTCGGTTTATGCGATCTCGCCCAAAACGAAGACTCTGCAGGCGCTGGCCGACGCGATCAATGCCAGAAGCGACACAGGGGTACAAGCGACGATCGTGGATTTCGGTTCTTCGTCCGCGCACGACTACCGGTTATCGCTGCAGACCACCAAGTACGGCGAATTGCCGATGCAGCTTTCGGCGACATCCGGGACAGATTCGGGCCGGGTGCTGCTTTCGACGTCCCTGAGCGGCGATGCGCTGACGGCGGTAACGGATCCGAGTTCCGGCAGTATCAGCGATGCAACCAACTACAAACTCAAAGTGGGCTCGGCATCATATACGATTACGCCGGGCGAGGACAGTCTGGCGAGCCTCGTCGACGCCATCAATCAGGACGCCGGGGCGGGCGTGGCGGCCAGTGTCGTAAATGCCGGAACGGCGGCCGCTCCGGATTACCGTCTTTCGCTGCAGAGTACGAGTGGCGCGGGACAAGCGATCGAACTCTCTGCTGTGGATGGTTCCGATGCCGACCAGATTCTGTTGACCAGCAGCAACGGCCAGCCGGTCACTTATCGCATCAACGGCAAGCCGGATGCACCCATCGAGAGCGACACCCGCAGCATTACCATTTCGCCCGGCGTATCCGTCTCGCTTCTGACCACCGGCAAAACCGATATCGCTGTTTCGCGGAACACGTGCGCCATTTCGGGCGCGCTTTCCGCTCTCGTCAGCGCTTATAATGCGGCCCAGACAGAAGTGAATAAGAATCGCGGATCCGGCACGGGCGCGCTACACGGGCAAAGCCTGCTCAGCGAGTTGTCGAATACCTTGCATGCGATCTCGCAATATTCCACGGGTTCGAGCGGGATCTCGTCGCTCACATCTCTGGGCGTTAAGTTCGACGAGAAGTTTGCGCTCACCTTCGATTCATCGATATTTCAGAGCGCCACGACCGGCCAGATGGCGCAGTTGGCCGATTTTCTGGGGTCGAGCAGCACGAGCGGTTTTCTCAAAGCCGCGACGGACTCACTGAATATGCTGACCGCAAAGACCAACGGCTTGTTTGCCAGTGGAATCGCAACACTGCAGGACCAGATCGCGCACAACAATCAAACCGTCACCGACCAGCAGGATCGAGTCAGCAAGCTCCAGGACAACCTGAATGCAAAGATGGCGGCGGCGGACGCGGCAATCTCGGCCATGGAGCAGCAATACAGCTACTTCGTGAACATGTTCGCGCAGATGCGGGTAAATAGTCAGAATGGATAACAACACCGCGTCGCGAATCGAACTGCAGGCCGGGCGGTTGCGCAAGGCGGTGGCTTGCGACGACTTCGCCGGCGCCGAAACCTGCGCCCGCTCTTATGGCGAACTGATCAGGGGCCAGTTAGCGCACATGCAACCAGCAGAAGCAGCGCGCCGCCTAAGTGGGACGCTGGCATTGCTGGAGTCATCGCGCCGGACGATTTGCGCCGCGCGTGCAGGCGTGTTGGCCGAATTGCGAGAGTTGCAGCGAACCATTGCGTACCAGGCGTCGGCGTCGGCGGAAGCAGTCCACACATGGCGGCTCGACGGTTGATACCTGAGTTAGAATCAAACTTCACATGCACTCCCGCCGATTTGCGTGTCTCCTGCTCGGTATGTGGCTCGCCGGCGCACTTCTCATGACGTGGTTGTCCCATGAAAACACGCGTGGGGCTGAGCGATTACTGGTACAAGCCGACCCGGCCGCGACGCTGCGAATGAAAGTGCTGGGATTCTCCGAGACCAGTAAGCTGATGCGGTACGAAGCGGCCGAGTTGACGCGGAACGAAGTCGAAGTGTGGGAGGATGTCCAACTCATCCTGGGGGCGTTTTTCTTTCTGTTTCTTTTATTCGGCACCGCGGAAGGCAAATTCCCGCTGGCCGTCGGACTTGTCTTACTCCTGTGTGTAATCGGCCAGCGATTCTTCGTTTCGCCGGTAATCGCGTCCTACGGCAGAGTGACGGATTTCGCGGATGCGGCCGCGAGTTCTGGATACCGCGCCAAACTCCTGGTGATGCAGGGAGGCTACCTGGCGATCGAAATCACCAAGTCTGTGGGAATGGTGGTCTTGGCCTCGTTGTTGATCGCCCGCGGCCGTAAGCGAAGATCGTCAAACAACTCCTGGAACAAGTTCAATGTGGTCGATAAAACCGATAACAGCCATGTCGATCGGTGAATTGGGACGGCCCACCGATGTCATGGCGCTGAAGCCTTCGGTGGTCAGCAGCACCTGATCGCCGACCCCGGCATCGACCGCATCCATAGCAATCACCGCATCGCCGCGATTGCTGCCGTCCAGATTCAGCGGCTGGACTAAGAGCAATTTCCGGCCTTCATGGCTGGCGTGCTTCTGCGTTGCGACCAATTCTCCGATGACGCGAGCAATCAGCATAGGTCAGGCCTTTCGCGGCTTCCGCTTGCCGTTCTCGACGGGCACAGCCGGCTCGGCGGACCGTTTCACGTGCACGGAGTCCACGATTCCCACGACCGTAGTGTCGAACGGGGGCTCGGCCGGGAGAAATGGAAAGCTGGCCTCCTTGCCGCGGACCCAATAGATGAGTTCGCCCGTCCCGGCGCCGGTGGAATCACCGCAGATCAGGCGCTTGCCGGTCGGCTGCAACTCAGGGGTGAGCGGTTGAACGACGAGCATTCGCTTGCCATTCATGCTCGCGTTCTTAGCGGTGGCCCAAACGCACCCGATCACGCGGCCGAGATACATGCTTAATCCAGATGCACTTCGTCGACGATACCGATGATGGCGGTATCGACGGGAACATCCTTACATCCTTCGGCCAAGCGCGCGGAACTGCCGGCCACGGCAAGGACCCGTTCGCGAACTCCCGCGCTGACCGTATCGACGGCCACGACATAGCCGGCCTCGTCCTTCCCGTCGGGAGAGACCGGTTTGAGGATCAGCAGCTTTTTGCCTTCGAGACGCGGGTCCTTCCGTGTAGCCACCACGGTGCCCACCACGCGGGCGAGAATCATGACAAATCCGGAATTCGGCTACTTCCCGGCGCCCTGGGCCTGGCTCTTGCCGATCGGCAGAACGTCTTCCAGGCTCTGGTGCGGCCGCGGAATGACGTGCACCGCGATCAGTTCGCCCACACGGCGGGCGGCGGCGGC
>Ga0207695_10005088_pt1 | contig 17628 bp, 13 predicted proteins | sample KBSC54metaG_FD_184354 | JGI IMG/M metagenome (GOLD analysis project Ga0207695, IMG submission 184354) | Corn rhizosphere microbial communities from Kellogg Biological Station, Michigan, USA - KBS C5-4 metaG (SPAdes) (version 2) | ecosystem: Host-associated > Plants > Roots > Rhizosphere > Soil... | reverse complement strand
GCGGGCCGATCCGATCGGCCTGGTGCGGCGCGAGCTGATCTGGACCGACACCGTCGAACTCGTGGTGCACCCGAAGACCATCGGGGTGCCGTCGACCAGCACCGGCCTGATCCGCGACCTCGAAGGCGCGCCGACGCGCGACCTGACCTCGAGCGACGTGGCCTTCCATGCGCTGCGCGAGTACCAGACCGGCGACGAGCGCCGCTACATCCATTGGAAATCGACGGCCAAGACCGGACGCTACATGGTCAGGCAGTTCGAGCAGACCCGGCGCAGCCACCTCGTGGTCGCACTCAGCCTGGCCGCCGCCGACTACGCGAGCGACGAGCAGTTCGAGCTGGCGGTGAGCGCAGCGGGCAGCCTGGGCGTTCGGGCGATCCGGGATGGCCGGACCGTCTCGGTGGTGGTCAGCGCCGTGACGCCGGAGTTCGCCAAGCGCAAGAACTACGCGGTGCGCGCTCTGGCCACCCATCTGCCCTCGCGCCTGCTCGACGACCTCGCGGTGATCGACCTGGAGGCGTCGGCCCTCGGCATCCGCGACGTCGCGCGGGTGAGCGCCGACGAAGTCGTCGGCATCTCGGTGGCGTTCTTGATCTGCGGCTCGGTTCCGACGGCGGCGGAACTCCGCGCCGCATCCGGCAGCTTCCCGCTGGATGTCTCGGTCATCGCGATCGTCTGCGACCCGGATGCCGTCCCCGGCTTCCGGCGCGTGGCCGGCCTCAGCGTGCTCACCATCGGCTACCTCGACGACCTGCGCATCGCGCTGGCCAGGAGGGCGGCCGTCGCATGAGTGCGCACGACGACACCCTCAAGGTCGTGCCCCGCTCGTCCGGCGGGCCGGCGCAGACTCCCGCACCGAAGAAGGCGCGGCCGACTCGCCCGCTCGGTCGTCGGTCCGAGGGCTTCCTGATCGTCGCGGTGCTGCTGTGCTGGCTGTCGATCGGCCTCGCCGCGGCGTCGCTCTGGCCGATCTACCAGACCGGGCAGTACGTGGTGCTGGTCGTCGTCGCCGTGGTGCTGGGCACTGTGATCGCCGCATTCGGCGCCCGGTTCCGCTGGCCGTCGTGGGTGCTCGTGACCGCCGGATTCCTCGCCTTCCTGGCGGTCGGGGTCCCGCTTGCGGTGCCCGATGAGACGATCTCGGGAGTGCTGCCCAGCGTGCGCGGACTGCTCGACCTGGTGTCGGGCATCGCGCTCGGGTGGAAGCAGCTGCTCACCATCACCCTGCCGGTCGGTGCCTACCAAGCCCTGCTGGTGCCCGCGCTGCTGCTTGTGCTCGCCGTCACCATCGTCTCGATCAGCGTCGCACTGCGGTCAAATTGGGGCGAGCTCGCCGTCATCCCACCTCTTGTGCTGTTCCTGGTCGGGATCGTGTTCGGACCCGCGCGCATGGGAACCCCCGAGTGGCTCGCGCTGGCCTTGCTGGGCGTGACGCTGCTCACCCTGGTGTGGCGGCGGTGGCGGCGGCGCCGGGAGGCGATCAGGCAGCTGGCGCGATCCACGCCGGATGCCGAGGGGCGCCCCCTCGCGACCGCAGGCGAGACCGGGCTGGGGGTGCGCGGCATCGTCGCGGGCGGCGTCATCCTGCTGCTCGCCGGCGGAGCCTCGATCGCCGCCAGCAGCGCCCTGCCGCCCGCAGGAGACCGCCACGTGCTGCGCACCGCCGTCGCGCAGCCGTTCGACCCGCGGGACTACCCGAGCCCGCTCTCGGGGTTCCGGCGCTATCTGCGCGACGACAAGACCGCGCAGGTGCAGTTCCGCATCAGCGGCCTGCCCGACGGCGCCCGGATCCGCGTGGCCACTCTCGACAGCTACGACGGCGTGGTCTACGCGGTCGGCAGTTCCGCGGTGGACAGCGCATCGGGCACCTTCGTGCGCATCCCGTCGTCGGTCGACCAGTCCTCGACCGCGGGCACGGCACTGAAGCTCACCGTCTCGGTCAGCGGCTACCAGGGCGTCTGGCTGCCCACGGTGGGCCGGTTCGAATCCATCGGTTTCAGCGGTCAGGATGCGGCGCGCCTCGATGACGCGTTCTACTACAACAACACCAGCGGCACGGCCGCGGTGCTCGGTGGCCTGCACTCGGGAGACAGCTACGTGCTCCACGCGGTGCTGCCGGACCAGCCGACCACGGGCGAGCTGGCCTCGGCGACCCCGGGCGCGGCGACGGTGCCGCCGATCGGTGTGGTCCCGGATGATCTGGCGCAGCACCTGGACAGCTACGTCAGCGGCAAGAACGCGCCCGGCGAACGCCTGCTGGCCATGCTCGACGGACTCAAGAAGGAGGGCTACATCAGCCACGGGCTGGATCCGTCGCAGCCGGCCAGCCGATCCGGGCACGCGGCCGACCGGATCACGCAGCTGTTCACCGATCCGCGCATGATCGGCGATGCCGAGCAGTACTCGGTGGCCGCCGCCCTGATGGCGCGTCAGCTCGGATTCCCCGCCCGCGTCGTGTTCGGATTCGCACCGCAGGGGTCCGCCAGCACGCTCGAGGTCACCGGGGCCGACGTCTCGGCCTGGATCGAGGTGGACACCGCTCAGTACGGCTGGGTCACGATCGATCCGAACCCGCCGGCGCGACCGATCCCCGAGGAGCAGCCGCAGGACCCGGCCAAGATCGCGCGCCCGCAGTCGGTCGTTCCCCCGCCGGCGGACCGGGTCGACCCGAAGGAGACCCAGACCACGCCGGATTCCAGCCAGAGCGAGCCGGACACGCTCGATCCGGCCCTGGTCGTGCTGCTCCAGGTCCTGAGAGTGGGCGGCGTCCTGCTGCTCATCCTGCTGGTGCTGGCGGCGCCGTTCCTGCTGATCGTCGCCGCCAAGGTGCGACGGCGCCGCATCCGGCAGCGCGCGGCCTCCGCCCTGCAGCGCATCCGCGGGGGCTGGGACGAGTTCGCCGACGCGGTGGTCGACCACGGATTCCAGCCGCCGCCCGCCGCAACGCGGTCCGAGGTGGCGGCCGTCGTCGGCACGCTGCCGCCGCGGGTGCTCGCGGCCGTCGCCGACCGCGCGGTCTTCGCGCCCGACGATGCCGACCCGGCGGACGCCGATCGGGTGTGGGATGCGGTCGGCGAACTGCGCGCCGTACTCGATCAGGGTCTGACGCGTCGTCGGCGCCTGCTCGCGCTCGTCTCGCTTCGCTCGCTCGGTGGCTATAGTGTTCGAGGTCTGTTCCGGCGCACCGGACGCAAGGGGAGTGCCGCATGACCTGTCGCCACTGCGGCACCGAGTTGCCCGCTGACGCGCTCTTCTGCGGCGAGTGCGGACAACCCGTTGCGGTGTCGAAAGCGGACGACACGGCGACCGGCAGTTCGCCGATCGCCCCCGGCGCAGGATTCTCCATCGCCGACCTGGCGTTCAGCTCGCCGGGCGACACCTCCCAGCCGGGCGACGGTGGTCGTGACCTTCCGGACGGCAGCCCCCTCGATCACCCGGGTCCGGCCGACCCGGCCGACCGCTGCCCGCAATGCGGCGAGCCGATGGCTGCGGGCGATGTGTTCTGCGGGGAATGCGGCTTCGTGCTGCGCACGGTTTCTCCGCCCACCGGCGAGAACCTGATCACGCTCGGACAGTATCCCGCCGACCCCGGGGCCCCTGTCGACCTCGAGGCTCCTGGTGACCTCGTGGCCCCGGCCGACCTCCGGTCCTCGGTCGATCTCGGGGCACCTGATGACGTCGAGCCCCCGGTCGAGCTCGAGGCCGACGAGCTCTCGGACGATGCCCCCGCGCCCGACGCCGACCGTCCCGCGGCACGCGACGCGGACGCGACGACAGAAGTCGAGCCGCTGATGGACGATCTCGTGGTCGAAGCCGTGCCATCGGTCGCACCTGCGGCGTCCGCTGCCGATCCGGACCTCGACTTCGGCGATCCGCTCCCGTTCTCGGACGAGGAGGCCAGGCCGCGCGTGAAGGTGTCGCCGCGCTCGCGGCCGATCCCGGATCCGTTCCCCTGGGGCACCGACCAGCCGGTGCGCGAAGACCTCGAGGCGACCCGCCTGGTGGCCGATCCGACGGCGGGAGCCCGCTACATCCTCCAGTTCAGTACCGGCGAGAGCGTGACGGTCGCCGGCTCCGGCCTGGTCGGGCGCAATCCTTCGATGCAGCCCGGGGAGTACGTCGATCAGCTGGTGCCCATCTTCGACGCGGGCAAGTCGGTCTCGAAGACGCACCTGGAGTTCGGCCAGGAGGCCGGCCGCTTCTGGGTCAGCGACCGCTATTCGACGAACGGCTCGGTCATCCGGCAGCCGGATGCCGAACCGCGCCGCTGCGACGCGGGCAGGCGGTACTTCGTCGCGCGCGGCACCCGAGTGGATATCGGCGAGCAATTCTTCGTGGTCAGCTAGCCGAGCCGATCGTCCTCCCGCGGAGCCGGGCGCCGGGCTTCTCCACCTGAACGCGGACCGGGCGCCGCACCGCACCGGACGGCGGACAGCATGAGCAGGTGATCCCGGATGCTGCTCCCGAGCGTCTGGCGCTGCCCGCGCTCGCGCCGCCACCGCCTCGACCCCCCTTCCCGTTCGTCGCCACCGCCGCGCCCGTGCTGGTCTCGATCGGGATCTGGGCGGTGACCGGGTCGGTCTACTCGCTGCTGTTCGCCGCTCTCGGCCCCGTGGTCGCGGTCGGCGGTCTGCTGGATGGGCGCAGGCAACGCCGGCGTGCCGCCGCCCGCGATGCCGCCCGCGCTGTCGCGGCGCTGGTCAAGACGCGGGACCGCGTGCTCGACCTGCACGAGCGCGAGCGAGCCCGGCTCGAGCGCGCGGCGCCGTCGCTGCCCGAGCTGTGTCTGCCGGAGGCGGCGGCCGCGAGGTGGGCGCACGCGGGCTCCGGCGTCGCGGCAGGGGATGTCGCGCCGATCCCGGTGCGCCTCGGTCGGGCTCGGCGGCCATCGATGGTGATCCTCGACGACGGCGCGGCCGCTCGGGAGCCCGACGAGGAACTCCCCGCCGCCGTGCGGGCGGCGCTCGACGAGCTGCGCAGCGCCGCATCCGGCCTCAACGACGCCCCGTGGCTCGTCGACGCGCGCGACGGCGTCGGGATCGTCGGAGCGCTGCCCGCCGCACGAGCACTCGCCAGATCGGTCGCGCTTCAGGTCGCGGCGAACTGCTCCCCGGCGACGGCGCGGATCTCCGCTGCGCTCGATCCGGGCTGCGATGAGCGCTGGCTCTCCGACCTTCCCCATGCGGTCAGCGTCACGTCGGCCGAGGCGGAGCGGGGCACCTACCGGTTCCGCGTCGAGGGAGCCGACCCGGTCGTCGCGTTCGCCGCTCACCGGTCGCAGCTGCCATCCGGTCTGGGATCGGTGGTCGAGCTGGCACCGCGCGGCGCCGAAGAGGCCCGAGCGCACGCCGCGCGGTTCGAGCTGGTCGGCTCGGCGCGGGCGCGGGATGCGGCGAGCGCGCTGGCCGTGGTCGCCGCCGAGCACGGCCTGCTGGCATCGCATCGCGCGCTACCGCACGCGGTCACCCTGTCGGAGGTGCTGAACGCGGCGCCCGGCGCCGATCGGGAGACGGCCCGCACCGGTCTGCGCGCGCCGGTCGGACTCGACGCGAGCGGGGTCGCCGAACTCGACCTGGTCCGCGACGGTCCGCATGCGGTCGTCGCGGGCACCACCGGAGCCGGCAAGAGCGAGTTGCTGGTGAGCTGGGTGCTGGCGATGGCGGCGCGGCATCCGCCTCGTGCCGTGACCTTCCTGCTCGTCGACTTCAAGGGCGGCGCCGCGTTCGCGCCGCTGGCCGGGCTCCCGCACGTGATCGGCACGGTGAGCGACCTGGACCCGCGTCGGAGTGCCCGCGCGATCGAGAGCCTGCGCGCGGAATTGCTGCGGCGCGAGCGGGCGCTCTTCGAGGCGGGTGCGCGCTCGATCGACGACCTGGAGTCGCGCGCGGTCGCCGATTCGGTGCCACTGGCCCGGCTCGTGATCGTCGTGGACGAGTTCGCCGCGGTGGTCTCGGGGCAGCCGGAGCTGCACGAGCTGTTCGCCGACATCTCGGCGCGCGGGCGATCGTTGGGCCTGCACCTGATCCTGTGCACCCAGCGCCCGTCGGGTGTGGTGCGCGACGCCGTGCTGGCGAACGTTACGCTCCGCATCTCGTTGCGGGTCACCGATCGGGGGGACAGCACCGCGATGCTGGGCACGGATGCAGCCACCCGGCTCTCTCCGACGGCGCGCGGCCGCGCCCTGATCGCCGACGGTTCGGGGCAGCTCCGCGAAGTCCAGCTGGCGCTGGCCGAGCCCGGCGACGCGAGCCGGGTGCGCGCAGCCGAGCAGGCGCCGAGCGCGGCCATGTGGTGCGACCCCCTGCCCGACCGCCTGCCACTCGGGCCCCTGCTGCGCGAAGCCGCAGTGGAGGCCGCGACGGAGGCCGCAGAGGGGGCAGCGACGCGGGGTGCGGCGGCGGGAGCGGTCGGGTCCGGCGCAGGGATCCCGTTCGGGCGCCTGGATCTGCCCACGGAGCAGTGCCAGCCGATCGCCCGGCTCGACCCCCGCTCGGACGGTCATCTGCTCGTCCTGGGTGCGGCGCGCTCGGGCCGCACAACGGTGCTGCGCACCATCGCTGCAGCCGCGGCCGAGGCCGGCGTCGGGTGCGCGGTGGTGCCCGACGACCCGGCCGAGGCGTCGTCGCTGCTCGGCGAACTCCTGGATCACCCCGACGACCGGATCGGGTTCGTGCTGGTCGACGACCTCGACCTGCTGCTCGCGCGCACGGATCCCGATCTGCGGCACGAGCTGACCGACCTGCTCACGCGCTTCGTGCGCGGCGCGCGCCAAGTGAGCCTGGTGATCACGGCGCAGAGCCTGACCGGCGGTCTGCACGGGTTTGCCGGGCTGTTCGATGCCCGGGTGCTCCTGAGGCAGTCGAGCCGGGACGAGCACGTGCTGGGCGGCGGCGATGGCGCGAGCTTCGACCCGTCGCTTCCAGCGGGGGCCGGGCGCTGGACGGGCCGCCGCGGCGGGGGCGCCATCATCCAGGTGGCGATCGGACCCGACCCGCTGCCGGCGGCCCGGTTGGTCGAGTTGCCGGCCCTGCGTCCCGGATCCGACCGGCCGCTCGCGATCGTCTGCCCCCGCCCGGCTCACCTCGCGATGCAGCTGTCGGGCACCGGTGCACGGGTGGTGGTTCTGGGCGATGCTCCCGCGCCCGACGAGGGCGAGCTTCGCATCTCGCGCGGCGAGCCGGCGACCGTGCTGCTCGGCGATCCCGACGCCTGGCAGGCCGAATGGGCCCTCCTGGGGTTCGCGCGCCGCGAACTGCCGATCGTGGTCATCGGATGCAGCCCCTCCGAATTGCGCGCGATCGCACGCGTCCGCGACGCGCCACCACCACTCGGCGCGCGTCGGGGCGAATGCTGGTGGATCGAGGAGGGAACCGTCCGCCGAGCGGTGCTCGACCTGCAGGGCGACTAGGCCAGCGCCGCCGCGACGGTGCCCGACTCGAGCCCCTGTGCCGCGGCCACCGCCTCGTTCACGACCCGACCGCCATGCACGTTGAGACCGAGAGCCAGAGCCGGGTCGGCGCGCAGCGCCTCGATCCACCCCAGGTTGGCGATCGAGCGCACGTACGGCAGGGTCGCGTTCGTCAGAGCGTACGTCGAGGTGTGCGCGACCGCGCCCGGCATGTTCGCCACGCAGTAGAACAGCGACTCGTGCACGGTGTACGTCGGGTCGGCGTGCGTCGTGGGGTGGCTGTCCTCGAAGCAGCCGCCCTGGTCGATCGCGATGTCGACCAGCACGCTGCCCGGCTTCATCCTGGCCACCAGGGCGTTGGTGACGAGCTTCGGAGCCTTGGCGCCGGGAACGAGCACCGATCCGATGACCAGGTCGGCGTCGAGCACCGCCTTCTCGATCTCGAAGCTGTTCGAGGCGATCGTCTGGATGCGGCCCGCGTAATCGGCATCCAGTTCGCGCAGCCGCTGGATGTTGGTGTCCAGCACGGTGACCCGCGCACCGAGCCCGACGCTCACGCTGATCGCGTTGGTGCCCGCGACACCGCCGCCGAGCACGACGACGTGAGCCGGATGGGTGCCGGGAACGCCCGGCACCAGCAGGCCGGGGCCGCCGTTCGGGCGCAGCATCGCATTCGCTCCGACGATCGGCGCCAGTCGTCCGGCGACCTCGCTCATCGGGGCCAGCAGAGGGAGGGCCCGCGACGGCAGCTGCACGGTCTCATAGGCGATGGCCGTGATCCCGCTGGAGACCAGGTGCGCGGTGAGCTCGGCTTCGGCCGCCAGATGCAAATAGGTGAACAGCACCAGGTCGTCGCGGAAGTAGCCGTACTCGCTCTCGATCGGTTCCTTGACCTTGAGCAGCAGTTCGGCGCCGTCCCAGACTTCGGCGGCGGTCGCGGCGATCGTGGCACCGGCGGTGCGGTAGTCGTCATCGCTGATCGACGAACCGAGCCCGGCTCCGCTCTGCACCGTCACCGAGTGGCCATGCGCCGAGAGGTCGTGCACCCCCGCCGGCGTGATCGCCACGCGGAACTCGTTGTTCTTGATCTCGCTCGGAACGCCGACTTTCATGCCGCCAGCGTAGCCGCGCCGAACCATGGATTCCGCAGCGAAAATCCGCTAATTCATGCTGATTTCGTGAAATCTATGTTTCAAGATGGTCCCTTTGCGCCTTGCGGCGTTCCGTCCCGCCCTGCGATATGTCAGGATCGAGCCACGGCGCCGGTCCCAGCTCCGGCCTCGAAATGAGAACGCGCGAGAAGGAGTTTTCGATGGTCCGGTCCCTGCCAGAAGATCCGCTGATCCGCTCGCTCGTTCTCACTGCGCGACAGGCTCAGCTGACCCGCCGCGGCGTGCTCGCCGGTGCGACAGCGGGAGCGGCAGCTCTCGCGCTCGCGGCCTGCGCCCCGGTCGGCGGCAACAAGCCGAAGCCCGCGAGCGACATCTCGTCGGCCGACAAGTCCCTGGTCTGGGCGAACTGGCCGCTGTATCTCGACACCGACGACCAATCGGGAGATCACCCGACCCTGCAGGCCTTCACCAAGAAAACCGGCATCAAGGTCGACTACCGCGAAGACATCGACGACAACAACACCTACTACGCCAAGGTCAAAGACCAGTTGGCGCTCGGGAAGGACATCGGGGCCGACATCGCCGTGCTGACCGACTGGATGGTGAGCCGCTGGATCCGGCTCGGATACACCCAGCAGCTCGACCACTCGAAGATCCCGAACATCAAGAATCTCAACCCGGCCCTGCTGAATATCGACTACGACAAGGGACGCAACAATTCGCTGCCCTGGCAGGGCGGCTTCGCCGGAATCTGCTGGAACAAGGACGAGTTCCCCAAGGGCTTCCGGAGCGTCAGCGAGCTGTTCGCCGAGCCCAAGCTGAAGGGCCGCATCGAGGTGCTGAGCGAGATGCGCGACACGGTCGGCCTGATCATGCTCGAGCAGGGCGTCGAGATCTCGAAGCCGATCGAGAACTTCCAGTTCCAGAACGCCCTCGACGTGCTCCAGAAGCACATCAAGGACGGCGTCATCCGGAGCGTGAAGGGCAACTCGTACACCGAGGACCTGGTCAGCGGAGACGCGCTGGCCGCCATCTGCTGGTCGGGTGACATCACGGCCACCAATGGGACCAACGGAGACCACTGGGCGTTCGCGCTCCCGGATGCCGGGGGCACCATCTGGAACGACAACATGCTGATCCCGATCGGCGCCCGCCATAAGGCCAATGCCGAAGCGGTCATGAACTGGTATTACGACCCCGAGATCGCCGCCGAGGTGGCCGCCTACGTGAACTACATCACGCCGGTGGAGGGGGCCAAGGAGGCCGCGATCAAGATCGACCCGGCCCTGGCGGACAACACGCTGATCTTCCCGGATGCCGAGACCCTGCGAAAGGCGCACATCTTCACCACGCTGACGCCGGCCCAGGAGCAGACCTTCACCGCAGGCTTCCAGAAAGTCCTCCTGGGCGCTTGATGGCGGGCGCGCTCGACGACTCCGGCGCCGATCTCGAACTGGTCGGCATCACCAAGCGCTTCCCCGGCTTCACCGCCATCGAGAACCTCAACCTCACGATCCCGGCCGGCTCGTTCTTCGCCCTGCTCGGGCCGTCCGGATGCGGCAAGACCACCACGCTGCGCCTGGTGGCGGGACTCGAGACGCCGACCGCCGGCCGCATCCTGATCGGCGGCAAGGACGTCACGGACAGCAAGCCCCACCAGCGCCCGGTCAACACCGTGTTCCAGAGCTATGCGCTGTTCCCGCACATGACCGTGCTGCGCAATGTCGCCTTCGGCCTGTATCGGCGCGGCGTCTCGAATCCCCTGGGCCTGGCGCACGAGGCGCTCCGGCTGGTCGAACTCGATCATCTGGCCGGACGGCGTCCCGCCCAGTTGTCGGGCGGGCAGCAGCAGCGGGTCGCCCTGGCGCGCGCCATCGTCAACAAGCCGGCCCTGCTGCTGCTCGACGAGCCGCTCGGCGCGCTCGACCTCAAGCTGCGCCGTCAGATGCAGCTCGAGCTCAAATCGATCCAGGATGACGTGGGCCTCACCTTCCTGCACGTCACCCACGACCAGGAGGAGGCCATGACCATGGCCGACACGGTCGCGGTCATGAACCGGGGCGAGATCGAGCAGATGGGCGCCCCCGAGGAGCTCTACGAACTGCCGAAGACCGCGTTCGTCGCGAACTTCCTCGGCCAGTCCAACCTCTTCACCGGCAACGTGGTCTCGTCGACCGCCACGTCGATCGTCGTCGACATCGCGGGCACGAAGCTCGAGGTGCCGCGCGACCGCGCGCAGCGGCATTCCGGGGTCGTCACGATCGGGGTCCGGCCCGAGAAGCTGACCCTGCTGACCGAGAAGCCGGCCTCGGCATCCGGCGTCAACGTGCTCGGACCGGGCACGGTCACCGACGTCTCGTTCAGCGGCGTGAGCACCCAGTACCTGGTCGAGGTGCCGGGCGTGGGCACCATCACCGTGTTCGCGCAGAACATGGTCTTCGGTCCGGTCGTCAATCGCGGGTCCGAGGTGTGGGTGAGCTGGACCGTGGATCACGGATTCGGTCTGGCCGATGAGCAGGGCGTCAGTCCGCGCTTCGATCCCGACGACGGCCCCGGCGAGGTCTGATGGCCTTCGGCGCATTCTCGAACGTCGACGCGCCGGTCGTCGATGCGCCACGGCGGCGCAGCCGGGCCGCCCTGTGGCTGTTGCTGCCGGGAGTCGTCTACCTCGGTGCGACCTACCTGGCCCCGTTGGTCTCGCTCATCGTCACCAGCCTCAAGGCACCCGATCTGGTGAACTACGACATCGGCCGCTACCTCTACGCCTTCGACATCGGCAACTACGCGACCGTGCTCGGCGAGTACTGGCCGATCATCCTGCGATCCTTCGAGTACGCCGCGATCGCCACGGTGGCGGCCCTTCTGATCAGCTACCCGCTGGCGTATTTCATCGGGGTGGTTCTGCGCAGGTACCCGCTCTGGCAGGCGCTCGCGCTGATCCTGGTGATCGCACCGTTCTTCATGAGCTTCCTGCTGCGCACCCTGGCCTGGAAGGCGATCTTCGCCGATGAGGGACCGGTGGTCGGCTTCCTGCAGCACCTCAACGTCCTGGGCGCGAACGCGCACCTGAACGGCACGCCGTTCATGGTGATCTTCGGACTGACCTACAACTTCATCCCGTTCATGGCGCTGCCGATCTACACCTCGCTCGAGCGGCTGGATCTGCGCCTCCTCGAGGCCGGCGCCGATCTGTACGCGAACCCGGCATCCACCTTCTTCCGGGTCACTCTGCCGCTCTCGTTGCCGGGCGTGGTGTCGGGGACACTGCTCACCTTCATCCCGGCGACCGGCGACTACGTGAACGCGAGCCCGCAGTTCCTGGGAAGCACGCAGACCACGATGATCGGCAACGTGATCTCGGACACCTACTTCAACCTGTCGGATTACCCCTCGTCGGCTGCATTGTCGATCGTCTTGATGGTGCTGATCCTCATTCCGGTCGGCATCTACCTGTCGCTGACCAAGACCGAGGATCTGCTGTGAGCGGGCTCGCCGAGGGCGCCGTGCTCGGTCGGCTCGAGGAGGCTCCGCGTCCGCTGAAACGCCCGAGGGCGCGCCGCGGCAACTGGGGCGTCGCGTTCTACTCGATCGTCATCCTCGTTCTGCTGCTGATCCCGATCGGGTACACGATCGTGTTCTCGTTCAACATCCCGGCGCGCACCAACGTCAGCTGGCGCGGGTTCTCGCTCGACAACTGGTCGACCCTGCTGTCCGATCCGCGCGTCGTCGCGGCGTTCGGCAGCAGCATCCTGGTGGGTGTCGTCGCGACCCTCGTCGCGGCAGCGCTGGGCACCGCGATCGCGATCGCGCTGGTCCGGTTCCGGTTCCGGTTCCGCACCGGGCTCACCCTGCTGCTGTTCCTCCCGATGGCCACGCCCGAGGTGGTGCTCGGCTCCGGCCTCGGATCGCAATTCCTCAACATCGGGGTCGACAAGGGCATCGCGACCACGATCATCGCCCACATCATGTTCTGCATCAGTTTCGTGGTGATCACGGTGCGGGCCCGGGTGGCCAGCCTCGACCCCGCGATCGAAGAGGCGGGCCGCGATCTCTACGCCACACCGGGCCAGGTCTGGTGGCGGATCACCTTCCCGCTTCTGCTGCCCGGAATCGTGGCCGCCGCGCTGCTGTCGTTCGCGCTCAGCTTCGACGACTTCATCATCACCGCGTTCGTCTCCGGCAACTTCGAAACCTTCCCGAAGTACATCTACACCGCGGCCGTTCGAGCCATCCCGGCTCAGGCGAACGTCTTCGCGTCGATCATCTTCCTGCTCGCCATCGTCGTGGTGCTGGCCAGCCAATTCAGCGCGGCTGCGCGGCGGCGCAAGCTGGCGCGCGAGGGCTGAGGAGGGCACCGTGTACCACGACCGGGCCCGCCTCGCGTCGCTCTGGCGCGACGAGGTCGCACGGTATCGCGCCGCACGCCCCGAGTCGGAGCGCGCCTGGCGCGAGGCGAGCGAGCACATGCCGGGCGGCGTCCCCATGCTCTGGATGGAGAAGTGGCCAGGACCCTGGCCGGTGTTCGTCGAGAGCGCGGCGGGAGCCCACTTCCGCTGCGTCGACGGCATCGACCACGTCGACCTGTGCCTGGGCGACACCGGGGCCATGGTGGGACACGCGCCCGCGGCATCCGTCGCCGCGATCAGCGCCCAGCTCGCCCGGGGAGCGACCCACATGCTGCCGACCCGTGATGCGGCGGTCGCCTCCGCGCTGCTCGCCGATCGCTTCGGACTGCCCAGCTGGCAGTTCACGCTCTCGGCCACCGACGCCAACCGGCACGTGCTCCGCTATGCGCGGCAGGCGACCGGCCGCCCCAAGGTCCTGGTGATCGACCACTGCTATCACGGCACGGTCGACGAGGCGTACGCCGAACTGGATCCCGAGGGGCGGGTGGTCGCGCGGCGCGGCAACATCGGCGCCCCGATCCCGCTCGACCAGACCACGGTCGTGGTGCCGTTCAACGACGTCGCGGCGATGGATGCGGCGCTCGCCACCGGCGAGGTCGCCGCGGTCCTGATCGAGCCGGCCCTCACCAACATCGGCATCGTGCTGCCGGATCCGGGCTGGCATGACGCTGTGCGCGCCGCGTGCGACCGCACCGGGACCCTGCTCGTGATCGACGAGACGCACACCCTCTGCGCCGGTCCTGGCGGCATGACCGCGCGCGATGGACTCCAGCCCGACGTCGTGGTGGTCGGCAAGACGATCGGCGGCGGCATCCCGGCGGCCGCCTGGGGGATGAAGCCCGAACTCACCGCCCGCGTGCGCGACAGCCTGAACTGGGACGGCGAGGGCCGCGAAGACATCGACGTCGGGGGAGTGGGCGGCACCCTGGCCGGCAACGCCGTGTCGATGGCCGGGATCCGGGCCACCCTGTCCGAGGTCCTCACCCCCGAGGTGTACCCGGCGATGATCGCGCGCGCTGCGGAGTGGACTGCCGGCGTGCAAGCGGCCATCGACGAGTTCGGCGCGCCCTGGCAGGTGACTCAGCTCGGGGCACGGGCCGAGTACAGCTTCCGTGCGACCGCCCCGCACGACGGAGCCGAGGCCGCGGCCGCCGACGACTTCGAGCTGCAGCAGTTCCTGCATCTGCACGCGCTGAACCGCGGCATCCTGATGACCCCGTTCCACAACATGGCGCTGATGTCACCGGCGACCAGCCGCGACGACGTCGAGCGCCATACCGTCGCGTTCCGCGAGGCCGTCGCCGGGCTGTTCGGCTGAGTCGGGCCACTCGCGATCGCAGCGGGACCTAAGACTCTCGCGCCCGAGCCATCCGGCGCTCAGGATGACGTGACTGCCCGATCAATGAGGAGGGGCTGCGCATGGATCAGGAACATGTCGGCACAATGGCCGACACGCTGTACCCCGGTAGGCAGATTTTGTCCCCCGAGGAGGGGCTCGTTTCCCGCATCGACCGGGCGGATGATCGTCGCCAAGGGGGTGATGCGCCATGGATCAGGGCATCATGACACTGATCACCGCGGGGCTCGTTCTTGCCGGGATCGTCTTCTTCATCTGGGTGCTCTACACCGTCATCTGGCGAGCCGTGCGACGCGGAATGCAGGAGTACGACGCCGCGCAGTGGGATCCGGAGGACGCACCGGTAGACGCGCCGGCACCGGCGGTCCACCAGCCGCGCCACCTGCAGGTGCACCTGCGGCACCGCGTGCCATCGGACGACGTGGTGCCCGACTACCCGCCCGAGGAGTGGTTCTAGTCGCTACAGGGCGGCGAACGCCGCGTCGAGCACACCGACCGCATCGGCGAGCTGCGCGTCGGTGATCGCCAGACTCGGCAGGAAGCGCAGCACGTTGCCGTAGGTGCCCGCGGTGAGCACCAGAACGCCCTGCTGAGCCGCGAAGGCGGCCACCTTGCCGGGCACGTCGGCGAGCGGCGCTCCGGTCGTCGGGTCATTGAGCTCCACCGCGAGCATGGCCCCGATGCCGCGCACCTCGGCGATGATCGGATGCTTCTTCTGCAGGGCGAGCAGCGCCGGCTTGAGGACGCGCTCGATGCGGGATGCTTCGGCCAGCAGGCCGTCCTGCTCGATGCGGTCGAACACCGCGATCGCGGCCGCGCAGGCCACCGGGTTGCCGCCGAACGTGCCGCCCAGGCCGCCGGGCTGGCTGGCATCCATGATCTCGGCGCGTCCGGTGACGCCCGCGAGCGGCAGGCCGCCCGCGATGCCCTTGGCGCTCAGCACCAGATCGGGGATCAGTCCGAAATGCTCGCTGGCGAAGTAGGCGCCGGTGCGCGCCATGCCGCTCTGGATCTCGTCGGCGATGAAGACGATCCCATTCGCGGTGCACCACTGCTGCAGCGCGGGCAGGTACCCGTCCGCGGGCACCACGAAACCGCCCTCGCCCTGGATCGGCTCGACGACCAGGCAGGCCAGATCGGATGCCCCCACCGTCTTCTCGAGGTACCCGATCGTGCGCGCGGCGGCATCCGGCCCCGAGAGGCCGTCGTGCAGCGGGTACGAGTTCGGTGCGCGGTAGACGTCACCCGCGAACGGCCCGAAGCCCAGCGAGTAGGGCATGGCCTTGAAGTTCATCGCCATTGTGAGGTTGGTGCGCCCGTGGTACGCGTGCTCGAGCACCGCGACGCCGCCGCGGCCGGTGTACTTGCGGGCGATCTTGACGCCGTTCTCGACCGCCTCGGCGCCCGAGTTGACCAGCACGGACTTCTTCGCGAAGTCGCCGGGGGTGTGCTCGGCGAGCAGTTCGGCGACCCGCACGTACTCCTCGTACGGGGTGATCGTGAACAGCGTGTGCACGACCTCGCTGAGCTGCTGCTGCGCCGCGGCGACCACGTGGTCGTCGGTATGCCCGATGGTCGTCACGCCGATGCCCGCGCCCAGGTCGAGGAAGGCGTTGTCGTCGACGTCGACCAGGATCGCGCCGTGCGCCCGCGCGATGAACACCGGCAGCGCGCTCGACACTCCGGCGCTGACGGCGGCCGTCCGGCGCGCCTGCAAGGCGATCGACTTCGGGCCCGGGATCGCCGTGACGACCCGACGCTCGGTGGGGACGGTTGCTAGCGTGTCGGGCAGGACGTCGGTCATGCTGCCGATTCTAGCCTGGCCGCCGCGAGCGCACGATGTGCGGAATCATGCGTCTCGGGCCTCCAGATGAAAGGATTCCGATGAACGCCGATCATTCCTTCACGGTATCCGTCGAATGGCAGGGCAATCGCGGAACCGGGACCAGCGGCTACAAGGACTTCTCGCGCGCGGTCGAGCTGCGCGCGGAGGGCAAGCATGCCATCCTCGCTTCGGCCGCCCGGGCGTTCCACGGCGACGCCGATCGGTGGAACCCCGAAGAGCAGCTGGTGGCGGCCCTGTCCCAATGCCATCTGCTCAGCTACTTGCACGTGGCGACGCGGGCCGGCGTGGTGGTCGAGAGCTACACGGATGCCGCGACCGGCACCCTGCAGACCAACCCAGACGGCAGCGGCGCCATCGTCGAGGTCGTGCTGCGGCCGGTCGTGACGCTCTCGGCAGGAGACCCGGCCACCGCCCTGGCGCTGCACGCCGACGCGAACCGGCTGTGCTTCATCGCGAACTCGGTCAACTTCCCGGTGCGGCACGAGCCGCAGATCCTGCTGCTCGACGACGACCGGAGCTAGTGCGCGGAGTTCCGCCCGCAGCGAATCCTGTGGAGGGACCGGTGACCCCGTCCGAGGCCCGGACTAGGTTGTCAGCATGTTGCTGAGGCACGTCATCGGCGCCGCGCTGCGCCGCATCCGCCTGGACGATGGTCGAACGCTGCGGGAGGTGGCCTCGAGCGCGAACATCTCGATGCCGTACCTCTCCGAGATCGAACGCGGCCGCAAAGAGCCGTCGAGCGAGATCCTGGCGGGCATCTGCGCCGCACTGGGGCTGACGCTCGTCGACCTGCTGAACGAGGTCACCGGCGAGGCCATGGTGCTCGACCTGACGTCGCCGGCGCCGGTCACTTCGATCGGCTCGGCGCACGGCTCCGTGCGTACCGGCGCGCATCCGAACGGGGTGCACGGCGGCGAGGTCGCCCTCGCGGTCGCAGCATGAGCACGACACGTTCCGGCCTCTCGAGCCGGATTCTGGGCGCCGGTCTGCTGACGGCCGAGACCTCGCGCGAGGGCGATCGCGCCACCACCCTCGAGTTGTTCTTCGACCTGGTGTACGCCTTCGCCTTCACCCAGGTCACGGCGCTGATGGTGCACCACCAGACGGCAGGCGGAGTTCTGCAGGGCCTCGTCGTCCTGTTGCTGCTCTGGGGTCCATGGGCCTCGTTCGCCTGGCTCGCCAACCAGGCTCGAGGTGATCGCGGAATCGTGCGGATCGGCATGATCGCGGCCACCGTGATCATGTTCTTCGCCTCGCTCGCGGTGCCCGCCGCGTACCGTGCGGCCGATGGCCCGGTGCTCGGCACGCTCCTGTTCGCCGTGTCGTTCTTCCTGGTTCAGGTGGTGCACATGGTCGCCTACCTGATCGCGTCGGGATCCGACACGGCGCTGCGCCGCCAGATCCTGGTCACCGAGTCGAGCGCCTTGCTGCCCGCCGCGGCCCTGCTGGTCATCGGTGGCCTGGTCGGCTCGCCGTTCCAGGTCTGGATCTGGCTGGTC
>Ga0207695_10005084_pt1 | contig 17633 bp, 16 predicted proteins | sample KBSC54metaG_FD_184354 | JGI IMG/M metagenome (GOLD analysis project Ga0207695, IMG submission 184354) | Corn rhizosphere microbial communities from Kellogg Biological Station, Michigan, USA - KBS C5-4 metaG (SPAdes) (version 2) | ecosystem: Host-associated > Plants > Roots > Rhizosphere > Soil... | reverse complement strand
AAACGGTCGCCTTCGCCGGGCCGGTGGGGCTGTGTGTGGCCGTTCCGCGCTCGCGGGGGCGCGATGTCGCGGTGTGCGCGCTGCAGATGTGGGCCTACCTGGCGGCCTACAAGTCGCCGCACGACGACGAGGGGGGCCAGCGCGAACGGGTACTGGTGGACTATCCGATTGCGATCGACCGCTTCCTTGGCCTCGGCGAGCTGCCGACGGTGCGCCTGCAGAGACGCCTGGCGCGCGGCCAGTGGCGACTGGGCGACAAGCTGCTCGTGTGGGCGCATTGGGTGTGGTTCATGGTCCCGCACGGCTCGCTCGTCTACATCATGCTGCGCCGCCCGCGCCGGTTCGAGCGCTCGGCGGTAATGACCTACGCCGTGTTCGACGTCGGGGCGATGATCTACTGGGTGCTGCCGACAGCGCCGCCTTGGTACGCCGCGGCGTTTGCCGGCCGACGCGGTGAGTTCGACGGCCAGTTGCTCGAACGCACCGGTACGTGCGAGAGGCTCCGGGACGGCGCCAAGTACGCAGATAACGCCGCCGAAGGTGGCGTCCCCCCCCAAAACATCGCCGTACGGCGGATGATGGTCGAATATGGACAGTATTTCTGGAAAGACGGCTGGGGCCCGCTTTACAGTGTTCTTGGAGGCAATCCATTCGCCGCGATGCCCTCGCTGCATTTCGCAACATCAATGATGGCCGCCCAGCTGCTCTCGCGGGCCGATCCGGTAGCGGGCGCGATCGGCTGGGCGTACACGGGAACATTGGGCTTTGCGCTCGTTTACCTAGGCGAGCACTATGTGATTGATCTGATCGCGGGTGCGACGCTCACCGAGGCGATTCGTCGGGGGGCCCCGCGCGCCACCCCCGTTGTCGCCGGATTCGGCAGGGCTGTCGCGGCAATCGAGGCGAGGGCCCATGACAAGGAGTGAGATCGACGAGCAGATGCCGCGCGTGCCGGTCACCCGGCGCAGCGCGATCGCTTTCGGTCTGTTCTTCCTCTCGGCGATCGCCTTCTTGTATTTCGTCCTGCCGAAGCTGGCGGGTCTGAGCAGCACCGCTCACAGGATCGAGCGTGGAGACACCTGGTGGATCGCGATCGCAGTGTTGCTGGAGCTGTGCTCGTTCGCCGGCTACGTCGTGCTGTTTCGGGCCGTGTTCGTGCACGGGCGCGACAGCCCGATCGGTTGGCGCGAGAGCTATCAGATCACGATGGCGGGCCTGGCGGCCACGCGCCTGTTCGCCGCCGCCGGAGCGGGCGGTGTGGCGCTGACCGCATGGGCGCTGCGCCGCTCGGGCATGGAGTCGCGGCTGGTGGCGTGCCGGATGGTCGCGTTCATGGTGCTGCTGTACGTGATCTATGCGGGAACGGTGTTGGTGGTGGGCATAGGTCTGGCAACTGGTTTGCTTCCCGGTGGCGGCTCGTTTGCGCTGACGATCCTGCCCGCGGCAGCCGCGGCGGCTTTGTTCGTGCTGGCCGGCCTGATGGCTCTGCTGCCGGGCGACATCGAGCGCCGCCTAGCTCGCTGGGCGGCAGGCTCGGGTCGGCTCTCGCGCTGGGTTGCGGTCGGGGTGACGGTCCCGGCGATCACGGCAAGCGGGGTGCGCACCGCGATCGCGCTCGTGCGCTCGCGTGATCTCGGCCTGCTGGGAGCGCTCGCGTGGTGGGCTTTCGATATCGGTGTGCTGTGGGCGTGCTTTCACGCATTTGGCTCGCCGCCGGTGCTGACGGTGATCGTAATGTCCTACTTCCTGGGCACTGTCGGCAACCTGTTGCCGCTGCCCGGTGGTCTGGGTGGCGTTGAGGGGGGCATGATCGGAGCCTTCGTTGCCTTCGGCGTCGAATTCAACCTGGCGGTGCTGGCTGTGCTCTCTTACCGCGCGATCTCCTTCTGGCTGCCCACGCTCCCTGGCGCCGTGGCGTATTTCCAGCTGCGGCGTACGGTCGCTCGCTGGCGCAGCGAGCAGGCGGGAGTGGTGGCGGAGTCGCCTGGCGCGGTGCGGTCGATCGATGCCGCAGGTCCGTTGCACGCGTGAAATAGCCCTAGAACACGCTATACTTTACTTTGTAAAGCATGATTGGTGGCGGTTCGCGGCTAGCGGCCCGCCGCTGTAAGCTGCAGATTGGTTCAAATGGCGGACATCGAGAACACGATCATCATCGGTAGCGGCCCGGCCGGCTACACGGCCGCGCTGTACACCTCGCGGGCCAATCTCGCCCCGCTGGTGGTCGAGGGATTCGCGTGGGGCGGCCTGCTTCAGCAGACCACCGACGTCGAGAACTATCCGGGCTTCCCCGAGGGCATCATGGGCCCCGAGCTGATGACCAAGCTGCGCGAGCAGGCGGAGCGCTTCGGTGCGACACTCCAGACCGACCAGGTCGAGCGCGTCGAGTTGGCCAGCGAGCCAGGCGGCGTGCATCGAGTGTGGGTGGGGGATACCGAGCACAAGGCACGCACGGTCATCCTCGCGATGGGGGCTGAGCACAAGAAGCTCGGCATCCCCGGCGAGGAGGAGCTGTCCGGTCGTGGCGTCAGCTATTGCGCGACCTGTGATGCGGCTTTCTTCAGGGACACCCAGACGATCATCGTCGGCGGTGGCGACTCAGCGATGGAGGAGGCGATCTTCCTTTCGAAGTTCGCCAAGAAGGTCACGGTCGTGCACCGCCGCGCCGAGTTCAGAGCGTCGAAGATCATGCTCGAGCGCGCCCGCGAGCGGGAGAACATCGAGCTGCTGACTCCGTACACGGTCGATCGCTTCGAGCCCGGAGAGAGCGGGGCTTTGAGCGTCGCCAAGCTATCGAACACCGAGACTGGCGACCGACTCGACGTGCCGATCACGGGCGCTTTCATCGCGATCGGCCACGAGCCGCAGTCGTCGCTTGTCGCCGGACAGGTCGAGTTGGACGAGGAGGGCTACGTCAAGGTGAAGGGTCGTTCGACGCGGACCAGCCTGCCTGGCGTGTTTGCGGCCGGCGACCTGGTCGACCGCACCTATCGGCAGGCGATCACCGCGGCCGGCTCGGGCTGCCAGGCGGCGCTTGACGCTGAGTGGTACCTGCGCGACACGCCTGAGGTCCCCACGCCTGAGGCGATGCCTGTGGGCGATCTGGCCGAGGCTCAGTGGGCGCCTGTGGCCGAGGCTTCCTAGAAGTAGTGCGGTGAATCAGAAGTTTGTTTGATTTTCCGGCGTCTGAACGCTAGACCTCGCCGCGGCTTAGGGCCGGGGCCGGGCGGTAGCGCTCCTCGCGGTACTCGCTCCAGAGCCCGTCGAGCACGGCGAGCAGGTGGTCTGCGCCGATCTCTCGTGCCCAGGCCAGCGGTCCGCGCGGGTGGGCGAGCCCGAGCACCATGCCGGTGTCGATGTCCTGCGCTGAGCCGACCCCTTCGCCGAGTGCGAAGGCGGACTCGTTGATCACCTGACAGACGATTCTGCCCAGCACGAGCCCAGGGGCGTCGCCGACCCAGGCGACGTGCTTGCCGAGCGCCGCGAAAAAGCGTTCCGCGCGGGCGGCCGCGGCAGGGGATGAGCTCGCGCTACGAGTCAGCTCTACGAGCTTGCAGGCGTCAAATGGGGGTAGGGCGTGGAAACCGACGGCTGGCCCACCAGGGTCGAGCGTGGCGAGTGAGCCGCGATCGCAGAGCACCAGCCTCGGCCCGCCGCGCGGGGCCTGGGCACCGTCAAGTTCGCCGCATTCGACGATCAGGGCAGGCAGCTCGGTCTGGGCTTCGCCAGCCGTGTGAACCTCGAAGCCGGCGCCGCGCGCCGCGCCACGCAACTGCTCGGCGAGCACATTCTCGCCGCCGATGACGACCACGGTCTCCTCGGCGACGGGTGAGAGCGCCGCCGGCGGCTCGGGATCTTCGGGGCGGTAGGCACCCTCGCCCGAGTAGTTGTAGTAGCCGCGCCCGCTCTTGCGCCCGTGCAGCCCGGCGGCCACGCGGCTGGCCTGGATCGGCGACGGGCGCCAGCGCGGCTCGCCGAAGCTCAGTTCATAGAAGCTCTTTGAGACGTCGAACCCCGTATCGACTCCCACGAGGTCGCTCAGCTCGAAAGGCCCCATCTTGAAGCCGCCGCCCATGCGCACGATGCGGTCGATCGTGGCGACATCGGCGAGGCCCTCGGCTAGCAGACGCAGTGCCTCCAGGCCAAAAGGCCGGTTGCAGCGGTTGACGATGAAGCCGGGCCCATCGGCCGCTCGGATCACGTCCTTGCCCATCGCCTCGCCGGTGGCGTGCGCGAGGTTTAGCGCGCTCTCGCTGGAGAGGACGCCGGCGATCACCTCGAGCAGTCGCATGATTGGCGCGGGGTTAAAGAAGTGCATGCCGACCACGCGCTCCGGATGGGTGGCGCCGGCGGCGATCGCGGTGATCGGCAGCGAGGAGGTGTTGCTGGCCAGCACGCAGTCCTCGCGGACGATCTGCGAGAGCGATGCGTACAGCTCGTGCTTTACGTCCAGGCGCTCGGGCGCCGCCTCGATCACGAGGTCACAGGGGCCAAGTGCGTCGAGGTTGTCGGTGCTCTCCAGTTCGTCGGCTGCGGCACGGGCCTGCTCGGGGCTCAGCTTGCCCTTGGCGGCTTCCTTCTCCAGTCCGGCCCGCACGCTTTGCGTGCCGCGAGCAAGGGCCTCAGGGAAGGGATCGTGCAGCAGTGTCCTGGCGCCGCTCTTGCACGCCAACTGGGCAATGCCTGCGCCCATCGTGCCGGCGCCGACGACACCGATCGTCTGTGTCGCGGGGCCGCTCATGGGGACGTCAGGCTACCGGCTGGGTTATCGGATTGCCGGTCACTGTTCGTCTAAGGATTCCTGACAGCATCTCCAAGTCGGATCGATGCCCTCACTGCGCAGTAGGTCTGCTCGATCCTCGAAGAGATCCTCGAAGGTGTAGTTTGGCGGCAGTCTGTAGCCGACTAGGAGCTGCGTTCGGGCCAGCCGGTTGCCTTTACGAGTAGGTTGTAGATCTCCTGATTGAGCCATGGCGGTCTTCCCGGTTCGTTTCGCTGGCGCCGTTGGATCATGAGTGCATAGACGTCGGCCACCAGCTCGTGCGTGTATTCATTGGGACGGTATCCGGCGTCTCGGATGGACTTGCTGACAACTGTCGGCGCTAGATCGAGCAACTTGTCGCCGGCCGCCACGTCTTCGGCGGTGCAGCGGGCGATGCTAAGCGCGTGACCCCACTCGTGCCATGCGGTGGTTGTAACCGCGTATTCCCACGCTTGGTCATCCAACGGAGCGAGCAGCGGGTGGCCGACGTTGATCACCACAACTCGCAGGTCAGAGACCCAAACCGCAATCGCAGAAACGAGGCGATCGCGTTCTCGCTCGGACAGGCCCTTAAGTCCGGCTGACTCAAGCAATTTGTCAACGGGCTGGCCGAGCGGCTCCTCGACGATCGTCCACTGGGAAGCTCCAACCTCGCCCAGTAGGTCTCGATGGGCCACGGGCAATGCGTACCAAGCCCGCTGAACTGTTCGCTCCGCATCGCGGGGGTGGTCGCATCGCTGGTCTTGTTGGCCGGCCATGCATCTTGTTCCGACCCCTGACGTCGGCGCGGGACAAAGGAATCGTTAGATCTTGGCCCGCATCGCTGCGCTCAAGCCGGCACGAGCGCGTTGATGCCAGTCATCGCCCGCCCGATGATCAGCTTCTGGATCTGCGAGGTGCCCTCGTACAGCGTGGTGACGCGTACGTCGCGGAAGTAGCGCTCGACCGGGTGATCATCGACGTAGCCCGCCCCGCCGTGGACCTGGATAGCCGTGTTCGAGCACTCCACGGCGGCCTCGGTGGCGTGCAGCTTGGCGACTGAGGTCTCAAGCGTATTCGGGCGCCCCTTGTCCTTGAGGAAGCCCGCCCGCCAGACCAGCATCCGCGAGGCGTCGGTCTTGAGCACCATGTCGGCGATCATCGCCTGGACGAGCTGGAAGCTCGCGATCGGCTTGCCGAATTGCTCGCGCTCCTTGGCATATTTGACCGACTCCTCGACGCACCCTTGGCAGATGCCTACGCAGCCGGCGGCCACCGAGTAGCGACCGGAGTCGAGCGATGACATCGCCACCTTGAAGCCGTCTCCGACCTCGCCGAGCATCTGATCGTCTGAAACCTCGACATCTTCCAGCGAGATTGCCGCGGTGTCGGAGGCATGCAGCCCCATCTTGTGCTCGATCGCGCTTGGCTGGTATCCGTGCTGGTCGGTGTCGACCATGAAGCAGGCGAGTCCCCTGTGTCCCTTGTCCGGATCTGTCTGGGCGAAGATCAGCGCCAGCTTGGCGTAGTTGCCCATCGAGATCCACATCTTGGCGCCGTTGATCACCCAGCCGGTGTCCGTCTTCTTGGCGCGCGTGCGCTGTTTGGCGGCATCCGAGCCTGTGTCGGGCTCGGTCAGGCCGAAGCAGCCGAGCCACTCCCCCGAGCACAGCTTGGGTAGATAGCGCTGCTTCTGCTCCTCGGTCCCCCATTTGAGGATCGCGCTGCACACGAGCGAGGTTTGCACCGAGATAACCGTCCGCACTGACGAGCACCCTCTTCCGATCTCCTCCACGACGAGCCCGTAGTCGAGGTAGCCGAGCCCGGCGCCACCGTACTCGCGGGGCACGATCGCCCCCAGGTATCCCTGGTCGGCGATCTTCTTGACGAGCTCCAGGTCGAAGTGGTGGGTGCGTGCGTTCTGCTTGGCGCGCTCGACGATCTCCTTGTCGGTGAACTCTCGCGCCGTCTGGCGGATCAGCTGCTGCTCGTCGGTCAGGTCGAAGTCCATCTCTCTCCTATCTCTGAAGCTTGGGTGTCTGCCACGGCGCTGCCAGGCGCTTTTCGAGCTCGGGGCCGAGCTCGTCGATCTTCAGGCGATCCTGCGCCAGCGAATCTCGATCGCGCAGCGTAACGGTGGCGTCCTCGAGCGACTGGTGATCCACCGTCACCCCCCAGGGCGTCCCGATCTCGTCCTGGCGGCGATAGCGCTTGCCGATTGACCCGCCTTCGTCGTACTCGGCCTGCATCCGCTCGCGCAGGTCTCGGTGGATCTCGCGCGCCAGCTCGGGCTGCCTGTCCTTCTTGACGAGCGGCATCACCGCCACCTTGACGGGCGCCAGGCGAGGGTGCAGGCGCAGCACCGTCCTGGTCTCGCCCGCGCCGCCGTCTCCGTCGGCGCCCGGCACGACTTCCTCGTCATAGGCGTCCACCAGGAACGCGAGCGTCGCCCGATCGGCGCCCGCGGCCGGCTCGATCACATGGGGGACGTAGCGCTCCTTGGTCTCGGGATCGAAGTACTCGAGCTTCTCCCCGGAGAACTTCGCGTGCTGGGTGAGGTCGAAGTCGCCGCGGTTGGCGATCCCCTCCAGCTCCGACCACCCGATTGGAAACAGATACTCCACGTCGCTCGTCCCCGAGGAGTAGTGCGAGAGCTCGTCCTGATCGTGCGCTCGCAGGCGCACGTGAGCGGGGCGCAGCCCGAGGCGCTCATACCACGCCATCCGCTCCCCCAACCAATGTTCGAACCACTTCTGCGCCTCATCGGGCGGCACGAAGAACTCCATCTCCATCTGCTCGAACTCGCGTGTGCGGAAGATGAAGTTGCCGGGCGTGATCTCGTTGCGGAAGGACTTGCCGATCTGGGCGATCCCAAAGGGGGGCTTCTTGCGCGAGAACTGCAGGACGTTCTTGAAGTTGATGAAGATTCCCTGCGCCGTCTCGGGGCGCAGATAGGCGGTGGCTCCGGACTCCTTGACGGGGCCGATCGTCGTCTCGAACATCAGGTTGAAGTCGCGCGCCTCGGTCAAGTCGCAGTCGTCGGTCTCGCCCGGATGCTTGGAGGGCTTGCGCCCGCAGGGCAGGTCTGCGAGGTGATCGGCGCGAAAGCGCTGCCCGCAGGTCTTGCAATCGACCAGCGGGTCGGTGAAGCCGGCGAGGTGCCCTGAAGCCTCCCATACGCGCGGATGCTGGAGGATCGCCGAGTCCAGGGCGACGATGTCCTCGCGCTCCTGCAGCATCGCTCGCCACCACTCGGACTTGACGTTGCCCTTCAACAGCACGCCGTAGTGGCCGAAGTCGTAGGTCGAGCCGACCCCCCCGTAGATCTCCGAGGACGGGAAGATGAAGCCCCGGCGCTTGCACAGCGCGACGATCTTGTCCATCGTCACGACGTCTGTGGGGGCGGGGGGCGAATCGCTCATGGCGCGGCGGATGGTATTGGAGCGCCGCTGGCGGCCGGCGCCAGGTGACAAAGAGACCGGCCTTGACATATTTGCGCTAGTCTGTTTTCATACGTCGCGTTCTCTTGCTGACAAGCCGGCGAGGGGCAGTGCGCCGGAGGCGAAGGAGCTATGCAAACAACGTGAGTGACTGAGCACGAGCAGAAGGGGGTCACCGGGGCCTCGTTACCCAACCTCTCCCGCGGCGCCTCACACATGACCTCTGGTTCCTGCGATCCAGCGTGCCGGTCTCCTCGACAAGAACGCCGCGGCCTGTGAGGCCGCGGCGTTCATTTACCGATCGCCATAAGATCGGCTCATGGCCAGGTTTCTGATCGTCGGCGGCGGCGAGAAGGCGTCGGCGCTGGTCGAAGCTCTTGGGCGAGAGGGCAATGTCCTGAACGTCGTCGAAGACGCCGATCGCCTCGGCGCGGCGCTTGCGGCGCTGGAGCATGTCGCCATCGTCTGCTGGCTGGCCACCGCATCTCCTGAGCGCTTTTTGCTAGGGGCGGTGGACAGCTCCATGCGGGGCTTCGTGTACGAGGTCGGCGATTGGGAGCAGATCGTGTTGGAGACAGCGGCTCGCAATTCGATCCCAGTTGTGGGGGTCAGGGCAAGTCTGGCGGCAGACCTAGACGTATGGCTGGCCGAGGCGCAACAGGCGATCGAGCACGTGCTGTCCGGGCGCTATGCTGAGCCATATAGCTAAAAGCCGATCGGTTTTCCGGCTGGGCTTCTAGACAAGGAGGACATCTGAGTGTCCGCATATGCGAAGGACGTGCTCGTCGAGCCCGAGTGGCTCGAGCAGCATCTCGGCGACGATTCGATCCGCATCGTCGAGGTAGACGAGAACCCAAAGCTCTATGCCGAGGCGCACATACCAGGCGCAATCGGGTTCGACTGGAAGGAGGACCTCCAAGATCCGATCAGGCGCGACTTTCTCGGTCCTGAGGACTTCTCGGCGCTCTTCTCACGCAACGGCGTCTCCAGCGACCACACGGTCATTCTCTATGGAGACCGCAACAACTGGTTCGCCGCCTACACCTACTGGTACCTGAAGTACTACGGTCACGACAAGGTGCTGTTGGTCAACGGCCCGCGCGAAAAGTGGATCGCCGACGGTCGTCCGACGAGCACTGAGGCGCCGAACTTCGCGCCGGCAAGTTTCAACGCCAAGCCAGGCGACGATGCGATCCGCGCGCGGCGCGAGGAGGTGCTGGTCGCGCTCGACGACTCGACCAACCTCGTGGACGTGCGCTCCCCGGCCGAGTTCGCCGGTGAGATCATCTCGCCGAGCGGATACGAGCAGGAGGGCGCGCAGCGCGGCGGCCACATCCCCGGGGCGGCTTCGATCCCATGGGCTCAGGCGGTCAACGAGGACGGCACGTTCAAGTCTGCCGAGCAATTGCGCGAGCTGTACGGGTCCAAGGGAGTGCTCGACGGAAAGGACGTGATCGCCTACTGCCGCATCGGTGAGCGCTCCGCGCACACATGGTTCGTGCTGCACGAGCTGCTTGGCCAGGAGCGTGTGAAGAACTACGACGGCTCTTGGACGGAGTGGGGCAGCCTGGTGGGCGTCCCCGTGGCCAAGGGATCGGAGTAGTCCTCAAGCAGGTCTGCGACGCGGACGAGCAGGTCGTCGAGGATGCGCGCCGTCGCGCCCCAGACGACCTGCCCGTCGAACAGGTAGGCGTCGGTCTCGAAGGTGAAGCCGCGGCGGCTGATCGTCGTGCGCCCACGAGCGGCACCGAGGCTCGCGAGCCGGGGCTCGAGCACGGCGTCCACCTCCCGCTCGCAGGCGCGCCAGCGGCGGCCGCCGGGGGCGTGCGAGAGCAGACCAACGAACGGGTGGATGGTGTAGTTGGTGGCGAAGGTCGAGGTCGGCCTCAGCGCGCCGAGAACGGTCACGTCGGCCCGTGGCAGGCCGATCTCCTCTTCGGCCTCGCGCAGCGCCGTCTCGGTCAGGTCGGAGTCGCGGTGATCGCGGCGACCGCCCGGGAAGGAGATCTCGCCCGCGTGGCGGCGCAGGTCGGCGCGGCGCCGGGTCAGGATCACGCGCAGCTCACCGTCAGGGTGGCCGTAGAGCGGTACGAGCACAGCGGCGAGCACCCGCTCGGTCCGCTCGCGCTCGCTCAAGCGACTGGGCTCATGCGCTCGACGCGCTCCTTGAACATCACCTCGCCGTCGAGCGTGCGGTGCACGGGACACTTGGCCGCGATCACCTGCAGGCGCTCGACCTGCTCCTCAGGCAGATCCTCCGGAAGCCGCAACACGGTGTCAAAGCGGGTCGGACAGCCGCGCTCGGCGGGGCTGTACTGGACCTCGACCTCCACACTTCCGATCTCCCAGCCCTTGCGCGCGGCATACATCTCCATTGTGATCGCCGTGCACGAGGCGAGGCTGACAGCGAGTAGCTCTTGCGGATCCGGGCCGGCGTCCTCGCCGCCCGAGTCCAAGGGCTCGTCCACTGTCAGTTGGTGATCGCGCACCTGAACGGTGTGCCCGAACTTCGAGTTCTTGCGCCTCACACTTGCCTTCATCACTGCAACACCTTCCGATTGGGTAGTCACAGCACCCTCCTATAGATGGTATCGACGCTCTTTGCCCTACGAAAGGGGGTTAAAGAGCAGGCCGGTGAGTAGCTTGGGATAGAAGAACGTGGACTTGGGTGGCATGTTCTCGCTATTGGCCGCCACGTCTCTGACTTGGGAGACCGGCGTTGGCCGCATCAGGAAGGCGGCCTCATACTCGCCGGAGGAGACCATGCTTAGGGCCTCCTCGGTGCTACGTGCGTAGAAGAGCCCGTTGAAGTGCGAGATGTCATCGTCGGTCAATCCGAGTGCCCCCTTGAGCAGAAGGGCCTCCAGTACGCCGGTGTCGAGCTGGCGGTAGGCCGCAGAGAAGTCCGGGAGGGCCGCGTCGGCGATCGCCTGGTCCTTCAACCTGAGGCGGTAGGGCTTGCCATGGTAGGAGTCGATGTAGCCGAGCTGCAGAGGCCCGATCCCCGGCTCGGGCGCGATCTGGTCGAGCGGAACCTCGCTCATGTCGAAGTCGCGCTCAAGGGCGCTCCGCAGCGCTTCGCGGCACTCGGCATCGAGGTTGCGCACGAGGCGGTGGGTAGGGAACACCGTCAGTCCTGGGTCCTCCAGCGCCACCAGGCACATCAGCAGGTGGCGGTGCTCGCCCTCGCCGCCGATCTCCCGCGCGTAGGTGTTGGCGGTCTCATAGCGGTGGTGGCCGTCGGCGATCAGCAACTCGACGTCTTGTGTGGCGGCCTGTACGGCGGCGATCGCCTGCGGTTCGCTCGTCCGCCACAGGCGGTGTGTGGTGCCGTCGGCGTCGGTGACTTCGCCCCACGGATCGCCGGCGGTCGAGGGTTCGAGCGCCTGCCAGGCGGCGCCTGTCGGGTCGGAGAAGAGCGAGAAGATGGGGGAGAGGTTGGCGCGTGTGGCGCGCATCAGCCGCAGGCGGTCCTCCTTTGGGCCTGGATGAGTGCGCTCGTGGGGGCGGACTCGACCGGGGCCGTAGCCCTCGATGCGCACGCGGCAGAAGAAGCCCTTGCGGGTGCGCGTTTGCCCGTCTGGCCCGGCGTAGGTCTGGGTGTGCGCCCACAGGGCGGGCTCAGGGTCACGCACGAGGACACCCTGCATCTGCCAAGCCTCGAACAGCTCGCCCGCGGCGGCGTAGGGGTCAGTGGCCGATCCCTCGTCGGCCTTGGGGAGGTCGACGGCGACTACGTTGAAAGGCGAGCGTTGAAGCAAGGTCTTGCGTTGCTCGGCGTCGATCACGTCGTAAGGGGGCGATGTGACATCGGCGAGGTTGCCGGCGAGGGTGGTGTCGTAGTGCAGGGCGCGCAGGGGCTGGATGTCGGCCATGGCGCGGCGGACCCTAGCAGCGGCGTCTATTCTTAGGGTTCATCGGGGCGTGGCGCAGCCTGGTAGCGCACCTGCTTTGGGAGCAGGGGGTCGTGGGTTCGAATCCCGCCGCCCCGACTAACTGGTCATTTCTCTACAAGCTACGCAAGGGATAGGTACCAAAGCTCTGCAAGATCGCTCAGGGCTGCGCAGCAGTTGCCCTACTGGGCAATTATCGGATCGGTCAACGCCTCCACGTAAGTCAGGACAGACCAATGCCTTCGAGAATCCCGGGACGGGTTCGGGGGATGGCGGCTTGCAATGGTAGTTCCTGTGCCGGTGCGTACTCGCGGGTGTGGGTGGGGATGACGGTGCCATGTGCGTGCCGGCCAGGCTTTGATCCAGAGATCAAGAGCCTGGCCGCGAGCACGCTGTAGATGCCTTCGACCATGCACAAACTGGTCGCGTCAAGGTCCGTGTGCGGCCTTTGACATCCTATTTCTTCTTGGCTTTGTGTTTGTGCTGTTTTTGCTTGTGCTTCTTGTGTCTGTCGCCCTTCGTCTTGGCGTCTTGGCGCGGCGCTAGTCTCGTGCCGGAGTTGTAGCCGTCGACTGGGCAGTGCAGTGGTCGGCCGAGGTCAAACGGGCCTGAGATCGCCTGTGTCACTACACCCTTTTCCAGATAGGCGTAGGTGACGGTCAGCAGTGGATCGACTCGGGGCTCGGCGCAGACCGGTTTGCCCACGGCGAACTCGCCGACGATCTTCTCGTATTCGACTTTGGTCGCCCCGACGCAGTTGACCGCGTAGCCGGGCACTTCCCCGCCGCAGGAGAACGCATCGTTGGTCGGTTCGCCCGTGGTGCCGTCGGAGACGAGCGGAGAGGCGGCGAAGCCAGTCAGCGGCATCTGCGACTGAAGCTGGTAGCCCGTGATCGGCCCGCTGCAGGTGAACGTGTACTGCACCTGCGCTTCGCTCGAGCCGACTTCCCGCGGTCCGGACTGGATGCCGCCGTGGCAGGAGTAGTCGTTGGGATCGCCGCTGCCTTCGTCGGCCTGCGCCGTGGCCGTGAGCGCCAGCGATGTTAGTAGCGCGCCGAGCGCGGCCGCGAACTGCGATGAGCGCCGGCGGCGGACGATTCGATTTGAGTGCAACTGATCTCCGTTCCTTGTGTGTTGGTGGGTGTTCGTCCTTCCGCCCTAAGAGGCCGCGAAGATCGCTTCGAGGCTCTTTCGTGGCGCAAGCGAGTTGAAGGTTTCTGAGCTGTGCCCGCCGGCCTTCAGCGCGGGCGAGAGTAGGAGGGCGCCAGCTGGCGGGATCGCACCGAGCGTCGTCAGGTTGAGGCCCTGTTCCTGTGCGGCGCTGCCGAAGGTGATCGCGACCAGCCCGCCTTCGCGATAGGCGCTACCGGAGAGGATCGGCGCGAGCGCTCTTTGCAGGAATGCGTCGGCTTCGGCCTGTCCACCGGCGGGGTCTGTGTTTGCGCAGGCTCCGGCGGTGACGCTGCCCGCTACGGGTCCGGTTGTGCCGCTCGGTTGGTCGGCGCTCCCCGCCGAGCCGCACGGTTGAGAGACCGTGTTGACGCTCTCGCCGATGCCTCCCGTCAAAAGCGCCACGTCGCCGCTCAGCTCGTAGGCTTCGATCGCGCTGTAGCGTTCGAGCAACATGCCGTCTCTGAGTAGCCGTCCGGTCAGGTACGGATAGTCTGCGGTCGTCGCGCTGGCTTGGGTCAAGCCGCCGCTGCTGAGCACGACCAGCCACACGTGCGAGATCGGCGGCAGGTGCATCGGCTTCTTTTCGCTCGTACTTTCTTCGGTGCCGCTCGGGGCAGCGCTATCCGAGGTCGAGCCTTCGCTGGGCGCCGTCGGGCTCGGGCTCGCCGGCGAGCCCGCCGCCGCTTTGGCCGCGGGTGTATTCCCGGCCGGCGCGGTTGCACCGACCGCAGATGGCGCGGCCGGTGCGGCATTCGAGTGCGAGCCGCTTCCCTGAGATGCAAGCAGCGCAAGCAGTCGCGTGAGCACGTTCGAGCCGCTGGCCAGCGAGCTGGGCGGAGCCGGGGCGATCATGGCGCCGGCAAGCAGGCCGAGCGCCAGTGCGCCGGTCACGAGCGCGCCGACCACCCGGCGGGAGGGGACGCCGGGCGGCCGGGCGCGCGTGGGTCGGGGTGGGCGGGGGTCTGTGCTCATCGGTCTGTCGGGGGGCGCGTCTCGGTCCAATCCAGTGGGAGAGGGCTGCGCCTTCTCCATAAACTACCAAAGTCGATCAAATTTATGAAGAATGTGCTAGGTTGCCTCGCACCGACTGTCTAAATCAAACGAACGGAGACCTGTCCAATGCAACCGACTCGCCGTGTCGCCGCCCTGCTCGCGGCGACGTTCACACTCTCGATCACGCTGCCCGCGGTCGCGCTGGCCTCGAGCACGCTGTCGATCAGCGGAGCCACGGCCTCCTTTCCGCTGGTGTCGCTTCTCACCCAGCGCTACGCCAAGCTGAACAAGAAAGTCAAGTTCAAACTCTCCCAGGGCGGGACACAGGTCGGCATCAACGAGGTTGCCGCCGGCCGCGTCTCGGTCGCCGACGTCTCGCGCGACCCACTGCCCGCCGATCCCGCCGGGCTCGTCTTCTACCCGATCGCCAAGTACTACCTGTGCGTTGTCACCAACAAGAGCAATCCGCTCGCCAACCTGACGCAGGCGCAGGTGGAAGCCATCTTCACCGGCAAGGTCACCGAATGGAGGGGAGTGCCGGGTGCGAGCGCCAACGGTCCGATCGACGTGATCAGCCGCAACGCCGCGGCCGGCACGCTCTCCAACTTCCAGACGCTGCTGATAGGCGGCAAGAAAGTGTCAGGCCCGAAAGGTGCGCCGATAGCCGAAAAGCCCTCCGAGGGCCTGCAGCGCCAGGCGATCGAAAAGGATCCGAACGCGATCGGCTTCCTGTCCGGCTACTTCGCCTCCCAAGGCGTCAACGACGTCGGCTTTGGCGGCGTCGGCTGCACACTGGCCAACGCTGATTCCGGCCAGTACGCGGGCGTCGCCCGCTTCTACGAGGTGACCAAGGGCAAGGCCAAAGGCGCGGCCGCGTCGTTCATCAACTGGATCGACTCCAGCCGCTCAGCCAAACAGATCATCTCGACGCAATGGATCGCACTCAAATAGCTCCTCCGATAAAGGCGCCGCTCGCCTCTCTCCCCGCCCAGACCCCTCCCTCGCGCCTCGCGCGGGGGAGGGTGGACGGCGGGCCGCTGCTCGCGCGGCTGCGCCGACCCTGGAGCGACCGTCTCGCCAATCTCGCGCTGGGAACGACCTCGCTTCTGACGTGTCTGACGGTCGGCGCGATGGTGGCGCTGGTCGCGGTGCGGGCCTGGCCGACGCTCACGCACAATGGCCTGGCCTGGCTTGGGTCGGGTGGCGAGGTCGATCGTCAGATCGAAGGGATGGTCGCGACCAGCAACCACCCGTCCGCCTCCGCTTACCATGTGCGTGCGTGGCCGCTGCTGTACGGGACGCTGCTCAGCACCGGCCTGGCGCTGGCGGTGGCGGTCCCGTTCTCGCTGCTGTCCTCGATCTTCATCGTCGAGTTCGCGCCGAAGCTGGTGCGCAAGGTTATCTCGCTGCTGGTGCGGCTGCTGGCCTCGGTGCCATCGGTGATCTACGGGCTAGTCGGAATTATGGTGCTGGTGCCGTTCGTCGGTAATCATCTCGTCACGATTCCCGAGAAGCGCTCGCTGATCGGCACAGTGGAGCTGACCGGCGCGAGCGTTGGCGTGGCCGCGCTGATCCTGGCGGTGATGATCACACCGATCATGGTCGCGCTGATCAGCGACGCGCTGGCGGCCGTGCCTAACGCCTGGCGCGAGGGTGCGCTGGCGCTCGGCGTGCACAAGCTGCGAGCGACGCTGGCTGTCAGTCTGCGGGCGATCCGTCCGGCGATTGTCGCCGCGACCGCACTGGCCTGCGCGCGCGCTCTCGGCGAGGCGGTGATGATCTCGATGGTCTCCGGCTCGACTTCGTTTGCGCCCAACATCAGCCACGGCCCGCTCACGTTCCTGGCCGAGCCGGTTCGCACCTTCGCCAGCTCGATCGTCGACAACCATGAAGGCTTCGGCGGCGCTCCGGCGCTTGACTCCACGCTCTACTCGTTTGCGCTGCTCTTGCTCTTCAGCGCGATCGTGCTGTCGATCGGCGCCTACCTGATCAAGCTGCCGCTGCGTCGCTATCAGGCGGTTCGCTGATGGAGGTCACGGCCCAACCGCTTGTAGCGCGCGGGCGCGGCTCTTCGATCTGGGGCTGGCGCCTACGCGACCAGCTGATCTTGCTCGCGGCCTGGGGAGCCGGGATCGCGCTGTGTCTGATCGCTGGGGCGATCGTGATCTACATGGGCGTGCGCGGTTTTCAATTCCTGCGCCCGGATCTGCTCGTCACGCACCCCCAAGCGGGTGTCGACCAGAACGGCGCGGGCGGCTTTCTCGACCCGTTGGTCGGCACCGCCGTGCTGACGCTGATCGGGATCGCCATCGCGCTGCCGCTTGGTGTCTGCGCTGCTGCCTGGATCGTCGAGTACGGGCAGGGTGGGCGGGCTCGTCAAACTCTGGCGCGGCTGGTTGAGTCGAGTATCGAGATCGTCGCCGGTACTCCAGACATCGTGATCGCGATCTTCGGCCTGGCGGTGTTCCAGCTTGGGCTGCTCGGGCCGCTGTCCAGCCGCTCGGAAAGTGGTGTCGTCACCGGCCACTCGTTCATCGCGGCGGGCGCGACGATGTCGCTGATCGCACTACCGCCCCTGTTTGCCGCCACGCGCGAGGGCCTGCAGGCCGTCCCCGTGCAGGTGCGCGAGGCCGCCTTCGCACTCGGCAAGACGCGGATCGCCACGATCCGGCGCGTACTGATACCCAGCGTGCGCTCAAGCATCGCCACAGGCACTACGCTCGGGATCAGCCGCATCGTCGGGGACACGGCGATCGTGATCGTGGTCCTGGCCGAAGGCGCGCCGCGCAACGAACCGGTCGGCTCGATGCCGATCCTCGACTCCCTGCGCGGCACCGGATCGGCGCTGACCAGCTTCGTCTACGGCAACTCGCCGGCTGGCGAAGGCAACTCTCCCACCAAGGCCTACGCGGCCGCGTTCGTGCTGCTGCTCTTCATCCTCGTGCTGAACGGGATCGTCGGCCTGATCGCCCGTGCGCACGTCCGCTCCAGTGGCTTCGACGCCGGCGCTGGCCAGCTTTGACAAACCTCACTTTCATAACTAATCTCATTGATTCAATGAACAATGATGCGTTGACAGAGGAGCTGCCCGCCGATCCCTGGCTCGCGGAGCCCTCGCCGCCCGCGTCGCCGGTGCCGCCGGTGCGCACTATCGTGCTCGACCGGCCGCCCGTGCCGGTAGCACCGCCTCAGCAACGCGAGGCGGTGCGCACACAGCTCGCCGCCGCCGGACCCCAGCGGCTGACGCTGCGGAAGGTGAGCATCCACTACGGCACCAAGCGCGCTGTGAACGACATCTCGCTATCGATCCACCAGGGCGAGGTACTGGCGCTGATCGGACCGTCGGGATGCGGGAAGACAAGCCTCTTGCGCACGCTCAACCGGTTGACCGAG
>Ga0207695_10005082_pt1 | contig 17636 bp, 14 predicted proteins | sample KBSC54metaG_FD_184354 | JGI IMG/M metagenome (GOLD analysis project Ga0207695, IMG submission 184354) | Corn rhizosphere microbial communities from Kellogg Biological Station, Michigan, USA - KBS C5-4 metaG (SPAdes) (version 2) | ecosystem: Host-associated > Plants > Roots > Rhizosphere > Soil... | reverse complement strand
GGCGCTGCAATTCCGGATCGCCCGCGAACACCAGCGGCATTATTGCAACCCAGCTGGTGAGCATCAGGTGCGCCGTACAGGCGCAGACCCGTGCGATCTCTTCGACGGCCAGGACCTGGGCCATGAGCTCGCCATCGCCCCCCCCAAGCGCCGCCGGGAAGGGCAACCCCGGCAGGTCCAGCTTGCGCAGCGCCTGTATCGACTCAGACGGAAATCGCTCTTCAAGATCGACGACCGCCGCGAATGGCTTGATTTCCGCCTCGGCAAAGCGCCGCAGGTTATCCCGGTGCGCCTCGTACATGTCATCTGGCTCCATCGTGCCACTCCCTGAGATCAGCGATCCGAATTCAATCCTCCTTTGCACGATGTGGCAATCTCGCTGCCAGCAAGACATACCTAAAGCGGACCTGCGGCACCCAGTTCGTGCATGCTTGTTAATTCGGGTGGGCGGCTCGCCAAGTGAGCCTCGTCGATCTAGCGGTCGTCGCCACACCGGGGAGTTTTCGATGGTCGAACGCAGCGTGCCGAGCCACGCCTATCCGCACCTGTTCGCGCCGTGGCGATCGGGGCCGGTTGCAATTCGCAATCGCATCGTCATGGGGGCGATGCATACCGGTATTGAACGCCTCGACCGCCCTGCGGAACGTATCGCCGCGTTCTACCGCGCGCGTGCCAAAGGTGGCGTCGGCCTGATCATAACAGGTGGGGTTTCACCCAATGCCGAGGGACGAATGGATCCCGAGGCCCCGTGGCTGGCCCCCGGGAGAGACACCGAGTGGCACCGCGCGATCGTCGAATCGGTGCGCGGAACCGATGCCCGTATCTGCATGCAATTGTTGCACGCGGGGCGCTATGCCCGCCATGAGGAGTGCGTCGGTGCCTCCGCTCACCAGACGCGGATCAACCGGTACGCGCCGACGGCACTTTCCACCGATGCGGTATGGCGCACGATCGAGGATTTCACCCGCGCGGCCGAACTCGCCTATGGCTTCGGGTACCACGGCGTTGAAATCATGGGTTCCGAAGGCTACCTGATCAACCAGTTCACGGCTCTGGCAACCAACGATCGGCGCGACGAGTTTGGAGGATCGCTGGAGAATCGAGCCCGGTTGGCACGCGAAATCGTCAAGGCCATCCGACTGCGCCTGCCTGAGGATTTCCTTGTCATCTACCGGATCTCGGCGCTTGACCTGGTGCCCGGAGGCATGACCGGAGACGAGACCCGGCAACTGGCAACCATGATCGAGCAGGCCGGCGCGACGATGCTGAACACCGGGATCGGCTGGCATGAATCGACGGTGCCGACCATCGCCGCCATCGTCCCCCGCGCCGCCTGGGCCTATGCAGTCCGGCAGGTCAAGGAAGCGGCGACCATCCCTGTCATCGCCTCGAACCGCATCAACAACCCCGCCGACGCGGAAAGTCTCCTTTCCGCAGGCATTGCGGACTTCGTCTCGCTCGCACGTCCAATGCTTGCGGACCCGGATTTTGCCATTAAGGCCGAAGCTGGCCGACCCGATCGCATCGCCCCTTGCATCGCCTGCAACCAGGCGTGCCTGGACCGAGCGCTGCGCGACCTGCGCGTCTCGTGCATGGTCAATCCGGCGGCCGGACACGAACTCGACCTAATTGCCGCTCCGGCCGCGACCCGTAGGCGGATCGCCGTCATCGGCGGTGGCGCGGCAGGCATGGCGTTCTCGTTTACGGCCGCGGCCCGCGGTCACGCGGTCACCCTGTTCGAAGCCGGCCCGCGGCTCGGCGGCCAGCTGCTAATGGCCCGCGTCGTACCCGGCAAGTCCGAGTTCAACGCGGCGCTATCCTATTTCGAGCAGCGGCTGGTGGACGAGGGCGTAACGGTTCACCTCAATCATCCGTGCTCGCCTGACGAACTCGCCGTTGCCGGGTATGACGACATCGTCATCGCGACCGGCGTCTTCCCGCGCGTGCTCAACATTCCGGGTGGCGATGATCCGCGCGTGCTCAGCTATGTCGAAGTGCTCCGCGATCACGAGGTGGTCGGGCGCCGGGTGGCGATCATCGGGGCCGGCGGCATTGGCTTCGACGTTGCGACATTCCTGCTGGGTCAATCGAACGAGCCCCACGGAATCGATGACTTCGCGCAGGAGTACGGGCTGGACCTCAGTCTCCAGGCGCCCGGTGGGCTCGGGGTGGCAACCGCCCCACCTCCTCCCCTGCGCCAGATAACGCTGATGCACCGCAAGCACAGCCGGCCTTCGGGAATTCCGGGTGCCGTTTCAACAAGCTGGATTCACCGCGCCGCCCTGCAACGCGCAGGCGTCAACTTCCTGGGCGGGGTAACTTATCGCCGGATCGCATCGGAGGGTCTGGTCATCGAGGTGGACGGGCAGGAGCGGGTAATTCCGGCCGATACGATCATCGTCTGTGCCGGGCAGGAAGCCGAGCGATCGCTTTACGATGCGTTGATCCGCATGCAGCCGGCCGCGCGAATACATGTCATTGGCGGTGCCGACCGGGCAGGAGAACTCGATGCGGTGCGGGCAATCGACCAGGCCACGAGGCTGGCGCTGACACTCTAAGAGCGGCCCGTTCGCGGGGCGATCTCTCGCGGTTATCCTGGCAGGATGTCCAGGGCAGCCTTGCGCATCATGGAAGCGACTTCCAAGTCCGGCATTACCCCCGCAATTCCCTTTGCGGGTACTTCCAGCGCCACGGGAATATCCCTCGGCAGCTCCGCCATGAGTGCGCGCAGCGGCAGCGTTCCGGTGCCAGGGACCCGCCTGTCCACCACCGACTCGCGGATAATCGCGTTCATGTCCTGCGGGTCGGGCCGCGGTCCGGCGTCGCACAGCTGGACGCAGGCGATCCGTCCGGCGGGAAGCCGCTGGACATCGGCGATCCCGTCTCCGGCACGATCAATGTGCAGGGGGTCGATGACAAGGCCGATGCTGTCATCGCCTGTGCGTTCGATAATCCGAATTCCCTGTGCAAGTGTCTTGACGCCCGTGTAGACGATGCATTCGAGGCAGGTGCGCAGCCCATATGCCGCGGAAAGCTTCGCCACCCGTGCAAGGTTGTCAGCCACCCGGCTCTCGTCCGCATCGTTTACGATTACAATGAGGTTCCGCGCCCGCAAGCGAGCGCTCGTCTCGAGCACGCGCTCCAAAGCTGACATATCCACGCTCGCGGTTAGTTGGAGCACTTCTATGTCGTTCACATAGATCCCGGTCGCATCCAGTCGCTCGATCGTCTCAGCCAGCAGCGGGGAATTACCGAACATCGGTAATTCTGGCTGGTCGCGGATCGGGATCAGCCTGAGCGAGACACCTTGGTAACCCGCGTCGGCAGCCACCGAGATGAATACGGGAGGCAGCAGGTGCGGCAGTGTCAAATAGCACAGGACGAAATCCCGCCCGATGGAACCTGTCATCGCTCCGGCCTTTCCCCCGCCAAATGCATGTCAGCCCGCATCCGCTCAGGTGTCGGTGTAATTGGGCGCGCGCTTTTCCTTGAATGCTGCGACGGCCTCGCGGTGGTCGGCGGTTTCCATCAACAGGATTTGCTGACGGTCCTCGAAAGCGAGTGCGGCCTCGATGCTGCCGATTTGGGACAGGGCATTGAGCGATTCCTTGGTCAGCCGCAGCCCCATCGGTGCCGTCTTCAGCATGTCGTTGGCCAGCTCCAGACCGGTTTCAAGCAGCTTGTCCGCGGGAACGACATCGCTCACCAGCCCGGTCGCAAGCGCGCGCTGCGGCGAAATGAAGCGGCCGGTCATGAGGAACTCCGAGGCAACCGACAGCCCCACCAGCTTTGGCAGAAAATATCCGGACCCCATGTCGGTGCCGCTCACGCCGATCTTGATATAAGCAGCATTGAATTTGGCTTCGGGCGTGCAGTAGCGAATGTCCGCAGCAAGAGTGAGGGAGAAGCCCGCGCCGCAGGCCGGCCCCTGGACCAGCGCGATAATCGGCTGCGGACAGGACCGCATCGAACGTGTCACAGCAGCATAGCGAACCTGAATATCATACTGACGCTGTGCACGACCCGGCCCTGGGGATGCAAAGGCCTGCGAATCGAGGTCACCGCCGGCGCAGAACGCCCTGCCCTCGGCACGAATCAACACAACCCGGACGTCGCGCCGCTTCTGCAGCCCCTGAAAATAGCTGGCAAGTTCGTCCGCCAGTTCGGGGCTCATCGCATTGAGCGCCTCCGGTCGGTTCAGCGTAAGAATCTCGATCGGTCCGCGGTTCTCGACAAGGGTAAGCGGCTTGGCTGCGGCAGTGGCGGTCATGGATCCCTCCGGAAGCAAATTGGGGTCGAACAGCTAGTCTATTGGCACTGGCACAAAGTGCCGTGGATCAGCGGATCGAGGCCAATGGCCGCGCCCGTCATCGAGCCGCGCGTCGCAGGATATACCAGCGACAGTTCGCGGACCGGCTCGAGCGGCAATTGCCCTCTCCTCGTTTGACCGGATGATTATCAGCATTTGCCCGGGATGAGCGAGTTGGCGGCAGAACTGCCAGATATGCGGTAGTTCGGCACCGCAATTGACAGACAGCCCTGCGCTGCCGGAAAAATGCCGTGCCCCCGCCCACAACCAGGCGCCACGCCGTGGTTCGCCTGAGACGGCGCGGAACTGGCCGAGAAAAATGTCTGACATCGAGCGGAGACTGACCATGGGTCCAGTGTCCGCTGACCTGGAGGCGGATTGTGGGTAAGGGTGTTGCCAGTAATTCGGTGGAGCATGCCGCGAGCGGCGAAATTAGCTCGGCCAGCAGCTTGCGCGACATTGCGCTGGGTGACCTGTTGCGCGAAGCCGCGCGCGAGGCGGGTGATCGCGTGGCGCTGGTCGATGGCGTGGAGAACCCAGCTCTCCGCAGGCGCTGGACTTACAACGCATTGCTGGCAGAGGCGGAACAGGTGGCCCGCGCGCTGTTGGCCCGCTTCAAGCAGGGTGACCGCATTGCGATCTGTTCGCCGAATTCGGCCGAGTGGGTCATTTTCGAATATGGCGTCGCGCTGGCGGGCATGGTGCTAGTGCCGGTCAATGCCGACCTGCGCCAGGCCGAACTTGCCGCCACTCTTCAGGACTGCGAAGCAGCGGCGCTATTCCACGCCGACAAATGGCGCAAGAACGACATCGCGGCCAATGCGGCGGCTGTCCGCGATTCCGTCATGCCCGAGCTTGTGCTCGTACCCCTTTCCGACTGGGACGAGTTCCTCGCCTCGGGCTCTCCGGAAACAGCCTTGCCGCAGGTCCATCACCGCGATCCGGTAGCGATCCTTTTCACATCGGGGACGACCGGCAGGCCAAAGGGCGCAATACTGCACCACGGATTTACCAATCCGCCGCGCAGCGTTGCCGACCGCTGCGGATTTCGCCAGCACGGCGTCTACATGAATCCGACGCCGATGCATCATATCAGCGGGACGGCGGTAACCCTGTTTGCGGCGCTTTCGCGGCACGGCACCTTCGTGCAAATGTCCCATTGGGACCCGGCATTTGCGCTGGAACTGATCGAATCGGAACGTGTCAACGGCACGCTGCTCGTTCCTACCATGATAGTGGCACTACTCGATCACCCGGACTGTGACACGCGCGACCTGTCGAGCCTGGACTTCATCGTGACCGGCGCTGCTCCCGTGCCGCCTGCGCTGCTCGAACGCGTGCGCGAACGCATCGGCTGCCCGGTGCTGATCTGCTTTGGGCAGACCGAGGGCGGCGGGCCCGTAACTAACACCACATTGTCCGACGGCCCCGAAGAAATTGCCCACACCCTCGGCCGGGTGTTGCCCGGCGTCGAGGTGGAGATCCACGATCCGGCAACCGGAGCCAAGCTGGCTACGGGTGAAGTGGGCGAGCTCTGCTTCAGAGGACCTCAGATCATGCTCGGTTATTACGGCCGCGAAGAGGCAACGCGCGAGACGATCACTCCGGACGGATGGCTGCGATCAGGCGACCTCGGGACGCTGGATGAACACGGGTACGTCAGGATCAACGGCCGCCTCAAGGATATGATCATCCGCGGCGGGTCCAACATCTACCCCCGGGAAATCGAGGATGTCCTGTTCGAGCTGCCCGCGGTCGCCCAGGCGGCGGTGATCGGCCTTCCCGATGACAAATGGGGCGAGATCGTTCTTGCAGTAGTGCAGGCGGCCGAAGGATCCTCCCTGCACTTCGCCGAACTCGACCAGCATTGCCGCGAAAGAATGGCCCCTGCAAAGGTGCCCGTGCTCTGGTGCCAGATCGAAGAATTCCCCCTCAATCCAAGCGGGAAGATCCAGAAGTTCGAGCTTGCCAACTGGGTCCGCGAGGGCAAGCTGAAGCCCGTGTCGATCCGCTGAGAGGCTGGCGGTGCGTCGGGGATCCAACGATCTGATCCTCGTACATTCATTTGACGGTGCAGGCCTGCCCGGTACCGGCAGGAGGTGACGGATGGGTGAATTTGTTGAACTTCAGGTCGATCAGGGCCTGGCCACGATCACCATCAACCGGCCGGAGCGCATGAACGCGCTGACGCCGGGCATGATAATGGACCTGACTGACATCGCCCGTGATCTTGCCGGAGACCCGGAGTGCCGCGTGGTTGCCATTCGCCATACCGGCAAGGACCTCTGCACCGGGGCGGACACCGGCGATATTGCCGATGCGGCCAGACAGAGCCCAGCCGAACGCGAGCGCGCCTTTTACCATGGCCTTGCTACCCGCATTCAACCACTGCTGCGGGCCTTCCTCGCCTTGCCCCAGCCGGTGGTCATCGGTGGCCGCGGTCACGCGATCGGGTTGGGCGTGCAATTCCTCCTGACCGCGGATCTTGTCGTTGCTTCGGAAACGCTGAAGATCTCACTTCCCCAGGTTAAGCTCGGCCACGTCTTCGATCACGGCGAATCCTACCTGCTTCCCCGCCTGATCGGACAGCGCAAGGCGATGGAGCTCGCCCTGCTGGGCGATCGCATGACCGCCTTCGATGCCGAACGGTTCGGACTGGTCAACTTCCTCGTTCCCGATGCGGAGCTCGAAACGCGCACTGACGACATCGCCGCCAAATTGCTGGCGATGGCCCCGCTTGCCCTGCTCAACAGCAAGGCGCTGATGCGCTCCAGCAAAACGGCAGACATGGAAACCCAGCTAAGCGCTGAACGATTGTTCGCATCGCGCTGCGCCGGAACCGAGGACTTTGCCGAAGCCGTCGCGGCATTTGGAGAAAAGCGCCAGCCGCACTTCACGGGGCGGTAGCTAGACTAGCACCTCCGGAAGGACCGACAGCGTTTCGGGCGCCAGACCACGCTCATCCAGGAACGCTTCCAACTCCGTCGCAGCCTTGGCGGTTTCATGCAACAGCCAAGTGCGGAACGCCCTTAGCGCAGGTCCGTCCGGCCGACCTCTGCGGGTCACAATATAATGCGGCAGCGACACCGAGAATACCCGGTCAACCGGCAGAGCCAATCGCCCGTTCTGCAAGTCTCCTGCGACGAAGAACAGGTTGCCGAGTGCAATTCCGGCCCCTTGCCGTGCAGCCTGGTAGGTCATGCTCAGCGAATCGAAGCTGATGTTACGCAGCGCGCCAGCCTCCGGAACATCCAGCGCCTGAAGTAACCCAGTCCACAAATCGCCCTCTCGCGCAGCCATCAGGAAAGTCTGCTCCGCCAACCATGGCTGCCCCGCCATGCGGCCTCGTTCCGCAAGCTCGGGCGCACAGACCAGCGCAAAATAGGTCTCGAACAAACGATCGCAACGGAATGCTTCCCCGAGCGGCGGCATGCCGGTCAGCGCCATGTCGAAATCATCGTTGCGCCATTCTGCATCTTTGATCGACAGGCTGAATTCAAGATGGATTTCGGGGTACAACTCTTGGAAATTCGCGAGCCTAGCTGACAACCATTCCGTGGTGAAAGTCGAATAGAACCGCAACCGCAGCGTATTGTCGCGCTGCCGGTCGCTCGCCAACGCATGGCTGGCCATGTCGATCTCGTCGAACGCCCGCCCGATTGAGTCCAGGAATGCGGCGCAGCCAGGCGTCGGTTCCACGCCTGCAGGCCCCCGCCGCAGCATGGTGCGGCCAAAATGCTCTTCCAGAAGCGTCACGTGCCGGCTGATCGCCCCCACCGAGACACCCAATTCCTTCGCTGCTGCCGAAAGGCTGCCACGCCGCCCCGCCGCCTCCAGCGCGCGCAGAGCATTAAGCGAAGGAAGGCGATAGCGCATCGGGCCTTTCGATCCTGAGTAGTCCGCCTGGCGCGCAATGCGCAGGGATCGCACACCGGGTTTGAGGAAATTGTCACTACCCCTGTCAGGAATGGCAAGGCAACCTCCGAGCAGAAAATATCTTGGTGTGGGAAGGATTGCGATGTCTGGCGAGCACTATGATTTCGACGTAATCGTCGCTGGCGCCGGACCGGTGGGTCTGACCATGATTATCGAACTTGGACGCCGCGGCATCAGCACGATGATCATGGAACGCGATCCCACCACCGCACCCTGGCCCAAAATGGACCGTTCCAACGCGCGTACCATGGAAATCTTTCGTCGCATGGGCATCGTCGATCGCGTTCGCGCGCTCGGCTATCCGGGCGACAACCCGATGGACGTGTTCCTGGTGAGAACCATGAACGAGCCACCTATCGCCACCATCCCCTTCCCCAGCGTCGACGAGAAGCGCGCGCAGGTCGCGGCGTGCACCGACGCCACCTTGCCGCTCGAACCTTACCAGCTGGTCGCGCAGAACGATCTCGAACCCCTGCTGCGCGAGGTTGCGGAAAAGGAAACGCCCAACACCGTAGTCCGATATGGTCTCGAATTGATCGGTTTCGAGCAGGATGAGACCGGCGTGACCGTCACTACCCGCCGCACCGGAGATAACGAAACCCCAATCGCCCCCTCCCCCGAAAACCTCAATGCAGAAACGGTCGGAGAAGGTGCGGGCGCCATCGAGACGTTCCGCTGCCGCTACCTTGTCGGCTGCGATGGCGGCCGCAGCACTGTCCGCAGCCTGCTCGAAATTCCGATTGAAGGGATTTCGGCACCGACGGATCTGCGACAGGTGATCTTCAAGTCCGACGATCTCTACGAACGGATGGCTGTGCCCAAAGGGCGGCACTATAGCTTCGTAACCGGCGGTCATGCGATCGTTGCGCAGGGCTCACGCAAGGAGTTCACGCTGCACTCGCCCCTGCCGGCCGACACCGACTTCTACAAGCTGCTGCGCGAATTGATCGGGTTCGATTGCGACATCCGGATCAGCCATGTTCTCACCTGGCGCCCCCACCTTCGGGTTGCCCGGTCCTTCCGCAAGGACCGGGTGTTCATGGCCGGTGATTCGATTCACCTCGTCATTCCCACCGGGGGGTTGGGCATGAACACAGGAATTGGTGATGCGATCGACCTGTCGTGGAAACTCGCCGGTACGATCCAGGGCTGGGGCGGCCCGGAACTGCTCAACTCGTACGAGGCAGAACGGCGCCCGGTGGGCATCCGCAATGTCGAGGCTTCGACCTGGGCCGCCGACGGCGCGTTCTCCTGGCAGGCGACTGTTACGCGCGAAACGCTGGAATTCGGTCCGGCGGGCGAAGCTGCGCGTGCGAAGATTGCCGCCACCTTCACCGCGCAGCAAGGCCGCATGCACGGAATGGTCGGCGTAGAGACATGCTATTCCTACGCTGGTTCGACTATTGTCGCCCATGAACCGGGCAACATGCCGCACTGGGAAATCAGCCGCATTGTCCCGCACAGCCGACCGGGTATCCGGATCCCACATATGTGGTTGAAGGATGGGAGGGCCATGCAGGACCTGTTCGGCAGCGGCTATACTCTGCTTGATCTTTCAGGAACTTATGACAGTACTGCGATGGAAGCGGCCTTCGCTGAAATCGGCGCACCGCTCGAAGTCATTCGCCTCGATGAGCCGCACGTCCGAGAGACTCTAAAGGCTTCTGTCCTGCTGATACGACCTGACCTTCACATCGCCTGGCGGGAAACGGGCTACCCCAATTCAATCAAAGAAGTCGCCCGCGTCGTTACCGGACATGGCCCGGGATTTCGGCCCTGATTTAAGAGCCTGAAAGGGAGAACAGGCAAATGATGCGCGAAACAGGGGAGATCCCCCACGCAGCCGATGTCGTCATCCTCGGCGCAGGTATTGCCGGCCATGCGGCGGCTCTGGCTGCGGCCGATGCTGGTGCGCAAGTCCTGCTGCTTGAAAAGGCATCCCAGCCGGGAGGCAGTTCCGCAATGGCCGGCGGGGGATTCATCTTCGCTGGCACCGACCTGATGATCGCAGCGGGCTATGATGAAGGCCCCGAAGATCTGCGTGAGAAGTTGTTCACTTCGGGCAAGAACCGGAACAACCCCGTGCTCGTCGATGCCTTTGCCTATAATCAGCTCGAAGCATACGAGTTTCTGAAGGCGAATGGGGCCAAGTTCAAACTCAACCCGCTGGATCGCTGCCTGCATGAGACCGGCACCGGCCGGGTCATAACCAACTTGCATATGGCGGCGCGCGCGCACGCCAATATCACCTTTGCCTCCAAGTGCGCCGGAATGAAGCTGTTGCGGGATGCCGATAGCGGCCGGGTCTGTCAGGTCATCGTCGCGTTCGGCGACGAGGTTATCGAGATCGAGGTCCGGCGTGCCGTCGTCCTTGCCACTGGGGGCTTCTCGCGGTCGCGCGAATTGCTTGGCGTGTTTGCCCCGGAACTGCTCGATGCGGTCAAGCACGGCGGCGTCGCCAACACCGGCGATGGCATCATGATGGCATGCGATCTCGGTGCTGGCCTTGCTGATCTTGGCTACGTCAGCGGCTCATTTGGCGGTGCAATCCGCAACTATCCGCACGGCGTCCAGGGAGCAGACGAAGTGCCGCCGCTGCTGTTCAGCTTCTTGTCGGGCGGGATCATGGTCAATTCGGCCGGCGAGCGCTTCGTCAACGAGGGCCAGACCTACAAGGCACTCGGCAATGCCGGAATGGCCCAGCCGGGCGGTGTCGCCTTCCAGATCTTCGATAGCAAGGTGCTGGCAACTGCGTTCGAAGACAGTACGGTCAACAACTATCCCGAAGGCATTGCCGCTGGCTATATCCGCACCGCCGACACGATTGCCGAACTGGCGGCGCATATGCAGATCGACCCGGCTGCGCTCGAACGCACGATCGAGCGCTACAATGCCAATGCCCGCAATGGCGTCGACCCCGATTTCGGCCGCACCCGCAATTTAATGCCGGTCGACACCGCGCCGTATTGCATCGCCGCCACGGCCAACGCGCTGACAACAACCTATGGCGGCATCACCACCAACGGCGACATGGCCGTCGTCGACTGGTTGGGCGAACCGATCCCCGGGCTGTTCGCGGCGGGCGAGGTGGTAGGCGGGTTCCACGGCGCTGGCTACTACAGCGGCAGTTCGCTTTCGTCGTCAGCGACATTCGGCATGCTGGCCGGTCGGGCAGCTGCAGCCTATCCTGCCACCTGAACTCGATTTCTTCTGGGAACCCGCCGATGACCGCGCAGCATACCACTCACATCGATGCCATTCTCGCGGACTTCGTGAGCCCGCACGATGATCCAGAAGGGCGTGCCCGGGCGCTGGCGACCCTGAGGTCATGGCACCTCGGCATCGAGACCGACGATTTCGCCCTGCTCGAAAGCCTGATGCACGAGGACATCGTCATCGAATTGCCGTTCAATGAAAGCGGCCGCACCGAAGCCGGCTTCTACCGCGTCTATGAAGGCATCCCCGCCTGCATCGAATTCTGGCGGATAGCTTCGACCTTCGAGGGCGAAATGCGCCCTTTCACCGACATGGACCTGACGGTAAACCCCGACGGCTCTCGGCTCTTCCTCGAAGCGCGTGGCGACATCACCATGCAATCCGGCACCGAGTATCGCAACCGGTACGTCCTGCGCCTCGACTTCGCCGGAGGCAAGGTCCGCCGCTATCGGGAATATTATAACCCGATCACGTCTGCCCACGCCTTCGGCCGGCCGATTGCCGGGCAGTTCATGATTGAGAACCTTGCGATTTGACACCGCAGTCGGCTCGGGATTGGGAAAGTCCGCACGAGCTGGAAAATCACATCGCCAAGATGGCGTCTACTCTACCAAAATGCGAAGATGCTGGGAAATATCAGCTGATAGCGCCGATATCCTTCAATTCCGGGATGCTCCCATGAAATATCCCATTCTTCATTGAGGACTATTTCAGTATCCGCGCCCAGTTCACGCGCCGGGGTGAGATCATCCTTTCTCTTGACCGGGCAAGCCTGTCAGCCAGCAGAGGCTGCAATAAAATGATTGCCCGCCCGGTCGCGACCGTGGACCACCAGCTCGCAACCTTCTTCGGCAAGCATATGGGCGACGCTCTCTCCGATGTCCGAGCTGCTTCCGGTAACAAGCGCGCGCTTTCCCTTAAGCTTTAAATCCATGGCTTCCCCTGTGCGACAATTGAGTTTTCGCAAGGAAGGCTGACCACTCCATCCGCTCAGCGGCGGCGCCACTGCTGGCCGATTACCCGCTTGCGCAGCGCCTCCTGGCGCTCGTCCGCGGTCACCCGCGCCGTATATGCGGGGAGCGCCTCATCGAGCTCTTCGAGCCGCACCACCCTCGAAGTGATCGACGGCGCTGACGAAGCGATCCAGCGGAAGCGGATCTGGACGCGTTCAAGCCCCAGGGTATCGAGCCAGTTGGCCGCTCCGGTATCCCTTGCGCTCACCACGATCCGAACGAGCCCGTCAGGATCGGCAATTGCCGTATGGCCGTTGATACTGGTCTGTGCATACATCCCGTTCAGCGCGCTATAGGCATAGTCCATCAATTGGACACTCCAGTAGGTGCATCCATCGGGGATCGCGCATTCAGCAATCCAGGCCTCGTCGTCGGTGACCTTGATCACGCCATGTGTATAGGCCTGACCTGAAACGCCGGCGCTGCCGAAGCTCCCCGAGACGTCGGCGAACTTGTTGACCTCGACGCCCTCGATCTGCTCGTTCATCACCCGAAGCATTGCGAGCACGTCATCACGCACCGACTCGGCGGTGAATACAAGGTTCTCCGCAAACTCCTGCGCGGCGAGCTCCTGCTTGGCGATCGGCTGGTCGAGGCGCATGATCGACAGCTGGCCATCAATCTCGTTCAGCCAGTCGTAAGAGACCTGCCGCACCCAGACAAATGAATCGTCGCGCGTCGGATCGAGCTGCATCCATGCACCCGTGTATCCGGTCGGGCGTTGGGGGCTGAGGATGACTTCGAAAGTGCCGTCATCAGCGATTTCGCAATCGTCGACGTTGAGATCTCCAAGCATCTTGTGACGCGTAAGATCGCCCACGCCGAGCATGCCAGCGCCGACCTGCAGATACATCAGCTTGGTCGTCCCGCGCTTGCCAAAGATGCGATAGGTGCCGCTGCCACGAATATAGGCGATTTCGTAGCTATTGTCGGCGTTGGAGTTGAAGCGGCGCATCTCGTGGTTGAGCAGAGTCAACCAGCGCGGATGGTCACGGTCGATACTGGCGAGCGACTGCAGCTCCGCGATCAGCGCCCAGATCAGCGCCTGGGTGACCTGGCTCTGCTCTTCAACCGATCGGCCCGGAGTCGAGACGCGATAGACCTCGGCACCTCCCGCAGCGAGCGTATCGATGAAGGCGCTCCACTGCGCCTGGCCGTTTGTCCGGTCTTCAACCATGTCGTTCCCTTCTGATCACGCGGGAGAGGCGGCGTCGGTTGGCTATTCGGTAGCGTGATGACTGCCGCCGATAGTCGGTCGTCTGGTTAACTCTGGTGAATGAAACGACGAATATATTCGCCGAAATACTGGTCGATCACGCGGTCCGTCAGGCCGAAGTCGGCGAGCGAATATTTGTGCGCGCCGTGCTTGCCCTGCTCGTTGGCAGTCTCCCACCCGATCATCTGCTGTTCGGACTCAGGGGTCAGCACGTGTCCCGCTCGCTCATAAAGCTCGCGGAAGGCAGGCATCGGATTGCTCCGGATTTGTTCGTACTGCACGTCCATGATCCGGTCGCCCAGCCGGTACTCATCCCGGATCGCCATGTAGCGGTGCGCATAGCGCGAGAACCGGTCTACCACGGTGAAGGCGATATCCCGTGCCTCGATCTCGGCGAAATATGGTCGCGAGAATTCCGTGCCCAGCTTGAGCAGCGAAGGGATCGAGACGTGCGGATCGCGGTGGATATGGATGAACGTGGCCTTGGGGTGCGATGCCAGGAAGTCGTGCACAGAATTGAGCAGCGACTCGTTCTTGAACAGCCAGCGCCGGCCTTTTCGTCCGCCCTGCTGCCACTGGAGGTACCGGTAGAGATCGGCCGCATATTCGTGATTGTCGCAGTCCGAAGGGTAAGTCCGATCAATCAGATAGTGGTAATAAGACGGTGATGGTGGGCGCCAACTGCTCCAAAAATTGTCGTTGAAAGTCAGACCGAGCAACCACAGATCGGACTGCACTTCTTCCTCGCCATAATGGTGGCCAGCGCGCAGCTCGGGATTGCTGTCACTGGCCTCGATCAGCGGATCGTCTGCGCGAGCGGCGGCAATTCGAGGGTCACGCCCCTGACCATTCCAGCCGGGGAACGGCGCGGGATTGACCAGCTGCCACATGAAGGTCTTGAGCAGGTTGGGATCGGCGCCGAGCATGCGATGCGTCTTGGTCGTGCCGGACCGGGGCATGCCGAGGATCACGATCGGATCACTGACGTCCTCCTCGCGAATTTCTGGGTGCGCCTTGAGATCAGCTGCGAAGCGCGCCCGGTTGACCAGTTGCCGCACGATGGTGTCGCGTACGAGGCGAAGACCTTCCAGGTCGACTTGCACATCCTGGATGTAGCATTCGGTCATTCGGCGCAGCGCAACGATGAACCTCTCGTCCCCGAAATCGGTCAGACCGGAAATCTGCCGCGCATCGGCGAGCAGTTTGTCGGCGTCGAGAGCGCTGGCCAGTTCTACATGGGAAACGAGCATTGCGGTATTCTCCCTGTTTAAAGCATGTTCGAGCAGACTTCAGGTCCCTGGTCGGCTCGTACGATAGGCCGCGACAGCAAATTTCCAGGATTCCCGGGTTCGGTCAGGCCGGGCACGTCCGAAGACGCTTGGACAGGAATTGCAGCGCCTTGTGATGCTTATCGGGCGACCTGCCTGCAATTCCGATTGCCGCCAATGATGCGTCCAGCAGCGGCCAGAGGAGAACGCGTTCACGACGAAGCTGAGCCCCGGACTTCCAGCACCCTTGCTCAGCATCTTACTGAATGCCACCGCCACGGGATCGCCCCCGTGCCCATGGCAACTTTGCCATGCAGTTTCATATCCTCTCCGACAAATCGGACTTACGGCACGACTAGAGCGAATGTATTAACTCCGCAACGGTCGCACCTCAGGTTCCGGCTATGCGTGATGTTGGCGCGAACCGAATCGCGCCGGGTTTCTCGGAGGCAGTTCAGTTTGGGGGCCTTGGCAGTTCTATCGGGAGCTGGGACTGCGCGGCTATCCGGCTCCTGCGCGGCCGTTACCGGTGTTCTACTCTTGGAAGAGCTAAACTATCGGCAGCAGCCGCCGGGGTCGTTCCGGCCGTGACCGCCGGTCGTCCGATGCAACCGCGTCGACCTCGTCGAGCTGCGACAGAATTTGTGACGGCATCTGATCCCCGATCATTTTCTGCAGAAACGACCTATGATCGTAGATGAGGCGAGGTGGAATGCGCTGCATCGCCGACCAGGGTCACGCGCCGATGACGGCGATCCGACCCTTCCAATTGGGCACTGTTCGAAACTCCTGTCAGGCTGCCGGTTTGATGCCGAAGACGCGTTCCGCGTTGCGGAAGGCGATCCGCTCCAGCTTGTCAGCCGGCAACGGGGCGGATCGGATGAACGAAACCGCCTCTTCGGTACGCTCGTAAGGATAGTCGATCGCGAACATGATATTGTCGGCGCCGACCACCTGATCGGCGAATTGCAGCGCCTGGTGCCAGTTCACGCCGCTGGTTGTGATCGAGATGTTCGACCTGAAATAGTCACTCGGCATTTTCTTCAGCACCGGCCGGAGCGGCGGCTTGGCGAGCGTCACCATGTTCCGGTGCATATGGTCGATGCGATAGAACCAGTAAGGGAGCCCCTCGCCCATATGCCCGACGACGACCTTCAGATCGGGAAGCGCGTCGAACAGCCCGCTCGAGATGAGCCGGATCAGGTGCAGTCCCGTCTCAGCGCCATAGCCATAAATGGCGCCCCACAGATTATAGTCGCGGAACAGCGGCGCCATTGCGGGGTTTGGCGTGCGCGGATGGATATAGACCGGCGCCCCCGTCTCCGCCGCCGCTTCGAATAACGGCCAATATTTTCGATCATCGAGATATTCCCCGCGCGTGTGGGAATTGATGATGATGCCGTTCAGCCCCAGCTCGCGCCGCGCGCGCCGGATTTCGGCGATCGCACCCGGAACGTCCTGCGGCGGCACCGAGGCCAAGGCGGCATATCGGCGCGGCTGATCCGCGACGATCCGCGCCAGCCGGTCGTTGGTCAGCCGCGCCAGCCGGAGCGCGGTCGCGCCATCGAACGACTGCACGCCCGGCGCGGTCAGGCTCAGCACGTGCATGTCGACCGCATTCTGGTCCATCGTCGACTGGCGAAGCTGCATGTCGAGCAAGCGCGCGTGAATGTCCCCGATATGCGCGAGCATCCGGAACGCGCGGACTTCGTCCTCCTCCAGACCCTGCGCGGGCACGGAGGCCATTGCGTCCATCCATTCGGGACAGGCCCAGGCCTCCTCGACCGCGATCAGGCGCATTGGCGGGGGCGCGGCCTTGGCGACGCCCGCCGCCGCCATTCCGGTCAGAGTGGCGCTGCCCGCCTTGAGGATCGCGCGGCGGTTGAAGCTGGATTCAGAGGTTTCCGGTCCGTTCATTGTGAGGATCTCCGCGAAGCGCGCCGCTGTGCGGTGACAACGATATCGGCAAGGCCGTTGTCGGCCAGAGCGGACGCCGCTGAAGTCTCGCTTGTTTGCTGCGCGGCGAGCGGGCTCGCAATGGCCAGCGCCGCCAGCCCAACAGATGCGTGAAACGGTCCTTTCGAGCCCATTCTATCCTCCCGCAGATGCTTTTCGCCGTCCGCATAGTCGCAGCAGTAACATCATCAACAAAATCTTTTGTTTTGATCGATCGTCATCTGTTTTAGTGATACGTTCGGCGCTCGGGGATCTTTGGCCCGGGTACGCCGAACCATCAGCGGGGATGGATGGCATGCGATTCCGTGGACTGGACCTGAATCTGCTCGTTGCGTTCGATACGCTGATTGCGCTGCGCAGCGTGTCCGCGGCGGCGCGCCAGATGCATCTCAGCCAGCCCGCAATGAGCGCCGCCCTCGGGCGGCTCCGCGACTATTTCGGCGACGACATTCTCGTCGCGAACGGCAAGCGCATGTATCCGACCGCCTATGCGGAAAGCCTCGTTCCTCGCGTGCGGGAGTGCCTGCAACAAGTCGAAACGCTGATCGGCACCTCGACCATCTTCGAACCGGCGACATCGCACCGCGTATTCCGCATCATTACCTCGGATTATATCATCGCCGCGATCGTCGTGCCGCTGGTCGCACGCCTCGCCGAAATCGCCCCCAACGTGCGGCTGGAATTAATCTTGCCCAGCGAGAGCAGCCCCGATCAGGTGGCCC